>Ga0194119_10010487_pt1 | contig 12197 bp, 5 predicted proteins | sample TA2MahC100mmetaG_FD_148620 | JGI IMG/M metagenome (GOLD analysis project Ga0194119, IMG submission 148620) | Freshwater microbial communities from Lake Tanganyika, Tanzania - TA2015018 Mahale Deep Cast 100m | ecosystem: Environmental > Aquatic > Freshwater > Lake | place: Tanzania: Lake... | reverse complement strand
GTATTCGGTGGACTCCGGGTTCTGGACCATGACCATGCCGCCCTCGCCCTTGATGGCCCGCAGGCCCAGGGTGCCGTCGCTGCCGGTGCCCGAGAGCACCACGCCGATGGCCCGCTCGCGCTGGTCATGGGCCAGGGAGCGGAAGAAGAAATCAATGGGCAGGCGCTGACCGCGCGGGGCAGAAGGCTCCAGCAGTTGCAGCGTGCCCTTCAGAAAGGCCATGTCGCGGCCCGGCGGGATGATGTAGGCGCAGTTGGGCGCGACCGCCATGCCGTCCTCGACCTCGAAGACCTGCATGCGGGTGTAGCGCCGGATCAAATCGGTCAGGATGCTCTTGTGGTCCGGGGCCAGGTGCTGCACCAGCACAAAAGCCATCCCCGGTTCGGTGTCCGCGGGCATGCCGGAGAAAAAGGCCTCAAAGGCCGCCAGCCCCCCGGCCGAGGCCCCGATGCCTACGATGGGAAAAACGCCCACCGCGCCCGTGGGCGGCTGCGGCGCCGCCGTATCTCCCGCGCCGACCTTTGTCCCCTCGATGTCCCCGGCAGAAACCGCCGGTTTGTTCGCTTTTCGTTTCGAGTGCTGTTGAGTAGACATCTTTTAAACCTCCTTTGGAAAGTTATTAATGCCGCCGAGTAGAGCGATGGCGCGAATAGTTTAGGTTACGCTTAATCTGTTCCTGTCCCTTTCAGTTGACAGTGCCTCAATATCTTAACCGTGCTTTCGTTTCCATCGCCCCCTCTAAAATTCCGTACGTTGGGATTTCCCCAATACGGCTTCAAACGATAATTCTTCTCAAAAATGCCTTCCTGCAATTTAATTTGCAGTTTACATTGAGCATATCTACTACAGTTGTGTTTTCTTCCTTATTCCAGTTCTGAGTCTGGGGGAAGTATCCCTGTGTAGAGCTTATCGTCCAGATAAAAGTGGTCATAAGCGGGGGCGCATACTTCACCAACGCCGTGCGGGAGAAACTTCAGGATCACATGGTGGATTTGGAGTTGGAAGAAATGGCCGCAACCGGTCATGGTGAGATCGGGGTAGGCCAACTGAGTGCCCGCGAGAAGGAAATTTTCATCCTGTTGGCCGACAGCTTAACCCCGAAGGAAGTTGCAACCCGACTTTTCATCAGCCCAAAGACTGTTGAGACCCATAAGTACAATATTATGGAGAAGCTGAACATTTCCTCCCTGGCACAATTTACCAAGATTGCCGTTAAGAAAGGTCTTATCAACATCTGAAATATTTACTGCGCCTGACTTTTTCCATGCACATTATATAGTATGATAAAAAGACAAGGCCACCATATGTAGGCATCGACCGCTTTGTGCCTCCTGCCGGAATTCATCATTTCCAAAATCAGATATTTCCGAAATAGATTATCGAATATGAGAGTTTTCCCTATTGATTTTACCCTCCAATTTATTATAAAATCGGCTCATCTCCCAACTGAGTGGGTAACTTGACATGGTTTGAAACCTTCAGTAGAGGGCAAACCATTGCAGGACAAGCAGTTGCAGTTTAAAAACCATTTATTTCACCCGCTCGATTGGGAGAAGACCGACAAGAAGAATGGAGGCATATTATGAACTGGATTCATGGAACAGTCATTCACCTGACGGTGCTGTTATTGATTGTCGCGATTGTTCCGAAACAGGCGCACTGCGCCCAGCAGGCCGTGCCGCCGGGGCTGGATCCGGGAATTCTGCTTGAGCAGGAGAGAAGGCGTGCGCCCGCGCAACCTTTCCCTGCCGAACCTCCCATTATAAGCCCCGAGCCGATCAAGCCGAAAAAGGAAGAGCCGCCCCCGCTTCGCATCCGCGTGAAGGAGTTCCGGCTCGACGGCAGGATCACGTGCTTCAGCCGTGATGAACTCCTGGGGCTTCTGAAAGACCTTCTGGGAAAAGAGGCTACCCTGGAGGAACTGCAGCAGGCGGTGGAACGCATCACGGCTCTTTATCGCAGCCGCGGCTACTTCCTGGCGCGGGCCATCCTGCCCAAGCAGGACATCACCGAAGGGGTCATCACGATTATCATTCTGGAAGGGTTGCTGGAAGACAGCCCCGCGGACGGCGGGGTCACCATCAAAGGCACAAAGCTGCGGCTCAGCGAAGAGCGCATCAGGCGCATCATAAGAAGCGCACTGACTCCCGGCGAGGCATTGAACCTGGCCGATCTGGAAAGAGGCATGCTCATCCTCAATGATCTCCCCGGCATCACTTCCTCGGCTAATCTTGAACCGGGCACTGCACCGGGGACGACCCGTCTTGTCATCGACGTAAACGAAGCTTCCCTTCTTCACCCTTATGTCATGTTCGACAATTACAGCAACCGCTACATAGGCTCATACCGAGCCGCCGTCGGCGTGAACCTCGATGACCCGACCGGGGGCGGAGACCAGTTGAGCCTGAGCGCAAGCAAGACTCTCCAGGGGGATTACTACTATTTCAGCGTCGGCTACAGCCGCCCTGTCGGGTATTCCGGCCTCGTCCTCGGCATCTCGTACAGCCAACTCGCCTATCAACTGGGCGAGGAGCTGGAGAATCTGGAGAACAAGAGCGACGCAAAAAGCATTACCCTGACCGCCCGTTACCCGGTTCTGCGGGGCCGCCTTTCCAGTCTCTTCTTCAATGCCCAATACGACTGGAAAGCGCTCGGCAACACCGCCCTGGGGACCGATATCAGCGACAAGCGCATCAACGTCGTCGGGCTCGGCCTGAGCTGGCAGGCCGCGGACAGCATCTGGGGCGGCGGTTTCACCCAGGCGGGCCTCACCGCCAGCGCCGGCGATCTGGAATTGGGGAGGGTGCAGATAAATCTCGAGGCGGATCAGGCGAGCGCCCGCGCCAATGGTTCATACGCCAAACTGAATTTCAACGCGGCCCGCACCCAGAGGGTAGCCAACACCCTCACGTTCCTGCTCAACGCCTCAGGACAGGCAGCCTTCAAGAACCTCGACTCGTCGGAGAAGATGACGCTCGGCGGCCCAACGGCCGTCAGAGCTTACCCCGTCAACGAGGCGAGCGGCGACGCGGGAATAAGAGGCAGCGCCGAACTCATATGGAAGGCCGTCCCCGGTACATTCCTCGGCGATCTGCAGTTCAGCGCTTTTTACGACATCGGCCATATCCGCCAATATCACGATCTCTGGCAAAACGCTGCGCTGACCACCCCAAATTCCTACTCGCTCCAGGGCGCAGGGGTCGGCATGTCGTTGGGCAAGTCGGGCAGGTACGACATGCGCATCCAGTACGCCTGGAAAATTGGCAGCAATCCCGGCAGGAACGCCCAAGGGAACGACTCTGACGGCCGCTCCGATTCCGGCCGCGCATGGTTTTCGGCGAGCGCCCTGTTTTGAAGGTTTAAATGTGTCACTCAAACACAAAAGATGAATATGCCACAGGTATAGGAGCCGAGAGATGAGAAAGCATATTTGCCGTTCAGGCCGTGGCGAGCTGCACAAAACAAGTATCGCTCCCGCGGGAATGACCTATGACAAACGCAAGGGTGCGTCATGGGGAGCGCTCAGGCGCATACAGGCCGTGGCGCTGGCCGTTGCTTTTGGTCTGAGCCCGGCCTTTGCCCAGCCGCCGGCGCCGGCCCCGAATGCCCTGCCCACGGGCGGCCAGGTCGCAGCCGGGCAGGCAGCCATCAGCCAGGCGGGCAGCCGGATGACCGTCAATCAGGCAACACCCAAGGTGGTCCTCAACTGGCAGAGCTTCGACATCGGACAAGACGCGGCAGTCACCTACCTCCAGCCCAACTCTTCGAGCGTCGCCTTGAATCGCGTGCTTTCCCTTGATCCGAGCCGGATATACGGCCACCTCAGCGCCAACGGCCAGCTCTTTCTCGTCAATCCGGCCGGCGTGCTCTTCGGCAAATCGGCACGGATCGATGTCGGCAGCCTCGGGGTTTCGACCTTGAGCATCAAGGACAGCGACTTCCTGTTCGGCAAATACGCCTTTGAAAAGGCTGGAAGCGCCGGAGCGATCAGCAACGAGGGCAGGATCCAGGCGGCCAACGGCGGATATGTGGCGTTCATCGCCCCGAGGATCGCGAACAGCGGCGAGGTCATTGCCGATCAGGGTATGGTGGCGATGGCCGCGGGCAACAAGGTGAGCCTTGACTTTGTCGGCGACAAGCTCATCAACTTCACGATAGACAAGGGCGCGGTGGATGCGCTGATCGAGAACAGGGGATTGATCAAGGCCGACGAAGGTACGGTGATCCTTTCGGCCAAGGCTGCGGACAGCGTCTCGAAAGCGGTGGTGAACAACAGCGGGGTGATCGAGGCGAAAGCAATCACGGAGAAGGGCGGGAGGATCCTGCTCCTATCCGACATGGATCATGGCGAGACCATCGTCGGAGGAAAACTCGATGCCTCGGCCCCGAACGGCGGTGACGGCGGGTTTATTGAGACATCAGGGGCGAAAGTGACGGTTCGTGATGATGCCCATATTACCACCGCAGCCCCTTATGGAAACGCCGGCGCCTGGCTGATCGATCCCAAAGACTACACGATTGCAGCAAGCGGCGGCGACATCACCGGCGCTACGCTGTCATCCAATCTCGGCTCAGGCAATGTCACGATCCTCTCAAGCGGAGGCAGCGCTACCGCCAATGGCGACATCAATGTCAATGACACTGTAAGCTGGAGCGCCAACCGGCTGACACTGACAGCCGCGCGTGATGTCAACATCAATGCCGTGATGACTGCAAGCGGCACTTCAACTCTTACCATGAACACTGCTACTGCAAACGGCGGCGATTCAGCAGTATCCGGCGGCACAGTCAAGGTGGGGCTCAACAGCTCCGGCTTCACCGGCAGGGTGGATTTCCCTAGCCGCTCTGGCACAGGCATTTTGACTATTAATGGCTCAGGATATACCATTATCAACAGCCTCGGTGTGTTTTCCGATTACAACAGCGGCAGCAACCAGACCCTTCAGGGCATGGCACGTATTGCTAACCAGTCAGGAAAATTTGCCCTCGGCACTAACATTGACGCAAGCAGCACTTCAACATGGGACAGCGACAACGGCTTCTATCCCATTCAAACACAGGGGAATCCTTTTTCGGGTATTTTCGATGGCCTCGGCCACACGATTAGCGGGCTTACCATAAACAGGCCAACTACAAATTATGTAGGCCTTTTTGCCGCCACATGGGATGCATCGAGCATAAGAAACGTTGGGCTTACAGGCGGGAGCATTACGGGCCAAAGCCGGACTGGCGGCATTGTGGGCTCGTGCTCACACTCAAACAATTCCGGCTCGAGCTATACTTCTTACATCATCAATTCTTATAACACCGGAAGTGTAACAGCAACCAATGCGAGTCAGGACATTGGCGGTCTTGTGGGAGGGGTTTATAGCCTGGGTAGCGTTATGACTTACATCAGCAACTCTTACAACACCGGTACTGTGCAAGCTGCGAATAGCTTTTACGTCGGCGGATTGGTTGGCACTACCTACTATACTGATATTTCCAATTCGTATAATACGGGCAATGTAACAGGAGGAAAGTATGCATCAGGCGTCTTTAGCGATACCGGTGGTCTGGTGGGAAATGCATATTATCCAACAACCATCTCAAACTCTTATAACACCGGCGCTGTCAGTGGTTCTGGTGATGCCATTGGCGGCCTTGTTGGATATTTTATGGCCATGTACAGCACAAATTATATCCAGAATTCGTACAATACCGGCACGGTAAGTTCTGTTGTAGGTTCTACCAGTTCAAGAGTTGGCGGGCTGATTGGTGTAATCGGCAATTCGGGAAGCAATGTTACTCGCGTTACCAATTCCTATAATACAGGCGCTGTAAGCGCTACAATGAATGCAAGCAACCAAAGCTATGCCGGCGGCCTTGTAGGCTGGGCAAGCGGCGGCGTTTCGAGCTACATAAGTAAATCCTATAACACCGGCAACGTAACTGGTACTGGCGCTTATGTCGGTGGGGTGCTTGGTTTTGTCAGTTATAGCATTGGTGGAACTAATCTTTACGACTCTTACAATACCGGTGCTGTAAGCGCAGGCAAAGATGCAAGCAACTATAGCTATGCCGGCGGAGTGGCTGGTTATCTTAACGCCGGAACGATTTCCAGAACCTACAATTCCGGCACTGTAACAGGCACAGGCAGCTATGTCGGCGGGGTCGTCGGCTATAGAAATAGTACATTGCAAACATCATTTTACGACAAAACTGTGAATCCATCTCTTTACGGAGTCGGCGGCACAGCATCCGATACAGCAGGGCAAAGCTACGGCATGACTACTGCCAACATGCAAACAAAAGCCAATTTCACCAGCGCCACAGCAGCGAACGGCAACAGCAATCCAAACTGGGATTTTGACACAACACCAGTCTGGCGAATTAACCCTTCGGTCAATTCAGGCTATCCCTGCCTTGCGGCATTTGGCAGCTGTGTTGCATCGCCTGCTTATGTGCGTCTTAACGCAGGCAGCAGCACCTACGGCAGTACACCCAGTCTGACTTACACACTCTACGATGCCAGCAGCGGAGGCAGCACTGTTTCTGATGCAAGTCCAAGTGGTACTGCGACCTGGAGCACTTTCTTGAGCGCCACATCAGCAGCAGGCACCTATGCCGAAACCTATAGCAGCGGCCTCTCCAGCAGTTTCTATACACTAACTGCAGGCAATGCTGTCAACTGGGTCATCAATCCTCGCGCTCTAACAATCACTGCCAACAACGCCAGCAAGACTTATGGCCAAACAACGACATTCGCAGGAACGGAATTCAGCAGCAGCGGCCTGCAGAACAGCGAGACTATCGGCAGCGTCACACTGACCAGTGCAGGTGCAGTATCCACTGCCAGTGTTTCCGGCAGCCCTTATTCCATTGTACCAAGCGTTGCTACTGGCGGCACTTTCACTGCCAGCAACTACACCATCGCCTATACAAACGGCAGTCTAACGATAACACAAAAGGCCCTGACTCTCTCAGGCCTTAGTGCCGACAACAAGACCTATGACGGCAATACAACGGCTACAGTAAGCAGTTTCGGCAGTCTCACAGGAATAGTGGGAAGCGACACCGTAAGCCTCAACAGCGGAAGCTCCACAGCTAATTTTGACAACAAGAATGTCGGCACAGGCAAGACAGTGACAGCGGCAAACCTGGCTCTGAGCGGTGCTGACTCAGGCAACTACAGCATTGCTAATCAAACCACTACAGCCAACATTGCCGCCAAGGCCCTGAGCATCAGCGGCTCCAGTGCAGTGAATAAGACCTATGACGGCAATACAACGGCGACGGTCACTGCCGGGAGCTTGAGTGGAATGGTCGGCACAGAGACCCTGGGAGTGAACGGCAGCGGGATATTTGATACCAAGAACGTTGGAACAGGCAAGACGGTAGCCGCAGCTTACACCCTTTCTGACGGAACCAACGGAGGCGTGGCCTCGAACTACAGCCTGGCGGGCGAGAACCTGTCTGCCAACATTGCCGCCAAGGCCCTGAGCATCAGCGGGTCCAGTGCAGTGAATAAGACCTATGACGGCAATACAACGGCGACGGTCACTGCCGGGAGCTTGAGTGGAATGGTCGGCACAGAGACCCTGGGAGTGAACGGCAGCGGGATATTTGATACCAAGAACGTTGGAACAGGCAAGACGGTAGCCGCAGCTTACACGCTTTCAGATGGAACCAACGGAGGCGTGGCCTCGAACTACAGCCTGGCGGGCGAGAACCTGTCTGCCAACATCACAGCCAAGGCCCTGAGCATCACGGCCCAGACCAACACCAAGACCTATGACGGGACGACCGCGGCCGCCGCCATTCCCATGGTCAGCGGCCTGCAGGGGACCGACACTGTTACAGGCCTGGCTGAGGTCTATGACAACAGCAATGCGGGCACAGGCAAGACCCTCACCGTCTCCGCCTACACGATAAATGACGGCAACAGCGGCAATAACTACGCAGTTACGACAGTCAACGACACCACGGGCGTTATCAATGAGGCAGCACAGGCCAGCACACTTGCGCCATTTTTTGCGCCAACTCCAATGTCTCTGCCCCAATCAACTTCCCAACTGACAATTACAACAGGTTTAGACACGGCAAGAGGAATCTTAACGCCTATTCTAGAAATAGTTAAGGTTATTTCCGGAAGCGGCGTCAGCCAGAACTTGGTTGTCAGTACCGCTGGGAACGTAACGACCATCTCGGCGTCTATGGAGGATTCAGGCGGATCCCAACCTCTTGCGCAGAGCGAGATGACGATGTTTGTCGTGAAGAAGGGAGAGAAACCTGTGGCTGAGAATCGATTTCTGGCGGAAGAGAGCGACCGTCACATTCTCCTGAAGTCGGCAGGTGCCGTTGAGCAGGACCTCAGCCAGGTCAGTGCGACCGTCATTGGAAGAATTATGTATAACATCACAACATCCGACCGGAAAGGACTCACTTTCACTGCCGTTGTTTCAGAAAACGCGTTATCCATAACGGCTGACAACGGAGACCTCGATCAGTTAACCGGCGGATTAAGGGATGTGGTGGTGGGGACGGCTCTCAGGGAGATCCGCAAGCAGTTGAATATCCGGGCAGACCGGATGCGTTTTGTGTTCATCAAATCCAGGTGAAGCGTAGCGAAATAAATATCAAGAAGGAGCGTACACCATGCAACGAACGATTCTTGCCGCCCTCGTGTTTTTCCTTGCCTGTTGGACTTCTGCCGGAGCAGCCGAGATCAAGGTCGGGCATGTGGACCTGCAGCGGATCGTGTCCAATTCCGAAGCGGGCAAGCAGGCGCGGGAGCAGTACTTCGTTCGCACGCAGAAGTATCAGAACGAGATCAATGCGCGGAGCGAGAAGCTCCGCCAGTTGAAGGAAACGATCGAGAAACAGGCGAAGGGATTGAAACAGGGAGAGACAATCCCGGCCGCACTGCTCGAAGAGGACAAGGAATATGCCGCCCAGGCTCGGGAGCTGCAGAGGCTGCTCGGCGCCTACCAGGAAGAGCTGAAGGTCTATGATCAGGAGCTCACGAAGAAGGTCCTCGATGCCTTCACTCCCATTCTCGCCGACTATGCAGTGCAGAACGGATACGATTACATCTTCAGCCGCCTGGATTTTTTTATCTTTGGCGCCGAGCGCCGGGACCTCACGCCGGCGCTGATCAAGGAATTCGATGCCCGCTGGAAGAAGGAGGGAAAAGACGCTCGATTGTAACTGTCAACAAGTGCCAAAATCAGCATAAAAAAAATCATGACCCTATTTGTCATTATTTTAGCTATGATAGTTGTCACCGGCCATGCAACCCTCGGTTTGCCATCCCCATTGATAAAAACCGAAAAAGACACTTATTCGTTCATCTAATCGTATTTCGCAGATAGCAAGACTTTCAAAATCCTTTAGTAGTAGGTGTTATGGTTGTCCAATAATATTCACTATTTATATTAGTGGATGGTAAAATTCTTTTGTTTCAGTCTGGAATATTTGGTGCTATTATCGAAGGGAGAAATCCGCCGACGGGGATGTGATAAAATTGTGATAGACGGCAAGGAAAAACAGAGGAACAGATAGAATAGATGGAATCGCTTTTTATGTTTATTACTAATGACTTACGGGAAATCAGACCTAAGATCAATGGGTTAAAAAAATGCTTTGTTCTGACTCAAAATCCCCCGAGGGCAACTTCATGTCGGTTCAATTCCGACCTCCGGCACCATAAAATCAAGGGGTTACAAGTCTCAGAAGGGGCCTGTTGCCCCTATTTTTTTGTGATTGTGATAAAATTGTGATAATCGGCTTCTTGATCCCATCAATCATTCCAAAAACTGCGCTCCTACGTCGAGCGCTATCGGGGCAACTTCAGCATCAAGAGCTTTTCCTGTCTCGATCAATGCTGGCTCCAGGCTCCGTTTCGGCATGCCTGGGTCAGGTGGTTTCTTTTTTCCGATCGGCCCTGTCTTTCTTCTGCTGATACATCCGGACGTCGGCCTGTGACATCAGCTCGTCCAGCGAAAGGGGCGCCGCTGGATCGTAAACAGCCGCACCGATGCTCATGTTTTTTTATCGATTTATTACCGGATCAATTGCGCCGATTGTCCGAAAATATTGCCTGCTAGGTTAGCGGCTATTATTATTATTGATAATTGAGTCGAGTAGATCAGTTTCTTCCGACGCTGTAGGTCGATGTTTGTGTTCTCTGTTTCCGCCTGGTTTCCCGGCGGTGCCACACCATCTCAACCATACGTCAGTTGTCGATGATCCCTCACAGAACCGGACTTGCGGATTTGCCGCATCCGGCTCTTCAAGCAGGCTCACATACCTGCGGCATAAATCCAAGTGTAACCTTTCACTATCCTGGGTCTTGGTAAGGGAAAATGTTTGCGTCGCTCCTGGTATTCTTCCCAGTTGAAACTCTTCCGCTGACTTCGCCTGTTGAGCCACTTGAACCACATATGATCAACTGCATAGGCAAATTTACTCAGCGTCGCTGCATTTCCCGCAAATCCGTAGTAGTTGTAATATCCCTCGAGAATCCGGCATAAGTGCACATGGAGTTCACGAAATGATAACAGATTGCGCAGTTTCCTCAGTCTATCATTCATGGCGACCAGGGATCTTCTGTGTCGTTTCCCTATCGTCTTGCAACCCAGTCTCGCACCGCCTTTGCGGCTACGGGTCATGTAATGAGTAAAACCAAGAAAGTCAAACGTGCCTAACCCGTTACCCCCCTTCTTTCCCTCCAGATATGCCCTTCTGCCAAATTCCATCAGCCGGCTCTTCTCCAGGGATATTTCTAGACCAAACTGCTTCAACCGGTCCGGTAGCATCCCCCATAACTTCTGCGCATCTTCCCTGTCGGTGCATCCGATGACAAAATCGTCGGCGTACCGGATAAGGTATATTCTGCCTGCCAACTCTCTCTTTACCTTCCGCATGATCCACAGATCAAGCACGTAATGCAAGTAGATATTGGCCAGAAGCGGTGATATGACGCCGCCCTGGGGTACTCCTACTTCATTGCGTATCCTTTCCCCTTCCTCCATTACGCCAGCCTTCAGCCATTTCCCTATCAACCGCAGGATCGTGCGATCCACAATCCGCTCTTTCAGCATCCGCATGAGCCACTTATGATCCACGTGATCAAAATACCCTTTGATGTCCACATCTATCAGGTAGTTCGCCCCGCCTTTCATAATGCTCAACTCAAGCGTCTTTAGCGCATCGTGCCCGCTTTTTCCCTCCCGGAATCCATAGGATACCTCCAGAAAGTCTTGCTCATAGATGGCGCTCAATATCTTCGCCACCCCTCTCTGTACTATCCTATCCTCCAAAATAAGAATCCCTAAAGGCCGCTGCCTCCCATCCGGCTTCGGTATCCATATCCGGCGAATATCGCTCGCCCTGTACCGCTTTTCCCGCAGCCGCTTTACCAGGTCTGTTATGTTTCCCTCCAGATCCTCTCCGTAGGTTCCATAACTCACCCGGTCTATTCCCGCTGCTGCCTGATGGTTCAACTCGCGGTAACAATCCTTCAGGAATTCTTCGGTCAATAGGTGGGCTAATGAAGTGAATTTAACCTTTGAATCTCTTGCCGCAATCTCTGATAGTCGATTCAGTTCCGTTGACAATGCTTTTATGGGCTCTGTGTCCTGCATTGTTTCCCCTCTTCGATACACCTGCCTGTCAACCCCTTCCCTCCACCGGCATTGCCCGGCTTCAACGGTACTATGAGTCGATCCGACTACCTGTCCCTCTTCCTCAATCCCTCGTCTGCTTGGTTATGAGTACCCCTTTATCAGAGGAAGGAACAGGTCCTCCCAGGTTCCTGACGAATCCCTTGGACTACATGCCGTGGACTATGACCCCGGTGGAGTATCCGCCATCTCGCCTGTAACGATGGCATCGTTGCTGCCTTCAGTGGCCTTAAACACTTGGGCTCGCTCCACGACGATAGCATTTTCGAGGCTGAACACCTTCACGCTTTCGCATTACGGCCTGTTGTCATCCTGTTTACGCTTCACCCATGCAGTTACCTGCATAAATGCAAAACTCGGTTCTGACGGTCGGCTAACTTTGTCAGGCTGGCTTTTCAACCAACTGGATTTGCCAAGCTTTTCCTGGCGCACTAAGGTATTGCTTCTGACGGCTCGGAGTATAGGAGGGCTGTTTTCTCGTGTCAAGAAATATTTCCCATCGAAAATCAGGGGTGGCGATGCGGTTGGAAA
>Ga0194119_10010484_pt1 | contig 12199 bp, 10 predicted proteins | sample TA2MahC100mmetaG_FD_148620 | JGI IMG/M metagenome (GOLD analysis project Ga0194119, IMG submission 148620) | Freshwater microbial communities from Lake Tanganyika, Tanzania - TA2015018 Mahale Deep Cast 100m | ecosystem: Environmental > Aquatic > Freshwater > Lake | place: Tanzania: Lake... | reverse complement strand
TTACGAAGACCTGCTCGGGCTACCCCTGGTGCACGCGATTCGTAACGAGCGGGTTCCGAGCACAGGGGACAACAACCCGCACCTCCATCTGTTCTTCCAGATGCATGACGGGAGCTGTATTGCTTTCTTCGATCTTGGCGACGGACAAACGGCTGAGCCCTCGCCCAACACCCCCGCCTGGGTCAACCATCTCGCGTTAAGGGTCGACTCGCTTGATGCCCTTGCAGCGGCGCGTCAACGCTTAATCGATGCCGGCGTCTCCGTGCTTGGTCCGGTTGACCATGACGGCTACGTGCACTCGATTTACTTCTTTGACCCCAACGGTATCCGGCTGGAACTTACCGCAGAAATCGCGACCGAGCAGATGCTGGACGGCTACCGTGCCTCCGCTCGGGCGCTTTGCGATCGCTGGACACATGACAAGCACTCTCGCGCCTAATAGAAACCAGGACAACCGATGAGCCCCCAGACAACGTACCGCGTACAGGCCGAATGGGTCCACGTGCAGTTTCCCGAGCAATCCGCGTTCAAGTCGGTGTACGGATTTTCGGGCTCGGTTGGAACGGTTCACCTTGAAGGTATCCGCTACATCCCGGATGGCGTTCCCTCACGCACGCTGATCATTTACATGCATCCGGCAAGCACGCTGCAACTGCTGCCCATGCCACGGGCAATGGCCGAGAGTGGGCAGCATGTGTTGTGCGCCGGCAGCCGCTATGCCCGCAACGACAGCGCGCTGATCATGGAGAACGTGATCGTTGATCTGGGCGCTTACATTCGCCACGCGCGTGAGGTGTGGCGGTACGAAAAGATCGTGCTCGCGGGCTGGTCTGGCGGCGGCTCACTGTCGCTGTTTTATCAATCGCAGGCGGAACACCCCAGCATCACCCACACGCCTGCAGGCGACCCCTGCTCCATCACGACGGCGGGCCTGATTCCGGCTGATGCGGTCATGTTTCAGGCAGCACACATGTCGCGCGCGCGCACCTTCTCTGAATGGATCGACCCCAGTGTGCTCGATGAAAACAATCCTGATCATCGCGACCCCGAACTCGATCTTTATCACCCCGACAATAAGCCGCCTTACAGCACCCAATGGCTGCAGCGCTTTCGCGCCGCCCAGTTGGCCCGCGCAAGGCGTCGTACGGCCTGGGTTCGCGAAACGCTCGAGTCGTTGAAGAAGCAGGGCAGCCGTGAACTTGAGCGAGGCTTTGTGACCCATCGAACGATGGCCGACCCGCGTTTTCTGGATGGCTCCATCGAGCCAAACGACCGGCCGATCGGAACCTGCTTCATGGGAGTGCCTGAAGTTGCCAACAACGGTCCAGTGGGCCTGGCACGATTCTCAACATTGCGCTCCTGGCTGTCGCAATGGTCAATCGACGACAGCAACGCCGATGGCATTCGCAGCGCCCGCGGCATCCACGTGCCCTTTCTTGCAATCGAGCACTCCGCCGACGACGCGGTTCCGCAGCCCCATACAGGACTCATTTATCAGGCAGTCGCCAGCCCAGACAAAAGCATGCGCGTCGTCCGGGGAGCCACCCACTACTTCGTTGGCCAGCCCGAACTGATGCAGCAGGCCGTCGCCCTTACCACGCAATGGCTGCAGGAGCGCAATCTGGCCTGACTGACCGCCAAGGTTTGCACCGATCAAGACGGGGTGAATCCGGCGAATCACCCTTCCGGTAACCCCCAATCCTTGCCGCGCGCGGCAAATTCGGCGAACATCCCAGCCGGCTTGATCTGGACGAGACTACAACAATGACGGAGACACTGATTCGCGGCGGGCTGGTCGTCACCATGGATTCTTCCCTGGGCGATCTGGCGCAGGGTGATGTACTGGTCAGGGATGGGCAAATCGCCGCGGTGGGTAGACAATTATCTGCCCCCGGTGCCACCGTGATCGATGCGCACGACATGATCGTCGCACCGGGCCTGGTGAACGCGCACATGCACACCTGGCAGACGGGGCTCCGAGGAGTCGCCGCCAACTGGACGATCCTCGAATACTTCAAGAAGATGCACGCCGGGCTCGCGACGCTCTTCACACCGGAAGACATTCGAATCGCGACGCTCGTGGGCGCACTGAACCAGATCAATTGCGGTACCACCACCCTGGCCGACTGGTGCCACAACAATCCCACGCCAGCGCACACCGACGCGGGAATCGACGGATTGGCCGAGTCGCAGATCCGGGCCGTGTTTTTTCACGGCTCACCGAAACCCGATCCGAAACCGGGGCAGAAACCGTTCTGGGAGGTCCCGCATCCGCGCAGCGAAGTCGAGCGACTTCTCAAAACTCGCTTCGGCTCACGCGACCAGCTGTTGACGCTCGGGTTGGCCATCCTTGGCCCCCACTATTCCACGTACGAGGTCGCTGTCGACGACTTCAAGCTGGCGCGCGAATTTGGCCTGATTGCGAGCATGCACTGCGCGGGCGCGGCGGCACGCGTTCCTGACGGCTGGGACCGGCTGGGTGAGGCGGGGCTGCTGGGTGACAACAACAACATCGTTCACGGTAACGACCTCACCGACCAGCAGCTCAAGTTCATGCTCGATCGGGGCGTCAGCTTCTCGCTCACCCCTGAAACCGAGATGTTCCAGGGACATGGTTTTGCCATTACCGGGCGGCTTCGCGACCTGGGCGCCCAGCCATCGCTTGGCGTCGATCTGGAATCCTGCGTGAGCGGTGACATGTTCACCGTTGCGCGAATGGCACTTGCCTCTCAGAAAGCATTTGACAACGCGCGCTCGAAGCAGCGCGACGGCAAACTGCCCGATACCGGCACCATCACTGCCCGCGAAGCACTGTCATGGATCACGGTCGAGGGTGCCCGGATGCTCAAGATGCAGGACCGCATCGGCTCGCTCACCCCAGGCAAACAGGCCGATCTCATCCTGGTTCGCGCGACCGACCTGAACATGCAACCGCTGCACGATCCCGCCGCAGCGCTTGTCACCCAGGCTGGATTGGCCAACGTTGATTCGGTCATGATTGCCGGCGAGTTTCGCAAGCGCCACGGCCGAATGCTCTTCACCGATCTGGCGAGCCGCCAGCAACAGTTGGTGACGTCCGGACTGCGCATCATGCGCGAACTCGAGACCCGTCTTCAGGCGACTGCGCATTAAGCGCGGCGCACCGCGCGCCACATCAGGCTTATCTTTACCCTGCTCTCAACCCGTACCGCATCCCGGAGGAGTTATGAAAACGAATCGCAGACAAGCGCTCAAGCCCCTGCTGGCAGCCGCTGGCGCACCGCTTCTGTCCATGCCATTTGCAGGCGCAGCGAACGCGCAATCGGGCACGCCAATTCGCGTCGGTGGCACCCTGGCGCTGACGGGTCCACTGTCAGCGACAGCCATGATCCACAAGCTCACCGGCGAAATTTATGTTGAGCAGTTGAACAAGCGCGGTGGCCTGCTTGGTCGTCCGGTTGAGTGGGTGCTGAAAGACGATCAATCGAAGCCCGACCTTGCACGCACGCTGTACGAGCAGCTGGTCACGGTAGACAAGGTGGATCTGCTCATTGGCCCGTACGCCACCGCCAACATTCTGTCGGCGATGGGTGTTGCGCAGCGCTACAGCAAGATTCTCGTCCATCACACGTTCGGCATTCCCAGCCTCGCCAAGTACGACATGCAGTTTCCGACCTGGGCCACCGGCCCCACCCCGGAAACCTCCGGCCCCAACATGGTGTTGGATGCGTTGGCTGCGGGTCCGAAGCCCCCGAAAACGATCGCGATCGTCACCTCCAAATTCCCGTCGGTCCACTTCATGTCGGTGGGTGCGCGCGATGTCGCCAAGAAGCGTGGCATGCAGGAGGTGCTGTGGCTTGAATGGGAATTCGGCAACCGGGACTTCGGCGCCATTGCAAGCCGGTTGAAAGCAGCGCGCCCTGATTTCATCTGGGGTGGCGTCATTGCGCTCGAAGGCATGCTCCTGCTCGATGCCATGAAGAAGATCGACTACGCACCGCCCACCATGTTCCACTTCCTGCCATCGCCTGGGCCGATGATCAAATCGCCCGATGGCAATCTGGGACTGGCCATGACGATCTTCGAGCAGCACGAACCCATGATGAAGAACGCCGGAGCCGTCGAATTCGCGAAGATCTTCAATGAGCGCGCCGCGAAAGCCTCGCTTCCGGACACTTCGGTCGATACGCAGGCCGCAGCATCGTTCTCGGCCTGGCAGATTTTCGAAACAGCGGTAACAGCCACCAAGTCGCTCGATGACAAGACGCTTGCCGCGTGGTTGAAGAAGAACACGGTCAACACCATTCAGGGCCCAATTCGCTTTGACGGCGTCAACAATTACGGCGATGACCTCACCAAACTCAAGCAGGTTCAAAACGGCGAGTGGGCCGTGGTGTGGCCTAAGCCGTTCGCCAAGCCCGGCGCAACCTTGAAAACGCCGTAAGCGATGCAGATGCCAAGCCTCGAACTGCTCGGACAGTCACTGCTGTCCGGGCTGTTCATCGGTGGTCTTTACGGCTTGTTGGGCCTCGGCCTGAGCCTGTCGTGGGGGATGCTGCGCCAGATCAATCTGGCGCACTTTGCGCTCGCGTTTCTGGGCGCATACCTCACCTATCAGTTGTCGGAGCACTTCAAGCTTGACCCCTTCCTGACAATGCTCATCATCGTGCCGGGCTTTTTCCTGATCGGCATGGCGATGCATTGGATGTTCGCCAAGTTCAAGGTGACGCCGTTTAATTCGCTACTGGTCACCTTCGGTCTTGCCGTCATCATTGAAAGCCTGATCCAGTGGATCTGGTCAGCGGACTATCGGAAGCTCGAGTCGCCCTATAACGACATCAAGTTCCAGGTTGGGAAGCTGTTTCTGCCCCTGCCCGAATTGATGACCCTGCTCATTGCCATCGCACTGTCGATTGCCACCTGGGCCCTGCTTCGCTATACCCACCTAGGAAAGGCGATGCGGGCGATGTCTGAAAATCCCAAGATGGCCAGCGCCTTCGGCATCAACGAGCCCATGCTGGCGCTGCTGCTCTCAGGTGCTGCGTCAGCATTTGCCGGCGTTGCCGGTGCCTGCCTCGCGCTCAGCTTTACCCTGGCCCCCTCGCAGATTTACGCATGGGTGGGCGTGGTGTTTTCGGCGGTCATGATCGGCGGGCTTGGCAATCCACTGGGGCCGCTGGTGGCGGGCATCGTCATCGGATTGTCAGAGGCAGCCACCATGGCCGTTACCGCGCCTGCGTGGGCGCCACTGGTGTCCTTCTCCTTACTTATTGCGGTATTGCTGCTGCGTCCCGGGAAGGTTTGAGATGGACCGCCGCGTCATCGCCGCTTTCGTGGTGCTGGTGCCGTTGCTTGCAGCGGTGCCGTTGCTAAAGCTGCCAGCGTTTTACGAGACCTTTCTTTACCTTGTGCTGCACTGGATCGTGCTCGCAACGTCATGGAATATTTTGTCCGGCTACTCAGGATATTTCTCGTTCGGGCACGGTGCGTTCTTTGGGGTGGGCATTTACACCACGGCTGTGTTGTCGGGCAAGCTCGACTGGCCGTTTCTCAGCACCTTGCCCGTCGCGGCGCTGGTTGCGGCCGTGTTTGGCGTGGGGCTTGGCGCAATTGTTTTTCGCCTGCCAAGACTTCGCGGCGAACTGTTCGGGCTTCTTACGCTTGCCATCACGTTTGTCATCGGCACCATCATTCTGAACACGCCCATTGACGGCGGTCCTGGCGTTTATCTGTCAGCAGTGCCTGTTCCGGCAATCGGACCCACACCCTCCGGCAGTTTCTATCTGATCATTCTTGCGCTGGCAGCCTTGGTGTTATGGGTTGCCTACTGGATTTACACCGCGCGCCTGGGATCAGGCCTCTTCGCCATCCATGACGATGAGGACGTTGCCGAGGTCCAGGGTGTTCCAACCTATCGCTATAAGCTGATCGCCTTCGGAATTTCCTGTGCCTTCGCGGGTATGGCAGGCGGCATTCACTCGGTGTTTGTTTCGTATGTCACCGTTGGAGAGGTGTTCAATATCGTCGTTCCGCTGAACGTTGTTCTGATGAGCGTTCTGGGCGGTTCACGACACTGGTTCGGACCCGCGGTGGGCGCCACCGTCATCACCGCGCTGCTTTACGCATTTACCGCGGGCGACTTTGCGGTAGCAGGACGTGCAGCGATCGGTTTCATTTTGATCGCGGTCATCCTGTTCATGCCCCAGGGTATCCTGGGACAGTTGCTTCGCTACTGGCGAAAGCGTGCCGCGCCAAAGCCGTTGCCCCAGCCGCTGCCACCGGCGCCCATCCCGCGAACCGGCCAGAGTGGTGAACTGATCCTGAGCGTCGAGGGGGTCACCAAGCAGTTTACCGGTGTCAGGGCCCTCAGCGATGTGACGCTGCAGGTTCACCGAGGCGAAATTCTCGGGTTGGTCGGACCCAATGGCTCCGGCAAATCCACCATGGTCAACGTGATCACCGGGCTCTACAAACCCGAAGCGGGCCGCGTCGTGTTCAACGGAACCGATCTCGTTCCGCTGCCATCGTTTCAGGCAGCCCACGCCGGTATTGCTCGCACCTATCAAATTCCGCGGCCCTTCGCGAGCCTTACCGTGCTTGAGAATGCCACGCTTGCCGGCATGTTTGGCGGTAGACAGCTGTCCCGTTCACAGGCTGAGCGCCAGGCGATGCACTGGCTTGAATTCGTTGGACTGGCTGAGCGGGCGGGTGCGCTACCTACCGAACTGAACCTGCACCAGCGCAAGTTTCTTGAGCTTGCCCGCGCCCTTGCGTCAGCGCCCCAACTGGTGCTGCTCGACGAAGTGCTTGCCGGCCTCACGCCCTCTGAAATCAACAGCGCCATCACGCTGGTTCGTGAGATTCGCAACCGCGGCTCCACCGTGGTGTTTATTGAGCACAACATGCGCGCGGTCCTCGAACTGTGCGAACGTCTGATCGTGCTGAACTACGGCCAGATCATTGCCAGTGGAGATCCGCGCAAAGTGATCGCTGATCCTGAGGTCATCAGTGCCTACCTTGGAACGCCCCATGAAACAGGCCGCTGAACCCAGCCGTCTCCTGAGCGTCGAAAGCATCAACGTTTCTTACGGGGATGCCCCGGCCTTGTGGGACCTCAGCCTTCACGTCAATGAAGGCGAACTGGTCTCAGTGGTTGGTCCCAATGGCGCGGGAAAAACCACGCTGATCAACACCATCATGCGCTTGCTGCCGGTTCGCTCGGGACGAATCACGCTTCGTGGCGAAGACGTCACCCGCATGTCCGCCACACAAATGTGCAATCGCGACGTGTCGATCGTTCCCGAGGGCCGCTTGCTGTTTGGTCAGATGACGGTCGAAGAAAACCTGGACATCGGCTGCTACCGTTCGCTGGCACGGCCACGCCGTTCCGAGACAATGGAGCGGGTGTACGCGCTTTTCCCAATTCTCAAGGAGCGGCGTTGGCAGCTTGCCGGCACACTGTCGGGCGGTCAGCAGCAGATGGTCGCATTCGGACGTGCGCTGATGGCTCATCCTCGACTGCTTCTGATTGACGAGCCTTCGCTGGGGCTCGCACCCTCCATCGTCGAACTGGTGTTCGAGGCAATCGGTCAAATCCACCGCTCGGGCGTATCAATACTGCTGATCGAGCAAAACGCCGCTCGCGCCATGGACGCGGCAAGCAGGGCGTACGTGCTCGAAGGCGGCCGCATCGTGACCGAGGGGGATCCCCAGCAGTTGATGAAACAGCCGGCGATTCGCGCAGCCTATTTAGGCGAGGCCGAGCATCCGGTATAACCCGCCGGCCAACGCACTGAGGTTAGAATCTCGTCCGCTTTGGACGTCTGGAGCGCGGTGCCTGATCAGCGATTCCCAGGATCTGTCCCTTTCCCGAGACCCGTCCCAGAGGTGCACGTGAGCTTTCCCCTTCCAGCCCGGCACGATCATGTCGGCAGTTTCCTGCGTCCCAAGTACCTTCTCGAGGCCCGTGAGCGAAAAGCCAAGGGCGTGATCAGCGCAGAGGAACTGCGCAAAGTAGAAGATCGGGCCATCTCCGAAATTGTTCAATTTCAGGCCGACGTCGGCCTCAAGGCCATCACCGACGGCGAGTTTCGACGCACCTGGTTCCATATCGATTTTCTCGAGCAACTGAGCGGCGTTGCCACCGACATTCCGGTTGCCCTGATCAACCCTGACGGCAGCAAACAGTTCGCGCCGCCAGGTATTCGCGTGGTCGACAAAGTGACCCACACCCGTCCCATTCAGGTTGATGACTTCAATTACCTGAAGAGCCAGCTACCTGCTGGCACACGCGCCAAGGTAACGATTCCCTCGCCAACGATGCTGCATTTTCGAGGCGGTCGCGGCGGGATCAGTAAAGCGGCCTACCCTGAGCTCGACCCAGCCTTTTACGACGATGTCGCGAAAGCCTACAGTGACGAGCTGCAAGCACTTGCCGCCGCAGGTTGCGACTACGTGCAAATGGACGATACCAATCTCGCCTACCTGTGCGATGAAAAGATGCGCGAGGCCGCCCGCAGTCGCGGCGACGACCCCAACGAGCTTCCTAACCGTTACGCTGATTTCATCAACAAGGTTGTCGCGCGCAAGCCCGCGGGCATGACCCTGGGCGTGCATCTTTGCCGCGGCAACTTCAAAAGCACGCACTTCGCGGCCGGCAACTATGAACCCGTGGCAGAGGCGCTGCTGTCTCGCATGAACGTCGACGCTTATTTCCTTGAATACGACGACGAGCGAAGCGGCGACTTCCGCCCGCTTCGTTTCCTGCCCAAGGGCAAGGTCGTTGTGCTGGGATTGGTTACCACCAAGTTTGGCGCAATGGAGAGCAAAGACGCTTTGAAGCGGCGTATTGACGAGGCAGCCCGCCATGCGCCGATGGATCAATTGGCCCTGTCCCCGCAGTGCGGCTTCTCAAGTACGGTGCATGGCAACGACATTGCAGTAGAAGATCAACGCAGCAAGCTGCGTCTGGTCATTGAAACGGCAAACGAAGTTTGGCGCTAATCCGCCTATTGGCCTGATCGAGGGCTTCGGCCCTGTTAACTGGAGACAATGACAATGCATATTCGACTTCCGCTTGCTCGGCTGACGGTTGCCGCGACCCTGGCGCTATCCGCAGGTGCTGTCCTCGCCCAGGAAACCGTGTTGAAGTTTCACCATATGTGGCCCACAGTTGGAATGGGTCACAAGCGGGTGGTTGCTCCTTGGTGCGAAAAGATCGCGCAAGAGTCGAATAACCGGCTTCGTTGCCAGATTCTGCCGGCCATGACCGGGGGCGGAACTCCTGCTCAGCTGGTTGACCGCAACAAGGACGGCGTTGATGAACTCACCGTCACCCTTCCCGGATACACCCCCGGCCGGTTCCCGATCATGGAGGCCTTCGAGCTTCCCTTCATGACCACTTCGGCTGAAGTCGCGTCGGCTGCGGCCTGGGAATACCTGGTCAAGTACGGCGCCCGCGAGTTTCCGGGCTCCAAGGTGCTGGCCACCTGGGTGCACGACCCCGGATTCATCAGCACCTCGGGCAAGGCGGTCAACCGCATGGACGACTTCAAAGGCCTGAAGATTCGTGCAGCCAGCCGTCAGTCATCGAAGCTGCTCGCGCGCCTGGGCGCCACCCCCGTGGGCATGCCCATTCCCGCTGTCGCGGACGCGATGAACAAAGGCACGATCGATGGCTTCCTGACCGCATGGGAAATCATTCCGCCATTCAAGCTTCACGAGGTCAGCAAGTTCCATACTGAAATCGATAACACGCGCCCGGCGCTGTTTACCGCCGGCTTCGTGTTCATGATGAACGAGGCGAAGTTTGAAGCGCTCGCCCCGGACCTGAAAGCCATCATCACTAAAAATAGCGGCGCCGAACTGTCGCGCACCATCGGTCGTTACTGGGATGAGGCCACCGCCGCAGGACGCGCTGCAGCCAAGGAGCGCGGCAATACCTTTATTGCAATCAGTGCTGCAGAAACCGATCGTTGGATCAAGGCATCACAGCCGCTGTACGACGAGTGGGTTGCCGACATGGATAAGAAGGGTCTACCTGGCAAGCAGATGCTTCAGGATGCCCGCGACCTGATCGCCAAGCACTCGAAAGCACGTTAAGGCTCGTTGTTGCATTGTGGCTGTTCCCTATCGCGGGCGCCTGACAGGCGCCCGCGTTGTTTCTATACGTAATCTCTGAACCCCTCTGTGCTAGCTGCTGTTTCAAATTTCTTCGGACTCATGGGCGCTGCCGTCGCGCTGTTGGTGGGATTCATGACCACCACCAGTGTGGTGATGCGCGCGCTATTCAACACGCCCATTCCTGGCGACGTCGAGTTGACCCAGGTGGGTATTGCGCTTGCCATTTCCCTGTGTCTGCCGGTCTGCCAATTGCGCCGTGCCAATATCCTGGTCGACTTCTTTACCCAGCGCTGCTCCGGCCGAGCGCGTCAGTTTCTCGACGGGGTCGGCTGCTGGATGCTCGTGCTGATGTATGTTTTGCTTGCCTGGCGGACGGGCGTTGGTGCGGTCTCGGTCAGACAGGCCGGTGAAACCACCATGATCCTGTCGGTTCCGATGTGGTGGGCCTATGCGTCGCTTGCCCCAGGGCTTGCACTCGCGGCATTGATTGCACTTACCCAGGGATGGCGGCTTTTTTCAGGGGCTGAGCCCGCTGAAGCGCCTGAACAGGCGGCCTTCCGATGAACCCGCTTGCTGCACAGGTCGGGCTCCTGATGTTCGGCGCGATGCTTCTGCTGATGGCCGTTCGCATGCCCATCGCCGTCGCGATGTTCCTGCCAGGCGCGATCGGCTACCTGGTCATGACCGATGCAGGCAATACCCTGAATCTGCTCAAGGGAAGTGCCGTAGCGCGCCTGACGGTCTACGACTTGAGCGTCATTCCGCTCTTTCTTCTGATGGGCCAGTTTGCCTCGCAGGGCGGTCTCAGCCGGAATCTTTTCAAAGCGGCATCGGCTCTGGTGGGTCACGTTCGAGGCGGTCTGGCGATGGCGTCGATTCTGTCTGCGGGCGCCTTTGGCGCGGTGTGCGGATCATCCGTGGCAACCTCGGCCACCATTACACAGGTGGCCTACCCGCCCATGCGGGAACACGGCTACTCGGGCAGGCTCGCCACCGCCACGCTTGCCACAGGCGGCACCTTGGGCATTCTGATTCCGCCATCCGTACCGCTGGTGGTCTATGCGATTCTCACCGAACAGAACATCGCCAAGCTGTTCGCGGCGGCAATGATCCCCGGCATTCTTGCGATGCTGGGCTACCTCGTGGTCGTGGCGCTGTATGCCCGCGCGCGCCCCGACATGGCACCTGCAAGCGCTCGCCTTACCTGGCGCGAAAAGCTGCCTGCGCTCACTGCGGTTTGGCCGATCGCGTTTGTGTTCATCGTGGTCTTTGGCGGCATTTATTCAGGCGTGTTTTCGCCCACCGAGGGTGCCGCGGTTGGGGCCACCATGACCCTGGTCGTCGGTTTGGCAAGACGTGAACTGACCCTGGCGGGCATTCGTGATTCGCTGATTTCCACAGCCGAAACCACCGGGATGGTCTTCATGATCTTTCTGGGCGCTGACATGATGAACGCAACCTTGGCGCTTACCGAGATGCCCAAGTTCATCGCCAACTGGGCCACTCATCTGCCCATACCCGATCTCTCGATTGTGCTGGCCGTGATGCTGCTTTATGTGCTGCTTGGCTGCGTCATGGACGAACTGTCCATGCTGCTATTGACGATCCCGGTGATCTTCCCCGCCGTGATGGGGCTCGAACTGTGGGGACTGAAATACGAGGCGAAAGCCCTCTGGTTCGGAATCCTCGTTTTGATGACCGTTGGCATCGGCCTGATTGCCCCGCCAATCGGATTAAATGTCTACGTCGTGAACAACCTCGCGCGCGACGTACCCATGGCAGAAACGTATCGCGGGGTTCTGCCCTTTCTTGCCTGGGACGCCCTCCGTTGCCTGCTGCTGCTGTTTTTTCCGGGCCTTGCCTTGTGGCTGGTGCGTGCGCTCTTTTAGGTGAATCGTTTCAATGTCTGTCATTGACACCTTCAGACTTAACGGCAGGCGCGCGCTTGTTACCGGTTCGTCGATGGGCATCGGTTTTGCCATCGCGCAGGCCCTGGCTTCGGCTGGCGCGCACGTGGTGCTGAATGCCCGCACCCGCACGAGGCTGGATCAGGCTCACGACCAACTCGCTGCACAGGGACTCGCGGTTTCGTCGCAAT
>Ga0194119_10010478_pt1 | contig 12204 bp, 12 predicted proteins | sample TA2MahC100mmetaG_FD_148620 | JGI IMG/M metagenome (GOLD analysis project Ga0194119, IMG submission 148620) | Freshwater microbial communities from Lake Tanganyika, Tanzania - TA2015018 Mahale Deep Cast 100m | ecosystem: Environmental > Aquatic > Freshwater > Lake | place: Tanzania: Lake... | reverse complement strand
CACCGTCTCGGAACCCATAGTGTCTTTCTTTTCTTCCATTACGTTCAGTCTCCTTGGATCTCGGTCAGTAAGCCAACTTCGTGTCCAAGAAAATCGGGTCCCCTATATCCTCGGCACTCGCCTATCTGAATCCGTCAGTCAACGATGGCGCGGCGGGAGCGAACCGGTATCTCTGGCTCGCGATGCACGTCTTCGTGGATGGCAAGATGCGAGCGATCTGCTCACTGTTGTTCGGTGCCGGAGCCCTGCTGTTCCTGGAGCGAGCCGCGGCCAGAACCGGCACCAGCGCCGCGCCGCCGTACTATCGCCGCACGTTGCTGCTTGTCGCTTTTGGAGTGCTGCACGGGCATCTGTTGTGGTGGGGAGACATCCTCTACACATATGACATCGCGAGTTTGTTCCTTTACCCGGTCCGTCATTGGACGGCGAGAAAACTGGCGGTTGCCGGCGCTTTCTGCCTGCTGCTGAACTCCCTGGTGTATCCCGCGGGCAATTTCAAGTTCACGGTGGTCTCGTCAGCCATTAAGGAGTTCGAGCAGATTGAGGGAACGCGGTCCCTTGCGCCCAAGGAGCAACAGAAGCTGGCGCGGCTCTGAAAGTCCGTCGGGTCGTTCTGGCCGGGTCCGGAGAAACTTGCGAAAGAAATCTAAGACCGCCGTGGGACGTATTCCGCCATCCGGTTTAACTCAACCAGCGCCGCGCGCGCGGAAACGTCGGAGCTGTTTATCTTCTTCTTTAGCGCTCTTGGGATGATGCTGATTGGCATGGCGCTGGCCAAGCACGGGTTTCTGATGGGTCGCGCGCCGGACCAGATCTATCGCCGCGTGGCCTGGATCGGCTTGTTGGTGGGCGTGTCGGCGGCGCTATGGTCCGGTCTGCGGTGGATGTTGGAGGGCTTTGCCTTTCTCGGCTTCTTCCTCATTCTCAGCCCGACGGCGGACTTGGATCGTCTTTGTGTCGGCCTTGCCTACATCTCAGTTCTGCCCGTGCTGTTTCGCACGGAGCGCCTGCGTTGGCTGACCGGCGTGCTCTCCATCTGCGGGCGGATGGCGCTGACCAACTACATTCTGGCGTCGGCGCTGGCCATGCTGGTGTTCTCCGGCTTCGGCCCCGGCCTGTTTGCGCGCCTGTCGCGCGTGGAGTTGCTGGCGGTTGTGGCGGCGATTTGGACGGTCCAGATCGGGTTCAGCCAGTGGTGGATGGCGAGGCGCCGCTTCGGGCCGCTCGAGTGGGCGTGGCGGATCCTCACTTACGGGCCAAGGAGTCGCTGAGACGGCGTCGAGCCGCTGCCGCCGGCCTCGCAAATGTTATCATCGACTTCGGAATGGACATCTTTGACGAACTCGTGGCCCTGCGCCGCAAGGGTCAAAAGTGCGCACTCGCGACGATCGTGCAGGTGAACGGGTCGATCCCCAGCTACGAAAGCGCCAAGCTATTGGTGCGCGAAGACGGATCGATGATCGGCACGGTGGGCGGAGGGTGCGTGGAGGCCGAAGTGTGGAACGCGGCGCGCGAGGTGATCGAAACCGAGCAGCCCAAACACTTGACCTTTTCTCTCGGCCAGGACGCCGCTTATGACAACGGGCTGATCTGCGGCGGCCAGCTCAACGTGTTTGTGGAAGCGATCATTCCGCAACCGCGGGTGTTGATCTTCGGCGCCGGGCACGTATCGAAGAGTTTGTCGAAAGTGGCCACGCTCGCCGGCTTTGCTACTACGGTGATCGATGACCGCGAACAGTTCGCCAATCGCGACCGGTTTCCCGAGGCCGAAGAAGTGGAGGCCGGCGAGTATGAGGAGATTTTCCCGAAGCTCGAAGTGAATTCGTCGAGCTATATCATTATCGTCACGCGCGGCCATCGCGACGACATGCGCGTGCTGAAGTGGGCGATCCAGACGCCGGCGCGTTATGTGTCGATGATCGGCAGCAAGCGCAAGGTGTTGGGCGTGATGAAGGAACTGGAAAAAGAGGGTATTCCTCGCGCGGCCTTTGAGAAGCTCCACGCCCCGATGGGCCTCGACATCGGCGCCATCAGCCCCGAGGAGATCGCCGTTTCCGTCGTGGCGGAGATGATCGCCGTGCGCCGGCAGCCGCAGTCGGCGTGGCGCGAAGTGTCGAAGTCGATCTACGTCAACCCCAGCCTCCGGACCGTATTGAAGTGAACCTGGCCGCGGTGATTCTCGCCGGAGGCGCCTCGCGCCGAATGGGCCGGCCCAAGGCGCTGCTCGCCTATCGCGGCGAGACGGTGCTGGATCGGCTGATTGGCCTTTACGCTCGTTTCTGCACGCCTGTGATTGTGGTTTTGGGCCATGCTCACGAGGCGATTCGCGCGGGCTTGACGCGTGCCGCGGAGGTGCAGTTTGCGCTGAACCCTGACCCGGACCGCGGCCAACTCAGTTCTCTCCAGTGCGGCTTGGCGCTCGCGCCACTGGGCAATGTGTTGTTTACACCGGTGGACTACGCAAGCGTGCAACCGGAAACCGTCGAGGCGTTGGTGCGGCAGTTCGATGCGTCGCCGGCGACGGCGCGGCTTGCGCCCAGCCACGCCGGACGCCACGGCCATCCCGTGTTGATCCGCGCCGATGTGAAAGACGCGCTGCTGGCGTTCCCGGCCACGGCCAGCGCGCGCGAAGTGATGGAACGTTACCGCGGCGCCACGGAGTATCTGCCGGTGGACGACGAAGGCACCGTGAACGATCTCGATTTCCCGGCGGACTACGAGCGGTTGCTCGCCCGCGAGGCGGCGTCGCGTCATGAGTAAGTGGATGCGCCGCGCGCTTGTGGCCGCGCCGGTTCTCGCCGTTGCCAGCGTGCTGGCCGCACCGTACTTCCGCGCCGACCAGTACAAGGCGCAGATTCAGCAGAACCTCGAACGCGTGCTGGGCCGCCGCGTGGATCTGCAAGGCGAGGCGCGCTTCCAACTCTATCCGCGCCCCGGCGTCTCGCTCAGCCGCGTGGTGATTCACGAGTTGCCGGCGCTGGGGCTGGAGCCGGTCGCCTATCTCGATTATCCGGACTCCTCGCTTGACGTGTCGCTATCGCCGCTGGCGCTCATCATGGGCCGCGTGAAAGTCACCGGCGTGCGTCTGGTAGCGCCGAGCCTGAATCTCACCAAATCCAACTCCGGCCAGTGGACCTTTCAGCCGCTCATCGAGAAGGCGATGGGTGAAGGGCGCGCGGCGGGCTTCGACCTCGACGCGATTCAAGTGCAGGGTGCGCGGCTCAATTTCAAGATCGGCGACGTGAAGAGCTTGTTTTACCTCGCCGATACGGACCTGCGTATCGAAGCCGACTCCGGCAACACCAACCGTTACGGCATGACCATCGAAGGCGACCCGGCACGCACGGATCGCACGTCGAGTTCATTCGGCCGTCTCACCGGCCGCGGCATGCTGTCGTTCGGGCGCGGCAACGACGAGTCTCGCATCGATTTGAATCTCTCGATCAATCGCACGCCACTGGCCGAAATTGTTTCGGCGCTCCAGGGGCGGGGCATCGGGCTCGGGGGTTTCGTGGCATCGCAGGCCAAGCTCAGCGGACCGCTGTCGCAGGTGAAAATCGAAGGCACGCTTCAACTGGCTGAGGCTGAGCGTTTCCGCTGGCTGCTGCCGCGCGCCGCCTCCGGCCGCGGCCGCGACTTTACTGGCACGCTCGACTGGCCGGGTCAGGAACTGCGTCTGCGCACGGTGGACCACCAGGATCCGGCGGCTTCGCCCGTCTCGCTGCGGCTGCGCGCCTTCGATCTGTTTCGCCAGCCGCGCTGGGCCCTGTTGCTCGGCATCGACAAAGCGCCGCTCGGTTCAGTACGCGCGTTGGCCGGCGAGTTGGCGCTCACACTACCCGCCGAGACGCCGCTCGAAGGCGGACTCAGCGGCGTGATGGGTTATTCGAGTCAGCATGGCGCGCATGGGCAGTTGGCGATGGCGCAGGCATCGGTCGCCGTGCCCGCGCAGCCTGCGCCGGTAACGGTGAACGAGGCACGCGTGATCGTCGATGGGCTGCAGTGGCGCGTGCCGGCAGCCGAGATCCGTTTGTCCGAGCACGAGAGTGTCACGGTCGAGTCCCTTGTGGACATGGCGTCGGGCCGCCGCGACCTGACCGCGGCTACGGCAGGCCTGGATGTGGAACAGTCGCGCGCGATCTGGCGGCAACTGGCTGGCGCCGATCCGCTGTTCTTTGACCGTTGCCAGCAAGGCCGCTGGGCGGGAACGCTGCGCTATAGCCAGGAGTCGGCGAGCGCGCCGGCGGGTTGGGCTGGCGATCTGCGCGTGATGGGCGCCGTGTGCAGCGTGGCAGGCCTGGCGGACCCGGTGCGCGTGCAGTCCGCGCAGGTGAGCATAAGGGGCGCAGCCATGGCCGCGCGGCGCGTGGTGGCGCTAGTGGGCGATCTGGCCGTGACTGGTGAGATGGACTACGACCCCGCGCGGCGGAGGTTCGCGCGGTTGCGCTTGTCGACGCCGTCGGTTTCGATGGCGGCAATTGAGCGCCTGCTGCTGCCGGCGCTGCGCCGCGACGCGGGATTCATTTCACGCACGCTCGGCCGGCGCGTGCCGGTGCCCGAGTGGCTGGCGCGGCGTCGCGCGGAGGCAGTGCTCTCGGTGGGCGCGCTCGATCAACGGTTCGAGACTGTGGAGGCGCGCCTGGTATGGGACGGCACGCAAATCGACATTCCCGAGTGGAAAGCCTCGGCGTGGCGTGGCGCCATGAAGGGCCGCGCCCATATCTCGCTCGAAGCAGCCGAGCCGGTCTACAGCGGCAGCACGACGCTCACCGACGCAGCGTGGCGGGACGGCCGCGCCAATACCGAAGCGGCGTGGGAGACGGCGGGCGTGGGCGGTGCGCGGTTGCTGGCCGCTTTGAAAGCGCAGGGTACGTTTCATGCCAAGGGCACGGTGCTGGCCGAGCCGGACGCCGCGCTCGATGCGATCACCGGGAAGTTTGCGTGGGCCGCCGGACGTTTGCAGTTGAACGGCGCGCAGTGGACCACGGTCGCGGGCGAAACCTTCGAAGGGCAGGGCAGCGCGGCCGCGGATGGCAAGCTGAGCCTGGAGCCGGCGGGCGGCCGCGGTGCGCGCGTCAGCGGCCGGCTTTGGTAGCGCTACGTCCCTGAAATCGTCATGCCGCCGATCAGCAGCGTGGGGCTGGCCACCGCGCCACGAAACTCAAGGTCGTCGGCCACGGCTTCGATATTCGTCAGCATGTCCTTCAGGTTCCCGGCAATCGTCACTTCGGCCACCGGAAACGCAATCTCGCCGTTCTCCACCCACAGGCCGCTCGCGCCGCGCGAATAGTCGCCCGTCACCGCGTTCACGCCGAAACCCATCAGTTCGGTGACGTAGAATCCCGTGCCCGCCTGGCGCAGTAGTTCCGCCACGCTAGGCGCACCCTTTTCGATGTAGAGATTCCCTTGGCCGATCGAAGCGTTGCCCGTCAGCCCGCGGCTGGCGTTGCCCGTGGTTTTCATGCCCAACTTGCGCGCGGTGTAGGTGTTGAGCAAGTAGCTCTTCAGCACGCCTTTCTCAATCACCACGGTACGGCGCGACGGTACGCCTTCATCGTCATAGGGTGCCGAGCCGAACAATCCGGGAATCGTCGCGTCGTCCACCACCGTCACCGCGGCAGACGCCACCCGTTCGCCGAGTTTGTCCTGCAGAAACGAGGCGCGGCGGTAGATCGCATCGCCGTTCACCGCTTCGAAGATGTGTCCCAGCAAAGACCGCGCCACGCGCGGCTCAAAAATCACCGGCGCCTGCTGCGTGGGCACCTTGCGAGAGCCCAGCCTGCGGATCACCCGTTCGGCCGCGCGCCGTCCGATATGCTCCGGCGACTCCAGTTGCCCCACGCCGCGCGCCGAGTGGAACCAGTAGTCGCGCTCCATGCGCCCTTCGTGCTGCGCCACCGGCACGGCGCTGATGGAACAACTCGTGGTTTCATACCCGCCCACAAAGCCCAGCGAGTTCGCAAATGCGTGCCGCGAAATGCGCGACCCGAACGAGCCGCCCTCGGAGTTGGTAATGCGCGCGTCAAAGCTCAGCGCCGCCGCTTCGGCGCGCTGTGCCAGAGCAATCTTCGCGGCTGCCTCCATCCCGTCCAGATCGTACGAGGCCAGTTGCAAATCGCCAGCGATCTGCCCAAGCTCCGCTGCGTCCGGCAGCCCCGCGTGCGGATCTTCCGTGGTGATCTTTGCCAGATCCACTGCCTGCCGCACCATCATGCGCAAGCCCTCCGGCGTCAGATCCGACGTGTACGACGACCCGGTGTTTCGCCCAAACAACACGCGAATGCCCGCGCCGCGCGAGCCTGACTCTTTCACCTGCTCCACTTCGCCGCGCCGCACCTGCGCGTCGAACTCCTCGCCCTGGCTGACGTTGCATTCAACGCCCGTCGCGCCGGCTTCCTGCGCCAGTTTAATCACGTCCGCGGCGATCTGTTTGAGTTGCTCCACCATTACCGCGCCGTGCCTCCCACCGTCATCTTGTCGATGCGGATCGTCGGAATCCCCACGCCCACCGGCACGGACTGGCCTTCCTTGCCGCAGATGCCCACGCCTTCATCGAGCGCGAGATCATGCCCCACGCGGCTCACGTACTTTAACGCCTCCGGCCCGTTGCCGATCAGCGTGGCGCCGCGCAACGGCCGCCCGATCTTGCCGTCTTCAATCAGATAGCTCTCGGTGGCGGAGAACACAAAATTGCCCGACGTGATGTCCACCTGCCCGCCCCCGAACGTGGCGCAATAGATGCCGCGGCTCACCGATTTGATGATGTCCTCTGGCTCATCCTGCCCGGCCAGCATGAACGTGTTGGTCATGCGCGGCATCGGGATGTGTTGATAGCTCTCGCGCCGCCCGCTGCCCGTGCCCGAGGTGCCCAACGCGCGCGCCGACAAGCGGTCTTGCAGATAGCCGCGGAGCACGCCGTTCTCAATCAGCACGTTGCGCTGCGTGGGCGTGCCTTCGTCGTCCACGTTGAGCGAGCCGCGCCGCGAGTGAATCGTGCCGTCATCCACCACCGTGACCAGTTCCGACGCTACTTGTTGGCCCACGCGCCCGGAGAATGCCGAGACGCCTTTGCGATTGAAGTCCGCTTCCAGGCCATGGCCCACCGCTTCGTGCAGCAGCACGCCGGGCCAGCCTTTACCCAGCACCACCACGTGTTCACCGGCCGGCGCGTCCGATGCTTTCAGTTGCACCAGCGCCTGGCGGACTGCTTCCTTGGCGAACGCCTCGGGCGAATGTGTGCCGGTGAAAAAATCGAGGTCCACGCGCCCGCCGCCGCCATGGCTGCCGCGCTGCGGCGTGCCGTTGCCTTCGCGCGCCAGCACAAATACATTCATGCGCGCCATCGGTTGGCGATCCGTGGAAATGACGCCGTCGCTCGTAGCCACCATCACTTGCTTGATCGCGTCCAGGTAAACGGCCTGCACTTGAAATACGCGCGGGTCCGCGGCACGCGCGGCCTCGTCGGCGCGCAGCACATACTTCACGCGTTCAGAGAGCGGCACGTCCGCAGGTGCGTTCAGCACGGGATAAAGATCATGCTTGGCCGCGCTGGTAAAGCCCGCCGTTTCCACCTTCGTCGGGCCGCTGGCGATACACGCCGCCACGCGCGCGGCCTGGCGAATCTTCTCCGGAGCGAGATCGTCACTATATGCGTAGCCCGTGCGCTCACCGGCAATCACCCGCACGCCCACGCCCAGGCTGACGCCCTGCGTCGCGCTTTTCACGATGGATTCATCGAGGCTGAGGGACGTGGTCGAAAGGTACTCGAAGTACAAGTCGGCGTAATCTCCGCCGCGGCTGAGGGCTTCTGAAAGGAACGAGGCGAGGTCCTGCCCGGTGAGGCCAAACTTCCGGCCGAAAAACGAATCCGCAACGGTCATCTCCTCCGAGCGTAGCACGCAGGCGGCGATGTGCTATTTTGAAAGGCAGTGTCGGCATCGCCCCTCAACGTTCAGCTTGAGATCTACGAGGGTCCGCTGGACCTGCTGCTGGACCTGATCAGGAAGCAGCAGATCAACATCAACGATATCCCGATTGCGCGGATCACGTCCCAGTACCTGTCCTACGTGCAAAAGGCCGCCGAGCTCAACATCGAGTTGGGCGCGGAGTTCGTGTACATGGCCGCCACTTTGATCCAGATCAAGTCGAAGCTGCTTCTGCCGCGGGATCCGGAACTCGAAAAGATCGACCCCCAAGGCGACCCGCGCCAGGAACTGGTGGACCGGCTGATTGAGCACGAGCGCTTCAAGAACGCCGCCGAGATGCTGCAGCAGAAGCGCATGTTGGAAGAGGCCGTCTGGTCGAATCCGCAGATGAAAGACTTTCTCAACGAAGACGACGGAAGTGGCGATCTGAACGTGACTTTGTACGATCTGGTGCGCACGCTGCAGACGATTCTGGACCGTGCCAAGCGCCGGCCGCCGTATGAAGTCGGCGAGGAAGACGTGACCGTGCCGGACATGATCCGCTACCTGCGCTCGGCGTTGGTGAACGATCTGGCCGAGAACAACTCGGTGAGTGCAACGAAACTGTTCGAGCGCCAGCGCAGCCGCCGCGCCATGATCTGCCTGTTCCTCGCCATTTTGGAGATGGTGCGCATGCAGGCCGTCACGCTGGTGCAGCAGGAAGAGTTTGCTGATATCGGCATCTGTAAACATGAACGTTTCGATGAGGTTTTCGCGAGTGAAGCGGCCCTCACTACAATTCAACAAGAGTATTCATAATTCCCGCTAAGTATAAGATGGCTGAGAACAAAATCGAAGAGACTGAAGTGGTGTCCGTGGCCGCGAACGAGGAGTCCGAGGCCGCCCAGGCCCGGGCTGCGGTGGGCGGTAAGAGCGCCGGAGAAACGGCGGTAGAAGCGGCCGAAGCTGTCGCCGAAGCGCCGGCAGAAGAACCCGAGACGCCCGAAGTACAGGTGGACATGGGTGCCGAGCAACTCGGCGTGGAAGACAAGCCCGCCGATGCTGAATCAGAGCGCCGCCGCCAGCGCGCCATGGTGGAAGCCGCCGTCTACGTCGCCGAGGAGCCTATCGCGCCCGCGCCGATCGCGCAAGCATTGGGCCTTTCAAAAGAGCTGGTGGAGTCGCTGCTGGCCGAACTGGTGGAAGCCTTTGCGGCCCCTTATCACGGCATTGCGATCCGCGAAGTGGCGGGTGGCTTCAAGATGAGCACCAAGCCGGAGTTCCACGAGGACATCCGGACATTCGTCAAGAAACTGAAGCCGGCCTTGAAGCTCTCGCTTGCCGCGCTCGAGACGCTGGCCGTGGTGGCCTACAAGCAGCCGATCACCGGGCCTGAGATCATGGAGATCCGCGGCGTGCAGGGCGGCGGCGTGCTGAAGACGCTGCTGGAGCGCAAGCTGATCACCGCTGCCGGACGCAAGCAGGTGGTGGGCAAGCCCGTGCTGTACAAAACCACCAAGGACTTTCTCCTCCAGTTTGGCTTGAAGGATCTCGCCGAACTGCCTACGCTCAAAGAGTTTGAAGAGTGGAGCCGGCTGGCTCTGGGCGACGATGCGGGCGAGACGCCCGAAGCACAACCGGCGCCTCAACCGGCGCCCGAAGCCGAGACGCCCGCGGCGGCCACCGCTGACCCAGAACCCGAAGCGGCCCCAGAGCCCGAGACGGCCAACGCCGTCGCAGGATCGGAGTAAACCGAAATGGCCGAAGAGCGGCTCCAAAAAATCCTCGCACGCTACGGCGTGGCCAGCCGCCGCAAGGCCGAGGAACTGATCGTCGAGGGCCGCGTGCAGGTCAACGGCAAGACCATCGTGGAGTTGGGCTCGAAGGCCGACGCCACGGTGGATGACATTCGCGTGCTGGGCCGTGCGCTCCGCCCGCCGCAGCATCAACTCTACCTGCTGGTGAACAAGCCGAAGGGCTGCGTCACAACCGTCTCTGACCCGGAACATCGCAAGACCGTGATGGATCTGGTGAAGGGAATCAAAGAGCGCGTCTACCCGGTCGGCCGGCTCGACTATCACAGCGAGGGCGCGCTGCTGATGACCAACGACGGCGACTTTGCCAACGCCATCATCTCGGCTAAGAGCAAGGTGCCGAAAATCTACGAAGTGAAGGTGAACGGCAAGCTCACGCCGGAGCAGGCCGATCAGTTCCGCGCGGGCGTGCCTGTTGACGGCCGCAAAACCGCGCCGTGCCAGTTGAAGCTGGTGAAGATTGGCGACAATCCCTGGTACATGGTGGTTCTTGAAGAGGGCCGCACGAATCAGATCCGACGCATGTTCCTCCATTTCGGGCTGCTGGTGGAAAAGCTCCGGCGCACGCAGATTGCGTTTTTGAAGCTGGGCAGGCTCCAGCCAGGCGACTACCGCCCGCTGACGGATGACGAGATCATGAAGTTCCGCAAGCTGTTGGGACTCAAGCCGCCCGCGCCCCCGCCGCGTCCGGCCAAGCGGGCGCGCGGATGATGAGTCTGGAGATGGCCGCGTTGTTGCGCGAGGCAAAAACGATTGCAGTGGTGGGCCTGTCGAGCGATGAGTTTCGCCCCAGCCACGGGGTGGCCGCGTATATGCAGCAGCACGGCTATCGCATCGTGCCGGTGAACCCGAAAGAGACGTCGATCCTCGGCGAGACCTGTTACCCGGATCTGGCGTCGGTGCCCGGCGAGGTCGACATCGTCGACATCTTCCGGCGCAGCGAGGCCGTGTCGGCCATTGTGGACGAAGCGATCCGGATTGGCGCGCGCGGCGTGTGGATGCAGGAAGGCGTTGTGCATCCGGAAGCGGCGGCAAAGGCTCGCGCGGCGGGACTCGCGGTGGCTGAGGACCTCTGCATCCTGAAGGAACACCGCAAAATTTAATCGCCGTACGGGCACATACATAAGGTGGCGCGCGTATCTTGAGCGATGCCTTCCTCTCTCCGTCTGTGGCCCGGCGTTGCCGCCGTGACGATACTGTGGCTGGTGCGATTCGGTACACCCGTGTTTTTGCCTGAAAGTGGCATGCGCGGGGCCGTGATCGGCTCCATGGTGTGTGCGCTGGCGGTCTTCCTCTGGTGGCTCGCGTTCAGCCGCGCGCCATGGTTCAGGCGTCTGGCCGCGATGGGCATGGTGGCGGCAGTGTTGACGCTGATGCCTCGCACAGGCGCGCTCCATCCTTCGATTACCGGCGGCATGATGGGGATGATGTTCATGATCCAATCGCTGCCTTGGGTCTGTCTCGCGCTGGTGGTCTCGGCAGCGGCCGCGACGAACGGCCTGGCGCTGCTGGCGGCCATGCTGCTGGCGGTTTGCGGCGGTTTTGCGCTGTTGCGTGCCGATGGAATCAGCGGCGAAGGCGGCTCGCAACTGGCATGGCGATGGACCAGGTCGGCCGAAGAGCGCTTGTTGCTGACGATGCCGAAAGCACCGCTGGCGCCTGCTGCTGCGGTGGCACCTGTTCCGGTGGTCTGAGCACCCGTGGTTGTTCAGCCGTCTGCCCCGCCGGTGGTGGAGGCCGCGGTCTGGCCGGGCTTCCGAGGCGTACAGCGGGTCGGCGTGGCGCGGGGGGGCGGTGGAAACCGATTGGGCCAAGTCCCCTCCGGTGCGGTTGTGGAAGCGGGCCGTGGGTCCGGGCTGGTCCTCATTCGAGCTTCGCGCAGTTCCGTGCGCGTCAGCGGGGCGGCGCGCGAGTTTTTCGATGCGCGGCGAGCAAAACCGCGATACGGGCAGTCTCCTAATCGGGATCGTCGACTGCCTCGCTGCTGCAAGACGGCCCTCGTCACCACTGATAGGAACGCGAGAGCCTGGAATCACGCTTGCATTCGGGCTATTGGCGCCACTGATGAGTCGATCTTAGCTGTCGCTGCCCACGGCTCCTCAAATCCTACCGTGGTAGCCCTCCCCGTGTTCCTTCCTGATGTGACCGGCTCCGGTCGGTCCGGCGCTTGTATGGGACAAGACTCCGGGTAGCTCCCTCCCGCGAGTTGCGCTACACTCAGGCATATTTCGTCCTCTTGTCCTCCTTCTCTCCCTGGCCGCCGCGCCCGCCCTCGCCCAAACCATCGCCGCCGACGGCGTGGTCAACGCCGCGGACTACACCGCCGCCATCGCCCCGGGCTCCCTCATCGCCATCTTCGGCTCGAACCTCGCCCCCGCCACCATCAGCGCCGCCTCCACCCCCCTGCCCACCGCCCTCGCCGGCGCCTCCGTCGAAGTCAACGGCCAGCCCATCCCCCTCTTCTTCGTCTCCGCCGGCCAGATCAA
>Ga0194119_10010472_pt1 | contig 12206 bp, 16 predicted proteins | sample TA2MahC100mmetaG_FD_148620 | JGI IMG/M metagenome (GOLD analysis project Ga0194119, IMG submission 148620) | Freshwater microbial communities from Lake Tanganyika, Tanzania - TA2015018 Mahale Deep Cast 100m | ecosystem: Environmental > Aquatic > Freshwater > Lake | place: Tanzania: Lake... | reverse complement strand
CGGGTGAGGGGTGGGCGCGCGGCGACTTCCGCAGCTATTGGTGAGCCGGCGAAGCCGGCGCACCAACGCGAGGACGGGAGCGCGCGCCCACCCCTCACCCGCCGTCTCGCCCCCGTCGCGGTGCCGAAGGTAGGCGCCGCGCCCGGCGTTTGTGGCGGTTACGACTGCGTCGCCGGCTTGCCGTGATGCCGCTTGCCGTGGCCGTGGCCGAACTGCGTCTCCGCGAACTTCGCGCGCTGCTCCGGCGTGAGGATCGGACCGATCTCCTGCAGGACCTTCACGCGGGCGGTGACCGTCTGGCCGAGGAGCTGCTGGACCTCGGCGGTCTTGGCCGTGGTGTCGGCCCCGTTGAGCGCGAGCTGACGCAGCTCGGCCTGCGCGGTGTGCAGCGCCTTCCACGACTGCTTCTGCTCGTCCCGATGCTTGGCGTAGGCGGCCTTGATGGCGGCGACCTGGTCGTCGGTGAGCCCGAGGCGCTGCTGGAGCCGCGCCATCCCGTGCTCGCGATGCACCGGAGCGGCCGGACCCTGCGTGCCCTGCGCGAGCGCGACGCCCGTGCCGCCGAGCAGCGCCACGAGCGAGAGAGCCACGAGTGAGCGTCTGAGCATTGAGCGATCCTCCTTGTCTCGTTCGACGGAGGGGGGTGCGCAGGCATTTACACGCTGCGCGTCGTGGTCGGGCGGCGACGGGTGGCGAGGCCGTTGCGCCGCGGGTACGCTGGAATCGATGTCGGGTCTCGGGTCGGCGGTGGTGGTGCTCGCCGTGCTCGCCCTGTCGTTCGGCGTCGCCGCCGCCGGTCCCCAACGCGCGATCCCGAAGTCGCGTCAGTGGACCGACATCACACACGGGCTCCTCGAAGTCGCCCGCGACCATCGGCGCAGTCTCGAAGCCGCGGTCCTGCGCCGCGAGCGTGACTTTCGGGAAGCGTCCGCCTCGCTCGACCGCAACAGCGAGCCCTACGCGCGCGGCATCATCTCGCGCGCCGAGCTCGACGCCGCGGCGCGCGAGGCCGGCACGGCCCGCGCGCAGCTCGAGTGGACACGGCAGGAGCTCGTGCGGACGACGGCGCTGATCGTGGAGCTCGAAGGGAAGCAGCGCCTCGCGATCGCCACGCCGTCGACCTCGCGCTGCATCCAGACAGCGCCGAGGGCCGCTTCGTCATGACGTGGCTGCGCGAGCGCGGCATCGCGTTCCTCGCGTACCGCGCCGCGCGCGCCGGCGCGGCGACGGGCGCTCACATCCACGTGGGCCGCCCGTCGGAGCGCCTCGCGAGCGCCCGCCGCTAGGGCTGAACCTGCAAGGTCGGATGGCGGAGCCAGAAGTAGCCCGCCATCACCGCCGCGGCGAGGAAGTTCGCCACCAGGATCGCGGGCCACGTGAGCGCGCGCAGCACCGGCTCGGCCACGATCATCGCCGCCACCGTGAAGCACGCCTCGAGGACCACGAACAGCAGCACGAAGCCGAAGCCGAGACTCGGATTCCGCTCCGCCGTCACGATGAGCCGCGCCGCGATGACGCCGACGACGGCGAACGCGAGCACGTGCACCCACGTGAACATCGCCACCATCTCGAACGACGCGGGCGCGGTCTCGAGCGTCGCGGGCCAGACCCCGCGGCCGAAGAGCGCCGTGCCGAGGATGGTCGGCGTGTAGAACGGCCGGCCGTGCATCATGTCGACCACGAGGAACCAGACAGCGACGGTCAGGGCGCCCAGGATGCCGGCGATGAATCCCTCCTTGTAGATCGCCGCGCTGTCGACGGTGGGTGCGGAGACTTCCGGTGAGCCGCTCGCGGTGGTGGGAGTCGCCATCATTTGCTCCTTTCTGATGGGACGGGCCCGAAGAACCGTACCGCAGAGCCGAGCCCCCGGCCGGGGGCTCGGCAAGCGACGTAGCCTGTCAAGGATCGCCAGGATCGCCCTGACGAAGTCTCACCAATTGACACCTCCGGGCAGGCGGGAGTACAAGCGTTTCACCGTCGATCCCCTCTCAAGCGAGGTGCCGCATGGGTGCGAGTTCTCGTCGGCAGTTCCTGAAGCAGAGCGCTGCAGCGACCGCCGGGATGGCGTCGTGGCTGTCGCTGGGCAAGGCGCCCGCCTTCGCCCAGAAGCGCGAGCTCACGTTCCTCAGCTGGAACCACTTCGTGCCGGCGTCCGACGAAGAGCTGCGCAAGCAGGCCGCGGAGTTCGGCAAGCAGGCCGGCGTGAGCGTGCGTGTCGACACCATCGCGCACCTGCAGCTCCCCGCGAAGCGCGCGGCCGAGGCGCAGGCGCAGTCGGGTCACGACCTCCTGCTGACCGGCGGCGCCGATCCGTTCCTCTACGAGAATCAGCTCGCCGACGTCGGCGACGTCATCGACGACCTCGGCAAGAAGTACGGCGGCTGGTACCCGTTCGCGCGTGAGGGCTCGCACACCGGTTCCGGCTGGCGTGCGATCCCGTGGTTCTGGATCTCGTTCCCGGCCACGTACAACATGACGCACCTCAAGAAGGCCGGCCTCGAGTATCCGAAGACGTGGGACGAGCTGCTCAAGCACGGCAAGGTCCTCAAGAAGCAGGGCAACCCCGTCGGGATCCCGATCAGTCACTGCGCCGACGCGAACACGACGTTCTGGTCGGTCACGTGGTGCTATGGCGGGAAGGTGCTGGAGGCGGACGGCAAGACGCCGGCGATCAACAGCGCGCAGACCGAGAAGGTGATCGAGTGGTACAAGGAGCTCTACAAGGACGCGATGGAGCCCGAGGTGCTGTCGTGGGACGACGCCTCGAACAACCGCTTCATCCTCTCCGGCAAGGGCTCCTGGATCCACAACCCGATCAGCCCGTACAACGCCGCGCTCGCCAAGCAGATGCCGATCGCCGACGAGATCAACCACCACCCGAGCCCGGCCGGGCCCGCAGGCACGCATTCCGCGCCGCCGATCAACTCGGTCGCGATCTGGAAGTTCTCGAAGAACATCCAGCTCGCGAAGGACTTCGTGAAGTTCCTCTACCAGAAAGAGAACTACGACGCGTGGATCGTGGCGGCGAACGCCTTCAACCATCCGCCGCTCAAGCACTTCGCGGAACACCCGATCTGGTCGAAGAACCCGAAGTTCGCGATGCTGCCGAAGGAAGCGGAGTTCGCCCACGAGCGCGGCTGGCCGGCCAAGCCGAACGCGGCCGTGCAGCTGATCCAGGTCAACTACATCCTGCCGGACATGGTCGCGAAGGCGATCAACGGGATGCCGACCAAGCGCGCGATCGCGTGGGCGGAGGACCAGGTCAAGCTCGCGGTGCAGGGCAAGCTCGAGACGAAGGGCAAGGCATAACCGTGAGCGCCGTCATCGCGCGGCGCTCCTTCCTGAAGGGCTCGGCGATCGCCGTCGCCGGGGCGTCGCTCGCGCTCGAGCGCGCCCCGGCGTGGGCGCAGAAGCGCGAGCTCACGATGCTGAGCTTCAACCACTTCGTCCCGGCGTCGGACGACGAGCTCCGGCGCCAGGCCGACGTGTTCTCCAAGCAGGCCGGCGTGACCGTGCGCGTCGACACGATCGCCGGCCCGCAGATGTTCGCCAAGCGGGCGGCGGAGGTCTCGTCGCAGTCCGGGCACGACGTGATCGTCACGGGCGCCGCCGACCCGTTCCTGTACGAGCAGCAGCTGGTGGACATGGGCGATCTCGTCGACCACCTCGGCGGCCGCTACGGCGGCTGGTACCCGTTCGCGAAAGAAACGTGTCACACGGCATCGGGATGGCGCGCGGTGCCGTGGTTCTGGGTCGCGTTCGTCGGCAGCTACAACGAGGTGCAGTTCAAGAAGGCGGGCGTGCAGGCGCCGAAGACGTGGGACGACCTGCTGAAGGCCGGCAAGGTCCTCAAGAAGCAGGGCAACCCCGTCGGCATCCCGATCAGCCAGTGCACCGACGCCAACATCACGTTCTGGTCGGTGCTCTGGTGCGCGGGCGGGAAGGTGCTCGAGCCGGACGGCAAGACGCCGGCGATCAACAGCGACAAGGCCGCCGGAGTCGTCGAGTGGTACAAGGAGCTCTACAAGGACGCGATGGAGCCCGAGGTGCTGTCGTGGGACAACGCGTCCAACAACCGCTTCCTCCTCTCGGGCAAAGGCTCCTGGATCCACAACCCGATCAGCCCCTACGTCGCCGCGGTCGAGAAGAAGATGCCGATCGCCGACGAGATCAATCATCACAACAGCCCGGGCGGCCCGGGCGGGATCCACTCCGCGACCGGCGTGAACTCGCTCGGGATCTGGAAGTTCTCGAAGAACATTCCGCTCGCCAAGGACTTCATCAAGTTCCTGTTCGAGAAAGAGAACTACAACGCGTTCATCAAGGGCGGCAGTGCCTTCAACCAGCCGCCGCTCCGGGGGTTCGCCGAGCATCCGATCTGGGCGAGCCATCCGAAGTACGCGATGCTCCCGAAGGAAGCGGAGTACGTGCACGAGCAGGGCTGGCCGGCCAAGCCGAATGCCGCGGTGCAGCTGATCGTCGTCAACTTCGTCCTTCCGAACATGGTTGCCAAGGCCATCGCGGGCATGCCGACCAAGCGCGCGCTCGCCTGGGGCGAAGACCAGATCAGGCTCGCGCTGCAGGGCAAGCTCGAGACGAAGGGAAAGTGACATGGCGGTAGGGACCCGGGTTCTCGAGACGGTCGGGCGCGCGCGGCCCGGCCGTCTCGCGCGCGCGCGCGAGTGGTGGGAGCAGGAGCACGTCTTCGGCTACAGCCTGATCGTCCCCGCGCTGGCGCTCATCGCGGGGCTCGTCGCGTATCCGTTCGCGATGGCGATCTACTTCAGCCTCTCGGACTACTGGGTGGGATCGCCGGGCTCGTTCGTCGGTCTGCAGAACTTCCGCGACATCCTCGGAAACGAGATCTTCCGGCAGACGGTCTCCAACTCGTTCGTCTTCACGATCATCGCCGTGATCCTGAAGGCGGTGCTCGGGATCTGGCTCGCCATGCTGCTGTTCCGGCCCCTGCGCTTCAAGCGGCTGATCCGCGGCGCCGTGCTCCTGCCGTGGGTCATTCCGACGGCGCTGTCGGTCCTCGCGTGGCGGTGGATGTTCGACTCGCTCTACAGCGTCGTGAACTGGACGGGGATCCGTCTCGGGCTCATGAATCCGCCGGGGCCCAACTGGCTCGGCATGGCCGACTACGCGATGAGCGCCGTCATCGCCGTGAACGTGTGGCGCGGGCTGCCGTTCTTCGCCATCATCGTGCTCGCCGGCCTCGTGTCGATCCCGCGCGAGTACTACGAGGCGGCGGAAGTGGACGGCGCCAGCTCCTGGGGCCGGTTCCGCCACGTCACGCTCCCGCTGCTCAAGCCGGTGCTCGCCGTCGTGATCCTGTTCTCGACGATCTTCACGTTCTCCGACTTCAACATCGTGCAGGTGCTCACGGCGGGCGGGCCCGTCAACACCACGCACCTCTTCGCGACGTTCGCCTATCAGATGGGGCTGACCGGCGGGAACCTCGGGCAGGGCGCGGCGGTCTCGCTCTTCCTCTTCCCGCTGCTCGCGGCGATCGTCTTCATCCAGCTCCGCTACATCCGAAAGGAGTGAGCGCGTGATCGTCGGCGTCCGATCGCGGGGGCAGCGGATCCGGTCGTCGGTGTTCGGCTGGATGAACGTGCTGCCGTACGTCTTCTTCGCGCTGTTCCCCTTCTACTACATGATCATCACGTCGCTGAAGAAGGACACCGAGCTCTACAACCTCAAGGCCGCGCCGTTCCTCATCCAGACCGGCGTGATCACCGATCACTACTGGTACCTGTTCTTCAAGACCGAGTTCCTCACCTGGATGAAGAACAGCCTGATCATCAGCGTGACCGCGACCGCAATCTCACTCGTGATCTCGATCCTCGCCGGCTACAGCCTGGCCCGCCTGCGCTTCCCCGGCGTGAGCTCGTTCGGCACGGCGGTCTTCATCACGTATCTCGTCCCGCCGACCCTCCTCTTCCTGCCGCTGTCGCAGGTGGTGGTGTGGCTCGGGATCTCCGACACGATCTGGGCCCTGATCGTTACCTATCCCACGTTCCTCGTGCCGTTCTCCACCTGGCTCCTGATGGGCTACTTCCGGACGATCCCGAAGGAAGTCGAGGAGTGCGCGCTCGTCGACGGCGCCAGCCGCATGCAGACGCTGACGCGGATCGTGCTCCCGATGGCGATCCCCGGCATCGTGTGCGTCATCCTCTTCGGCTTCACGCTCACGTGGAACGAGTTCACGTACGCGCTGACGTTCGTCTCGCAGTCGGCGAACAAGACGGCGGTGGTCGGCGTGACCGCGGACCTGATCCGCGGGGACATTTACTACTGGGGCTCGCTGATGGCGGGCGCGGTGGTGGCGAGTCTCCCGATCGTCGTCATCTACGTCTGGTTCCTCGACTACTACGTCTCGGGGCTCACCGCCGGCGCCGTCAAAGGCTGATCGGGCCGTGTCGGCGGACGAGAACATCGCGCTCGTCCGTCGACTGCTCGACGAGGTGCGCGACGGCTGGAATCCCCCCACCCTCGAGAAGCTCTTCGCGCCGTCCTATCGCCGCTATCTGAACGCGACCGACCCGCCGCTGACGCGCGAGGAGCAATGGACACGTGCCGGGCGGCTGCGCGCGGCGTTCGCGGATGCGCGCGCGACGCTCGAGGACATCTTCGGCTCCGGTGACCGCGTCGCCTATCGCCTGACGATCCGCGGCACGCACACGGGCGAGTTTCTCGGCATCGCGCCGACGGGCGCGCGATGCGTTACTTCGGCTGCGGCGTCGTCCTGAGGTACGGTTTGTGGGTCTTGAAGCCCGGGAACTTCTGCTTCGCCTCGTCGTCGCTGACGGCGGGCACGATGATGACGTCCTCGCCCTGCCGCCAGTTCACCGGCGTCGCGACCTTGTGCTTGTCGGTCAGCTGCAGCGAGTCGATGACGCGCAGGATCTCGTCGAAGTTCCGGCCGCACGTCTGCGGGTAGGTGATCATCAGCCGCACGTTCTTCGCGGGATCGATCACGAACACCGTGCGGACCGTGTACACCTCGTCGTGCGACGGATGCATCATCCCGTAGAGGTTCGCGACCTTCCGGTCCGGGTCGGCGACGATCGGGAAGTTCACCGCCGCGCCCTGCGTCTCCTTGATGTCCGCGGACCAGCCCTTGTGCGAATCCACGGGATCGACGCTGAGCCCGATGGCCTTCACGTTGCGCTTGTCGAACTCCGGCTTGAGCTTGGCGACGTAGCCGAGCTCGGTCGTGCAGACCGGCGTGAAGTCACGCGGGTGCGAGAAGAGGATCCCCCACTTGTCGCCGAGCCACTGGTGGAACTGGACCTTGCCCTCGGTGGTCTCGGCGGTGAAGTCCGGCGCCTGGTCTCCGAGTCTGAGCATCGCTTCCCCCTTCAGATTCTCGATGGGAAATAGGAGTTTTGAGATTCTGTCCGTAATCCCGAAGAGATGTCAAGCGGGGGCCAGAGACAGGTGATTCAGCAAGAGGCGATTGAAGCCGGCTGGGTCATCGTGCGGGCTGACGTGGCCGGACTCGGGAAGGAGGGCCAGCCGGGCGTGCGGGATCGCCGCCGCGATCGCCTCCTTGGCCGCCAGCGGGACCGTGGTGTCGCGCGCGCCCGCCACGATCAGCGTCGGGCACCGGATCTCCGCGAGCCGCGCGCCGACGTCGAACCGTACCAGCGCCACGAGGCTCGCGAGGTACTGAGCGCGGGTCATCCCCGCGATGCGCGCCGTCGCCGCCGCGCGCAGCGCAGCGTGCTCGTCTCGCGGAAACGCTTCGCGCGCGACCCAGGCGGCGACGAGGGGCATCGGCGCGGCGAGCGCCAGCAGCGCGCGCGCCGCGCCGCGGAGCGCCCCACGCGCTCCGGATGGACGCAGCCGCGCGAAGCCGTTGACGACGACGAGCGACCGCACGCGTGCCGGCGCCTCCACCGCCAGCGTGAGCGCCACGCAGCCGCCGAGCGACAGGCCGACGACGTGCGCGCGCGCGATCGCGAGGTCGCCGAGCAGGCGATCGACCGCGGCGGCCATCGCCGCGATCGAGAAGGGCCCGCGCGGCCGCGCGGAGCGATGGTGGCCGGGCAGGTCGACGGTGAGGACGCGATAGCGGTCGACGAGCGCGGGGAGCTGTGGCGTCCAGTCGTCGCCGCACGAGCCGAGGCCGTGGAGCAGGAGGACGACGGGCGCGTCGGGCGGACCGGTGACCGTGTAGTAGATGGCGCGAGACAGAGTATCCTCGGGGGCCGGGAGGAAGCCATGAAAGCGATCCGCGTGTCGGAGTACGGAGGACCGGCGGTCCTCAAGCTCGAAGAGATTCCCGCGCCGCAGCCCGCTCAGGGCCAGGTGCTCGTCCGCAATCACGCCGTCGGCATCAATCCCGTCGACACCTATCTGCGCTCGAACACCGACAACCGCGGGCCGAAGCTTCCGTACACGCCGGGCTCGGACGCCGCCGGCGTGGTGGAGGCCGTGGGCGCGGGCGTCGGCTCGGTGAAGCCCGGCGATCGCGTCTACATCGGCGGCTCGGTGAGCGGCGCGTATGCCGAGCTGTCGCTCTGCACCGAGGCGCAGGTCCATCCCCTGCCGGGCAACGCGAGCTTCGGGCAGGGCGCGGGGATGAACGTGCCGTACGCCACCGCGTACCACGCGCTCATTCATCGCGGCCACGGCGCCGAGGGCGAGACGCTGTTCGTGCACGGCGCGAGCGGCGGGGTCGGCATCGCCGCGGTGCAGATCGCGCGGGCGCGCGGGATGACGGTCATCGGCACCGCCGGGACGCCGCGCGGGCGGCAGCTCGTGCTCGAGCAGGGCGCGCACCACGTGCTCGATCACGGCGCTCCGAACTATCTCAAGGAGCTCACCGACCTCACGGGCGGCACAGGGCCCGACATCATCCTCGAGATGCTGGCGAACGTGAATCTGCAGAACGACCTCGGCGTGATCGCGATGCGCGGGCGCATCGTCGTGATCGGCAACCGGGGAACGGTCGAGATCAACGCGCGCTTCGCGATGAACAAGGATGCCGCGATCCTCGGGATGGCGCTCTTCCACGCCTCGCCGGCCCAGCTCGCCGGCATCCACGCCGCGCTCGTCGAAGGGCTTCGCAACGGGACGCTGCGCCCCGTGATCGCGGAGGAGATCCCGCTCGCGCAGGCGCCGCGCGCGCACGAAGCCGTCATGGCTGCCGGCCACCACGGCAAGATCGTGCTGGTGCCCTGATGCGCACGCTCGTCCTCGTCCTGGCCGTCGTTCTCCTCGCCGCGACGCTGGCGGGCGCCGACAGCGGCAGCATCAGCCGCGACGCGCGCGGTCCCCAGCCGACCGGCGATTACGCGCCGCTCGGCTCCCCGCCGAGCCCCGCCCTCTATGTCCTCAGCCAGAGCACGATCTTCGCGATCGGCCTGACGCTCTTGATCGTCGCGGCGGCGCTCGGCGTCTACACGTTCGTGCTCACCCGCGGGGCGCGTCGTCCCACGGCGTAGTACGAGGGCGCTCACAGCCTACGCTGGTAGAGCGCGACGTCGACCCAGCGCCCGAGCTTGAACGCCACCTCCTCCTCGGTGCCGACGAGGCGAAAGCCGAGCGCCTCGCGCAGACGGCGTGACGCCACGTTCTCGACCGTGATCCGCGCCATCACCGAGCGGTGCCCCGCGGACCGCGCGCGGTCGACGAGGTGCTCGAGCAGCAGCCGTCCGACGCCGCGGCCGCGCCACGCGCGATCGACGTAGACCGAATCTTCCACGGTGTGACGGAACGCGGGCTTCGGCCGGTCGGGCGCGAGCGCCGCGAACCCGGCGCTCTCGTCGTCGACCGCCGCGACGACGACCGGATACGCGGCGGAGTGCGCGGCGAGCCACGCGCGTTGCGCGGCAACCGTGCGCGGCTCGGTGTCGGTCGTCCCGAGCGCCGCGCGGCGCACCGCCGGCGCCGTCGCCACCAGCTCCACGACTTGATCATCGCGGCGGACACGTCAATCAGGGAAATCAATTGTCCTGATGCGAACGATCAGCTAGGTTTGCCGTTCATGGACGTGCCGCTCGCGCATCTCCGTGCGCTCGGCGCCGTCGCGCGCCACGCGAGCTTCTCGCGCGCAGCCGGCGAGCTCGGCGTCACGCAGCCCGCCGTGAGCATGCAGGTGCGGCAGCTCGAGGCGGCGCTGGGCCAGCCGCTGCTCGAGCGCGTGGGGGAGCGGGCCTTTCCGACGCGCGCGGGCGAGATCCTCCTCGCGCACGCGACGCGCGCGTTCCACGAGCTCGAGGCCGGCGTGGAGCGGGTGCAGCAGCTCCGCGGCGTCGTCGCCGGCCGCGTGCGGGTGGGAACGTCGGCGTCGATCAGCATCTACCTGCTGCCGCCGTTCCTCCGCCGCTTCCGCTCGCGCTATCCGGCGACGGAGCTGGTCGTCGTCACCGGCAACGCGCCGGAGATCACGCGCGCCATCGTCGCGAACGAGCTGGACGTCGGGATCGTGAGCCTGCCGGTCCGCGACCGCGAGCTGGTCGTCACGCCGTTCTTCGACGACGAGCTGGTCGCGATCGCCGCGCCGCATCCGAAGTGGCGCCGCCGGCGGACGATCGGCGCCGCCGAGCTCGCGCGCGAGCCGCTGATCCTCTACGAGGCCGGCGGCACCGTGCGACGGGTGATCGACGGCTGGTTCCGCCGCGGCGGCGCCGCGCCCGCGCGGCCGATGGAGCTGGGCAACACCGAGGCGATCAAGAAGCTGGTCGAGGCGGGGCTCGGCCTCTCGGTGACGTCGTGGTTCTCGGTGAAGGCCGACGTGCGCGCGCGGCTCCTCACCGTTATCCGGCTCGAGCCGTCGCTCGTCCGCAAGATCGGCGTCGCGCGGGGTCGCGACAAGCCGACGACGCCCGCGCTCGCGGCCTTCCACGAAGGCCTCGAGCAGCTCCGCGTCGCCCTCGCGCGTTAACGCACGCGCGCGAAGGCGGCCGGCACGGGGCTCTCGAACGCGACACGCCGGCCGGTCGGCGCGATGAACGCGAGGCGGGTCGCGTGCAGGCACACGCGCCGCACCGGGTTGCTTCGGCTGCCGTACGCCTCGTCGCCCACGATCGGGTGGCCGAGCGCCGCGAGCTGCGCGCGGAGCTGCCCGCGCCGGCCCGTCGTCAACGCCAGCTCGAGGAGCGTCGCGGCGTCGCGCACCTGCAGCACCCGGTAGGTCGTGATCGCTTCCTTGCCTTCGCTCGCGCGCCGCGCCGGGCGCACGCGCAGGCTGCGATCGACGCGCAGCCGGCTCTTCAGCACGCCGGACGGCTGCGCGAGCCGGCCTTCCACCACCGCGACGTAGCGCCGCTCGACCGTGCGCGCCTCGAACTGCGCCTGCAGCGCGCGCTTCGCCGCCGGTGACTTCGCGAAGACGAGGAGCCCTGACGTCTCGCGATCCAGCCGGTGGACGATGAACAGGCGCCGATCGCGCTGCCCGGCGACGTACGCCGCCAGCATGCGATAGGCGGTCCGCTCGCGCTCGCTCTCGGTCCCGATCGTGAGCAGCCCGGGCGGCTTGTCGATCACGACGAGGTCGTCGTCCTCGAAGATCCGGCGCAGCGCGGCGGGAAACGCCGGCGGAGGCGGCGTGCCGAGCTCGACACGATCAGTGACACCGACCGGCCCGTCGCCACGTCGCACGACCGCGCCGTTGACCCGCACGCGGCCGAGCGCGAGCCACTGCTTGCGGCTCCGGCGCGACGAGCCGGGATAGAGCGCGCCGAGCTTCTCGAGCAGCGTCAGTACGGCGCCTCGGCGAGCCGCATGACGTCCGGATTCACGCCGCGCCGCACGGCGAGGTGGTAGGCGAGAAGCTGCAGCGGGACCACGGCCGGGATCGGCGACAGGAGCTCGTCGATCTCCGGCAGCGCGACCGTCGCGGCCGCGAAGCGCCGCAGATCGCGCTCCGCCTCGTGCGCGAGGAGCAGGACCGGCGTGCCGATGGCTTCCGCCACGCGCGCGGCGTCGAGGCACCGCGCCCGCGACGGACCGGCGGGCGCGATCAGCACGAGCAGGTCCTCGTCGGTCATCGCCGCGTAGGCGCCGTGGAGGAGCTGCTCGCAATTGAAGCCGCTCGCCGTGGCGTGACTCGCTTCGCTCATCTTGAGCGCGGCCTCGTACGCGGTGGCGGTGTTCGGTCCGCCACCGACGAACCAGTAGCGCCGCCGATCGTCGAAGCGGTGCGCCAGCCCGTCCCACGACTCCTGGCCGAGCAGCCGCGCGACCTGGTC
>Ga0194119_10010465_pt1 | contig 12212 bp, 7 predicted proteins | sample TA2MahC100mmetaG_FD_148620 | JGI IMG/M metagenome (GOLD analysis project Ga0194119, IMG submission 148620) | Freshwater microbial communities from Lake Tanganyika, Tanzania - TA2015018 Mahale Deep Cast 100m | ecosystem: Environmental > Aquatic > Freshwater > Lake | place: Tanzania: Lake... | reverse complement strand
GCGTCTGGATGTAATGATTACTGGGTCTACAGCGTCAACGACCCCGAGCGGCGCAGGAGTGACTGGGCTGCTCAATTGATCCAAGTACGACTACGACTGAGTAGTTGTTTTTGCGTCGACCCTTAGCCGGAAGGTGGCCGTCTCGCTATACGGGGATTTCTGTATCGGTCACCGCTTCCGTGCAGCTCGGCAAGGGCAGGAAACAGGAGCCGCCCTTGGCAAGCGCGCGTATCGCAGAGATCAGGTCTTGCCCACTGGATTCCTTGGACAGGTAGCCGGCCGCCCCGGCCTTCACCGCCGCCAACACGTACTGACGGTCCACGGATATCGATAGGATCAGCACGGCGGTGTGCAGTCCCGAAGCCGCGATGGCCCCCGCCGCTTCGATTCCGCTCAAGCCGGGCATCCGAACGTCGAGGACGGCCACATCGGGACAGAGATCCATGGCTTGAGCCACGGTCTCAGGACCCGAATAGGCTTCGCCGATCACTTCCAGGTCCCTCTGTCCGTTCAACAGTGCGCGAAGGCTGCGGACGAACTCCAGGTTGTCATCGGCGAGCAAGACGCGGATGGGCGACCGGCAGTCCACTTCCATCGAGCGTACTGAGAAACCGCTGTTCTTTGAAATACTGGAACTTCTGTACGCGCGGGTAAACCTTGGAATTCGCTTGCGGGCGTGCGCAGGGTGGCCTATGCTGATTGCAAGAGTGCCAAGCGGGCAACCGTATTGGCTGGGGTGAGCAAATCGGTGAAACTGTCGAAACGAACCGTCATTCGGCTTGGGTTTGGGCTGGTGCTCTTGCTGTTGCTGGCCGCGGTATCCATGAGCTACCGGGTCCAGCGCAGCTATTCCGCCGAGACCATGGGCATCTACCATCGGCGCGTGGAACAGGAAGACCTGCGCTACCGCCTGCGCCGGACTCTTTTGCTTGCGTCCATCACCGCCCGTGATTTCCTCCTTGACCCGCGCAGCGATCGCGACGCTATCTATCGCGGCCAAATCGTCGAGCTTCAGCAGGCCGCCTCAGAACTGCACCAACAGTTGGCGGCATCGGAGCCTCACGCGGGGGCCGAGGAGTTCAACGCCAAGCTACATTCGTTCTGGGATACGCTCTTGCGGCTGCCGGAGACGAGCGCCGGTTTTGGCCCCAACGAGAAATTCACGTTTGTGCAGACCCAAGTCGTGCCCCGGCGCAATGCGGTGGCGGACCTGCTCCGTCAGTTCTCGGAACTGGCTCAGCAAGCGCTCAAGAGGAACGAGCAGGAGTTCGCCGATACCCAGCGCCTGGCCACGGCGCAGTTGTCGGCGATTTTGGCAGGCTGTGGACTGCTCGGCTTTCTGGTGGTGTGGCTGAGCCTGTCTCACTCGGAGTCGCTCGAACGGGAGACCGCGGAGCAAAACCTGGCGCTCGCCCGGGGCCGCGCGGAACTCAGTGAGTTGTCGGCCCGCCTGATGGCGATTCAAGAGGAGGAACGCAGCCGGATCTCCCGTGAATTGCACGACGAAATCGGCCAGGCACTGGCCACACTCCGGCTGGAGGTGGCCCGCGCCGAACCGCTGTGCCGTGCTACCGCCCCGGCCGCGCTGGAGCGCCTGGCCAAGGCTCGGGAGATCGCCGAGCGCGCGATGGCCTCGGTGCGAGGCATGTCGGCGCTGCTGCGCCCCTCGCTACTGGACGACATGGGGCTCGGCCCCGCCATCCGCTGGTTGGCCGACGGTTTCGCGGATCGCTCCGCTATTCCCTGCCACGTCGCGATGTCGGACGACGCAGTAGCCGGGTTGAGCGAGGCGCAGGCGACGTGCGTTTTCCGGGTTCTGCAGGAGTCGCTGCACAACATCGAGAAACATGCCCAGGCCCGCAATGTGACCATCTCGGCGGTGCGCTCGGATGGAGGGCTGACCGTCACCGTGGAGGACGATGGCGCGGGTTTTCAAGCCGAGCCTCCACGCACGCGCAGGCCAGGCTCGCAACTGGGGCTGCTGGGAATGCGCGAAAGAGCCTTGGCCGTGGGCGGTGGGTTGACGGTCGCGTCCGCGCCAGGGGCAGGCACCAAAGTCGTACTGTCGCTGCCGGTGGGCGCCGGCGTTCCGGTTCCTGCGTTGACGGCTTCCGCATGGGGAGCGGCGCAGGCTTGATTCGCGTGCTCCTGGCGGACGACCACGCTCTGTTCCGGGCTGGCACGCGGCGCATTCTTGAAGAGCAGCGCGACATGGCCGTGGTGGCGGAGGCCAATTCGGGAGCGGAGGCCATTGACCTGGCCCGGGAGCACCGCCCGGACGTGGCGATTCTGGACATCGGGATGAAGGGAATCAACGGCATTGCAGCGACCGCGGAGATCGTCGCACAAAGCCCGCCAACGGCGATCCTGATTCTGAGCATGTACAGCGACGAACGCTACGTCGTCGGTGCAGTCCGGGCTGGCGCGCGCGGGTTTCTGTTGAAAGACTCGGTGGAGCAGGGGCTACTGGAAGCGATCCGGAAAGTGCAGGCTGGCCAGGCCTTCTTCAGTCCATCCGTCGCGAAGACGCTCAAGAAGAGGATGAACCCCGACGGACTGCCGCCGGAGATCGGCGACCCGTACCTGCGGCTCACGGAGCGCGAGCGGCACATCTACCAACTGCTGGCCGAAGGCAACGCAAGCAAGCAAGTCGCGGCAGACCTGGGAATCAGCGTGCACACGGTGGAGACGCATCGGACGCGCATCATGGAAAAAATGGATCTGCACGGAATCGCCGAACTGGTCTTGAGCGCTGTTCGCCGCGGGTTGGTTTCTTGAACCGTTGCCGTCCGGCTTGGTCATCGGCACAGCAGCGACCGATGGAATACAGAAATCCCCGTATGGACATCGTTGTTCACAGAGAGTAAAGTTTCACAGCTATGGGGTCGGCGGCGATGGGCGCGAAGCGCGTTACGATTGCTGGGCCCTTGAGGGTGAAGAAAATGAAGTCAATCGTCCTGTTGAGCGCAATCCTCTCCGCAGGCTCTCTGCTCGCCCAAACCTACGGTGAAATCACCGGGTCGGTCACGGATCCATCTGGCGCCGCCGTCGCTGGCGCCGAAGTAACCATCACAAACCTGGCAACGAATCAACTACGCCAGGCGACCACCAACGACTCCGGCGCCTTCTCCGTTCCGTTCATGGTGCCGGGCCGCTACAAGCTGGAGGCCAAGGCACGGGGGTTCAAAGCCTCCGTGGCCGCCGAACGAATTCTGCAGGTGGGCGACGTGATGCGGGTAGACTTTGCGCTGGAAGTCGGAGCGGTCAGTGAGTCGGTGGAGGTCGCGGCATCGGCCGAGATGCTGCAGACCGCCAGCACCGCCACCGGTACGGTTATCGAGCAGAAGCGCATTGTCGAACTGCCGCTGAACGGACGGAACTATCTGCAACTGGTGCGGCTGAGCCCCAACGTCACGGCCGAAATGCCCGCTGGCGGCCAGGCCAACGGGCGGCAGGGCGGTGAACGCGCCAATCAGGCACTGTCGATTTCCGGAATGCGGCAGCAGTTCAATCGCTTCACCTTGGACGGCGTGGAAAACACCGACATCAACTTCAATACCTTCGTGGTTCGCCCTTCGGTCGACGCCTTGCAGGAGTTCAAAGTCCAGACTGGCGTCTATTCGGCGGAATTTGGCCGCTCGCCCTCGCAGATCAACGTCAGCACAAAGCCGGGCACCAATGACTACCACGGCGTGCTGTTCGAGTTCCTGCGGCACGACAAGATCCAGGCTCAGCAGTGGCTCGCGCCGGTCAAGAATCCGTTTCGCCGGAATCAATTCGGCTTCACGGTCGACGGTCCGCTTTCCATCCCGAAGCTCTTCAACGGCCGTGACAAGTTGTTCTTCATGGCCAACTACGAAGGGCTGCGCCAGCGGGTTGCCTCCATCAGCCGGGCTACGGTGGCCGACGAGGCGATGCGCGCCGGTGACTTCTCCGGCTCCAACCACCTGCCCATCTTCGACCCAAATACTGTGACTCGAGGCGCCGACGGGAGGTTCACCGCCGTGCCGTTCGCCAACCAGCGCATCCCCTCCTCGCGTTTCGTGCGGCCTTTCCAGCAGGTTCTGGAGTTCTATGCCTTGCCCAATGTCCCGGGCGCCGTAGCCGGATCCGCCCCGTTCAACTACGTGCGCAACGCCCCCAGTCCGACCAACTGGGATCAGTTCACCTCGCGCATCGATTTCAACGAGAGCGTAAAGTCGCAGTGGTTCGGGCGGCTGAGTTGGGGCGATGAGTCCGTACTCGAAGGTCAGACCTTCCCGAGCCAGGACCAGACCGCCAAGACCAAGGTCTGGCAGTTCATGTTCTCCAACGTGCGCACGTTTTCCCCCACGGTGGTGAACGAACTCCGCATTGGCGCGAACATTTTCGACAACGATCGCGCCACCGTGCTGGCCAACACGCGCAACGTCACGCGGGAACTCAACATTCCCGGACTGCAGGAACCCATCGCGGCCGCCTGGGGCGCGCCGGCCATTGGCTTTGCCGGCAACAACTTCGTGTCGGGCTGGGGCGAGACCACCGAGGCGCCGTTCGTGCTCCGCAACCGCACCTATCAATTGCTCGACAATCTCAACTGGGTGCGCGGCAAGCACACCATCAAGATCGGCGGCGAGTTGGCCACGCGGCGCTTCAATCAGATCGGCAATCAGTTCCCTCGCGGCTTCTTCCAGTTCGCGGCGACGCACACGGGCGACCCGAACAACATCTCGCGCACGGGCTCGGCGTTTGCGACCGGCCTGCTGGGTTGGGCCCAGGAATCCACGCGCGCTCTGGGTATTGCCAACACGCAATTTCGCCAATGGTCCGAGGCGTTCTACCTTGAAGACACCTACAAACTGCGTCCGAACCTGACGTTGAACGTCGGCGTGCGCTACGAGTTCACGCCGCCCTTCCGCGACCGGCATCGCGGCATCTTCAACGCGCAGTTCTTCTGTACCGGCGTGCTGGACGGCGGCCGCGCGTTGGATCCGCAATGCCCGGTCCCGGTGCTGGTCCGCCCCGGCCCTGGCGACTTTCACCAGGATCTGAACGTGCGGCTGGCGGATAACATTCCCAAAGCGACGGGCGACGACATCCTGTTTGGCCGCGCCACGGTGAAGAAGGATCGCAACGACTGGGCGCCCCGCATCGGCCTCGCCTGGCAACCCGGCGCCAAGTGGACGGTACGGGCGGGCTACGGCTTGTTCTACGCGCAGGACACGGGCAACCCGATTTGGGATATGGCCCGCAACCTCGGCTTTCGCGAGTCAGCCCGTTCGCTGGATGCCATTCCGATTTCCAACATCGTCAACCCCTGGGCCGTGAAGGGCGTCGACAGCGGCACCTGCGCGGGTTGGACCGGTCTGTGCCTGGGCGGCCTTTATACGTTTACGAACGAAGTGAACCGGCGCACCGCCTACGTGCATCAATACCTGCTCAATGTGCAGCACCAGTTGACAGGTTCCACCTTGCTCGAAGTCGGCTTCCAAGGCAACAACGGTCACAAATTGCAGCGCATGTTCGGCTACAACGACCCGATCTATCGGACCGGCGTCGCCGACAATCGCACTGCCAACCAGCGCCGCCCCTGGGGTGGCAACATCTATGGCCGGCTGCAGACCATCGGCAACGTGGTAAGTTCCAACTACAACTCCGGCATCATCAAGGTGCAGCAGCGCTTTAGTCGCGGCTTCACCTATCTGGCGGGCTATACCTGGTCACGCGCCATCGATGGCGGCTCGGCAATTCGCACTAACGACGGGGACAACCTCTTCCCGGCGAACAATTACGACTTCCGGAGCGAAAAAGGCCTTTCGCAATTCCATCAGTTGCACCGAGTCACGGCTTCCATGCTTTACGAGATTCCCCTGGGCAAGGGCAAGAAAGATCTCGGACCCGCCGGCAACGCCGTGCTGGGCGGCTGGTCGCTCGGCACCATCCTGACCCTGGCAACCGGCACGCCATTCAACGGTGGAGACTGCGGCGATCTGGCCGGGATCACTCAGGGTAGCCGCGGTGACGCTACCGGACTCAGACTGTTCGCGGATAACCCTACGTCCGGCGAGTTCTACCGCCGTGCCTCGAGCGGACGCGGCTCGGCCGCCATTACGTGCACGGCGTTGGACAGCGCCGGCGCCAATCAACTCATTTTCCGCGAAGGCAACCGGGCCCGCAACGTGTACATTTCGCCAGGGCTGGTCGGTTGGGACTTTTCGATGCTCAAGCGGTTCAACTTCGGCGAGCGCGCGAACCTGGAGTTCCGCTTTGAGTCGTTCAACTTCCCGAACAAGGTGAATTGGGGCTTTCCCAACACCAACCTGACCGCTGCCCAATTCGGGCAGATCTCATCGGCACGGGAGATGCGCACGAATCAGTTTGGTTTGAAGCTTGCGTTCTGACTCGGTTGCCAAACTGGCCAGGACCGCCGCCGCGGCCCTGGCGTTATTCATCCTCGGCATCCTTCCCGTCGCGCCGCTACTCTCGCCAGGAGACACCGTCTATCGCGACTCAATCGGGCCGGGCTACGCGTCGATGGCATCGTTCTTTCGCGACGAGCCGAATCCATGGGCCTGGAATCGATATCAATACTGCGGACAACCGGCGCAGTCCGTGTATCTGCCCGTGGTGCCCTACACCGTCGCGGCACTCTCTCACTTACTGCCGTTTAACGACATCGTTCATGCCAACCGTTTCGTTTTCCTGGTGGCCGCCAGCTTGGTGCCCTTCACCTGGTTTCTCTTCGCCGTTCGCTTCTCCGGCGCACCGGGTTGGAGTTTCGCGGCCATGCTCTGCTTTGCGCTGCTCTCTCCGCAGTATGGGCTGTTCCAGGCCATTGATCAAGATCGCGGGCTCGCCTACTTGCCCTGGCGCCTGCAGGTGGTGGTCAAGTACGGGGAGGGACCTCACTCACTCGGACTTGCTCTGGCTCCGTTGGCGCTATGGGCTCTCGACCGGGCGCGGCTGGCTCCGTCTTCCGGCCGCGCGTTGGTGGCCGCGCTGCTGTATGCCACCGTGTGCCTGACCAATTGGGTCGCCGCGCTGACGCTCGCGATTCTTACCGTGCTCTTCATCTCCTCGGCGTGGAGCCGGCGGCCTGAAGAGCGGCTGAACTTGATCTGGGCGGTGGCGTGCCTCTTGCTGGCGTACGTATTGTCGGCGTTTTGGCTCACCTTCGACTTGATCGGCACTACGCTCTGGAACTGGCCGGCGGATGCGTTCGGCTATCGGTTCGGGTGGCTACAGAAGCTCTTGACGGGCGTGGGATTCCTCGGCCTCGCCGGATTGGTGGCAGTAGGCCGGCGCCTGGGCGCCAGCGGCTACGCCTTGTTCCTCTCGCTCTCGGCGCTGCTCTTCGGTGTGTTGGTGAGCGGGTTCTATACTGCGGGCATCAACGTCATTCCGGAAGCCCGCCGGTACGCCATCGAGTTCGCCCTGTTCTTCTGGTTGTGGCTGATGGAAGTGCTTCGCCTGGTCACGGACCGGTGGCCCCGGTGGCGTCTACCGGCTGTCACGCTGGCCGCGGCCGTCATCGTTGTGCTGGGCCACGGACAGTTGCGCAGCCTCGTCCGCCTGGACCAAGACAAACTCCGGCCCGTTCCGCGCGATTCCACGGTGGAGTATCGGGTCGGCGAGTGGCTGGCCAGGCAAGGAGTGACCGGGCGCGTGTTCGTATCGGGCGGAACACGGTTTCGACTGAATAGCTGGTTCCGGATTCCGCAGGTCGGAGGAGTTTTCGAGTCGGGGTTGGACAACCGGGTTCCGTTGCACATGACCTACCAGATCCGCACGGCGATCGGAAGCGAGCCGGGCGAGTCAGGCCTCGACGCGCTAACGCAGTTGCAGGTCATGGGTGTGGAGTATCTGGTGATTCACGGCCCCAAATCGCGAGAGCATTATCGGGATTTTCGTGAGCCGCAACGTATGGAAAGCCTGCTCGATGCAGCCCACAGGGACGGCGACGACGTCATCTACCGCGTGCCGTTTCGTTCACTTGCGCATCAGATCCGCGAGGACGAAATCGTAACGGGGTACGCAGGCGGCGCGCCGCATACGATCCGCCCCTTGGCGGAGGCGGTCATTGACCAGAGGCGTCCGCTGCTTCGTGTCGAATTCAGCGGCAGCAGCCGGGCTACGATCAGTGGACCGGTCCGGCGTGATTCACCGGTGGCCTTCCTGATGAGCCACCATCCGGGTTGGCGAGCGTCCCAAGGCGGGCAGGCCATTGCGATTGGCAAGGATGCATTGGGCTTCATGATACTGCGCCCGGTTCTCGAGTCGGTGCCGGTCGAGTTGGAGTTCGGGCCCACGCCAGAGCAACAAGCCTCCGCCGGCCTGTCGCTGGTCTCTGCACTATTTTGCGCCGCCGCGGTGGCGGTAAAGGTGCGTCGCGGGCCCGCAGCCTGGCAAACGCGCATTAGAAGGTGACACGCAGGCCCAAGCGGAGAACCCGGTCGCCGTTGGGTTCTCGCCCCGCGGAGTTGGTGCCCGTGATCTCAAACACGCCGCCGCGGAAGATGCCGTCCGGGTTGGTGAGCAGATTGTTGATCGCGGCGGAAGGGTTAGAGAACTTTGGTGTGTTCGTCCAGTTGAACCATTCCGCGCGCAGTTGGACCGCAAAACGTTCTTTCACGCTTACCGTCCGGAATAGGCCTAGGTCGCTGTTGAAGAAGCCGGGACCTCGCAGGCTGTTGAAGCCTGCCGTGCCGAATCGGGGCTCCACCACGCGGGCAAACGCAAACGGGTCGAAGTAGGCGCTTCCGCGCCCGATTCCTCCGGGCTTAGCCACCTCAGCCTTCACTTGGTCGGCGCGCTGGGTGCTACCAGGAAGCCGCAAGCTGCCGCCGTCACTGGTGACGCGGACCGGCGTGCCGGTCATGATACTGGTGAGCGTGTTCAACTGCCATCCCCCGGCGATGAGGTTCAGCCCGCGGTTACCTGAAAAGCGCCGTCCATTGCCAAAGGGCAGCTCGTAGTTCGCCGTGAACTGGAGGTTGTGCGTGCGGTCAAAGTTCAGCACCGTATAGTTCAGATTCGTGTAGGCCAACGCTGGCACCAGCGGGCCCCCATTGTTATCGTCGTTGCAGCACCATCCCATGGCTTTCGACCACGTATAGGAAGCATTGGCCTGCAGGCCGCCGGAGAACCGCTTTGTGAGCGTGGCCTGCATCGAGTGGTAGTTGGTATTGCCCATGCTGTCCACGATGCTGGTCTCCACCGCGCGTCCGAACCGCGGGAACAAGGGCTGACCTGCACGATCGAGCCCGATCACCTGGCCCGCGTTCAGATTCAACCGGCCGCTGACCCGCACCGCCCGGCTTGCCACGTAGCCCATTTGTCCGGCCCAATTCTTTCCAAGGTCCCGCTGGACGATGAAATTGTAGTTGAGGATGTAGCTACGCCGGAATTTGTCGCCAGTGGTGTTCACCGCATAGTTCGTGGGCAGAGCGATTCGCCCGCTGCTGCTCACCGCCGGCGGGGCCAGGGTGGGTAAGCCTTCCGATAGCGTGGTCGCATAGCCCAGTATCGGGGGAGCCAGGTTGAAAGCCGCCAGGATGGGGAAATTCGTGCGCAACGGACGCGCCAGATTCCAGGGATCCCAATTCCAGCCAAACCCGGTTCGAATCACCGTCTTCTCGCTGGCGCGGTAGGCCACGCCGAGGCGCGGGCTGAACAGGAGCGGTGCGACTTTGGTACCGCAATCGGTGGGAATCTGGCCCACCCCGCACACCAGGATCTCGTTCGTGGCGAAGTCATAGCGTTCCATGCCGCGGTTCTCTCGCTGGGGCATCGGGAAACTCTCGATACGCGTACCGTAGGACAGCGTGAGCTTCCGGCTTACCTGCCACTGATCGCGCACATAGAAGCTCAGCATCGACGTACGAGTCCGGTAGATGTCCGGGACCTGCAGGATTCGCCCGCCGCCGTCCACCAGCCCAAGCAAGTAGGTACCCATGGCGTTGAATTGGTTGCCCTGCGCGACATTTCCGTTCTCCAGACGCAGTTGCGTCGGCCCCTGACCGAAGTTCAGGCGCCCGGCCGCGCCGCCCGCCGCGCCGGCGAATTCCGGCTGGGTGTGGTTCAACTGGAGGAAATAGAGGTCCATGCCGAAACGGACGTTGTGCGAGCCTTTCAGCCAGTTGCCGTTGGCGACATACTGCGACTGCGGATCCGTGCGATAGTACGGCATGTAGTTCTCGGTGGACCCGAATGCGGTGAATCCGCCGATGCTGAAGCCCGGATAACCAGACTCGAAGAAGCGCGTCCCGTTGGTGCCCGGAATCCGCAGTTCCTCGCGGCCGAGGTTGCGACCGAGGCCGGGCTGCTCGATGTTGGTGTCCATCAGGGTGTAGCCATAGTACGCATCGACGATGAAGTTCGGCGTGAAGGTGTAGGTGGACGCCAGGGTGCCGCTCCAAGTGGTTCCGAAGCCTTGGCCTGGGTTGCCGAAGGCGATCGGAGGCCCGCCAATGGCCCCGAACGCGGTGGGGGCGGTCAGGTCGAACTTGAGCCAGCTCAAGCGGGCGTAGGCGGTCCACTTGTCGTTGATGTTGTAGTTGAATTTCGAATCGAGCGTCTGGCGGTCAAAGGCGGCTTGGCCGAGTGCGAAGTAGTTCGCCGAAGGAATGCCGTTGGGCGCCGGATTGTTCTCTTGCGGCAGCCGCTGCATCAGCAAGGCGGCGGTGGGATGAATGCGCGAGGCGGGGATGATGTTGCCGGCGAAGGGTTGGCGGCCGGCGCCGTTCGCCGCGCCCGTGAGCGGATCATGTACCGCAAGAGTGGACACAGATAGATCGCCGCGCCGCATGGGCGCAGTCGGAACGGTCTGCAGCGAGCCGGCGAAACGGCGGTCGGTAGAGTTTTCATAGCTGGCGAAATAGAACAGCTTGTTCTTCACGATTGGTCCGCCCAGCCGGCCTCCCCACTGATTGCTCACATATTTCGGGATGTCCTGGTTGGCGGGCAGGAAGAAGTTGCGCGCCTGCGACCAGTTGCCTTGGTGGAAGTGAAACACGGCGCCCTTGATGTCGTTGGAACCCGACCGGATGCTCACGTTTACCGCTGCCCCGCCGGCCAAGCCCTGCTCGGCATCGAAGGTATTGGTGACGACGTTGACGTTGTCGATAGACTCGAGCGCGGGCACGTAGCTGGCGATGTGCGGCAGCCAGACATTGGTGGCGCTGGCACCGTCGATCCGGGTGTTGTTGGACGCCGTGTTGTTACCATTGGTGCTCCACGACATGGCCCGAGACGGGTTCGACGGCACCGAATGCGGCGTTGACGGAGGAGAGATGCCGGGGATCGTCAGGAAGAGGGCTTGATAGTTCCGGCCGTTGGTCACGGGTACTTCCGTGAGGGTCTTGGCGGTGAGTTCGGCCTTGACCTCGGCCCGGTCTGTTTGCAGCAGCGCGGTGTTGGCTTCTACATTGATGGTCTCGGCTACTTCGCCCACCTGCAGCCGGAAGTCAACGCGCGCGGTGGAGTTGGGGGCGATTTCGACCGACCCTTCCACGGACGCCCGGAACCCCTGCTTGACGATGCGCACCGAGTAGAGCCCCGCCTGCAAGGTAGGCACACTATAGCTGCCGGACTCATTGGTGAGCGCGGCGCGTGTCGCCCCCGTTTGCTTGTTCGTTATCGTCACTTCCGCTCTCGGCACGGCCGCATCCGAAGAATCGGTGGCATTGCCGGTGAGAGAGCCGTACAGAACCTGCGCGTATGCCGGCGCGCAAAGCATGAAGGCGAACGCGATCAAGGTTCGCCAGGACCAAAGCAACATTTCGATCTTTCCCTTCCGGTAGAGACGGCAAGGGGTTATTAGGGAATCGGTTCCGAGCCGAGCAGCGGCGGACTGCCGCTCCACACCCCGTCGCAATCTCACACGTGGGAATAGTGTAGACGGGGCGCCGAGGATTGCCAATACATGAATTTCTGTACGCAGGGCAGGTTTACACAGATCCCATCAGACGCCAACCCAGGAAGGCGAGATAGGAGGCAAGCAGGAACGCACCTTCCGCTCGGGTGATCCGCTGACCGCTGCGAATCGCCAAGGGCAGCAGCACGGCCGACAGCGCGGCCATGAACAGCAGGTCCCACTGGCCGGGGAACGAGCACCGGCCGCAGGGATGCCACGGTGCCGCCGATGGCGAGGATATTGAACAGGTTGGACCCGACTACGTTGCCGAGTGCGATGCCGGCATCGCCACGCCGGGCGGCCATCACGCAGGTCACCA
>Ga0194119_10010459_pt1 | contig 12215 bp, 10 predicted proteins | sample TA2MahC100mmetaG_FD_148620 | JGI IMG/M metagenome (GOLD analysis project Ga0194119, IMG submission 148620) | Freshwater microbial communities from Lake Tanganyika, Tanzania - TA2015018 Mahale Deep Cast 100m | ecosystem: Environmental > Aquatic > Freshwater > Lake | place: Tanzania: Lake... | reverse complement strand
GGCGAAGGCGTCCAAAGCCTCTGCCCTGCCAAGAAGATAAGGGCGCCGCCGAAGAGCGGCCTTGATGCCCGCCTGATCCGTGGCGTTGAACAAGGTGCGTAATTGGGCATTGCGACAATGCGCGGCGAAATTAGGCACGGCATCCAGGGCCTGGTTGAGCGAATGCACGCTCAGCGCTGCATGTTCGGGATGGCCCGGCGTGCCGCGGATGTAATCATAAAGCGAGACAATGCGCTCCAGCGGCTGGCGCAGCACGGCCGCGATGGCAATTGGGCGAGGCGAGAGGCTCACCAGTGGATGGGCGAGTCCAAAATGGCCGGTGAAGAGCGTCGCGCGGTCATAAAGGTCACTCTCCCCAGCAAGGAAGGCGCTTAGCCCAGCTTCGCCGCCATGTTGGGCCAAAAGAGTGGCATGGAAGATGGCCCGATTGCCGAAGGCGTATTTCAACAGGCGGTTGATGGTGGTGCCGCCAGTGCGGGGAAGATGAAGAAAGCATAAAAGCGGCACCCCTTGACGGGAATCCGGGATATTATCCTTTAATAATCGGCTCATTTCTTGGCTCTTGAAGAAGAACCAAGAAGATACCGTTCACATCATAATATTCGGTTGCCGGGTCTGGCGGGAAACACCCCCGGTCACGGGCCTGCTTGACGGGGCAGGCCCTGCACCCCTAAAGCAATCCCAGGTCGGGCGCGTAGCTCAGCGGTAGAGCATTCGCTTCACACGCGAAGGGTCACAGGTTCAATCCCTGTCGCGCCCACCACTGCCTTCACTTTCAATATGATTTCGGCAGGCCGAGTACTTTCTCGGCGATATGGCTCAGAATCAATTCGCGGCTGACCGGGGCGATGCGCGGGATCATGCTTTCACGGAAATAGCGTTCCACCTGGTATTCCTGGGCATAGCCCATGCCGCCATGGGTCAGCACGGCGGCTTCCGCAGCGGCGAAGCCGGCTTCGGCCGCAAGGTATTTCGCGGCATTGGCTTCCGCCCCGCAATCGCGACCCGCATCGTAAAGCGCAGCGGCCTTCATGGTCAGCAAGCCGGCCGCTTCCAACTGCGCCCAAACCCTAGCCAGCGGATGCTGAATGCCCTGATTTTGGCCAATGGGTCGGCCAAACACTTCCCGTGTGCGAGCGTAATTTGCGGCGCGGCTAAGTGCCGCCTGGCCGATGCCAACCGCTTCCCCCGCAATCAGGATACGCTCGGGGTTGAGGCCATGCAGGATCAGGCGGAAACCTTCGCCTTCCGCGCCGATGCGGTCTTCTTCCGGCACTTCCAGCCCATCGAAGAACAGCATGTTCGAATCAACGCCATGCCGGCCCATTTTATGGATCAGCCGCACTTCCACCTTGGCGCGATCCAGCGTGGTGTAGAAAAGCGTCAGCCCATCGGTCTTGCGCTTTACCTGTTCAAGCGGCGTGGTACGCGCCAGCAGCAGGATGCGGTCCGCAACCTGCGCCGTTGAAATCCAGATTTTCTGGCCATTGATAACATAGCGATCACCGCGCTTTTCGGCACGCGTCTTCAATTCCGTGGTGTTGAGGCCGGTATTGGGTTCGGTCACGCCGAAGCAGGCTTTTTCGCGGCCTTCGATCAGCGGTGGCAGAAAGCGCTGCTTTTGCGCGGGCGTGCCGAACACCACCACCGGGTTCAGCCCAAAGATATTCATATGAATGGCCGAGGCACCCGACATGCAGGCGCCGCTTTCCGCCACGGCCTGCATCATCACGGTCGCTTCCGAAATCCCGAGCCCCGCACCGCCAAATTCTTCCGGCATGGCAATGCCAAGCCAGCCGGCAGCGGCCACGGCGCGATAAAACTCCTCAGGGAAGCGCGCTTCCTGGTCAATCTTCAGCCAATAATCATCGCCAAAATCGGCGCAAAGCTTCAGGATCTGCGCCCGGAGTTCTTGTTGCGCTTCAGTCACCGAATACTGCACGGAACCATCCTTGGCTTGATCATGGCGTGAAATTGCGGGCTTCGCGCCGGCGGGTCAATCGCGCGGAATTGCCTTTGCCGCCTCAGTCGGGCACATCGCCGGGCCAGAACCGGAGCCTTGCCATGAACGACGAAACCCCCGCCCTGCCTGACCGGCTTTCCAATGACCCAAGCAGCCCCTTTTATAATGAGGCGCTGCTGAGCCGTGGCGTGGGCATTCTCTTCAAGGGTCAGGAAAAGACTAATGTCGAGGAATATTGCGTCTCGGAAGGCTGGATCAGGGTGAGCCTTGGCAAGGCCACCGACCGTCGCGGCAAGCCCTTGACCATGAAGCTTACCGGGGTGGTGGAGCCCTATTTACGGTGAGGCTTGGCGCCAGCGCGATTAAGCGCTGGCGGCATCCAATTCCGCGACCGATGTCGCATCCAAATTCAGCGCTGCAGCGCGGACCAGATCCGTCACTTGGTCCGAGGTTGTGGCACTGGCAATCGGCGCAGCAAGCCCTGGGCGGCCCTTGAACCAGGCGAGTGCAACTTGCGCCGGCGTTGCCCCCATCCGCGCCGCAACCCCGTCCAAAGCGGCCAGCACCTTCAGCCCCTTGTCATTCAGATATTTCCCCGCCCCCCGCGCGCCGCGCGGGCTTTTGCCGAGGTCAGCTTCGGACCGGTATTTGCCGGACAGAAAGCCCGAGGCGAGCGAGTAGTAGGGGATCACGCCAACACCCTCGGCGGCGCATAGCGGCAGCATATCCGCTTCAATGCCGCGTTCCAGCAGATTGTAATGCGGCTGCATGGTCTGATAGCGCGGCAGGCCATGCTTCGTGCTGATATCAAGCGCTTCCTTGAAGCGCGCGGCTGAGAAATTGGAAGCGCCAATCGCGCGCACCTTGCCTGCCTTGATCATCTTGTCAAAGGCGGCCAGCGTTTCTTCCTGCGGCACTGATTCATCATCACGATGGGACTGATAGAGATCAATCACATCTGTCCCCAAACGCCTCAGGGATGCCTCAATGGCGCTGGCGAGATAGGAAGGCGACAGCCCCTTGCCGATACCGGGCATTTCCATCCCCGCCTTGGACAGTATCAGCACATCATGCCGGCGCCCGCTCGCCTTCAGCCATTCGCCCATGATGGTCTCGGACTCGCCGCCTTTGTTGCCCGGCACCCAATAGGCATAGACATCCGCGGTATCGAGCGCATTGAGCCCGCGTTCCACCAACTCATTCAAAATCCGGAAGGATTGCGCCTTGTCCAAGGTCCAGCCGAAGACATTGCAGCCGAAAATCACTGGCGGTACGAAAATGCCGGAACGGCCCAATTCGATTTTTTGCATGGGATCTCTCCTGTAGGGGGACAGCTTGCAGCCTTTGGCGATGCGGGGAAAGGGGACAGATCACCCCCTTTTGCTTGAAGCATCACGGCGTGATCTGGCATGCTCAAGCCAAGCAAGTGGGAGATCCATCATGGCGCATCAAAATCCATCAGAACGATCGGTACAAGAACTCTATCGCGATGACCCGGAACGCGCCGATGCGCTGGTTTGGGGCCGGCGCGGGGCGCTGCAAGGCGCGGCGCTGGCTGCCATGGGCGCGGCGCTTGGGGGCAGCATTCCCTTCGCGCGCAATATGCCAAGCGGGCTGGTGCCGGCGGCTCTCGCTCAGGGGGCCAACCAGCCGCAATTCCTGCAAATGGAAGGCAAGGCGCCGCTGATCCTGCAGGGCGAACGCCCGCTGAATGCAGAAACGCCCGAGCATTTGCTGGATGACCCGGTGACGCCCGCGGACAAGTTCTTCATTCGCAACAATGGCAGCGTGCCAGACACTGTGGCGGATGCGCGCGCCTGGAAAATCCGCATTGATGGGGAAGTGAATACCCCGCTTGAACTGACTATCGCCGAGCTTGAGCAGCGCTTTGAAATCGTGACGCGTAAGCTGCAAATGGAATGCGGCGGCAATGGCCGTTCCGGCTTTTCGCCCCAGGCTGCGGGCAATCAATGGGGCAATGGCGCCATTTCCAATGCGGAATGGACAGGTGTGCGGCTGCGCGATGTGTTGCGCGCCGCCGGCGTGAAGGATGGCGCCAAATTCACCGGCCAGCATGGCGCTGATAGCCATCTTTCCGCGCAGGGCCCGGCGATCAGCCGCGGCATGCGGATCGAAAAAGCGATGGATGAGGACACGCTGATCTGCTTCCGCATGAATGGCGCTGCCATTCCGCAAATGCACGGCGCGCCGGCGCGGCTGATTGTGCCAGGCTGGCCGGGATCACTCAGCCAGAAATGGTTCACCCGGTTGGAAGTGCTGAATAAGCCGCATACCGGGCGTGGCATGGGCGGTACTTCATATCGCATTCCGGTGCGACCCATTGTGCCGGGCAGCCGCAACAATGGCGCTGATTTCGTGGATATGGAAAGCATGCCGGTGCGCTCCGTCCTCAGCAGCCACGCGCATGGCACGCGCCTTCCGGCGGGTACGCGCAGCCTGGATATTCGCGGCCATGCCTGGGCCGGCGATTTGAGTGTGCGAGACGTGCATGTCTCAACCGATTTCGGGCAAAGCTGGCAGGCGATGCAGGTAGCGGCACCGCCCAATCGGCATGCCTGGCAGCGTTGGCAGGGCCGCATCGCGCTGCCGAGCGATGGCTATTATGAAATCTGGTATCGCGCGACCGATAGCAATGGCCGGATGCAGCCGCATGTCGCGGCCAATTGGAATCCGCAGGGCTATGGCGCCAATCCGATCAGCCGTGTCGCCATTCTGATCGGCTGAGGCCGCCCATGCGCTTGCTGCCCTATGCGGCGGTGGTGGTGCTGTTATGCGCCTCAGCCACCATCGCGCAAACGCCTGATCTGGCGCAGCGCCAGGCAGAAGCCGCGGCCGCCCTTGCCGAGCGTCAGGAAGAGGAAACCGTCCTGGCGGAAGGTGAAGGCCGTTCTGAGGTATTCGGCTATTGCACCGCCTGCCATAATACTGCGCTGATCCGGCGCAGCGCCTTCACGCGTGAACGCTGGGATGAGCTGATGGATTGGATGGCGGAAAAGCACGGCATGAACCCGCTGGAAGGCGAATTCCGCGATACCATTGTGGATTATCTCGCGCGCCATTACGGGCCGCTTACACGCGGCCCGCGCGGGGGCAATCCCTTCCTGAATTGATGCGCTGGCGTGCGTTCACCCACCCGAGGTGATATTCGCTTCCTGCGCCACACGGGTCCAGCGTGCCAATTCAGTACGCACGAATTCCCCAAGCCTTTCGGGCGGCGAAGGCGGCGCCATTTCAACATTGATGGAAGCAAAGCGCTGCACCAGTGCCGCATCATTCTGTATGGCGGTGATGGCGCGATGCCAGAAGCTGATCACCTCAGGCGGTGTACCCGCCGGCGCGAGCAGCCCGCTCCAGGCCATGGATTCAAGCGGTGCCAGATCCGGCATGCCGGATTCCGCGAGTGTCGGGATTTCAGGTGCCAAGGGTGAACGGCGATTGGCCAGAACGGCGAGCGCCTTCACCGCTTTGCCCCGGACCTGAGGCAGCGCGCTGGTCATGGCATCCACCATGAAATGCACGCGGCCCTGCTGCATATCCAACAGCGCTTGCGCACTGCCGCGATAGGGCACCTGTTCCATTTTGATGCCAACCGCACGGAAGATCTGTTCCGTCACCAGATTGCCGAAAGTTCCCGCGCCGGGATTGCAGGCAATGTAGCGCGTGGGATTGGCACGGAACAGCGCCATAGCCTCCGCAAGGGTATTTGCGGGAAAATCCGGCGGCACCACAATCAAAAAACTGGTCCAACCGACAAGACCAATCGGCACCAGATCCTTCGTGACATCAAAGGGCAGGTTGCGCGTGACGGCAGGGTTCACGACAAGTGGCGAATTGGAACTCATCAGCAGCGTATAGCCATCGGGCGTGCTGCGGGTGACGGCCTGAATACCGATGGCACCCGTGGCGCCGGCGCGGTTATCCACCACAATCTGTACGCCGCCGCGATTGGCCATTTCATCCACCATCAGGCGGCTAATGAGATCGGCCATATTGCCCGGTGGGAAGGGTACGATGAATCGTACCGGCCGATTGGGATAGGCTGCCTGCGCCTGGCCAATCGCCGGCGCGGCAAGCAATGTGGAGGCTACGAATAGATCGCGTCTTTTCAATTTGATCATTTGATTGTTCCCTTCTCCCTGAGGTTTTTGATGGCCGCGGCATCAAGGCCGAGGCGTTTTGAAAGTATATCAGCCGTATCGGCACCAAGGGCGGGTGCGGCCTTGGTGGGTGGGCGGCTGCCCGCCAAACGCACCGGGCCGGTCAGCATACGCACCGGATCGCCACCTTCGCGGCGCGCGAAATCGGCCACTGCCTGCTGTTCCTGCGCGAAGGGATTTTGCAGGGCCTGCGCCACATCAAATACGGGTGCAGCCGGTACGCTGCCGCCAAAAAGTGCCAGCCATTCGGCGGTGGATTTCTGCGCCAAAGCTTCGTCCAGCATTTGCGTGACCAATTCCCGATTGGCAAGCCGCGCCTTGAAACTGGCAAAGCGCTTATCCTCCGCCCATTCTGGGCGGCCGAGCGCTTCGGCAAGGGCAGGCCAGAATTTTTCCTTGTTGCACATCAGGAAAATCCAGCCATCGCGTGTGCGATAAAGCTGTGATGGTGTCAGCGATGGATGTGAACCGCGCGGCTCCCGCCCCTGCACATGGCCACCATTCAGATACCAGGTGGCCAGGTAGGAAAGATTATGTAGCGCCGTGTCAAACAGACTGACATCCACATCCATGCCGCGTCCTGTCGCACGCGCGCCGACAACGCCTGAAACCAGGGCGAAGGCCGTCATCAGCCCGGTCATCATATCCACAACGGAAAGACCAAAGCGCGCCGGTGGGCCATCGGGCTCCCCGGTCAGGGAAAGATAGCCCGCTTCCGCCTGCATCAGATAATCATAGCCAGGCCAGGATTTGCGCGACCCTTGCCGGCCATAGGCGGAAAGATGCGCGCAGACGATGCTGGGGTTGCACTCCTTCAACGCATCATAAGTCAGGCCAAGCTTATCGGGCTGATCACCGCGGAGATTATCCAGAACCGCATCCGCACGGCCCACCAATTGGCGCAAAATCGCCATGCCTTCCGGGTGCTTCAGGTTCAAGGCAAGGCTGCGCTTATTGCGATTGAAGGCATGGTGGAAATGGCTATCGCCTGGCCCGAAATAATAAGGCCCGACGGAACGCCCCACATCACCACCCTCAGCCGGGTTTTCGATTTTGATGACCTCGGCGCCCATATCAGCCAGCAGCATGGAACCGAATGGCCCCGCGCCATATTGCTCAACCGCCAGAATGGTGACGCCATCCAGCGGGAGGGGCCGTTCGCCCATCAGATCGGGTTCTTTTCGATCAGGCGTTTCGCAATCACCAGCCGCTGGATTTCATTGCTGCCCTCACCAATCACCAAAAGCGGCGCATCGCGATAAAGCCGTTCGACAACGAATTCCTTGGAATAGCCATAGCCGCCATGAATGCGCATGGCTTCCAGGCTGTTTTCCACTGCCGCTTCAGTGGCGAAAAGCTTCGCCATGCCCGCCTCATAATCCGAACGATCGCTACGATCCAAGGCATGGGCGGCTTTTTCGGTCAGCAGCCGTGCTGCTTCCACGCGCACCGCCATATCCGCAAGCTTCAGCGCAATGGCCTGGTGTTCATGGATGAATTTCCCGAAGGTCTTGCGCTGCTGCGAATAACGTACCGCTTCATCCAGCGCACGCTTCGCCACCCCCACACCACGCGCGGCGACATTGACGCGGCCCAATTCCAACCCAGCAATGGCGCAGGCCAATCCCTTGCCCTCCACACCGCCAATCAGCCGATCTGCGGGGATGCGGTAATCGGTGAAGACCAGCTCCGCGCTATCAATCCCCTTATAGCCAAGCTTTTCGAGCTTGCGGGAAACCGTGAAGCCAGGGCCTTTTTCGGCGATAAACATCGCCATGCCGTGATGGCGCGGCGTTGCGGTCAGATCAGTCTTGACCAGCAGCGCAAAGCAACTGCCTTCAATGCCATTGCTGATCCAGGTTTTCGTGCCATTGATGATGTAATAATCACCATCGCGCCGCGCCATGGTGCGAATGGCCTGCAAATCCGTCCCGCAATCCGGTTCTGTCAGCGCAAGCCCGCCGCGCAATTCACCGGTTGCGAATTGCGGCAGAAAGCGCGCGCGTTGCGCCGGCGTGCCCATCTTGTCCACAATGCGCGCCATGATGAGATGCGAATTGAGGATGCCGGACACCGACATCCATTCTTCGGAGATCAATTCAATGATCCGCGCATAGGTGGAGGGCCTGAGGCCGAGCCCACCAAATTCCTGCGGGATGATGGCGCCAAACAGCCCCATTTCCTTCATGCGCGCCACGATCTCATGCGGATAGGCGTCGTCGTGTTCCAGTTTGGACGCCACGGGCCGCACATGGCGTTCCAGAAACCGCGCAACGGCATCCAGAACCAGTTTTTCCTGTTCGTCCAAATCGCTCATTTTGTTGCCTTCACGCCGGCGCCGCGCTTCGGCACCAGGCTCACCCGTTCAAAGGAAAGAAATACCGTGCCATCGGCCTTGTAGCCTTCTGTCCTGGTGGTCACGATGCCCTGATTGGGGCGGGATTTGCTGGCGCGCACATCGGTGACCGCGGTGCGGGCATAAATCGTATCGCCTGGAAAAACCGGTGCGGTCAGGGCAATATCCTTCCAGCCCAGATTGGCAATGGCATTGAAGGAAATATCCGCCACCGTCATGCCCGTCACAATCGCGAGCGTCAGTGCGGAATTGACCAAGGGCTTGCCGAATTCAGACCGGGAAGCGAAATCCGCATCGCAATGCATGGGATGCTGGTTCATGGTCAGTAGGCTGAACTGGATATTATCCGCATCCGTAATGGTGCGGCCAGGCCAATGTTCAAAAACCTGACCTGGCGCAAAATCCTCCAGAAAATTGCCGCGTTCCCTGCCGGCGATAATCGTCACGTTTTTGCTTCCTTCCTCAAGACACAAAAAACGCGCTGGATTTAGCCCGTCAGCGCTTCGGTCAGCGCCACAACGCTGTCTGCCTTGTCGAGAGACATGGCAAGGTCAATCACACGCTCAATGCGTGCGGGTGACATCACGCGCCCGGCATTATCGCGGAATTTCTGTTCGACATCGGCAGCACTCAAAGGCTGACCGTCCGAGCCGCGATTGAATTCCTCCCGATGCCGCAGCGTGCGACCGTCGGTGGTTTCAATGACCACCTCACCAGAATAATAGCGCGGGAAGCGGGAAGCCGGGTCTTCGCCATAATGCGCGCGCTGGCAGAGATCTAACACGCGCGGATCGCGGATCGCCTGTTCATCCAATTCATTCAGCGTAAAGCGGCCATGCACAATTGAAGCCGCCATGGTGTAGTGGATGCTGAATTGCGCATCATAGGAATTGGCCGGCGCCTTTTTCGCTTCTTCCGGCTGGCAGACAATCTTGTATTGGCCGGGGGAGAGCAACGCGGTCATGCTGCGGATCATCTCTGGCTTCAGGCCATGCTTGCGCCTGAGGGCGAGCGTCGCATCCGCAATCGCATGGTTGAAATGGCAGCAAGGATAAGGCTTCAGCGCGACATTGCGGAATTCCCACAAATCCCCCAGCGCTTCCGTGCAGCGTGCGGCAAAACCGTTCGGCGCTTGGCCGCCCAGATAGGCGCGGAATAGGCCAAAGCGGCCTTCATAAGCCGCCGGCGGCGCCTTGAAGCCGGCGCGCGCCAGCGCTGTTGCGGTAATGCCGCAAACGCCCGCCCAGCCGGGATGAATACGCTTGGTCCAGGAACCATCTTCCAGAAACTCAAGCGACCCCGCCGCCATGGAAAGAATAACGCCCTGCGCTGCCGCCATTTGCGCGGCCGTCGCCCCCGCCAAGCGCCCGGCAGTGAGCGATGCGCCAAAGGCGCCCACCATGCCGGTTGGGTGAAAGCCAAGCTGGTGAAAGGCACCCTGTGCGGCCGCACCAATGCGTGATGACGCTTCAATGCCAATGATATAGGCAAGCAAGGCTTCCATGCCGCTGCCGCCATGTTCGCGCGCCATACCAAGCGCGGTCGGCACCGCGCTGGCCGAGCCATGCACCACGGCGTCCGAATGAGTGTCGTCAAAATCAAGCCCATGCATCAGCGTGCCGTTCAGCATGACGGCATCACGCAGCGGCAGGCGCATGGCATAGCCAATCACGGGATGCGCGCCGGCGCCGGCCAGGCTCTGCAGCGCATTTGCCGTCCGATGGGCGAAATCAAAACTGGTTGAGGCCAACGCGATGCCAAGGCAATCCAGCATATGGCGCTTGGCTTGTTCGATGACATCAGCCGGGATGTCTTCGGCGCGGAGTTGTGCGGCAAAACCCGCCAATTGGGTGGAAATCGGCGCTTGGCTTTGCACATCAGCTTGGGCCAGGGTGCCGGGCAGAGCATCCATCATGATGTTTCCTCCTTGCTGTTTTCCGTATCTCCGCATGCTCTGGCGGGGTTGTAAAGCTCTGGCCATGGGGGCGTCGGGCGCCTATGGATCGGCGTCACGCAAGCATCCTGGTAAGGCAGAAGCAGATGAACGCACCCGGCCCCAATCGCAGTTTCCTTTTCGCCCCGGGCGACCATCCGCGCCGGGCGGAAAAGGTGCTTCAAGTCGGCGCCGATGCCGCCATTCTGGATTTGGAAGATGCGGTCGCCATTGCAGCCAAGCCCGCCGCGCGCGGGGCAGTGCGCGCGGCTTTGGAAAAGCCGCGCCAATGCCGCGCCTATGTGCGCGTCAATGCCTTTGATACGCCATTCTGCTTTGGCGATTTGCACGCCGTGATTGGCGCCAAGTTGGATGGCATTGTGCTGCCAAAGCTCGAAGATGCCGGACAATTGCTCGCCGTTGATTGGATGATCGGCAATCTGGAAGCCGAACGCGGCCTGCCCGCTGGCGGCATTGACCTGATGCCAATTATTGAAACCGCACGCGGCTTGGTGGCATTGCGCGATCTGGCGCGTGCGGCGGCGGCGCTGCCTTCCGGGCGCGTGCGGCGTCTTGCCTTCGGTGCGGGCGATTACACGACCGATCTCGGCATTACCTGGACGCTGGCTGAGGATGAATTGGCGCCAGCACGCAGCGAATTTGTCCTCGCCTCCCGCGCTGCGGGGCTTGAGGCGCCGATTGATACGGTCTTCATCGAATTGCGCGAAACTGCGGCCTTTGAGGCTTCCTGCACCCGCGGCGCGGTGCTTGGTTTTCAGGGCAGGCTTTGCATCCACCCGGACCAGATTGCCCCCGCCAATGCGGCCTATTCGCCACCCGAGGCAGAGATCACCCGCGCCAAGCGCATTGTTGAAGCCTTCGCGGAAGCAGAGGCAGGCGGCCTTGCTTCCATCCAGGTGGATGGTCGCTTTGTGGATTACCCGATAGTGCAAAAGGCAGAACGCATTTTGGCGATTGCTGAAAAGATCAGGGCAGCCCGCGCCACGTGAAAAATCAGCACTGACCCGCCTTCAAGGGTTTTGCTGTGCCTGATGCTGTGATGCTTTGCTGGGCAAGATTGGATAGGCTTGCTCCCGTTCAGGTCACAGCAATTTGCCCTTGTGGTACCCGCCAGAAAGTTTCCCTTTTGGCGCCATCTTGGATAGTCTTGCGTTACATGAAGCCCCTTCTGAAGCCTTGTCTTTTGCTTGTTTTGGCCTTGGCGCCTGCCGGGTTTTCGGAGGCCAGGGCAGCGGAGGCTGTGTATCAAGTAACCCAGACCGGCATCCCCGTGGTGGAAATCACCGCCCAATTCGAAACCCGCCCCGACGGCTATTGGATGCGTTCCGTCAGCCGGGCGGTCGGTATTGGCAGGCTTTTCGCCCAGCATGAAATCCGATCCGAAGTGGAAGGCGCCTGGCATGCGGAAGGCGTGGCACCGCAGCGCTACCAGGGCGAGGGGAATTGGCGCGGCGATGCGCGTCGCACCGTGTTGCTCTATCGGGAAGGCATGCCCCAGCCGCTGGATATGGAGCCCCCTGAAGGCACCACGAATGAACCCGTGCCGCTGCCAGCGCGGCGGGGGACGATTGATATGCTCTCGGCCTTTGCATTGATGTCGCGCATGGTCACCCAAACCGGCCGCTGTGATGTGGCAGGGCCGATTTTTGATGGGCGGCGCCGGCTGGATTGGTCATCGCGCACCATCGGCGCCGCACAGCTTACCCATGCCGGGCAGCAGGTCGAAACACTCCAATGCGGGCTGGAAAGCCGCCTGATTGCCGG
>Ga0194119_10010457_pt1 | contig 12216 bp, 5 predicted proteins | sample TA2MahC100mmetaG_FD_148620 | JGI IMG/M metagenome (GOLD analysis project Ga0194119, IMG submission 148620) | Freshwater microbial communities from Lake Tanganyika, Tanzania - TA2015018 Mahale Deep Cast 100m | ecosystem: Environmental > Aquatic > Freshwater > Lake | place: Tanzania: Lake... | reverse complement strand
CGCCAACAGTCCGAGCAATCCTGCCAAAACCATCCATGTTTTGACCTCTTGAGTCCTGTTGCCGCTGATGCACATCCCGAACAGCATCCCAGAAAACAGCACGATCGAGTATGCGCCGATGGCAGGACTTGACTCGGAAGTCGTTGCGGAATTGAGCACAGAGAGGTTCATACTTCGGCCTTCGATTCAAGAATGACGAGGTACGGGGGAAGCCTTCGTCATGCCATCTCAAGGCTCGCTTATGAACAAAAATTGCGCGGCCAATTCAGGGTAACCCGTGCAAATTCTGAAACGGGAGTTGGTTGAATCGGCGCAATTGGAAATTCCGAATCGCTTGCTACTCCGGCGTCGCCGCCTGCCAATCCCAGACTCGAACCGTCCGGTCCAAATGGACCGTAGCGACTTGCGAAGTTCCGATATCAGTCGCCAGATCATGGATGACACCGCCGGTCACGATGCTCCGTAGAACACGTTTCGAAGAGATATCCCAGCCTCGCAACGTTCCGTCCCAACTGCCGCTGATCAATTCACCGCGAACCCATCCCAAGCCGGAGACGGCTTCAGGTTGCTCGAACTCGCGCACCAATTTGCGAGTGGCCAAGTCCCAAATCTTCAACCGCCCGTTCCAATCGCCGCTGATCAGTTGCTTGCCGTCGGAATCCAGCACGATCCGGCTGATGTCGGTGTCGCTCGCCTTCACGGAGTGCACAACCAGACGTGTCGCGGCGTCGCGCCACAGCAGCTTTCCGTCGGCACCCGCTGTCACCAGCCACTTGCCGTCCAATGAATACAACGCCTGCTTGACCGGACCGCGATGGTCCGGCTTGGGCTGCTTGGAGCCGCTGTTGTCGATGAAGATCAATGACCCATCCTGCATCCCCAAGACCAATTCGCGTTCGGAGATGTTCGGTCGAAATGCAATGCAGTTGGCTGCGGATGCCAATTGTGGAAACTCCACGCGATCCGGCTCCGTTTTGCCGAATTGCCAGCCAACGAATCCGAGTTCCAAATCCGTCACGGCGAGCAAACCATCGGGTGACCACGTCATGCTGACCAGCGGCGACGTGCGACCGGATTCCAATTTGACGGGCCGATCGCCCGATGCGTTCCAGACCAGCACGTCACCATTCGCGCTGCCAGCAACCAGAAGTTTGCCGTCAGAACTGAAACGAACCAACGAGATTCGTTCAACGTCCGACGTCAATTCACGTGGCACCACAGTTGTCTTCGATGTCTTGTCAGAACCGCATCCACCGAGACCGATCAAAGTGACAATCAGGAAAGCAAACGTCAGAACTTGGTGATTGGTGATTCGTGATCGGCGGTTGGCAATTGGAAAACGACTTGCGGCTACAAGATTTAATCGCCAATCGCCAACGACCAACAGCCAATGACGAATCCTGCGGTCCCGGCCCCTCATCCGATTGGTGGCGAGGTCGATTCGCGATAGTCTGTCCGCAATGGGCGCGGTCTTGAGCCAGCCAGGTTGGTTGGCGACCGGTCGCTCCGTCAGGTTCTGCGCGGGAGATGTGTTCATGCCCGGAATGATTGTGGCTCCCCAGCCAATCGCTGTCGAGGAAGGTGCGAAGGTGCTGGCGGCCGGTGGCAACGCGTTCGACGCAGCCGTGACGACAGCCGTCGTCCAGGGTGTGATCGACCCGCACTCGTGTGGGGTCGGCGGCTACCTGGTGATGACGTCGCACCGCGCCGGACAGACATCGCCATCACCAATCCTGGACGCGCCGGCGGTCGCCGGTTCACTTGTGAAGCCGGACATGTGGAAGGACGCGATTCTGCGACCGAACCCGGATGGCTGGGGTTATTTTCTGAAGGACAAGGTCAATGACAACGGCTACCGGTCGATTTGCGTTCCGGGGATGGTCCGAGGGTTGGGTGAAATTCACCGCCGATTCTGCACTCGCTCATGGACCGATCTGTTGCAGCCGGCGATCCGCATCGCCGACGAAGGTTGGCCGGTCAGTTTCGGAAAAGCGACGAGCTGGAAAGAGCCCGCAAGTCGGCCCGAAGCGTCTTCGTTGCGAGACAAACTGCACACGACCGCTGAAACGAAGCGCGTGTGGCTGAAGCCGGACGGTTCGACCTACGAAGCGGGTGAGAAGTTTCGACATCCCGATTATGCGCGGACGCTGCAACGATTGGCGGAACGTGGCCCGGATGATTTCTATTCCGGTGAGTTGGCTCGCGAGATCGTCGCCGACTTGCAAAAGAACAATGCCTGGATCACTAACTCGGACTTAGCCGGCTACAAAACTCGAGAGGCGACTCCGACGGTCATCAACTACCGCGGCTTTCAGATTGTCACGAATCAATCGCCGCATGGCGGACCGACGCTAGCTCAGATCTTGAAGATTCTGGAGGCGGATGATCTGCGATGTCTGGGACACAACTCAGCGAAGTACATCCTGCGCGTCTCGCTGGCCATGAAGGCGGCGTTCGCAGATCGCAATCGGATGCTGGGGGATCCCGAATTTGAGCCGGATCGCGTGCATTGGATGCTCGCTCCCGAACGGATCAGCCATTGGCGAGCGATCATCGAATCCGGCAAACCGATCGACGTGTCGCGCGGTTCGACGGAATCGAAGAGCACCACGCAGGTCACCGTCGCCGATCGCTGGGGCAATTGGGTCTCGCTGACCCACTCGCTGGGATCGTCGTCAGGCGTAATCACACCCGGTTTGGGGTTCATGTACAACAACTCGATGATCAATTTCGATCCGCTGCCGGGCGGGCCGAACGGCATCGCGCCGCGCAAGGGACGCTCAACCGGCATGACGCCGACGATCGTCTACCGCGGTGGCCAACCGGTGCTGGCGCTGGGTGCTCCCGGAGCGACTCGGATCATTACGGCGGTGTTGCAAGTGCTGCTCAACGTGCTCGATTTCGGCATGAGCGTCAGCGACGCGGTCCTCGCGCCTCGCTTCGATTGCCAGGGGGATACGATCAAGTGTCAGGCTCGCATCCCGGAGTTGGTCTGCTCGGAGGTTCGGAAGCAGCACGCCATCGAGCGTGCATCCAAGAGTCACGGCGGGTTCGCGCTGGTGCATGCGATCGCGTGCGATCCGCACATCTGCCGCCTGTCCGGCGCGGCAGACACGGGAGGCGAAGGGATGCCTCTCTTGGTCAATTGATCGACTTCACGCGGCTTGTCAGGCTCTCCGACGATCCGCGGACGTCGTCGCGGCTCTCTGGTCTTTGCTTGCGAACCACGGCCAGTACGAGTGTGACGAATTGACTTGCTGTTCGTCGGACTTTTTAGAGTCGGGAGTTTGAGCCGACTTGTCTTTTGCGGCGTTGGGCTTGTTCGGCCGAGGTGCTTGGCCCTCGCTGGAGGGTGGCGTGTTTGGCGTAGAGCGCGGGCGTTCGAGCGAGGAACGCTTCGATTTCACACCGTTGTTGACCGGGGGTGTGTTGGGTTGGCTTTGCTCGCCGGCTCGCGGTGTCGTCGATCGAATGCGACGTGGCAGGAGTGTTGGAATCACACTTTCCAGCATGTTGCCAAGACGATAAATGCCCGACGGCACACCAGTCAGCGTTTGGCCAACCTGACTCCAAAACTGATCGACAAACTCGGAGGGGATCGCAATTCGTGGGAGCTTGGCCTCACCGAGCAACTCACCCACGGGAGACTCCAGTGATTGCCACAGCGGTCCGAAGATCTGCTGCCTTGCGACTTGGGCGGAAATCATCAGCCAGTAGATCAACCCGGTCGTTGGAGAGTCAGGCTCATCGAATTTAACGTCGTCCGATGTCGCCTCGTTCAGAGCCCTCGCGAAGGCCAGACGAAAGTCCAAATTCCCGAAGGCTCCGACGACCCCGATCGCAGTCGCGACGGAATTGGCCGCAGCCTGGCCCAGCCCTACGGGGATCGTGGTCGCGGTGTTGCCGACCTGAAATGAAATGCTGCTTGTCGCGCCTTCGGAAAGATTTTGGCTGACAATGTTGGTGGATTTGCCATTGCTATCGACGACCGTGATCGAAGCGTTGAAGTCGCCACCCAGCCCCGCAAGCTGCACGTTGTAGGTGCCGTCGGGAGGCAACGGGACGATCAGCAATTCGACCGCGCCGTCGCCGGAGTAGTACGTGCCGGGAATCTGATTCACGGAGCCAGTGGATTCCGTATAGCCCGACTGGCGGCCGTCGGGATCAGTCATCACAAAATCGACGGGGTCGATGATGATGACGATCGCTTTGGTCAGCCCCTGAGTTGCAATGATCTGCGCCGCTTGCGTTCGCAGTGCGGCCAGCAGCGCGGGGTTGTTCTTGGCACCAGCACCCAGAAGTGCGGTCAGCTCGTTGCTCAATCCCAATGCCAACTCATCGCCGTCTTCCGTCAGAATCGCCTGATCGTCGTTGCGAATGACGACCTTGCCGGATGCCAGATCCGGATCAATCGAGACTTCGGAGGGGGCACCGGGTGCTAGCGAGAGCGCGACGGTGAAGATCTCGTCCGGTTCAATTGCCGTGTCGCCAAAGACAGTCACAGGGATCGATTTCTGGACGATGCCAGCCAGAATGTCCGCCAGCGTGAATTCGATCGTGCCGCTCGTGGCTGCAAAGTCGGAGCCAGCGGTGGCGGTGCCGTTGACCGTGGTGTAGCTCACGGAAACTGTGCCGGTCGGCTTGCCGATGAGCTTGACGTCGAACATGACCGGCTTGTCGTCAGGACGGCCGTTTTCACGCGTCTTTAAGACTGCCGGAGAGATCGACACGACGACGTTGGTGGCGGAGTCGTCATCGATGATCGTCCCCACGGCCTCCCGGCGTGACAGTCCGAGGGTTGCGGGAATGTCGTGATTCTGTAATCGCAGGCTTACCGTTTTTTCCGCTTCGGAATCGGGATCGGTATCTCCCCTGATCGGGACATGAACTTCACGCGTGCGGAGATTGTTGGTGAACGTCAATTGGTTGGTGAAAGTCGGCATCTCGCCGTTGAGTTTGGACTCGAAGGCGATGCCGTAATCGTCACCGGCGATCGCGGTGTCGATGGCAATGTTGCCAATGAAGTAGTCGGCCGTCACCGAATCGGTTCCAGGTGGCAAGTCGCCGATTAACTGCACGGTGAAGACCAGTTCGTTCTGACCGTTGAAGTCTCCTTCAAGCACCTTCGTGTTCGCTACGATCAACTGCGGTACGGAATCGTCGTCCAAGATCTGTGCAATGGCGACGGACTGCTGCGGAGCCAGTTTGACATTCACCGGCGATTGAAGCTGGACAAAGAACAACTCGTTGGGTTCAGGTGTGTCGTCCGGACGGATTTGAACGCGCAATGGTTGCTCGGTGACGCCCGGATCGAAGATCAGCTTTCCGGATGAGTGGAAGAAGTCCAACGAGCCAGGCTGGTCCGTCGCAAATGGAGTGGCGTCACTGATTCCTTCGGGTCTCTTAAAGGCCGGGTCATCACCGCGTCGCGTGGAGAAGTCGATTGTGATCGTTTTGTCGGACGGCTTGTTGAGCTTCACGAGAAAGGTGATGAAGTTCGGGCCGGAGTCCCCTTCGACCACCCTGACGCGAGCGGGCAGGATGGAGGCCAGCGGCAGCGCATCCGCCAGAACTTGAGTCACCGAAATGGTAAAAAGTTGTTCTTGTGAAGAATGCTTCAGAGCGTCGACCGCCACTGCTCGGATCGTGTACATCGCATCCGCGAATCGCAGCAGCCGGCCTTGCTTGACGGTGACCACGCCGGTCAGCGGATCGATCGCGAAGCGACCCCCGGCATCGTTCGTCAGTCGATAAAAGACATCTTCCCCCTGCGCGTCTTTGGAAAAGAGCGTGATCCCCACACGGCTGCCTTCGAGTGCACCTTCGGGGACGGAGTTGGCGTGATCGTCGAGATCCACCGGCATTGGGGGAGCGGCGCCGTTCACGTTGATCGTGAAACTGCTCGACACCGCGTCGCGATCATCGCTGGCTCGGACGATGATTGTGTAGCTGGTCGACAAAGCGAAATTTAGCAGCGTGACGTCCTTGATCGTCACGATCCCCGTGGTCGAACCAATGGCGAAACGGCCTCCAGCGTCATCAGTCAAGCTGAACGTGACGCTGCCACCGTGAACATCATTACTGACAGCGGTGATGCCGACAGAATCACCGGTCATGACTCCTTCAGATATCGCGTCCACCGCATTGTCACCGTCGACCGGAACGCTCGGTGGGGCGTTGGTCACGACGATCGTGAAGTCCTGGGTCGTCACTTCGACTTGGTCGCTGGCCTCAATGGTGATCAGATGGCTGGTCGCGGATTCGAAGTCAAGCAAGCTCGCATTCGCAACTCGGACGATTCCCGTGTCGGAGTCGATTGAGAATCGTCCACCGGCGGTGTCGGTCAAGCGGAACGTCACGGTGCCGCCATGCACATCGGCACTGCTTGCCCTGATTCCGACTTGATCGCCGGTGATTGCCGCTTCCGAAACCAAGTCGGAGGCTGAATTAGTGTCCTTCGGCAGGCTCGGCGCGGCATTCGTCAAATCGACGGTGATTGTAGCGGTGCTGCTCGCTCCTGCGTCATCTGTGACTCGGACGGTTAGGCTAAAGCTTGGGTTTCGCTCGAAATCCAATCCGGTGGCATCAGCGACCGTGATCTGCCCGGTAGTGAGACCGATTTCGAACACATTCCCGGTATTGCCGCCAGTGATTTCGAAGGTAACCACGGAATCGGCATCCGTCGCGGCGACTGTTCCCACATTTGCGCCGTTGGCGTTGTTTTCGTTGATCGAAAAGTTCTGATTGTTGATCACTGGCGGGCTGTTGAGGATCAAGGCGACATCGTTTTTGTTGCCGTCGCCGCTTTCGTAGTCGTAGACGATGTGGAACTTCTTGCCGCTGATCGTCAGCAACGCCCCTTGAGCCAGATTCTTGAACGTGCCGCTGACAGCGTCGTTCCCGTCGTTGTCGATGATCACGAACGTGTTACCAGCAGTCGCTGTGAAGCCAAGCACCGAGTTCAAAGTAACGTTGGTCCCGATCGTCACCAAGCCGTGCGACGCGCCGGTGCCGGTCACGTGAATCTGGTCGTATTCGGTTCCGGCGTTCATGCCGTTCAATTTGACGTTGAAGCTGGACCCGGATTGCAGCGACAAGGTGCCGACATCGAGCCGGGCCGGCGAGTTCCCGAGTGCCAGCGTCGCTCCACCTTCGACGACCAGTGCGTGTGTACTGTCGATCTCGCCAGAGCCACCCACGACCGCACCGGTTTTGACCGTCACGTTCGACGAGATCGAGCCGTTTATCAACAACTTCCCGTCGTTGACGATCGTGTCGCCGGTATAGGTGTTCGTGCCGGAAAGTGTGAGCGCCCCAACGCCGAACTTGGCAAGTCCGAAGTTGTTCTCATCGGTCCCCAAACCGCCAAGCACTCCCCCAAACACTTCGTTGCCTGCGAGATTTACCGTGAGCGTGGCCGGTGTCGTCGAGCCATTGATCACTGACCCGCCTCCCATGAGCGAAATCAACGCTTCATTGAAACCGTTCAACTGGAACTTCGCGCCGGCTTCGACGACCAGCTTGCTGCTGTCATGAATGCGGTTCGAACCACCGAGTCGGAACGTGCCGCCAGTCAGCGTGATCACTCCGCTACCCGCAGAGAGTCCCAGGGAGGCGATCGACACGGAATCGATTTCTTTTAGAAACGCCGAGGCATTTCCATTCGTTGTGGCCACCAAGGTAGAAGCGTCCGTGATGATCGGATTACCGGAGGTTCCGAGTCCGCCGGAACCAGAGGACAATTCGACGTTGATGCCACGAATATCTTTCAACGCGCTGCCACCAGAGGTGATGGCTCCCGTCCCAGCCGGATTCAACAGCAACGTCACCTGGCCGTTGGCGGAATCCAAAGTCCCGTTGGCGTTGATGAACCGGATGTCGTGATTCCCTCCGGTCGTCAGCGTGATGTCCGTCACCGTCGGCCGCGTGATCTCGTCACTGATGGTGATCACTCCGCTGTTTGAATTACCAATGAGCAGCGCGCCGGCCATGAGCCGATCGAGTTCGGTATCGGTCAGGCTGAAACTTCCGGCCGCTTCCGTGCCGAGGTTGATCGGACGATTCGTGCCGGACGGAAACAACGTGACGAGGCCGGTGCCGGCATCCAGAAACCCGTCGAGAATCACGTCAGCCGCGCGGATCGTGGCCGAGTTGTTGCTCGTCTTGATCCCCCCCGCGCGAAACAATCCCAACTGCAAATTGACGATGCCCTCCGTACCTGCAGACGTACCCACTCCGCCCGCCTGGCGAGTCATGTTCAGAGAAGTGACGTCTCCGTCAAACCTGACCGTGCCGTCGAGATCGGCTGTTGCCGATCCGTTGATCTGTTGAATCGAGTTTCCATTCGCGACCCAATCGAAGTCTCCAGAGACTCTTGAGGGGGGGGTGTTGAACGAATACAGATCGAGTGGAGTTCCAGGAAAAGGCGTCCCCTGGTACTGCACCCCATCAAAGTGCAGAAACAACCCGAACTGCGGCTTCTGGAAATTAAACGTGACAGACTCGCCCTGCTGGAAAAATTGCGTTTTGACAAAATCGCCCGAAGCCTGCACCGGCAAGTAAACAGTGCCGTCGCTGAAGCGAGTGTCTCCTGCGTTCGGTTGTGCCGTTGAGCTCGCCAAACTGGTCGTGACAATGTCGACGAGCGTACCGTCCGCAAAGGAGCCTTGCGTGGCAGACGTCCAATCCACGAAGTCGGTGAACGAGTTGATCGCGAACTTCCCCAATCCCGCATCCGCCGTGAATTGACCGCCGCTTCCGTCGCCAGCGGCCGTATCAATGGGAACGCCATTGATCGCAATGCCGTTGGCCGCTGTCAGGCTGACATCTCCGCCATGCGAGATGATCGGTTGAATCACCGTTATCGAACCGGAGGACGAAACGGAGATCACATCATTGTCCGTGAAAATTCCGCCGGGCGAGGATGGCGTGCCAATCATTAGGTCACGGCTGTTGCTCAGAAACACACCGCCGCTGATTGCCCCGCGGGCGGCAATCGCGTCCGCGGCGATTTCGATCGCGTTGTTCGACGCACCGACACCCGTCGCCGAATCCAAGTAGAGCACACCGGCTGTGATGTCCGCCGTCGTGTTGCCGCCATCGGTGATCGAACCATTGGTGGCGATGAGTTCCACTTTGTTTCCAACGGCATCCAATCCTGTGACAGAAATCGAACCGCCGGCGATCAATACGGGACTGCTGAAAAGAGAACTGGTGATTGTCACCGGCCCGGTGCTTTGCACCGGCCCGTTGCTTTGCACCAAGGACGCTCCTTGGTCGTATGGCGGTTCGCCAATCAGGATCGACTTGAATCCGCTCGCCAGCGCCGCGATATCCGTGTCGGTGACGTCGAATGATGCGACCCCTGCATCTTTCGCGGCACCGACAGTGATAGGCGCATCGCGCTTGATCGGTGCCAGAGTCAGAGTCGGTAGAACCGATCCCAAGACGACAACCGAATTACCTCCGCCGGCGAAATCCACTTCCTCGGCTCGTAAGAGTGTCGGTCCGCCGAGTGCGACCCCGGAGTTGAACATCTGCGACTTGAAGGTGCTCACGGAGCCACCGAGCACATCGATCCGATTCGCGGTTACGTTTAAGAATCTTAGCGGCAGCAGATTGCCGACCGGACCATTCAATTCAACGTTGGCCGTTCCAGAATTCACGGTCAACCCGAACGAGGTGGGCGATTCAACGATGTAGGCCCGCTGCACGCTGGGGTCCCCATCGCTCCATCCCCCCGGATGGGTACTGCTGCCGACGGTGTCGTTTCCCATCAGGAAGGCCGCGTCGCCGGGAGTCGGAGAATCATCGGGCTCGCCAGAAAACCAATTCGAGTATTCGCCATTCACCGGGCCGGGGGGCAAGCTATTCGAGTTCCAAAAATCCACGCCGAAGTCCGGCCCACTGTCCCATTTCCAATGCCCGTCGGTGACCGGATCCAGATCTGAAGCGCCGATCCAAACCGCATTGGCTCCAGCCACACTCTTCACGACGGCCTGTTCTGCTGCCGATCGGATTGTGACCAAATACCCCCCCGGCACATCCACAGCGGCCTGCGCTTTTGCATTGCCGTACGATCGGGGAGTCGTGACCAACGTGTAGTTGCTCGGTCCCGGTGTGGAATCCAGCTGACCATTAAGTTGCACCGCGGCACCGGCCGTGGTCAGGGTGATGTTGTTCGTCAGGAGGACGTTGCCATTCAACGTGATTAGTCCGCCCTCGGTCGTGAGGTTGGCTCCCAGTCGAATGTTCTGGGCTGACAACCGCAGATGGGTATTGAGCGTTTTTACCGAGACCACCGCTGTGGAATTGATCTCGTCGTCGAGTTCGCCGCCGGCCTCAATCACTGGACTGAGCCCAAAGTTGCCGCCGACCGCTGAAAGTGTGATGCGGTCTGTGCCGTCGAATGTGTTGACGACCAGGCGTTTGGCATTGGTGACGCTTGCGAACGGAATCTGGACGACATTCGTCCCCGAGCCAATCGCTCCGGGAATGGACGTGTTCAAAGCCTGTCCGGGATCGCTGACGATGAATCTGCTGCTGGTGAAATCTTGGCGAATCTCCAGCAGATCCAGATTAGAAACATTGCCGACGCTCTCGATGAGCAAGTCATTCCCGCTGAGACTGATGGACGTCGGAACCAGACGCACCTCCAGCGTCTCAACATTGGGAGCCATCCAGCGACGTACCTCATGCGGTCGCGAGCGGTGCCGAATCCGAGGCAAGTCGATCGCGAGCGACCGGGCTCTGCCAGGCCAGCCAAACAACCACGAGGTCAGCAACATCGATGTCACCTAAAAGCCGCACGGAACAGGAGCACGCGGCCCTGCCGATGCCTCCCGAACTTCAAACACGGGAAGCGCACGACCTTTCGCTCGCGTCCTGAAAGAAAGATCGGCTTGACGCGTGAGACTCTAATGACCGAATTCGACCCTCCGAAAGCGGAAAACCCGACGCGGTTTCCGCTTTGCGTACAACCCGAACAACCGGACGCCCTCCGACTCTCCGATAGGACCGTTGCCACGCCAAGCCTCACTGTCGGCTTCGGCAGAACCGGATCAGTTTCACCAAAGCGCTGTCACGATTTGGGCCGATCCACATCCAAAGACATCCTCTGCGGCGGAATCTGCCGGAATCGATCCGATTGGCGACCTTCGTTGAACAGGAAAGCTCAACGTACGACACCTTGGGAATTCATCATGGCCGTTCGCCTCCTGTTGTTAATTGCGTGTACGGGCTTGTTTGCCTCCGCATGGAATTCGGATCGCTCCGCAGAAGCGACTCATCGCCTGTCGGCCGAAGTTCGTAATCTGCCAGATCGCCCCTCGGCCGCTGACACCGTTCACAATTCGCTGGCTGTTGCCCAAGTTGGCCGAACAGTTTCAGTGTCTTCGGAATTCGACGTGTCGGTCGTTTTGCTGCCAGAACTGATTTCGCCAGGCACCTACCGAGTCGTCGATGCGCAAGGCCGAGTGGCCTGGATGAACATCCCCATCGATAACAACCCTGAACGTTCCGCAACGGAACCGCAGCCGATCTATTCCTCGGAATCGGCGGTCGGTCGTTGGTACTTCGTCCGCGTCGAGTCAGCACCACTTATCGCGTCGCCTCCAGCGACGAACGCAGTCCGTCGTTGATCGTCGGAAACTGCAACTCGACGCGCAGTTCCTCTCGCAACCGCCGATTCACGCAGCGCTTGTTGAGCCGCTGTCGTTCCGGTGCGTCCGCGGCAAGCTCTTCGAATTTTGGAACAGGTGCTCCGACCATCTGGGCCAACGCAGAGTAGTACTCGTGCCGACGCGGAGGCAGATCGTCGCACACCAAATACGTCGCCCCCGAAACGCCGCGAGTCTCCGCCGCCAACACGGCTCGCACGGCGTCATCGACGTGAATGAGATTTAGCCAGGCGTTCGGATTGCCCGCCAGCCGGTCTCCTCGACGAAGCTGCTCAACGCGAGCCAGCAGGCGACCCGGCCCGTAAATCCCGGCGAGTCGTAACACGATGGCGGTACTCTTGACCTTTCGAGCAACCGCTTCGGCATCACGGCAGACGCAGCCATTCTCTTCCTTCGGCCTCGTTAGCGAAGATTCATCGACCAACTCGCCTGCATCTTGTCCGTAAACGCTCGTGCTGGAGACGTAAAGAAAACGCTCGCACTTCGATCCGATTTTGCTCAGGACATTGCTCAGACCATCGACATAGACTGTTCGTTT
>Ga0194119_10010453_pt1 | contig 12220 bp, 11 predicted proteins | sample TA2MahC100mmetaG_FD_148620 | JGI IMG/M metagenome (GOLD analysis project Ga0194119, IMG submission 148620) | Freshwater microbial communities from Lake Tanganyika, Tanzania - TA2015018 Mahale Deep Cast 100m | ecosystem: Environmental > Aquatic > Freshwater > Lake | place: Tanzania: Lake... | reverse complement strand
CGCCACTGTTGTTTATCTCGTTGACAGCATACTCGACCCCTTTAAGGCTGCGTTCCCCCACGTCCTGAAAATTGCCCGACAGGGCCTCTCCGTAAACCAACTTGATGGGCTCCGCCGCCTGCGCCGATGCGGCGCAACCAACGGCGATCGCGACGCCTAAGACCATCCGACACACCCAAGTTTTCATCCCTCCTCCTTCATTACGTAGATTTTCTCGACGTTGACCTCATATTTCCAGATATTGTTTCCTCACGCCCTCGTTAGCCATCAAGGCATCTTTGTCGCCTTGAAAAACCACGGTCCCCTTGCCCATGACATAAAAGAAGCCCGCGTGCTTCACGGCCATCTTCATATTCTGTTCAACGATCAGAATGGTCACCCCGGAGGCATTGATGTGGCTCAGCATTTCCATGACGGCCTTGGCAATGACCGGGGCCAGCCCCTCTGTCGGTTCGTCCACCAAAAGAACCTCCGGGTTGCCCAGTAAAGTCCTGGCGATGGTCAACATTTGCTGTTCCCCGCCGGACAAGTGATTTCCCCCCTGCGTCCTACGCTCCTTCAGCCTGGGGAATTTGTCGTAAATCTTCTCGACAGTCCAATGCCCGTCGTGGGGCGCCGGATCCTTTGACCTCTTTCCGAGCATTCCCATGATCAGGTTCTGTTCGACGGTCAGGCTCGGAAAGATGCGCCGTGTTTCCGGCACCAGACCGACTCCCTTTCTGGCTATTTGAAAAGGCTCCATGCCCGTAAGGTCCTGCCCTTTGAGGGCGATGCGGCCCGACTTGGGTTTGACCATGCCCATGATGCTGTGCAAGAGGGTGGTCTTGCCCACCCCGTTGCGCCCCAAGAGAGAGACGAAAGCGCCCTTTTCAAGGCTTAGCGAGACCCCTTGGAGGATATGGCTCTTGCCATAGAAGGAATGGCAATCTTGGACGTCCAGTACGATCATTCGTCCTCCCCGAGATAGGCGTCCTTGACCCTCTGATCGTTCTGGACCTCCTCCGGTGTGCCGGATACCAGTATCGCCCCGTAATGGAGGACGGAAATGGTGGAAGCCAGGGAAAAGACCACGTCCATATCGTGCTCGATGATGATCAGGGTCAGGTTCCGGGTCAGTTTATCGATCATGCTTATGAATTTCCGGGTGTCTTCCCGGCTCATACCGGCCGTGGGTTCGTCCAGGAGCAATAATTCGGGGTCAGTGGAAAGGCTCAAGCCTATCTCCAGGGCCCGTTGTTCCCCGTAGGGCAATTCCCTGGCAAACTGATCCCGGGCATGGCGAAGGCTGACCCACTCAAGAATGGCCTCGGTTTTTTCCGTTATCTCTCGCATTTTACGGGGGTTTCTAAGCAGATTATAGCGCAAGCCATGATGGGCCTGAACCCCGGCCATGACATTGTCAAACACGGTCAAGTTCGGAAAGATGTTGGTGATCTGAAAAGACCTGCCTATTCCCAACCGGTTCCGGGCATAAACGGTCAGGTCGGTGATGTCCTCCCCTTTATAGAGGATCCGGCCGTGCGAGGGTTTCAGACTTCCGGTCACGATGTGGAAAAGGGTCGTCTTGCCCGCTCCGTTTGGGCCGATGAGAGCGTGACGCTGCCCTTTGGCCACGGGTAGATCCACTCCCTTCAAGACCTGGAGCCCGGAAAAATCCAGATGGATGCCTTGGATGTTCAGCAGTTCCGCAGCCTGTGCGCTCATTGGATCGGCCCGCCTGATTGAGGTTCGTGGCCGGTTCGGCGCTTTGCCGGGCCTATTCGGGAAACAAGCCCGGAAAGGATGCCGACCAGGCCTTTGGGCTGAAAAAGGACCATGAAGATAAAGATGACCCCCATGAAAAAGGGCCACTTGTTGGTTATTCCGCTCAGAAGATTCTGGACGTAGATATAGAAGGCAGCTCCCAACATGGGGCCGAAGAACATGCCGACGCCTCCGATGAAAGTCATGAGCAGGGCGATGGCCGTCATCTCGACCCCTATGATGTTGTACGCCACGGTGCCGAAAAAAAGCATATAGAAAGACCCGGCAACGCCGGCCACGGTGGCGGAAAGGGTGAACAGAATGAGCCTGGCCAGAGCCGGGTTGTACCCTAGAAAAGGCATGCGGCCTTCATTTTCTCTTAGCAGCAGGACGGTATGGCCCATGGCCGTCTTGGTGAAACGCCACAACAGAAAGGTGAGCCCCCCGATAACCACTAGGCACAGGTAATAGAAGACTGTGACGTTGGTAGTGTCCAGCACGACCGAACCCAGGTTGATCGTGGGTCTGAAGATACAGATACCGTCATCACCGCCGGTAACGCTTTTCCACTTGATGGCAATGGTGGCGAATATGCCGTTAAAGGCCAAGGTAAGAAGGGCAAAGGCCGGTCCTGTCTGCTTCAACAGGAGCGAGCCGAGCGCGAGTCCCAGCGCCAAGGTTCCCAGGCCGGATATGAGTATGACGGCTAGGAAGGGAAAATCAGGGACTCTAAGGAGAATGATGCCTGTCACGTAAGCGCCGACACCGAGAAATACCGAATGGCCGAAGGAGAGCAAACCCCCGTACCCGAGCAAAATATTGAAGCTGAGGGCGTATAAGGAATAAATGATGATCTCGGTCAGCAGGTTCAGGTAAAGCTCCCCGATAATGAAAGGGGCCAAACACAAGAGGACGACTCCGCCTGCCGTATAGTAGAAGGTCGGCTTCATCACTTCTTTCCCAATAGTCCCGAGGGCTTGAATATCAGCACTACGGCCATGAGCACGTAGATCAGCGCCATGGAGACCTCCGGAATCAACAGGGCGCCGAAGGACTGCAATTGCCCGATGATCAGGGAGGCCAGCACCGCTCCCCCGAGGCTGCTCAGACCGCCCACGATGACCACCACGAAGGCGTCCAGCAGGACCATGGTGGCCATGTCGGTGTTGATGGTTAAGAGGGGGCCCGCCATTACTCCGGCAAAACCGGCCAGAGCCACGCCAAACCCGAACACGCCCCCGAAGATCATCGGGATGTTTATCCCCAGTGCGTTGCACATTTCACTGTCGTCCACCGTGGCCCGGATGACGATCCCCAAGGTGGTCCTGAAAAGGATCAGGGCCAAGCCGATGCCGATAGCCAGGGCCACCAGGAGGATGAAGAGCCGGTATACCGGATAGGTGATACCGAGCACGGTCAGGCTACCGGCCAAGAATCCCTGCACCTTCACTGAAAGGGGCATCGTTCCCCAAATCCACTTGACGATCTCCCCGAGAACGTAGCCAAGACCGAAGGTCAGCAGAAGGTCGTAAACCAGCCCCAGGGAATGGACCTTGCGAATCAAGACGCGTTCCACCAGGACTCCGATGAAGAAAAGAATCGCCGGGCTGATAATCAAGCAGGCCCAAAACTGACCCGTCATCAAGAACAGGGTATAGGACAGATAGGCCCCCAGCATGTAAAACGAAGCATGGGCGAAGTTCAGTATGCGCATCATACCGAAAACGATGGTCAGACCGCTGGCGATGAGGAACAGCAGTCCCGCATAGGTGAGACCATGGAGTCCGAATATGATGATCTGGCTCATTGCCCCGGCCCTGACTATTTCTCGAAGGCGTAGGTGGTCCCGACGACGTTGTGGATGTATTCCTCGGACATGTCCCGCGCAAAGGTCTGTATCGCCCGCCAACCCGTGCAATGGCACGGAACGATGTGTCGCGGCTTTAGGTCCTTGATCATCCCTACGGTCCGGTCGATGAAGGGTTCAAAAAGTTTCCCCGTAAGGTGAAACCCTCCCATGACACCCAGGACATTTCCCTCACCGGTGATTTCCTTGCTGTAGAGCACTGTGTTGACGATTCCGGCATGCCCGCACCCGGAAACGATCACCAATCCCTTGCCCTTGATGTGTACGACGACGGCCTGATCGTCCCTGGTTTCAAAGTCGGGCTCCAGCTTACCGTCGGACTCGGCATAGGACAAGGGAAAGCCTTTTTCGAAGTCCGTCTGTCTTCTAATCTCTCCGGTGGCCAGGATCAGGTCGTTGCCCATGAGATACGGTGAAACGGTCTTTACGACCTGAGCCCCATGGTTAGCCAGGGTTTCTTCGTCGATAGTTGAAAGCCTGGCCCTTTGCCCGTTGGGGAACAGCACCCATCTCTTTCGCAAACCGTCCGGATGCAGGACTACGGCAATGGGTTTCTTCTTGATTTCTTTGAGAACCGCTAGGAGTCCGCCCGTGTGGTCCACGTGACCATGACTGATGACAATCTGCTCAATCCGGTCGGTGTCCACCTCCAAAGCCCTCATATTGTGGACGGCCGCGGTCTCCGATACGCCGGTGTCAAAAAGCACCGTATGCTCTTCCCCGTCGCCAAAAACCTTTATCAGCGCGGAAAATCCATGTTCCGCCACGGGGCCCGGCAACATCTCTCCGTCTCTTGAATAAGGGTGTCTCTTGGCAATTTCCGTGTCGGCCTCAAGCCGGTCCGCGTAATTGTCAACCAGACAGGTAATCTCGACGCGATCCGCCGGTCTAAGTGGAACAACCATCCTACTTTGAGTAACCATATTTTCTCCTCTGGGAATTGGTCATGAATTGGTTATGGATTGATTCACCGATGGATAATTCGATAGGGACAGTTTGAACGTGTAAAGATCAGACCTGTACCGGGAGAAGGTGAAACTGAGAGGCTTGTTTTGAAAGGTCCTCACCCTGTTCTTAACCAGAAAGACCGCCCTGGATTGGCCGAATCCGAGGTCGCTCACGGTCTCGGGAGACAGAATTTCTATTCCGATGCAGAGTTCGGCCGTTATCCAGCATCGCACGCACTCATCCATGTACTTGAAATCATTGCCTTCGATTGCGTAATCCCTTTCCTCAAGCTGAAGGCACCTTCGGTAATTCAGGAATTTCACTTCGTGGACATAGGGTATTCCGTTGGCGGTCAGGAGCCGTTCAACTCGAAGAACATCCGCCTTTTCACCGCTAAAGAGAAAATCGGACACTTCCTTGTGGGGCTTGACCTTCTTGGCAGACAGGACCTTGGATTCAGGGCGAAGGCCCCTTTCACGCATGTCGCTGAAAAAACGCATCAATCGCCCCACTGATTGATCTAATTTTGGGGGGGACGCGAAGGCCCCCTTGCCGCTCTTGGAAACTATAAACCCGCTGTCCGCCAGCCTTTCAAAAGCTCTCCGCACGGTCATCCGGTTGATATTGAAACGCGAGGCAAGTTCCCTCTCCGAAGGAAGCTTGCCCGAGGCCTGAATGCTTCCATCAAGTATGGCGGCCTTAATTTGATCGATAATTTGCTGGTAAATGGGTGAGGGGCTATCCTTGTCAATGCGTAGGTCCACCGCGGTCTCCTTATCAAGATTGTCGTGCGGCCTCTATGTATATAGGTATCAAATGGCCTCTCTGAGATTAAACCTGTATAGACCAGTATCAAACGGACTGTCAAGAAAAATGCGTTGCCCAAATTCACGGACTGCTTTTGTGATGGCGCTCGTTGACGGAGATGGACGATCTCAGGAGAATGATCTTTGCCGGTGGAGCGCCTGAGTATTGATGTCCGGCCCCACATCCTCACAAAACTTGTGCGCCGGTCTCCGATTCGGGCATACTTTGAACTAGCGTATACCCCCGCCTGGTCTGGCTCTATTCAAACACCGATTTAATCCCCGGGTTTTTCGGCTTTACCCCGAATCGCACAACCATACCATCCTCCTTCGTGCCTCAAAGAGTATCTCGTTCGTCGCACGCCCCAACGAGCCGAATAAATAGCTGTCTGCGCCGCTCAAGCACGAGTCCAGGCCCAGAAATAAACGCCTCATGTTGTTTTCTGAGCTTTTCTTGCTCCGGCTCGTGGAAAAGCTGCAAGCACTCTCGCATTGAAGTGGGAAATGGGAATGTCCGGGCTCGTTCTTTACGCCACCGTCTCTTGAGCGCCCGCCGCTCTGATCCGGTCCGACCATAAGACTCGAATTCTCTGAGCAGTCGGCAAAAACCCTGGTCTCCTTCAAGCACTCTCAAATTGTCGACACACTCCCCTCCAGCCGGATTCAACAGAATCAATGCCATGATCATCTGATCATCAGTCCAGCCCCGATCAGCCTACCTGGCCCGCACGTGGTCCGATATCAACCGAGCCAGCCCCATGAGATGAGCGAATTCCTAATAAAGCGGCAAACCGGCCAGAGCCGTCATTCCCATAGGCGTTAAAATAGGATTGGCCTCTGGCGATGGACATTCCCCTTCACCCTGCCCTCTCCCGCCAGGGGAGAGGGTTTCCAGAACCCCCTCCCTCGATGGGAGGGGAAGGGAGAGGGTGATAAGGCTTTGTTATCACGGAGGCCGATTCCTTATTTGAACGCCTATGACCGTCATTCCCTCCCAATCTCTTCTCAACTTCGTAACCGGGAAGGTAAAACTCTTTGGGCCACAATGCGCTCACCTGGTTGGTGATGGAAGCTGTTCGTAAAATCGATTCTATCCTCTTGATTACTCAAGAACAACGAGGCTATTCACTTTCTTTGACCCGCAATTTAGCAGATGGGGTGATTGACAAGCGCCGGGGATTGGGAAATTATCAACTCGGAGCGCGTGGGCCCCAGCGGGCCGTGGGCGCTGTTCCTCACTATTGCCTAATCGGTGGCCGGTCCGGGAGCTATGATGGATTTTGACGGGATGAGCAAGGAGGAGCTCAGGACGTATCTCGACTTCCTGATGTGGCATTATCGTCTCGTAGACGCCTTCTGGTATATCTTCGTCGAAGAGGAATACGGATCCGACGTGGCCAATCATTTTAACGAACGGGTTTGGCATCGGGTCGCAGGAATGGGCGCCAAGGACATCGTCAAGAGATTCGGTATAGAAGAAGGGGGCTTGAACGGGTTCGTGAAAGCCCTGCGCTATTTCCCTTGGACGATGATCGTGGGTTACGAAATCGCGCATGAGCCTGACCAGGTCATAGTCACGGTGCCGGAATGCCCGACTCAAAGAGCTCGTCTGAACCGAAATCTCGGGGAATACGCATGCAAAGAGATGCATCGGGGGGAGTTCGTCAACTTCGCCCACGCAGTGGATCCTTCCATACGAGTCGAATGCGTCCATGCGCCACCTGATCCGCATCCACAGGACAGATTCTGTCAGTGGAGATTCACAACATCCGATTGATCGCAGAATGGATATCTTGACAGTCTGTTACGGAAATGTTACTTTTATCAAGATGTTATTCTGGTAAAGCCTATCGAATGATTGCCCATGTCCACTGAGATTGAAGCCAAGGTTCTCAATTCCCTCGTGCGGGATCGCTACCTCCTCATTCAGGTTATGGGTGACGGACTCTTACCCGACGTGTTCAGAGACCTGAATCTCCGCATTATCTTCAAAACCGTCACCGAGATGAGCCACATTCCGGACCAGGTGATCGACTGGATAACGATAGAAGAGCACCTGAAGAAGCAGGGGAGGTTCACACCTGAGGTCGGTCGGGTGCTGGGGGCTGCGCGAGAAGACGACGGAGTCGACGCGGACCAGGTGATGGCGTATGTGGAGATCCTTAAGGATCAGAGCCTCCGCGACAAACTGTACAAGCTCTCGCAGCTTATGGCCGGCTACGCTATGCGCAAGGGGCCTCACAAGGATCACGACTTTCTCGATTTCAGTAACCGGACGATTCAGACTTTGATTGAGATGCAGAAGCAGAAGAGCCACAAGCGCCTTCTTCCCGTGCGGGAGACGATCTCTGAAATAAGGGATCTTACCAATCAGGAGAAGGATGGGGAGAAGACGCTCTTGGGCTTCTCTATCCACCCCCATGAAAGACTGGAGCATGTCCTTTCCGGGATCAGGAAGGGATTCTACTACGGTCTGGCCGGGCCGCCCCGTCGGGGAAAGACGACGTTGGCTCTGGATATTGCTTCGAGGCTTGCGGAGAACAACAACTTTCCGGTCCTCTTCTACACTTGGGAACAGACCCGTCGCACACTCGCGGCGCGATTACTGGGCCGGGAGTGCTACATGAATCCTGTGCGATTGCTCACGGAAGTCTCACCGGAAGAGAAAAAGCGGCACGCTCTGGTGCAGAAGGTGATCGAACGATCAAGGGCTTACAGCGACAACCTGTTTGTCATAGAGGCAGGGCGAACGGACACTCTCGATCGGATCAAAGGCGTACAACATCATGCACGAATTCCGGTCCGACAACATAGCCATATTCCTCGATTATCTCCAGAAAATACCTCTCCAGCGGCAGTACGAGGACATCCGAGGCCAAGTGAATGAGGCCTCCGCCCAGTTGGCGGATTTGAGTCTGCAACTGAACTGCGCGGTCTTTGCCATTTCCGCGATGGATAAGGAAGGGTGCAAGCTTGACGAAAAGCCCCCGTCCTATGACGAGTTCTCCACCACTTTCTACGCCAGACCCACCATGCACAACTGCGTGGGGGGAGGAGACTTGGAGTACGATTTGGACGTGGCCTTGGTCCTGTCAAAGGACTGGGTCGCCACCAAGAACCTCCAGGATCGCCTAAATCTCCAGGAAAAAGAGGAGGGACGCGGAGACACGCCCCAGATAGACATTATCAATGTCCATATCGATAAGAACCGAGACTCGTCAGGTGAGACCGCTCCCACCATTCAGTATGCCTTTTTCATCACGATCAACAAGTTTGTCGAGGTCGGGTTTAAGACCGAAGCCGAATACAGCAAGGATTTCAAGGGATTCGCCAAGGCGGAAGATGTTTTCGGCGCGCTGCTGGACACAGGCATCTTCAAGCTTTGAACATGTTGAGGATCGAGTAAGACCGCTTTTCCTTGGGGCCGTCATTGCGCATGAGGTTGGTCGGTTGAATCCGACGCGGGGCGCGTATGTATCTGCAATCGATTGACATAGAGCGGGAGCGGTTTCCCACTCACGACCATTTCCCTTTCACCCTGAAGATCCTCCAGAACAGTCCGCGGATTGTCTTGGACGCGCCGATTACCTTCCTCGTCGGCGAGAATGGGTCAGGAAAATCCGCGGTTCTCGACGCGGTGGCGCGAAAGGGCGGGTTCCTGCCTTGGGGCGGAACGAAAACGCATCGTGTGCACCACAATCCTTACGAAACTCAGCTTGCAAATTACATCAAGCTCAACCTCGAACCACAGCGTCCATACGGATTCTACTTTCGCGCCGAGGCATTCTTCAATTTCGCGGCGTCGCTGGACGACATAATCCTGGATGATCCCGCGCGGGACAAATATTTCGGGGGCGGCTCGCTCAACGTATTGTCTCACGGTGAGGCTTTTCTGAATTTTTTCAGGGGGTACAGTTTTCAACTGGACGGACTGTATCTGCTGGATGAGCCGGAGGCTGCTCTTTCTCCAGTCAATCAGTTGGAGTTTGTGAGGATCCTTCTTGGCTCACTCCGGAACGGGAATCGTCAATACATCGTGGCAACCCATTCTCCGATCCTGCTCGGATGTCCCGGAGCACGCATTCTTAGTTTTGACGATTCGCAGATTCGCCCGATCGGATTTGCGGAAACGCGTCATTACAGGTTCTACAGAGATTTCCTCAATGATCCTGAGCAGTTTTTTTCGCCCTAGGCCGGTGGTCATTGGACGCCGCGTGGCGCACACCGCGCCCGAGGTCCGCGCTCAGAGGGCTTCGCGTGCTTGACGACGCTCCTCCCTGCCGCGCGTGGTAATCAAAGATGGCTCCTGACTCTCACCTTGACAGGTTCTTCGCGCTACCCGAGGGGTGGAGGTTGTCTATCGATCCCGTCATTGTCTCCAACGTTCTGAACAGCATAAGCGACAGCATATTGGTTCTGAACCAGGATGGAGACGTGGTCTACGCCAACAAGGCGACCGCGGAAATCCTGGGCTACGACCCCCGGGACCTAGTTGAGAGCGGCCTGGAAGGGACCTTCTTTCTTCGAGAGGAGAACGCCGCGTTCAACCGGCTGATAGTCGATGCTGTCTGGACCAAGAACCGGAACGAATATAGCGAAGTTGACTATCACCAACTTGACGGCTCGGTGCGAAGGCTGGCCGCCACTACCTCGTACCTGCTCGAGGTTGCCGAGTTTGACACCGTGTTTGTCGGCTTTGTGGCGCTCTTCAAGGACATTACCGAAGTTCACAATCTGAGGGAAAGGCAGCAGAGACTCATCCAAGAGAAAGAGCGGGCTGCGAGAGAAAAGGGAGAAAGCCTACACAAGCTTGCCATGAGTGTGGCCCACGAGATCAGGAATCCCGTGGCGACGATTGGAGGGTTGGCTTCCCGCATTCTACGCAATGGTCAGGCGCCGGAGGAAACAAAGCTCCAAGTGAATGCGGTTCTCGAAATGGCCCGCCGGCTGGAGATACTCGTTGAGAAAGTGGAGGAGTACTGCGAAATTCCGGAAGCGACGATCGAGGTGGCTGACATTGCGGCAACCCTGGTGGAAGCCGTCTTGGTGGCGATGATAAGAGGTATGTCCAAAGGGGTCACAGTCAAGCTGGAGGATGCCATTCCCGATCATGAGTCATTTTCTTTTGATGCGACCCTTATCAGGACTGCTCTGAATCAGGTGCTTGAGAACGCTATTGATTTCTCGGACAAAGGCGCGACCGTGGTCGCGTCTCTGAAGGCCGACCACACGGGAGTCGCGATCGAAATAAAGGACTCCGGGCAGGGAATAAGCGAACAAGATTTGCAGTTCATCTTTGATCCATTCTTTTCCACGAGGACCACTTCCCCCGGCATGGGGCTTGCCATCGCACAACGCATCATTCAGGAGCACATGGGAACGATTGACGTGGATTCCAAGCTCGGCGAGGGCACAACCGTCAGAATACACTTGCCTCGATTAGCCTACTATTCCGCTCTGTGATCCGCGAACGGTCGGAGAAGCCCTTGCGGGCACAGGACGGTTCTTCTTGGTTATCCCCCGCATAACTTCCGACGCCGCCTGATGATAAGCGTTCCGATTCTCAGCGGAATTGACCTGTGTTGCGTCTACGGGTTACAATGCCCCAGCTCCCCAGGAGGCGACTATTTGAAGGCCTACCCGCTGATGATGCTGATCCATGACAAGCCGGTTCTGGTCGTGGGCGGAGGTAGGGTAGCCTTGCGTAAGGTCCGCAGCCTCCTCGAATGTGGCGCGCAGGTCACGATCATTTCGCCTGAGGTGGAGGACGAACTGCGGGATCTCGCGGCGCAAGGTCGCATCCGATGGATCGCCGAATCCTTCGGAGAAGGGGCGCAGGAGTCTATTCTCAATCCTGTGCTCATTTTCGGCGCGACCGATCAGAGAGACGTGAACGTGCGCACAAGCCGTTTCGCAGCGGAGAGAGGCGTCCCTTGCAACATCGCGGACGTTCCTGAGCTGTGCACGTTCACCGTGCCGGCTGTTGTGGCCCGCGGGGACCTCACGATTGCGGTGAGCACGGGCGGCGCGTCTCCTGCGCTGGCTCGACGAATCAGGGAACGTCTCGAAGTTGAGTTCGGCCCGGAATATGAAAAGCTGACGAGAATACTCGCCGGTGTGAGGGAAGCCCTTATCCCTCTGGGATACTCGTCCGACCGGAATCGCGAGCTCTTCTTCCGGATCGTGGACTCGGGTCTGATAGAGGCTGTGAGAGCGAATGATTGGCAGCGGGCCGTGTCCGCGCTGCGTTCATATCTTCCCGAAGGCGTTGCCGTGGAGCAGATCGTCCGCGAAGCCGTGGATCATGGGGCAGGCGAGGACTAAACCGGTGGATCTCCTCTTTTTCAAGATAGCGATTGTGCTCTACTTGGGCGCCTCCCTTGGGTACCTTATCTTTCTCATCATTTCCTCGGGGGCTCAGCCCTGGATTGGATTCTGGTGCGCGGTCGGCGGTTTTGCGGCTCATAGTCTCTCAATTCTGCACCGGGCGATATTCTCGGGGTTTGTTCCGCTGGCAACGCCGTTTGATGCGGTCTCGTTTTTCTCTTGGATTACGGTCGGGCTCTTTCTCATGATCCGGTATCGCGATCCCAGCCCGATCTTCGGTTCCATCGTCACCCCCTTGGCCGCATCGCTTCTTCTCTACGCCTCGACCCTTTCCTACCAGATCAGGGAGCCCATTGTTCCGATCCTGAAGACGTGGTGGCTCCCGATACATGTGGTTCTCGCGATAGCCGGCAATGCGATCTTCGCCTTGATGGCTACGGGAGGTTTGATGTACATCGTGCAGGAACGGCTCATCAAAACCAAGCGGATCGGCCGTCTGCACCATCTCTTGCCCTCGCTGGAAACACTG
>Ga0194119_10010451_pt1 | contig 12222 bp, 7 predicted proteins | sample TA2MahC100mmetaG_FD_148620 | JGI IMG/M metagenome (GOLD analysis project Ga0194119, IMG submission 148620) | Freshwater microbial communities from Lake Tanganyika, Tanzania - TA2015018 Mahale Deep Cast 100m | ecosystem: Environmental > Aquatic > Freshwater > Lake | place: Tanzania: Lake... | reverse complement strand
AGTAAATTCTGTCTCGAATTGGCGCGGGCGGCCAAAAAGTACGGCACACGGATTTCATTTGATCTCAACTATCGGGCGTCGTTCTGGAAGGGCCGTGAGGCGGAACTGGCGGCGATTTTTAAGGAAATCGCCTCGGTCTCCGATATCCTGGTCGGCAATGAAGAAGACTTTCAGTTGTGCCTGGGTATTGAAGGCCCTGAGGCAGGCGGCAAGGAGATTGGCGCCAAGATCGAAAGCTTCAAGGGCATGATTAACAATGTCAAAAAAGCATTCCCAAACGCCGGCGTATTCGGTACGACGCTGCGTCAGGTCATCAGTTCCAACTGTCACCTCTGGGGCGCCATCATGGCCGAAGGCAAGAACTGGCATGTCATCGAGCCGCGTGAGATTACCGTCATGGATCGCATCGGCGGCGGCGACGGCTTTGTCGGCGGCATGCTCTATGCCATCCTTAAGGGTTGGGAGCCGGAAAAATGGGCACAATTCGGCTGGGCGACGGGTGCATTAGCTACGACGCTCCTGACTGACTACGCACAGCCTGCTGATGAAGAACAGGTCTGGAGTATCTGGCAGGGCAATGCCCGCGTCAAACGATAGACAAGATGATGTTGTAGAGACGCAAAATTTTGCGTCTCTACTTTTTCACGGGGTATTTAATTTTATGCCAGCCAGACGTCGATTCGCTGGATTTTGCGATCTCGGACCTGGTGGGCCATGTCGCCGTTCAGCTTCGAATCCAGGATGGTCTTTTGAGTATCCAGAACATACTTGGTCGGATGCACTGCTTTGTCGCCATAGGTGTTTTGACGCAGCGGATTATGGTAAACCAGCAGAATATTTCCAAGCAACGCACACGCGAAGGCATGTTCTGGAATCCGAACTTCCTGTTGGTTCCAGTGGACAACAACGGGTTTTTCGGTAAACCATTCGGCCGGCAGGGCAGGTTTAAGTGCAAATGTTAACTCTCCGTTGACAATTTCAAACGGTTTGTTACCGGTTGTCAGCAGCAGCCAGAGATGGATAAATTCGGCGGTGGTGCCGCTGAGCCGTGCGACAAAGCCGCGTCCGCGGGCTTGCGGATCCGGACAATCCGAAGAAGCGATAAAAGAGCTGTTTTCCAGAATGCTTCGCCCGTAAACTTTGGGGTCCATAAATGGAACCAGCATGGTTTTGGCGTCAGTGTAGAACTCCTCGTAAAGGCCGTTTTTGACTAATTCGAGAAGGTATTTGCTGGACATATGCAGCCAGATGGATTCATTTTCAAACCAGCCGCGGCTGAATGTGCGGGCACGGCCAATCTCCGGAGAGCAGCGCTCCAGGCATTCGTTGAGCTTATACATCGCAAGTTTTTGATCTACCAGAGGACTGTTCTGAACCGCCCTGTATATTTGTTTGGCTTGCTCTTGAGAACAGACGCGCAGCCAGTGAACCTGACCTTCGAGAAACAGAGGCAGCGGCCTGGGATCAAATCGGGTGATTTCCACGCTAACCGATTGACCTTTTGAAAGAGACTCGCGGCTTTTTACGTCCACCGGTTTATGTATGTAATAGGTATGCATCAAACCGGTTTGCGAATCGATAGACTTCTTCATGCCGGTTTCAAACCGGGCGATGATACCATGGAGTAATCCGGCAAGACATTGACCGCTGACGGACTCGGTTTTGTTTGATGTATTCTGATACACCTTTTGCCGGAACTCTTCCCGCAGTGCAGCGGAGCGGTCCCAGTTATATTCGGACTGCAGTTCTTTGTGAACCGCTTTAATAAACCGGGCGACATCCTGCGGAAATTCGGTTTCCGGTAATTGTGTGAGTGTATGAAGAAGCCACTTTGCCAATCGGAGTGTTTCGGCCGTCTCACAGGTGGACGAACCAAACAGGCCCGGCAAGCCATTCATCGCGTCATTCCATGCGGGACGTCCGGCTTCCATTTCAATCCCGCGTCCTTCGTAGTCCAAAGAAACCGCTTTGACTGCCAGCAGGGCACAGAGTTTGCCCAGCACAGTGACAGAAGGCAGCGGTGTCGGGAGATTGGCGGTGTCCATAACGGCGTCTAATTGTAAAGGACCATTTTTGCGCCGGAGGTATTTATGCCTGCGGTCCATAACATGAGCGGGCTCAAAGAACCATTCAATATCGGCTTGTTGAGTCAGTACATCCTGGATTCGGTCGGGATAGACCGATTGATACGCTTCCATCAAGTCAAGAATATAAGTCCAGTGATCGATCCAGTAACCGCCTTCATGGCCGGAGGCGGCCAGGCGGGTTTGGCACTGTTTGAGAATCGACTCGAGCCATTGCATCCGGTCGCCAATCTTCACTTGATAGTGATTGACCCAATCCAGAAGCTGGCCGGGCAGAAAAGACTGACTCATCAATTTTGAAAATGCGGCTTGTGCTTCAGAGTCCGTGGAGGGGCAAAATTCCATCGACTCTGATTGCTGGGGCAAATACCAGCGGTATCCCTTAATGGACAGTGGATTATAGCCATCGGCCTGAAGCAGGCTGACAAACATTCGGATTTCCTGATCGGCCACTTCGGGATAGGACCAGATATCGCTTCTTCGGTTCTGACAGATATCGCGGTAGTTGCCTTCTCCGCTGGACAGCGGACAGGCCGGTAAATCAAAGTAATTATAGTCGCGTTCCGCGTCTCCATGACGGCGCGAGTAGAGATGAATCAATGTCGGGCCGGATTTGGAGGGCATTGCTTTGGGAGCGCCGCCGCGAAGAATATTGTCGAGATAATTTTGACGGGCATAGGCGTCCAATTGCGGTTTTGAAGAGACCATGAATGCCGGCTGAGTGATGGACTGAATTAATTGGCGGCTTTGCACGGAAGCTTGTCCAAAATCGGAAAGCGTTTTGAATTGTGACAAAAATCCGGGAAGCATGGTTTCGTTTGGCGTCATTCCTGTGACTGCCGCCAGTGTTACCGAATCTTCTGATTCGAGAGTCAATTCAAAGGGTGCCAGAGCACAGGGCAGTTTATTTTCGGGGACCTGGCCGGCTCGATTCAGGTTTGCCTGGCGAATAAATTCTCGAGGTGTCGTCAAATCCTGGTCGGAGCCGAAAATCAAATCCGCATCATAGTAAGGTTCTATAGGCATCAGTATTTTGTCAGTGCCAAGCCATGCGGCATAGAAATTGCCCTTGTGAACCTCTTCGACTTCGGCTTCATCATGAGCCATGACTTTGGCGGCATAAAAGGGAACATGGCCGGCCACCATCCGCACGGAAGCATAAGCCTCCAGAATCCGACGCATGGTCTTGATGCCCACTTCGGTGAATCCGGCCGGGATAATCAGCGGCAGGCCGTCGAGGCCCTGCAGGTGACGGGGCCTGGTCGCCAGATTGGTGATCGTGAGCAGTCGAACCAGTGAACCTATGGGCTGGTTGACGGGTGAAAAATACGTGACTTCAAAACGAAAGCCCAGTGTCTGGTTTTCTTCGCAGATCGTCAAGCAGTCCATATCGACGGTCATTGAACGCTGGTATTTATATTTTTGCGAAGCCAGGTCGTTCTGGAACGGCTCATAATACATCTGGTCGATTTTACAGAAAGTTCTAAAGCCCTGGATGCCGACAAGCTGATAGGCCCAGTTGGCCGGGAGAAATTCCATGACGGCGTGGTCTTTGTTGCCGATACCAAAGGATGAAATGGCTTGTGCGCGGTTGACATAGAGGCACCACAGCGGGACACCTTCAGGGCCGCCGATACCGGGCAGAAAACTGGCGAATGCCGGCTGTGTATCGTAGTTTTTAATTTGAAACTTTCCGCTATCGTTCTGTTTATATTCTTTAGGCACGTTTTTTTCTGACGTTTTTATGTGTTGGCTATTTATGATATCCGTAATCATTTTTTTTTACAACTTTCACTTTGATTGCTCTATTGTCCATCCGGCTATCGCCGGGCCAGCGGTGCGGTTGTATTACGCATAACCAGTTTTTCCGACAATACAATATGCCGGGCTTTGGTTTTATTGGGATTGTGAATCTGGTCGAGCAAAAGTTCTGCCGCGATTTTTCCCATTTTTTCAGAACATAAGTCAATAAATGTCAAACCCGGACTCATCACCCGGTTGGCGTATTCATCGCAAAAACATAATAAGCTAAGCTGGTCAGGAACGGAAATATCCAGGGTATGAGCCGCCTGCATCAGGTTTAACGCTCCCATGTGCCCATAGGACAGAATCGCGGTTGACCCTCGGGCCAGAACGACTTCTTTAAGAAAGTTTTCGGCTGAATCCTGTGTTTCATGAGAACCCAATACAGGTTCGAATCCGCATTTGCGCATTTCAGATAAATACGTTTCATAACGATCTTTCAAGCTGCTATGGCCTTCGAGATATGGCGCCAAGGGACCGCAATAAGCAATTTTGGAATGTCCCAGGTCGATCAGATGGCGGATGGCGATGCGTGTGCCTTCGACGTCGTTGGGAACGACCGAGCAGCCTTCTTTGGGACAGGCGCCGTTGATGATGACATACGGAATTCCCATCTGGGAGATTTCATCTATCGTCAGTTGAGAGCATTTGGCCAGGATAATCGCGCCGTCAATTTTCCATGCGGGCATTTCACTGATGTCGTTGGTATGACGAGACATGTCAACGGTGACATCATAGCCTTCGAACAACGAGTCGATGACCTGGGTGAGATTGTTGACCACGGTCTGATAGATGTTACCCAATTCGCTCAGCGCGTGATTGCCGCCGAAGATATGAATCATGCGAGTGGACCGCATGGTCAGACTTTTGGCGATCAGATTCGGACGATAATTTAATTTCATCGCTATTTTGAGTACGCGTTGACGAACTTCCTCTTTCACCGAAAAACCGTTGCCCAGACGATTATTGAGAATACGGCTGACAGTGGACTTGCTCACACCCGCCTGCTTGGCAACATCATCTAAATTAGGTACACTGCTCTTCATGGACTTATCATACCCTTAATCTAAATAAATTAAAAATATTATATTAGAAACCGGTTGCTTTTCGTTAATTCTTTCATTCATTATAATACTTCCGTCTTATGAAATCAAGCAAATTATTGCTAAAACCTCTATTTAATAAAAATACGACTTACCACTGCTCCAATATAAAGGGGTTTATCGGACCCATTTCAATGAATACACTTTAATTTGGTCTTTTCCCTGACCACCATGAAAGAACAGCGACATTCCCTTGATGGAATGGACATCTACTTTTCGAGCGCCTTTCTGGTTGCCCCAGTTGGTTCTCGGTTCAAGATTTTTCAATTCCAGGCGATAGACCTGTCGCTGCTGTTTTCCCTGGATGGATGGGATGAGGAAGCCTTCGCCGTCATCGCCGCCGGAAGTATCATAGGAGGCGGCATTTATCGGGCCGATTCCCGCCTCATCCACAAATAGATCGAACACAATATTGGTTCCAATCACCGCATCCAGTTCGATGGCCGAATAGCCGCCCATATTGGCCGCATGTACCGGGCTTGCAGCGTTGGCGAATTCTTTGGGGCCAAAGAATAAAACTCCGCATCCCCACTCTTTTCCGGTGTCAAATGAGATGACCAGACAGTCTGCCTCTTTTTTCAGATCAATTTGGGCATCGGGTGCATGATACAGTTCAGGTTCCCCGGCTGGCGGTGTGTTGAGCAAATCGATAAAAGGCGGACGTCCGGGATACTGACCTGGTTCAAAGATGACGGCTTTGGGCTGGGGCAGAGACTGTGGGGCCTGACGGTCAGACCTGGCATGCAGTGTTTCAATGCCGGCGTTGGTTTTCTTCATCGCGGCCAGCAGTTCTTTGTAGGGCCGATGATGGATATCCACGATACCGTAATTGGAATTTTCACCGTCCCAGCGTCCCTGTGGGGACTGGTCGGCGAATTCAAACCAGTGCGCTCCGATGACCATCGGATAGGAAAGCAGGTCTTCGAGGTAGCAGGAATAATTTTGTGCGCGCTGAGCCTGGGTTTGAACCACCGCGCCGGCTCCGCCGCTGTTGGGATTGCCGCTGGAGTTTTCTTTGGCGCGCCAGGCGTATTCGGTGACCATGAGGGGTTTTTTACCGCCCCAGAGCCAGTAGCGGGCCAGCATGTCGGAATCCGCGGCAGGGGTAACCCGGTAATTATTAAAGGAAATCACATCGCAATAACGGCCGCAGGCGGCTATAACCGGCTCAGGGGCGTAATCGGCAAAGCGAGTGCCCAGGATCAGTTTGCCCGGCAGTATCCTGCGGACCGTGTCACAGGCGGTTTTGAAGAATGCGTCGGCGGCAAATGCGATAAAAACTGTGCGGGCATCTAAGGATTCTTTGTTGACGCTGCTGCGGGCATAATCAAATGTAAGGTCGTCCCATGAGGCAAGCGGTTTTCCCCAAGCCTTTGACATGGCATCCGCGGAACCGTAGCGTTTTTTGAGAAAATTGGCGGCGGCCTGATGGGCAGAGTCTTCTTTGGGCAGCAGCAGTGCTGATTCGAGCAGTGTGTAATTGGGGATGTCACCCCAGGCCGCATGGCCATACCAGGCCATTTCATTATCGAGGTAGACACCGAAGACATTGTCCATGTGGGGATAGATATCCAGAATGATCTGGGCGTTCTTTTTGATACGTTCTTCAAAACCGGGACGCAGGCCTTCCAGGCATCGGTTCTTTTCGTGACTGGCGACATACAGGCACACTGTGCCATAGATCGGGCCGTCATAGAGTCGGCCGTCTGACCATGCCCCCAGCGTGTTGAATCCGGCCTCCTGCAGGATTTTGAAAACGTCTTTTTTCCATGCGTTAAAATCGCCTTTGAACTGATTGATTACGGGATTATAGTACTGAGTATTCGGTTTTGGACGGGGAGGTTCGGGAAGAATATCATTGATTCCTATCGACAGGAATTGTTTACCCTGGGGGTCGACAAACCAGTATTTGCCGTTGGCGTCCGCCTTGACAGAGAACTGACCTGTGCCCAGGCAGCATCCGGCCGTCAGACAGGCGACCAGTCCAAACAAAGCCATTTGTTTTGGGTGTATCCTCATAAATCTTTGAAATTTGTCATTTAGAACCCATGTTAAACGGGCTTATAAATCCATTAGAAACCGATTGCTATTATACTATATTTAATAGAATATGTCAACCGGCTATTGACAAAATTATTGTTCCTGGCTATACTTGGTATAGATTAACGGCCCTGAACCCAATAAAAAACATAAAAAACGAGGTCCCATGAGTTTATCTGAAAAGAATGTCACAGCCCCCGAAGACCGTATTTCCCTCAAGCAAAAGATAGCCTATGCCATGGGGATGCTGGTCAATAACCTCCAGGCCGCGGCCCTGCCGGCGATGATCGTCATTCTAAACCTCGGTCTGAGTATGGACCCGGTTCTGGTTGGTCTGATCGGCTCAATTTCCCGTATTTTTGATGCCATAACCGACCCGATGATGGGGTTCATCTCTGATAATACCAGGAGTCGATGGGGTCGGCGCAGACCCTATATCTTAATCGGGGCGATTCTTTCCGGAATTATTTTTGCGCTGATGTGGCAGCTTCCCACAGGACATAGCCAGAGTTTTTATTTCTGGACGTTTCTGACGGCCTCGCTCTTTTTCTTTTTTGCTTACACGATTTACGCGACACCGTTTGTTGCTTTCGGTTACGAAATGACACCCGATTATCACGAACGGACACGACTGCATGCGTTTGCCAATTTTATCGGCCAGATCGCATGGCTTGGGGTGCCATGGTTTTATGCCCTCATGTCCAGTAAGCTCTTTGAAAATACCGTCCACGGCGCGAAGGTTCTGGCGATTTGGGTTGGGATATTTATTCTTGTCGGCGGGTCAGTTCCTGCCATTTTATGCCGCGAGCGGTTTGGGGCGCTGCCCAAGAGCAGGATTGGTGAAGGATTCTGGAAAAATATGGGCGAGTTTTTCAGGGGGATTGTTGTGACCTTTAAATGCAGCCCGTTTGTGCAGATTTGTGCTGCGACGTTTCTGGTATTTAATGGTTTCCAGCTTGGAATTTCGTTTTCAATTTATGTCATGATTTATTATGTATTTGGCGGCAATGACAGCCAGGGTGGAAATTTGCTGGGCTGGTATGGCATGATTACGTCGGCATTTACGTTTGGTGTTATTTATTTGACCGCCTGGATATCCAGAAAAATCGGGAAGCGCCAAACCTTTTTAATCACAATTTCCATTTCGGTTGTCGGATACGTATTGAAATGGGTCGGCTATAATCCCGAGCATCCGTATTGGCTGCTTTTTTCGGCTCCGCTGGTGGCGTTTGGAACCGGGTCGCTGTTTACGCTGATGGGGTCCATGATTGCCGACATCTGTGATTATGATGAACTGCAGACTGGTCAGCGTCGCGAGGGCGTTTTCGGCGCCATTTACTGGTGGATGGTCAAGGTTGGCATGGCGCTGGCAGGGCTTCTTACAGGGATTCTGCTTAAATTGTCAGGATTTGATGTTGCCTTGGCCGCAGGTCAATCGGAAAAAAGCCTGTTTCTCCTGCGGATTTTTGATGTTACGATTCCGGCAGTCACATCGCTGATTGCCATTTTCATTATGATCTCCTATAAGATCACCGAGCAGCGGGCACATGAGATACGTGTAGAACTGGAACAGCGGCGGGGCAAGTTAAACACGTAAACCTGTGTTCATGCGGTTAGGTGTATTAAAAGCCCCAAGCGTCAGCGGGGGATAGTTGGGTTTGCGCAGGGCATCAGATAATCGTGAACTTTCCCGTCATTTACACTTTGGGCTTGTACGTGTTTAAAGGAAACTATTTTCGATTCTGCAGATTGCAGAACCAGATATTCTCGTTGCGTTTCTGATCCGGAATAGTCGATGCCGTGTCCGTATAATAGAAGAGGGCTTCTTTTTTCAGAAAATCCACATGGCCGTCAAAGAAGGCCGCGTTAGCGCCTTGCTTGTGGCGAAAATAGGTTGGATACCATGTTCCCGCGGTACGGTATTTTACGATATCCTGTCCGAATTTATCCCAGTATTTGGTGTAATTGGCGCCGGACATAATGACCCAGATATCGCCGGAGTCAATAAACATGATTTTGGTGCCGGAAGAAGATATGTCGTTAACCTGCAATCGACAGGACCATGTGGAAACGGGGATGTTGCCCGACCATGAGACGGGTTTTTTGGAATCTGCTGACCAGTCGGTCAGGTTGTAGCCGTAACTGACATAATTTTTATAGGTGACGCCCGCCTGTGCCCAATAGGCATCATTCGATTGCCTGTCGGCCGGGCAGAGGTATTCGGCGGGCATAATGTAATTGCTGGTGACAGATTTGTCCTGCAGGCCGACAATCTCGCGAAATTCCGTATTGGAGTTCCAGGTCGGTTCTCCTCTGGCCGTCATGGTCGTATCGATGACGGGCACATACCAGTTTTTCCAGCGAACCGTATAAATGAGATTGGCCTGGGCCAGGGTTTTCAGATGGTTTCGACAGACGATGGACTGCGCAGATTCTTTTGCTTTTCGCAGCGACGGCACGATAATAGACAAAAGCAGCGCGATGATTGCGATGACGACCAGCAGTTCAATCAGCGTAAATGCCTGTCTGTTGTGTTTTTTTATTTGTCTCATACGAAATCTGTCATTTTTTTTATTCAAAAAAAGCCGGGGTGTGACATACACCCCGGCTTTTATATTGTGAAAGATCAGCGATTAGAATGTTACGGGGTGCAGCCCAGTTTAGTGCTCATGCACCGAATCCACTCACTGGCCATTATAGCAAGGTCGTCGAGATCCACCTTGCAGTCGCCGTTAACATCGGCTTCAAATTTAAGATCGGCCGGGTCAGCATAGGCTGCCGCACAGGCGTCCACATAGACTCCGACATTGACGGTGTCGACGGCGGCGCCTGCCGTATCAGTTGCTGTGAAATCAAAGAAGAACCAGCCCGTATTATTGACGGTTACGTTGGTTGTATGGGTGCCCGATGTTTTTATTCCTTGAACAACAGTGGGATTAGCAATGGTTACGATGGTTGCCGGATCGGTCTCGGTCAGAGGATTCAATGTCCAGGTTGTTGTAATAGAGCTCTTGCCGTCATCGGTAAAGGTACCGTTTAATGTAAATGTTTTTGTACCCGCGGTCAGCCAGACATACTGGTCCGTGCCTGCGTTGACAACCGGTGCGGCATCGCCGGTATAGAACCACCAGTTAAATCCATTGGTTTGTTTCGGGGCGCCGTTATTAGGATCAATCACATTGACTTTCCAGTAATAATAACGATCCGCTACAAGCGTAATTCCCTTGGTGGATAAATCCAGAGAATTGATAGCTTCGTCATTGGCAATCTGAAGGGCTCCGGGTTGTCCGGGAACCAGGTTTGGATCGGCCAGAGGTGTGGTACTTGTTCTGAACCAGACATCGCAGAGAATTGTCTCACTGGGGTTGTACGGCGCAGGATTGGTCCAGCTTATGATATCCGAAGCGGGTGCAACCGCAGAGTTGCCGACTGTTGGGATGGGGAACAATGCCGGGGTTGCGCCCGGGAAACTGATGCTCAGATTGTCATAACCGAATTTTGCTACGCCCAGGCCGTTATAGTTCACATTGGTCAGCACCAGCTTTACAGCCGTGGCTCCGGCTGCAATAGTGTAGTCAAAAGAAAAGGTTTGCCAACTGGAAGTGGCGGTAAATTCTTTGGCGCTTTCATTGAGAAGACCGCCGCTCCAGGATTCGACTTTCAGGCCGGCGATTTTGTTGTTACCCACAGGACCCAGATCAATCATGTCACCCTTAACGGTGATGGTTGTGCCGGCCGGAATTCCCCATACGGCCAGGCTTTCATTGATAACCTGATACCAGACGGACCATGTGTTATTTGCGGTTTGAAGAGTCAAATACCCCCCGGGGTTCCCGCCTAAAGCAACGTGAGCAGGTGTCCAGGCTCCGCCGCCGCCTGCCGCATTCCAGCCGGCTGCACTGGCGTCAAAACCTCCGTTGTTTGTGGCCAAAGCGCCATTCGCGAGGCCGACTGTTGCCAATACCATTAAACAAACTACTGCCTTTTTCATACTATTTACCTCCGTAAAAGTGAAATTAAATTTTTTCTATACATTTTTATTTACTCTTACTTCTTTTTCTATATATCACAGCAAATTCTTTTATCGATGTAATGTCGGCATTGTTTTGGTCCATAGGGAAAGTCGATACGTATTGTCCCACTTGGCCATATCCACGTGCCCATCCACAAAGACCACATTGCTTTCGCCGTCATCTTTCTTTTCAAACGTGGTCTTGTGAAAGGACGCCAGGCAGTCTCCGTATTTTGTACCGTTTGGGTTCTCGGAGGAAACCATGGTTAACGGATCTTTTGTCCATGCTCCCGCCGTAGACGGATGCGCTGGTGTGCCGCACAAGGCGTTGTCATTCAGCGTTGCGATGTAACGGCTGGAATTTACCCAGGGATTCTCTTCGCCAAAAAATAAAATTGACGATGGTGATTTGATCTCTGAGGTCCGAACCCGAAGTACATGCGAATATTGGGTAGCTCCGCTCAGTTCAAATCCACCCAGAAGGCCATTCATGCTGTAGCCGAAAACAGGCTCAACAGGTATATTGTTTGTGCATACGTGGCTCTGCCGGGCAAAGCGGTCAAAGAGCGGGCACAGATGGCTTTTGTCCTGTTCTCCGAGAAAAGGCCATAGACTCCCCGCCAGTTCAGGCCTGCGGATAGGATTTCTTGACTGGTCATGCCACTGACAGTAACGAGCGGGATCCACAGACTTGAAGATGGACCCCCAGGCATTGGGAAACATCCCGCCATTTTCATTGGTGTACATCATACCGGCCAGGCCGTAGTGTTTGAGGTTGTTGCGGCAGATTACGTTCCAGGCAGCTTCCTTGGCCTTTCGCAGAGATGGAACAATGATCGACAGCAGTAACGCGATGATGGCAATGACAACCAGCAATTCGATTAAAGTAAACGCCCGTTTCTTCATGGATTTATTCCTATTGTTAAATACTCAATTTCCAAAGTTCATTCTATTGGTTATTGTCTAACACTGAAGATTATACGTTTTTCATCGGCTGAATGCAAGAGAATTATTGAAAAAACTCAAGATTATTTGATTAGCAACCGCTTGCTAATGATTATTCAAGAAAAAACAGCAGGCTGTTTTAATAGGCCAAGACGTCTTTTATGGTTCATAACTGCTTGTTTTTCCATGTAATTATGAGACGGTCATGCCGGCATGAAATAATGGATAGTTTTTA
>Ga0194119_10010450_pt1 | contig 12223 bp, 10 predicted proteins | sample TA2MahC100mmetaG_FD_148620 | JGI IMG/M metagenome (GOLD analysis project Ga0194119, IMG submission 148620) | Freshwater microbial communities from Lake Tanganyika, Tanzania - TA2015018 Mahale Deep Cast 100m | ecosystem: Environmental > Aquatic > Freshwater > Lake | place: Tanzania: Lake... | reverse complement strand
AAGCTAATCCTGGAGTAATTTCTTCGGGCTTAACTAAATATGGAATTGCCTTTTCAATATTTCCTTGCTGACAGCCTGCAACCATTGCCCCAGCAAAAGTGAATCCGGCAAGCTTCAGAAATGTTCTCCTATCGTAAAGATGAACAATTTCTTCTTGCGGATTAACTCTCTCTTTAACTTCCGAATCGTTTTTCAAATTTTTGTTTTTCGACATAACTTTTTCAGTTAATAGTTTAACTTAAAAATCAGTAATGACAAGCCACGCAATCTGTGGATGCTATTACTTTTTTCCCGTTCACTCCATCTTGATTAGAATCTCTGTGACAATTAACACACCAACCCATTGAAAGGTCATTTACCTGTCTAACTCTTTCCATTGTTTCAATTGCGCCATGGCAGGTCTGACACTGCACACCCGCAGCGACATGTGGACGATGATCGAAATAAACAAAATCTGGCAAGTTGTGAATTTTCAGCCATTCAATCGGGATCGGCTGTTTTGATTCATCTATTAATCGTTCGTCATTCAATCCCATAGCATCGTATATTTTCTTTATTTCATTCGAGATGATAAGATTGGGCTTTCGTTTTTGAGCATCAGCTGAATCGTTTTCTACTTTAACATTAACATAGGGCGCTGTGATGAATTTATGGCAATTCATGCAAACGTTTGCCGGAGGAATTCCTGCATGCTTACTTTTAGCAGCACCAAAGTGACAGAACAAACAATCGACACCAAGTTCACCAGCATGAAGACGGTGTGAAAAAGAAATCGGTTGAACTGGTTCATATCCTTCATGATTGCCAGAGAATTTGAAATTCTGATAGTATGCTGAAATAAACATCAATAGAGCGAGAAAAACTCCGATCGATAAATAAATTGTAAAAATTTTACTTCTCATTTTCTAAATGATTTTGCTTTCAAATAGTTGAACATAGTTAACTTGGTTTCTCACAACCCTTTCGCGTGTAATACCACCAATTGATAACTGTTGCAAGTAAATAGTAAACTGCAATTCCAATGAAAAATGGGACTGCTGAACCTGTTCCTGTTATAGCAAATCCAATCAGAGTTGAAAAGATAAAAGGCCCGTATGCGGCCATCGCGGCAGTCCATCCTAAAACTCCCGCACCCTGTCTTGGTGAATGAGAAAAAATTATTGGATACTGACGGAATGTTGATGCATTTCCAACTCCTGAAAGAAAGAATATTACGAGCATCAGCGCAACAAAGTATGGAAATTGATCTAATGAAGTTGGCGTCAGTAGACCTGAAAACGCCATCACAAGCACGCTTATAATTAAACCTATTCCAACAAAATGAGTCAAAATCGCGCCGCCAGTTTTATCTGAAATCGGGCCAGCAACCACACGTATCGTTGATCCGACTAAAGGACCTAAGAATGCATAGGTAAGAGGATCCGGCGCATTCGGGAAATCTCCATAAACACTTTTTATTAGAAGCGGAAATGCAGCGGAAAAACCAGAAAACGATCCAAACGTCATAACATATGTAATCGTACAAAACCATGTGTGCTTATTCTTGAATATATCCAACTGTTCCTTAAATGATGCCTTAATAGGAACACTTCGAATAAGTAACCAAGCGAGTAATGCGAATATTATTAATAATGGTACATACCAAAACGCCGCATTCTGCAGCCAGATTTGTTTTTGCACGTCACCCTTCACAAAGGTTTGTGAATTGCCAGCTAAGGTTCCAAAAATCGAAAAGCCAATTATCCAAGGAGTAACAAACTGCGTTAAGCTTACGCCAAAATTTCCTATTCCAGCTTGGATCCCTAAAGCAGTTCCTTGAAGTCTCTTCGGAAAAAATATGCTCGTACTTGGCATGTAAGAAGAAAAGTCCCCTCCGCCAAACCCAGCAGAAAATGCTAGTATAAGAAAAACCCAATATGGAGTTGTTGGATCAAGAATTGCGAGCCCAATTCCGACACAAGGAATTAACTTCAATAGAGTTGCAAAAGTAATTACATGTCTTGAACCAAAAACTGGAATTAAGAATGTGTGTAAAACTCTTAATGTCCCTCCAGCGAGTCCCGGCATTGCAGCAAGCCAAAACAATTGCATTGTGTCGAATTTAAAACCGATCCCTGGAAGTCGGACAACAATTGCACTTATCATAAACCAAGTTGCGAAGGAAAGCACGAGAGTTATCGTTGTAATTGTAAGAGTCTGCCAGGCGATCTTACTTCCTTTTTCTTTCCAGAAGTTTTGATCTTCCGGACTCCATTCTTTTAACCAGGTCGAACTGCTCATAGATTATTTTACCTTAATTTATTTTGCTATTCTTTTTCAAGTGCTAGTTCAGAAGAAATTGCATTATTACCATTTTCTCCATTTTCTCCTGTGATCGAACTTTTAGCTGGAGTATAGTAATCATCAGCAAATGCATCTTTGGGTTCTTTAAGAAATATGATACAATAGAGAAGACTGAATGCGGCACCGCCAGCAAGAATAAAGAAGAATGTCTGCGCATCGACTAACGAATAAACTACGAGATATATGACCGCACCTACATTTCCATAGGCGCCAGCCATCCCCGCAATTTGCCCGGTCATTCTTCGTTTGATAAGCGGAATGATTGCAAATGTTGCTCCTTCAGCTCCTTGAACAAACATTGAGCAGAGGACAGTTATCGCTACTGCAATCCAAATAGGCCATGCAGAATTAATAAAAGCCATTCCAAAAAATCCTAATGCAATGCCAAGCATATACAAACTCATTATCAACTTTCGGTTTTTCATTAAGTCTGAGATCAATCCACCAAAGGGTCTAGCAAACAGATTTACAAAGGCAAATGAAGCGGCAATCAATCCAGCGAATTCGGGACTGATTGCAAACGTACTCTCAAAAAAAGCAGGAAGCATTGAAACTACAGCAAGCTCAGCACCGAAGTTAGCTATGTAAGTTGTATTCAATGCGGCAACACTGGTAAAAGGATATTTCTCTTCATCTGGAACACCTTTCTTCAAAACCGGCAAATTGACTTGAAGAGATTTTACCACATGAAAGATATATACAACTATTAGTAAAGCATAAATAAGGTATAGATAATCATCTGAGAGTAAGCTGATTTTGTCGCCAAAAGTATCTGTGATTTGGATTTTGCTGACCCTCCATGCCAGCAATCCCAATGCGCCTACCAACGGGAAAGACCAAATCAAATATTGAACAAGGTCGCTGTAAGATGTAACAATCAGCGGTTGAGTTTTTTTCGTCCCATAAAATTTTTCTCCTTTCGGCGTATCTCTAACAACAAAGTAGTAGATGAATCCATAAATCAAAGCAACAATTCCATTAACAAATAAAGCCCATCTCCAGCCATCGACATTAACGCCGAGCCAATTTTCCATTACGGTTAAAGCAATCCAAGGCAAAGTCATCGCTGCCCATGCAGAACCGAAATTTCCCCATCCGGCATAAAATCCTTCGGCTCTTCCTATCATTTTTGGCGGGAACCATTGAGAAATCATCCTAATGCCGATTACAAAACTTGCACCTATCATTCCCAAAACAAGTCGTGCTGTTAATAATTGCATAAAGCTATTTCCAAAAGCAAATACGAAGGTCGGAAATGACATTAATACAAGAAGTCCTGAAAAAACAATTCTCGGTCCATATTTATCAATTAAAGCCCCGACAATAATTCTTGCAGGAATAGTAAGAGCAACATTGCATATCGCTAAAATTTTTATGTGCTCGGGTGTCAGCCAATTCACTTCTCTCAGCATTGTAGTAGCGAGAGGTGCCATATTGAACCAAACATAAAACGAAATAAAAAATGCAATCCATGTATAATGCAAAACCCTGATTCTTTCCTGGCTGAAATCTACCAATTCAACTTTTCTAACTTTTAACAGAATGGAAAACATAAACGAAATTCCTTATTTGATTATATGACTGTTTTATCAGTTGACTGACGAATTAACCTTTTAATTCCATACCACCTGACCACTTGCGGCTTTCTCCACAAGTACGGGTTTGGAACGACCAAAGCATGCACGAGTCGAGTGAATGGGAAGAATGTAATTATCACAAAGGCACCTATGATGTGAACTTTTACCATCCAGGGCATTGCTGTTATATATGAAATATCTGGATTGAAAGTAATTAACGACCATAAATACGGAGTTGCAGTTGCTGCATACCAAGTCGATCCCCAGCTATGAAACACAGCAACAAACATTCCGCTTAAAACTTGTATTCCCAAAATAGTTAGCAGAATCCAATCTGCTGGACTCGTTACGATTTTCATTTTAGGTGTTGTAAATCTCCTGATAATTATGCTGGTTAAACCGATCAGCGTCAGCAAAGCAAAAACGAATGCAGCAATTTCGAGAATGTAGAGTCGAAGTGGCTCGTTGTTCCATGCAATGATTTCTCGTGGAATGAGAAATGCTACAAAGTGTCCTGTTAGAATTACTATTATTCCATAATGAAACGGAACTAATCCCCAGAAGTGCTGCTTGTTTTCAAGAAACTGCGATGAAAGACTGGAGTAAGTAAAACTCTGCATTAAATATCTTCTAATCGAAAACAAAATAAATACAACGAATGCTACGTATGGAAATACAATGAATAACAATTGATCTGTAAAAAATGGACTTACACTACTCATGTTAGATTACTCCTAATTCTGAAGTATGGTTCACTTTGATTAACATGCTTATGATTTTTAATAAACTTTCGTATGGATTATTTTTCCCTTCAAAAGTGTCGAGGATTTTATTCAGCGCTGGAACAATAAACATTTCTGAAAATTCAGTTTGTTCCTCTTTCTCCATTCTCCCTAAAGCTAAAAGGACGTGAGTGATGTGATCTGGAAGGTCAGCAGATTCTTCCACTGCTAATTCACGAAGAGTTTCTCTCATCTTTACAAGGAACGACCCTCTCTCATAAGTTTCGCCAAATAAATGCCAGCCGATTTCAAGACTGCTGACTGGATTAATATCAAAAGTCTGTGTGTAGAGTTCTTCCAGTTCTTCTCTGCATAGATTGATAACTGAAGAATAGAACAGTTCAAAGTTTTCATTTATCTTCTCAATGGTATCTTCAGACAAACGAAATGCTTGTTCAGCATCATTTTCAGATTTTAGATTAAGAAGATTAATTTTGAATTCATTTAAGAGTTTATGATAGTCCTCGCTCGGATATCTAATCAATTTAGAAAGACTATCGAAGATCTTTTTACTAATCATTTTATAAACCTCTTTCAGGTTTTTCTACAAATCCAAAACCGACAGCCTGCTTATGTTCATGCGGATCTTTCATCATTTCAATTGCTTCTTCTCGATGCATTGGAGGGATGACGAATCTATCGTCAAAGGTGCAGAGAGAAGTTAATTTATAAATCGCTTCTGCTTCTTCTTTCGTACAGTCAGCTTCAGTTAACATTTTTTCTGCAACGCTCAATGGAATATCACCAACAGTTAGCGCTCTTCGATAAGTTCGTACTGCTTTTTGTTTCTTAAGTGCATACAAAACTTTTCCTTGATGACCAGCTCCAAATAAATTCCCTAAAAATTGAAGAGGAACTCTCGATTCTTCAATGTCATGGAAGAAATTATCTGATACACTTTGAACTTTATCATCGTTTTTATTTGCCATGACTGGAGACATTGGCGGAACATAGAATAACATTGGGAGGGTTCTAAATTCAATATGAGGCGGGAGTGCTATTTTCCACTCTTTAACGAATTTATAGATTGGAGAAATCTGTGCAGACTCGATAACTGAATCGTGCACTCCATTTAACCTTGCATATTTAATTACTTCAGGATCATTCGGATTGAGGATTATTGATCTATGTGCATCGATTAAACTTTCATTTGGTGAATTTGCGATTTCTTCAATCTTATCCGCATCATAAAGCAATACTCCCAAATATCTGATTCTTCCTACACAAGAGTGAAAACATGCAGGTGCTTGTCCAGTTTCCAGACGTGGGAAACACAAAATGCATTTTTCAGATTTACCGGTTGACCAATTGTAAAACGATTTTTTGTATGGACAAGCTGCGATACACTGACGCCATCCTCTGCATCTTTTTTGATCAATTAAGACAACCCCATCTTCACCTCTTTTGTATAACGCACCGGATGGACACGAAGCAACACATGCCGGATTCAAACAGTGATTGCATATTCTCGGGAAGTAAAAGAAGACCAGTCTCTCAATTGCAAAAAGCTGCTGTCTTTGCTCTGCTGTCAGTCCTTGCAAATTTGGGTCGTTCTCGGCATAAACAGGTGAACCGCCAAGGTCGTCATCCCAATTTGGACCGGCTTCAACGTTAATGTATTCGCCTGTCACCATAGAAATTGGAATCGCTGTCGGCTGGTCGCTCCCCTCAGGAGAATTGAACAGATCCTCGTACTTGTATGTCCACGGTTCGTAATAATCATCCATGCTCGGCATTGAAGGATTATGAAAAATATCCGTTACAGTACGGGACTTTGAAATGGATTTCAGTTTAATCGAACCGTTTTTCTTTTCCCAACCGCCGCGGTATTTTTCTTGGTCTTCCCATTTTGTTGGATAACCTGTGCCGGGTTTAGTTTCAACATTGTTCCACCACATGTACTCGGTGCCTTTTCTATCGGTCCATATATTTTTGCATGCGATGCTGCAAGTATGACAGCCAATACATTTATCCAAGTGGAATACCATTGATATTTGTGATCTTACATTCATTTTTTTTCTCCTACCAATTCAATTCTGGAAGTTTGCGGACTAAAACATGCGTGTCTCTGTTACAGCCGATTGGTCCCCAATAGTTGAAGTGATATGTAAATTGACCATAACCTCCAACCATCAGATTTGGTTTTAGTCTTGTGCGAGTTAAACTGTTATGCCCGCCAGCGCGACGATTATTTCTAAGAGGCGATTTTGGAACAGAGTAAGTTCGTTCCGGTGAGTGATAGATTATACAAATCCCGCACGGAATTCTCGCACTTACTGCGGCACGAGTCACAACTACGCCGTGATCATTGTGCACTTCCACCCAGTCGTTATCATTGATCCCGAGTTCTTCTGCATCTTTATCATTCATCCAGAAAGGTTCAACTCCGCGCGAAAGAGTAGTCATTCTTTGATTGTCTCCATAGGTTGAATGAATGTGCCACTTGCCATGCGGAGTAAGATAATTTAGCATTTTAGTTTTACCAGCTTCTTTACTGAATCTTAAGTCAGCATACTGAGTTGGAAGAGGTTTCGGTTTATATGTCGGCTAGTGTTCGCCAAATTGAATGTAACCCGGATGATCGAGATAGAAATGCTGCCGGCCGGTTAAAGTCCGCCACGGTACAAGTGCTTCAACATTGTATGTGAACGGTGAATATGCACGTCCGTTTTCGGTAAGACCTGACCACATCGGACTGTTTAATAATCTCATCGGTTTGTTTTGAAGCTCTTTGTATGTAACTTTTACTCCACGATTTTTTTCAACGAGATGAGCAAGAGGCAGACCGACTTTTTCTTCCATGTTTTTATAAGAGCGATAAGACAGCTCGCCGTTCGTAACTGTTGCTAATGCGAGTATCGTATCGCAAACGTGAATGTCGTCTTTCAAAGATGGATAAGTTTTTCCATCGAACGTAACGGTTGCCCGAGTTTTTACCATTTCATCGTAATGGTCTTCGATGCTGTACTTAGTTCCATGCGCACCCAATCCGTTAGCTCTCACCAACGGACCGAATGAAATATATTGATTGTATAAATTTTTATAATCTCTATTGACAACAGAAACATTCGGCATTGTTTTTCCTGGAACAGCATCAATTTCGTTTTTCAGCCAGTCTTTAATTTCCGGCTGTGCAATTTCTGCCGCACTATCGTGTGCAAGTGGAGTAATTACAACATCTTTAACTTGTTCCGGGAAATGAGACCCAACTATCTCAGAGAATTTTTTTGCAATTGCTTTGAAAATATCCCAATCGCTTTTCGATTCCCAGCATGGTGGAACTGCGGCTGAAAGCGGATGAATAAAACTGTGCATATCAGTTGAATTCAAATCTCCCTTTTCGTACCAAGTCGCTGCAGGTAATACGATATCGGAATAAAGAGCCGATGTATCCATTCTGAAATTCAAGTCAACAACCAAGTCGAGCTTGCCCGAGGGTGCAATTTCGTGCCATACGACTTCTTTAACAGAATCTTTAGCTATGTCTTCTGCAATTGTATTTGTATGTGTTCCTAAGTAATGTTTCAGGAAGTATTCATGTCCCTTGCTGCTCGACATTAAAGCATTGCCGCGCCAAATGTACCAAACTCTCGGCCAGTTGGATTCTGCATCAGGATCCTCAACAGAAAATTTTATCTTTTTCTTCTTAATCTGTTCAATAACGTATTTAGAAACTTCTTCATTCGATTTTGCGCCTTTATTCTCAGCTTCTTTTGCCAGGTTTATGCTGTTCTTATCGAATTGTGGATAAAACGGAAGCCAGCCGTTTTGTACAGCTTTCACCTGTGTATCCATTGCATGTCCTTTCGCAAGAGAACCTTGTTCCTGCTTTGCAGGGACAGTGTGGTAATCTGTAAATTCTTTTTCGTATCTCCATTGATCTGTGTGAACGTAATGCCAGCTTGGTGCGTTTTGCTGGCGAGATGCGGCATACCAATCTTTTGCAAATGCAATCGCGCCCCACGGTTCGCCAGGAGCTAATTTTTCCTGTCCGACATAATGCGCAAGCCCGCCGCCATTAACTCCTATACATCCGCAGAACATCAACGCATGAATACCTGCGCGGTACATTAAATTCGCATGATACCAGTGATTGATTCCAGCGCCTATAATTATTGTACATTTACCATTCGTTAGCTCCGCCGTTGTTCCCCACTCACGTGCGAATTGGATTAAATCTTTTCTGCCAATTCCAGTGTACTTCTCAGACCAAGCAGGAGAGAATGAGAACTCTTCATCATCATAATCTTTCGGGTAATCTCCCTTGAGTCCACGTGCGACTCCATATTGTGCCATGAGTAGATCGTAGATCGTTGCGACCAAAACTTTTTTCCCGTCGGATGTTTTTATCTCTCTTACTGGAACTTCTTTGTAAAGACTTCTTCCTTCGGCGAAATCATCGAAACGTACTTTAATAATCTTATCATTTTTCTTTAGAAAGGTTAATTGGGGATTGATTGCGCTTCCATCTAATCCATCCTTTAATAATAAATTCCATTTCCCTTTTTCCTTGCCCCATCTATCGCCAACACTTCCCATAGGCATTTTTGGCGCATTAGATTTTTCATCCCAAATTAAAAATTTCCAATCACCGTTTTCAACATCTGAGTATTTTTTTATTTGATTGGCACGAAGAAGTTGACCGGCTTCATAGTTTCCATTCTCCTCGCTCAGTTTGACTAAAAATGGTGCGTCTGTATATTTTTTGGTGTACTCGATAAAGTAAGGAATTTGTTTTTGGTGATGGAATTCTTTTAGCAAAACGTGATTGACAGCCATCCACCAAGCGCCATCCTGCCCAGCATTTAAAGACACCCAGTGGTCAGCATACTTTGCGACTTGATTGAAATCGGGTGAAAAGACATACATCTTCGTACCATTATGACGAGCTTCTGCAGCAAAATGACAATCGGGAGTTCGCGTCATGTTTAAGTTTGAACCCATCACAGCTAATAATTTCGCATTGTACCAATCGGCAGATTCTTGAACGTCAGTTTGTTCGCCCCAGGTTTCTGGTGAAGCAGATGGTAAATCGCAATACCAATCATAAAACGATAAAGAAATTCCACCAATAAGCTGCATTAATCTTGCGCCTGCAGCATAACTGACCATTGACATAGCCGGAATCGGTGAGAAGCCTGCAATTCTGTCAGGTCCATGTTTTTTAATCGTATGAATATTTGCAGCCGCCATAATTTCAAGCACTTCATCCCAAGTTGTTCTTCGGAATCCGCCTTTACCACGTGCTTTTTGCCAGCGTTTTCTTGATTCAGGATTTTCGACAAGAGATTTCCACGCATCTACAGGGTCTTCATGTTCAAGTTTCGCTTTTCTCCACAAGTCCTGCATTGCACCGCGTATATATGGATACTTAACTCTAAGAGGGCTGTAAAGATACCACGAGAAAGAAATTCCACGTTGACAGCCGCGTGGTTCATACGGCGGCAATCCATTTTCAAGCGATGGATAATCAAGTCCCTGCATCTCCCAAGTTACAATTCCATCTTTTACATGGATCATCCATGTGCAGCTGCCTGTACAATTTACACCATGTGTGCTTCTAACAACTTTATCATGCTGCCAACGATTACGATAAAATTCTTCCCAGCTTCTTAATTTTGGATTGACTTCATCTTTTATCCAGCCAATAGATTGTTTTTTACTCATTTACAGACTCCATTTTTTTAGAGAGAACCATCGGACGCCTTACAGCGCGAAAACGTTTGTTCCAGATAACATCAAATAATACAAGTACAATTAGTGCACCTCCTAATCCAAACAAAATGAAATTCAATCGAGCCGTAGAGGTGTCTTCTGGATTTCTTTGTAATGTGTATTGAAAGAAAGCGACAATTGGGAGAATTTCTTCTGGATCAAGAGGTTGATTTTTATAAACTGATTGCATTGTAGGTGTTGCTGGTGCCGATAGCCATGCTTCAAGGGTTTTTCTTCCTTCGTATCTCTCGAACACAGTTGTAAGATCAGGCGCCAACGTTCCGCCTCCTAAACCGCCAATTCCATGAACTGTATGGCAGGAAAAGCACGCCGGTCCGCCATTGACAAGCGGGGCTTTTCCCATAAAAATATTACGACCTACATCTATATCTTTTTGTGTGAATGGACGATCGCTTAATCTAACACCAACGAATTGTGATTTTTCGAGCTTCGATTCTTCTTCAATTAAATTAAGTAATGCTTCAGCCCGCAGTTTTGTTATTCCCGGGATTGTTGGCATCAATGTTCCTTTATACTCTTTTAATAATTCGAGTGCGTAAGCATCGCCTGCATCAATCACTGCTTTTGGGTCTTGAATAAAATTGACTAACCAAGCTTTATCTTTTCGCTGTGTGATATTTTTTAAATCAGGTCCTGTTAATCGCCCGCCGCCAATCGTATGACAGCTTGAACAATTCAGCTTGAAGAAATCTGCGGTCTCTTGTGCAAAACTCGATGCAGGAAGCATGAATAGTAATCCTAATGTTAAAAACAAAGATTTGCTGGGGAGCTGAAATCCCACCGAACCTTTTTTACTTATGATAAAAATATCTTTTATCATGAAATAAATTCCTTCTCTAAACTTTCGAGTGTTGAAATAAATTTTGATTTTGAAGCACAAGCTTCATTTTCTTGTTCTACCTTTTGAAACTTAGCAAGCAGTTCATTTTGCTCAACTTCATTGAAATGTTGATCTGCCATAACAAAAAGGATGTTATCTTCTTTTTGAATATGCTGGCGCAAAAGTCCTATGAAATTTCTTCCTGCAAGAGCTAAATCTTTCAATGCAGAGGCGTCGCCGGTTGCATAGCGTTCAGCCGCACTGGTCATTACGGCTACAAGATTCCGCCCTTGTGTATGTTCATACAGCATAACCGCTACGGGTCCCATCTGTTTTGAGAAACCTTTTATTTCCATTGCTGGAAATAATAAATCTTCTTCCTTGCCGTGGTGACATTTATCGCCGAATTTTTTAATGAATTCTATTATATCGAAGTAAACTTGAGGTTGAACTTTTTCTCCATTTTCAGATTTTTTCAGAGCTGCTTCAAATACGTTCAACATTCTTTCAAGAGCCCTATGTTCTTCTTTTAGTATATCTGTTGGTATCATATCATTCACTTTTTTTAAACATTGTATTTAATTGATCTAATTTTCCGTCTAATTCTTTACTTAATTTTTCAATCGTTTTATTATTGAGCATTTCAAGAATGGTTTTTTTTGATTGCCCCCAAGAATCATGCACTGGACAGGGATTTTCATCGCAGCACCCTGGAAAGCCCAAGACACATTCGTCCAAGTATGAATCGCCGTCAATCGCCTTAACAATATCCATGATTGTAGTTTTTGAAGAATCGCTTCCTAGTTCAAATCCGCCATGCTGTCCCTTCTTCGAAACGATAATTCCATGACGAGTGAGTATTTGTAAAACTTTACCAAGAAAATGATGAGGTATGTGGAGCGTTTCAGAGATGTCTTTTAGTAAGACTGGCTGACCGTTAGAAACTTTTGCGATGTATAACACCG
>Ga0194119_10010446_pt1 | contig 12227 bp, 16 predicted proteins | sample TA2MahC100mmetaG_FD_148620 | JGI IMG/M metagenome (GOLD analysis project Ga0194119, IMG submission 148620) | Freshwater microbial communities from Lake Tanganyika, Tanzania - TA2015018 Mahale Deep Cast 100m | ecosystem: Environmental > Aquatic > Freshwater > Lake | place: Tanzania: Lake... | reverse complement strand
ACCCCACGGCACGGACCCGTGCGCCCCACAGGTTTCAATCCGGCCTGAAACCCGCCCCTAGACTCGCCCATGCCCGTCGCACCGACGACCCCCGCCGCGCTCCAGCGCGACGCGCGACTCGACCCGATCCGGGCCCGCGTGGAGCGTGGCGAGCGCCTGTCGCTCGACGACGGCCTGACCCTCTACGACACGCCCGACGTCTGGGGCGTGCTCGAGCTGGGCGACCTGGTCCGCCGTCGCCTCCACGCCGACGCCGCGTACCACAACATCAACCGGCACCTCAACTACTCCAACGTCTGCGCCCTGTCCTGCAAGTTCTGCGAGTTCTACCGCAAGGAGGGGGACGAGGGGGCCTACACCCGCGACGCCGACTACGTGCGCGCCCAGGTGCGCGCCGCCGTCGAGGCCGGCGCCACCGAGATGCACGTCGTGGGCGGGCTGAACCCCTCCCTCCCCTGGGACTACTACCCCGACCTCGTGCGCACGATCCGCGACACCGCCCGCGAGGCCGGCAGCGACCTGCACGTCAAGGCCTTCACCGCCGTCGAGATCGTCCACCTGGCCCGGATCGCCCGGGTCTACCGCCAGGGCGACCGGGCCTCGGGGATCCGCTGGGTGCTGGAGCGCCTCAAGGACGCCGGGCTGGGCTCCCTCCCCGGCGGCGGGGCCGAGGTCTTCGACGACCGCGTGCACGACGAGGCCTTCAAGGGCAAGATCCGCTCGGACGTGTGGCTGGAGGTACACCGGACGGCGCACGAACTGGGGCTCAACACAAACGCGACGATCCTGTACGGGCACATCGAGGGGCGGCACGACCGCCTGGTGCACATGGACATGCTGCGGCGCGCGCAGGATCGCGCGCTGGCGCGCCTCGGCTACGAGGGCGTGCGGGCCGCCCCCGGCGCGGCCCGGAGCACCCATCCGGGCTACTCGGGCGACGAGGGCGCGGACGTCCGCGTGATAACCCTGACCCGCCCGGGTACGCCGCTGCCCGAGCACGTCGCGTTCCGTCCTGGCGCTGGCCCCCCAGGGCCCAAGGCCCAGTGCCCGATGCCTTCCTCGGGTTACTTCCAGACGATCATCCCGCTGCCCTTTTTCCCGGACGGGTCGGAACTGGAGCACCTGGCGGGGCCCGGGGGCCTCGAGAACCTGCGCACGCTGGCGATCGCGCGGCTGATGCTGGACAACTTCCCGCACGTCAAGGCCTTCTGGATCATGCAGACGCTGCCCATGGCGGAGCTGATGCTGCAGGCGGGGGCCGACGACATCGACGGGACGGTGGTGTGGTACGACATCACCAAGGTGGGGGGCGGCGGGACGCACCAGGAAGTCACGGTGCCGCGGCTGGTCAAGGCGATCCGCGACGCGGGGTTCCGCCCGGTGGAGCGCGACACGCTGTACCGGCGGGTGATCCGGGACCGGAACCGCTGGCGCGTGGCGTTGCCCTGTTGAGATCCCCTCTCCGGACACGCCGAGCCCGAGGAGGCTCGGCAACGAAGGCTCGGATCGGAGCCCGACGGCCCGAGCGTTCGCGCGCAGACTCGCTCAGACTCGGCGTGAGGATCGAGGGGATTCGACAGAGCGGCGTCGCGAGCGATGGCGAGCGATCGTCCCGCGTCGCCCGGCCCGCGGCGTCTACTTGCGCTCGAAGGTCACGTGGCCTTGCCCCTGGCGGGAGAGCCCGTCGCTGGCGAGGAACTCGCGGGCCCCGCCGTCGCCGCGCAGGTGCGCGTCGAGGAACGCCGACGTCGCCGACGACACGACGGCGGTGATGAGGGCGACGTCGGTGGTGGGCCGCTCGCGGAGGAGGGTCGTGGCGGTCTTGCCCTGGTAGGAGCCGTGGGTGGCGCCCTCGATCCAGACCAGGTACTTGTCGCCGGGGCGGGCCAGCTCGTAGGGGTGTCGGCGCGACTCGGGCGTCTCGTTGCTCACGCGCGAGGTGTCGAGCGAGCCGGCGATGACCATCATGGGGCGGTCCAACGCCGCCCAGCTCTCCTTTGTGAAGGCAAGGTTGGTGGTGCCCTGCCCGGAGATGACGATGGCGGCCTTGAGACGGCGGTCGCCCAGGTCCCGGGGCGTGACGCCGTCGGCGCCCATGCGGCGCCCGCGGACCTTGACGCCGATCGCCATCTGGGTGGTCAGGGCGCCGGCGGAGTGCCCGGCGATGGCGGCCCGCACGCGGTCGATGAGGCCCGCCCCGTCCGGGCCGCGGAGCCCCGGGATCTCGTCTTCGACGATCGCGAGGGAATCGAGGATGAGGACGACGTCGGCGAGGCGTCCGGCGGGGTCGACGCTGCGGGTGCCGCTGGAGAGGTCGCGGAGGACCTCGGTCGCGGGCTCGCCGCGCTTGCGCCTCAGTTGGGCCGAGTCGTCGTGGGTCGGCAGGATGACGACGTAGCCGAGCGTGGCCCAGTGCGTCGTCAGATCGCCGAAGGCGTCGCCCGATCCACCCATGCCGTGGGAGAACACGACGAGGGGCGCGGGCACCGAGAGCCCCTTGGGGAACCGCACCTTGATGGGGAGCTGCTTGTCACGGGCGGCGTCCTCGAGTTCGAGGTCGATCTCGGCGGCCTTGTAGGGGCCCTCCCCGAGCCGGTACCCCGCCGGCGCCTCCGGCGTCGGCGTCTGGGCCATCGCCGACCACCCCGCCCACAGCGCCACGATGCACACGATCGATCGGATCACGGCGACCTCCTTCCTCGACAAGGGCACAACGCGGGAGCGTCGGCGGGGTTGCCCGTGCCGCCGGCACGACCCGCACGGGCGGAGAGCCCGCTGACCCGTGGCATTGGCTTCCAGCCGGCGTGCCTGTCGAGCCACCCACCGGCCGGGGGCCTGTCCCACGGTTGGCGCTACCGGCCTGAGGCCTGTCTCCCTCCCTGGACAGGCCCACTCACGAGCCGGTCCCAGGCTTGACGCGGACGCCCTTGAACCACTGCTGTGCCCATGGGCCGATCAGGGGCAGGGGCTGGGCTTTGCCCTGGATGGCGTTCACCAGGCCCATGATGTTGAAGAGCAGGTGGCAGACCATGCCGACGCCCAGCGGGATGACCCCGATGCCGCAGACCATCATGAGGGGCGCCGCCGCGGCGAACAGGACCGCGACCACGATCCACGCCATGAAGGCCTGCTTGCCGTGGTAGAGCGAGTAGCGGTTGTCCCGCGTGACCATCGGGAGGAGCCCGAGCGGCAGCGCGAAGGCGAGGGTCAAGCCGTAGGCGACGGCCGCCATGACCTTGCCGGCCTCGGTTTCTTCGGGGGTGAAGGGGTCCTCGGCCGGGGCCATGGGCGGGATGGGCGACGTTTCCATGTCGTACAGGGAACCACGAAGCGGCCGCCGTGTCAAGTCGGCGCGATTGCTGCTTGCGTGGGCGGCGTCGGGACGATAACCTCCGCGTGGCCGGCCCATCCCGTGCGGGGTGGCCCCCGGCCGAGCAAGGACCGCTGCCATGCCAGAGATCGGCACAACCGCCACCGTCATCGGGCCCGCCGCGCGCATCAAGGGCGAGGTTTCCTTCGAAGGTCCCGCGCACATCATGGGGACGATCGAGGGATCGATCCGCTCGACGGACCTGCTGCACGTGGGCGAGGGGGCCGCGTGCAAGGCCAACATCGAGGCCGGGCACATCATCGTGGACGGGGCCGTCGAGGGCGACCTGACGGGGCAGGAGCGTGTGGAGCTCAACGCGGGGGCCCGTGTGAAGGGCGACATCACGGCCGCGACGCTCGCGGTCGCCGCCGGGGCCTCGTTCAGCGGGCACGTTCGGGTCGGCGGCTCGGCGGGGCCGGGCAAGCCGGCCCGCCCGCCCGGTGAGACCCCGGTCGCCGTGGTCCGCGCCGCGGCCGAGACGCTCCTGTCCGCCCCACCCCAGGTGCGGGCCGGCTGGGTCGGCCCCGCGAAGATCGCCACGCCCTGAGCGGGCGGCCCCGTTCGCGGCCGCGCCGACTTCCGGGAACGCCCCGTGCAGTTCCCCAAGCCCATCCCCGCTCCGACGCGCACGATCCAGTGCTATCACTGCGGGCGCGCAGCGGCGCTGAGCGTCGCGGCGAGATCGACGACGTGCGCGGGGTGCTACCGGGGCCTGACGCTGGACGACCTTGTGGTGTCGGGGCGGCACCTGGTGGCCAAGGTCCAGACCTGCGGTCGCGTCGTCGTTGAGTCGAAGGGCTGCCTGATCGGCACGCTGATCCACGCCCAGGGGGGGCTCGACGTGGCCGGGCGGCTCGTCGGCTCCGTCCAGCCATCCGGCACACCGCTGAGTGGGAGGGGGACGTTTCGGCCCCCGTCGTGGTGATCGAGCGCGGGGCGCGGGTCAGCGGGCGATTCCACGCCGGGACGGTGCTCCGGCCCGAGGCGAGCGACGCCCCCGCGCTCGCGGGGAGCGGATGAGCGGTGGGACCGGCCGGACGCAAACACGATCGCTCCACTACCATCCCGGCATGCAGCCCCTCGTCGGCGTCATCATGGGGTCCGGTTCCGACTGGGACACGCTCCGGCACGCCGCGGACACGCTGGCGCAACTGGGCGTGCCCCACGAGGTGCGGGTCGTCTCGGCCCACCGGACGCCGGACCTGCTCTTTGAGTACGCCTCGTCCGCCGCGGGGCGGGGGCTGGAGGTGATCATCGCCGGGGCCGGGGGAGCGGCCCACCTGCCGGGGATGTGCGCCAGCAAGACGCCGCTTCCCGTGCTCGGGGTACCCGTCGAGAGCCACGCGCTTCGCGGCGTGGATTCACTCCTCTCGATCGCGCAGATGCCCGCGGGCGTCCCGGTGGGGACGCTCGCCATCGGCAAGGCCGGGGCCGTCAACGCCGCACTGCTCGCGACCGCGATCCTCGCCAACAAGCACGCGTCCTTCCGCCAGGCCCTGGACTCCTACCGCGCCGCCCAGACGCGGCGCGTGCTCGACCACCCCGACCCCCGCGCCCCCGGGCGGACCGAGGTCGCGCCCGGGCCGACGGAGCGGCCCGCATGAGGCGGGCCACGATCGGCGTGCTCGGGGGCGGCCAGCTCGGGCGCATGCTCGCCCTCGCGGGGCACCGCCTCGGGCTCTGGCTCCGCTTCTACGACCGCGCCCCCGACGCCGTCGCCGGGCACGTGGGCGAGTTGCAGGTGGGCGAGTTCACGGACGCGGCCCGCCTGGAGCGCTTCGCCGCGGGGCTGGACGTGGTCACCTACGAGTTCGAGAACGTACCGATCGACACGGCGCGTCACCTTTCGCGGCTGGTCGCGGTCCTGCCGGCGCCGATCGCCCTGGAGCAGGCGCAGGACCGGCTGCGCGAGAAGGACCTGTTCACGCGCCTGGGGATCGCCACGCCGCCCTTCCGCGACGTCGAGTCGCGGGCGGCGCTGGATCTCGCGGTCGCCGACCTGGGGCTGCCGGCGGTGCTCAAGACGCGGCGGCTGGGGTACGACGGCAAGGGTCAGGCGGTGCTGCGCGGGCCCGCCGAGGTGGACAGAGCCTGGGACCGCCTGGCGGGGTCGGCGCCGCTGATCCTCGAGTCCTTGGTCGCCTTCGAGCGCGAGGTGTCGATCATCGCGGCCCGCTCGACCCGGGGCGAGGTCGCGTTCTACCCGCTGGTCGAGAACGAGCACCGCGACGGCATCCTGCGCCTGTCGCGCTGCCCCGCGCCCCGGAGCACGGCACCCGTCGAGCGGCAGGCCCGCGACGCCGCCGCCGCCCTCATGGCCGCGATGGACTACGCCGGCGTGCTCACCGTGGAGTTCTTCGACGTGGGCGGTCGCCTGCTCGCCAACGAGATGGCCCCGCGCGTGCACAACTCGGGGCACTGGACGATCGACGGAGCGGCGACGAGCCAGTTCGAGAACCACTTGCGGGCGATCCTCGGGCTGCCGCTGGGCGACTGCTCCCCCACGGGCCACGCCGCCATGATCAACCTGATCGGCACGCACCCGCCGCTGGAGCGCCTGGCGGCGATCCCCGGGGCCCGCGTTCATCTCTACGGCAAGGAGCCGCGCCCGGGACGGAAACTCGGGCACGTGACCATCGTCGAGTCTGACGGTGGCGTGTTGGCAAGGCGCCTCGACGAAGCGCGTCGATCCGTGCTTCCTCCATGATCGGAGCCATGCCGGGGTGGTCTGACCCCATCTTCGGTCCAAGTCGGATGAGAGCCTTCGGGGCTCCCTGGGGGCCTGGTTGCGCAGGGCGCTGTGGGGTCGTTGCTCATTGTCATCGCTCCGCCAAGCCTCGATGGTCTGGCGGGCCTCTTCCAGCGGTTCGAACCGGTGCACGTTCAGGCACTCGGCACGCGCCCGCGCGTTGGATGCCTCGATCACCACGTTGCCCGTCGGCGGGGCGCATGCGGCGGCTGACCGCTTCGGTCGATGGTGCCGCGACGGACGTGCCCTACGCCAAGTTCGGTCCCCAGGTCAACACGGGCGATGGGTTGCCGACGCTGCAACAGGGCGGGCACCCCAGTGGCTCGTCGTGGCCGCTCCAGCATGCGCTCGACGGCGTTCGCGGGCGCGACGTCCTGCGGTAGCGCCCCCCCCGATCGTCGCGGCCCGTGCGCCGCCCTATCGTCCGCCCCCCGGCGGTCTCGTGCCGCCCGGGACGCCACGGACGAGCCATGCCCAAGGTCCAGTTCAACCTCTCCCAGAACGACGCGCCCCTCGGCAGCTTCACCGTCGAGGTCGACGAGGCCAAGGCCCCGATCTCCAGCGCCAACTTCGTCGAGTACGCCCGCTCGGGCTTCTACGAGGGCACGACGTTCCACCGCGTCATCCCCACGTTCATGGTGCAGGGCGGCGGGCACCTGCCCGACCTCTCGCGCAAGCCCACGCGCCCGGCCATCAAGAACGAGTGGACCAACGGGCTCAAGAACGTGCGGGGCACCGTGGCCATGGCGCGGCTGGGGGGCAACCCGGACTCGGCCACCGGCCAGTTCTTCGTCAACGTCGTCGACAACGCCTTCCTCGACCGCCCCCAGCCCGACGGCGCCGCCTACGCCGTCTTCGGCAGGGTCGTCGAGGGCATGGAGGTCGTCGACAAGATCCGCAACACGCCCACGCGGAGCCAGGGCGGCATGCAGGACGTGCCCAAGTCGCCCGTGGTCATCACGTCGGCGAAGGTGATCGAGGGCTAGTGGCGCGAGTCGGAAGAACGCGCACCAAGGCGCGGGCGGACGCCGCGGGTGCCACGGGCGATCCGCCTTGCGAATCGCCCGTGCCGGCGTCCGGACGGGCCTCGAACAGCCGCACGGGTCATCGGGCGAAGCGCCCGATGACCCGTGGCACCCGGAGCGCTCCGTCCACGGACTTCCGACACACACCACTCGCGGCGCGAGTCGGAAGAACGTGCACCAAGGCGCCGGCGGGCGCTGCGGGTGCCACGGGCGATCCGCCTTGCGGATCGCCCGTGCCGGCGTCCGGACGGGCCTCGAACAGCCGCACGGGTCATCGGGCGAAGCGCCCGATGACCCGTGGCACCCGGAGCGCTCCGTTCACGGACTTTCGACCCGCGCCACAGGCGGAAGGGGAGTGGGGGCCGACCATGCCCGTCCGCATCGAGAACGAGCCCGGAGGGTGCCGCATCGACGTGCGCGTGGTGCCCGGCAGCCGACGCGCCGGCGTCGTCGGCCCGCTGGGCGACCGCCTCAAGGTCAAGGTCGCGGCCCCGCCGGAGGACGGCCGCGCCAACGCCGAGGTCCGGCGCCTGCTCGCCGCGGCCCTCGGCGTGCCCGATCACGCCGTCACGATCGCCCAAGGACACGCCCGGCCCGAGAAGCAGGCTCGAATCGCGGGCCTGGGATCGGACGAGGCGCGTCGGCGGCTGGGATTGGCCTGATCACGGCGCCAGCCGCATGGGCATCTCGACCCGCCCCTCCAGCGTCCGGTGGATCGGGCAGCTCTTGGCGATCTCGAAGACGCGCTGGCGGTCCTCCGCCGACAGGCTCCCGGCCAGCTCCACCTCCAGCTCGATCTTCGTGAAGGCCCCGTTCGCCGCTCTGGTCGGCACACCGCGGACGATCACGGACTCGAGAGCGATTCCCTTTCGCCTGGCGTAGATCCTCGCGGTGACCGCGATGCAGGCGCAGAGCGATCCGGCGAAGAGTTCGAGAGGCGAAGGCGCCGTCCCGCCGCCGCCCGATTCGGTGTGGGCGTCGGCCTGGACCGAGAGGGCCCCGGCCTGGATCGTGGTTGCGAATGGAGCCCCGCCGCTGGTCGCCGTCACTGTCACGTTACCCGCCATCATCCACCTCCCCGGATCACCGTTTCATGGTGAGCTTCAGCCCCACGGCCCCCGCGACGATCATGGCCAGGAACAGGGCCCGCTGTGCGGTCGCGGGCTCCTTGAAGAGCACGACCCCGGCGATCGCGGTGCCGGCGGCCCCGATGCCGGTCCACGCCGCGTACGCCGTCCCGATCGGCAGCGTGCGCACGGACTGGGCCAGCAGCACGAAGCTGGCGATCATGAGGGCGATGGTCCAGGCCGAGGGCCAGGCGCGGGTGAAGCCGCTGGACTGCTTCATGCCGATGGCCCAGGCGCACTCCAGCACGCCGGCGACCGCGAGCAGCCCCCAGGCCCAGCCCGTGCCTGCCGTCGCCCCGCCCTCCACCTAGCGTCCTCCCGCGCGCCGGGCCCTGGTGATGATCACCGGCTCCACCGGCACGTTCCTGAACTCGACGTCCTTCTCGTCGAGGGCCCGCGTGGGCACGGCCCCGATCGCGTCCACGACGTCCATCCCATCGACCACGCGCCCGAACACGGCGTACCCGGCGTTCCCGCTGATCTCGCGGGCGACGTCGAGGCGCGCGTTGTCCGACAGGTTGATGTACCACTGGCGCGTGCCCGAGTCGGGCTCGGTGTCGCGGGCCACGCCCAGCGTGCCCCGCAGGTTCCGCAGCCCGTTGGCCCACTCGTTCTTGATCTTGGGGTCCTTGTCCACGCCGCTGCCCTCGGCCTTGGCGCGGTTGTCCATCGACACGGTGAACCCACCGGTCTGGATCACGAAGGTCTTGACGACGCGGTGGAAGACGATGCCGTCGTAGGCCCCGCGGTCGACGTAGGCGAGGAAGTTCGCCGCGCTCACGGGGGCCCGGGCCCGGTCCACCTCGATGAGGATTCGGCCCATCGTCGTCTCGAGCTCGACCGGGACCGGGGCGTTGGGGTCGGGCGGCTGCCCGCCGGTCGCGCACGCGCCGAGCACCACGCCGAGCATCGCCAAGAGCGTCATCGTTCTCATGGAGGGACCTCCCGCGGGCAGGGTACCCGGGCCGCCGCCCCCGCGACCGCTACCGTCCGGCGTGACCCCGGACCTGGCCAGCCGCGTCCACGCCGCGATCGCCCGCCCCGTCGCCAGGGCCGCCCGCATCGGCGGCGGGGCGGCGGGCTCGGTGGTGCGGCTCTGGTTCGCGGACGGCTCGACCGCGGTGGCCAAGACGCCGGCCCCGGGGTTCGGCGGGCTCGACGCCGAGGCCCGCTCGCTGGGCCTGCTCGCCCGGCGCTCGACGCTGCCCGTGCCGCGGGTGCTGCACGCCGAACCCACGCTGCTCGTTCTGGAGGACATGCCGGGCACCGTCGGCGCCGACGCAACGACCCAGGCCCACGCCGCGGACCTGCTCGCCGCGCTCCACGCCGTCACCAGCCGCGACGATCCCGAGGGGCTGGGGCGCTTCGGCCTCTCCTTCGACAACACCATCGGCCCGCTGCCGCAGCCCAACGCGTGGCAGGCGTCGTGGCCCGCGTTCTTCCGCGAGCGCCGCCTCGGCCCCATGATCGAGCGGGGGGCGCGCGAGGGCGCCCTGTCGAGCGGGCTGGGCGCGCGGCTCTCGCGCCTGTCCGCGCGGCTCGACGAGCTGGTCCCGGCCTCGCCCCCGCCCTCGCTGGTCCACGGCGACGTCTGGACGGGCAACGTCCTGTCGTCCCGCGGCCGGATCACGGCCCTGCTCGACCCCTCGCCCTACTACGGGCACGCGGAGGTCGAGCTGGCCTTCATCACGCTCTTCTCGACGTTCCGCACCGCGTTCTTCGGGCCCTACTTCGAGCGAAGCGGCACGCCGCGGGCCGACCAGGAAGCGTTCTTCTCGACCCGTCGGCACGTCTACAACCTCTATCCGCTGCTGGTACACGCCCGCCTGTTCGGGGCCTCGTACGCGGACCAGGTGGCGTGCACGCTCCGCGGGCTGGGCTTCTGACGCTACCCTGCGGCATGCAGGACACCCCCATCGCCCGGGCCCAGGCCTTCATGCGCGACAACGCCGTCGACGCCTGGCTGGTCCACGACTTCCGCGTCAACAACCACGCCTTCTCCACGCTCGTGCCGCCCGCGCCCGGCGCCAAGCGCTGGACGACGCGACGCTGCGACCTCTTCATCCCCGCCCGCGGACGCCCCACGCTCCTGGTGCACGCCATCGACGCCGGGCAGTTCGAGCACGCCGCCGGCTTGGGCGTCGAGCGCAAGGTCTTCCTCACCTGGCGGCAGTGGCAGGGGGAGCTCCGCGGGCTCCTCCAGGGGCACGCCAAGGTCGCCATGGAATACTCGGCCAACAACGAGCTGCCGGTGGTCGGCGTCGTGGACGCGGGCACCGTCGAGTTCGTGCGCGGGGTCGGGGCCGAGGTCGTGTCCTCCGCGGACCTGATCCAGGCGTGCGTGGCGGCGTGGTCGCGCCAGGCCGTCGAGCTGCACGCCCAGGCCTCCGCCCAGGTCGCCCTCATCAAGGACCACGCCTTCGACGTCATCCGCAAGGCGCACGCGGCGGGGCGCGTCATCCACGAGCACGAGGTGGTCGAGGCGATCCACGGGGGCTTCCGCGACGCGGGGCTGGAGTGGCCCGACGGCCCCATCGTCGCCGTCAACGCCCACGCCGCCGACCCCCACTACGAGCCCTCGCCCGACCACCCCACGCCCATCAAGCCGGGCGACTGGGTGCTGCTGGACCTGTGGGCCCGCCGACCCGGCGAATCCAACATCTTCTCCGACATCACCTGGGTCGCTTTCGCGGGGCGCGAGCCCACGCCCGAGCACCGCAAGGTCTTCGAGACGGTGAAGGCGGCCCGCGACGCCGCCGTCGCCGCCGCCCGGGCCGCCTGGAGCCGCGAGGAGCCGATCCGCGGCTACCAGCTCGACGACACAGCCCGCCACGTCATCGCCGAGGCCGGCTTCGAGAAGGCCGTCAAGCACCGCACGGGGCACTCCCTCAGCCCGGGCCAGTTCGTCCACGGCGTGGGCATGAACCTCGACAACCTCGAAACCCACGACACCCGCCTCATGCTCCCCGGCATCGGCTTTACCGTCGAACCGGGCGTCTACCTCGACGGTCGCTTTGGCGTGCGCCTCGAGATCAACCTCCATGTCGACCCCGCCCGCGGCCCCGTGGTCACAAGCTGCGTCCAGGACGACATCGTTCTCCTCGCCTGATCAGGCCGGGTGGAACAGGCGCCCCGCCTGTCCGCTCTGTTCATCGCGCGATGCCCCAGGAGAGACGCCGGCCACGAGGCGGTTTGGACGTTCCTCCTCTGCCAGCCCCCACCCGCACCGCAGGGACGTGGTATTGCTCGAAGGCGGCGCCGTTTCGCCCGCGATGGTGTCGTGGCGAACCCGGACAGGTTGACGGGGCGTGGAGACGTGCTTGGGCGCTCGGCGTTCACACGACTTCGAGCGTGTTCCTTGGGTATGACCACTACGGGCGGGCTTGACCTGCTCCGGAGAACCTGAGCCAGTCCGGACGAGGGCTTTTCGGGTGCAAGGTGCCCAGGAGACTCTCGATGAAGCGGACGCGACACACGACCGAGGAGATCATCCGGAAGCCGCGTGAGGCCGAGACGCTCGTGGCCTCGGGGCAGACGCGGCCCAGGTCCGCCAGAAGTTGGAGGTCAGCGAGCAGACGCTGGGGCGGTGGAGGAAGCAGTACCGCGGGATGGGCGACGAGGACATCCGGCGGCACAAGGCGCTGGAGGAGGAGAACCGCCGCTTGAAGAAGGCGGTGGCGGACCTGACGCTGGACAAACAGATCTTGAAGGAAGCCCCGGAGGGAAAAGACTGAGCCCGGCGTCGCGGCGGGCCTTGGTGGTGCGGGTTCGGCGCGGCATCGCGGACCTGTCGGAGCTCGGGCGTGCCGCACGCTGGGCCAGGCGCGGAGCACCCGGCGGTTCCAGGGGACGTAACTCCTCAGCAGTGTTCCACGCGCCGGACGCGAACGGGAACCGACTTGCGCTTGGGCCGAGGGGAGTGCATCACACGCGGCGTGGGCACGGACGCCGCCGCA
>Ga0194119_10010439_pt1 | contig 12230 bp, 10 predicted proteins | sample TA2MahC100mmetaG_FD_148620 | JGI IMG/M metagenome (GOLD analysis project Ga0194119, IMG submission 148620) | Freshwater microbial communities from Lake Tanganyika, Tanzania - TA2015018 Mahale Deep Cast 100m | ecosystem: Environmental > Aquatic > Freshwater > Lake | place: Tanzania: Lake... | reverse complement strand
CAGCATTATCGGTGCCCAGTCGCTCATCAACGCCGGCATGCCGAACAAGGTGGTGGCGCTCAAGAACGGCACCATGGGCTGGCACCTCGCCGGGCTCAAGCTCGCCCATGGCGAGACGGTGATGGCGCCGCTTCCGTCCGCCGATGGCCTGAAGAAGGCGAAAGACGCGGCCGAGCGGGTGGCAAGGCGTTTCGGCATCCGCAGCATCGGCTTGAGCGATCTCGAGCGTTTCGAGGCGGAGAGCGACGCGCGGAGTCTCTACGTCTTCGATGTGCGTTCTCCTGAGGAGTATCGCGCCGGGCACCGGGCCGGATCGCGATCGGCGCCCGGCGGCCAGCTCGTGCAGGCGACCGACAGCTACGCGGCGACGCGCAATGCGCGGATCGCGCTGATCGACGATAACGGCGTACGCGCAACGATGACGGCGTCCTGGCTCCTCCAGATGGGTTGGGAGGATGTCTATGTCGTGGAGGCCGGGCTCACTGGCCCGCTGGAAACCGGGCCCGAGCGACGGAGCGTCCTCGGCCTTGCTCTGGCAAAGTCGCACTGGATCGACCCGCACGGGCTCAAGGCCCTCATCGAGGCCGGCGAGGCCGTGGTCGTCGATCTCGACACCAGCCTTCGCTTTCGCGAGCGGCGGATTCCGGGCGCGCTGTTCGGCATCCGCTCCCGCCTGAAAGATCTCGTGCCGACCCTGCCCAAGGGGAAGCGCGTCGTCATGACGTCCGGCGACGGCCTCGTCGCCAGGCTCGCGGCCGACGAGATGCAGGCGCTGACGGAGAAAGAGACGGCGGCACTGCTCGGCGGCACCGAGGCCTGGACCGCTGCCGGCTTGCCGACCGCCTCCGGGAGCGACGGCCTTCCCGCCCAGCCCGACGACGTCTGGTACCGCCCCTACGACCGCGCCACCGGCGTCGAGGAGGCGATGAAGGAGTACCTCTCCTGGGAGATCGAGCTCGTGCGCCAGATCGAGCGCGACGGCGATACGCGCTTCAGGACGTTTTCGGCTGCCTAGCTAGCTGCGGCCGCCATCGACCGAGATGATCTGGCCGGTGATCCACTCCGCCTGATCAGAGGCGAGCCACAGCACCGCGTTGGCGATGTCCTCGGGCCTGCCGAGGCGCCGCGTATGCGTGTTCTCGACCAGCCGCCTCTGACCCTCGGGGCCGTAGCTGTCCCACTGCTTCTGCGTCGAGGGGTTCGAGATCACGAAGCCGGGCGCGACGCTGTTGACGGTGATGCCATGCGGGCCGAGCTCCCAGGAGAGCTGGCGGGTGATGCCCACCACCGCATGCTTGGCCGCACAGTAGCCCTGGATGCCGGTCAGGCTCGGACGCAGGCCTGCGCCCGAGGAGACCGTGATGACGCGGCCCTTCTTCTGGCGCTTCATCGCCGGCGCAGCGGCCTGGATGCACCAGAAAGCGCTGTCGGCGTTCGCTTCGAAGAGGACGTGCCACTTGTCCTCGTCGATCTCCTCGATCGGTCGGTTAACCTGGCCGCGCACGCCGCCCGCCGCCATCGCCAGGATGTCGATGCCGCCTTCCGCCTCGGCAACCTTGGCGAAGGTCGCGTGCACAGCGGCGCGGTCGGAGAGATCGAGCGCCGCGGTGGCGACGGCGCCGGCCTCCCTCGCGGCTTTCAATCCCTCGGGATCGAGGTCAAGCGCATGGACCTTGGCGCCCGATCGGGCGAAGGCCTTGACGATGCCGCGGCCGATGCCCTGCGCAGCACCGGTGACGATTACGCGGCGGCCGGAGAAGTCGAGCTGCATGTTTCGAGCAACCTGTCCAAAGTTTCCCAGGATTGTTGACGCCGGCCGTCCTCGATGTCGTGGATCAGCTCGACGAGGCGATCGAGCACAGGCGTCGCGAGGCCGACCTCGCGCGCCAGCGGTGCTACCACGGCGATCTGCGCATCGACCTCGGTCTTGCGCTTGCGCACGGCGAGATCGCGCCAGATGCCGGAATGCGTCTTGGCGGTGTGGCGGTTGTATTCGGCGAGGTCGGCGACCGATTTCCGCGCCGCCGCTTCGGACGCTCCCGGCATGAAGGCCGAGGGCTCGAAGCCGTTGAAGCCGAGAGGCTTGACCCCGCGCTTGGCGGCGACCGCCATGATCTCGCGCGCGACGCGGTCGAAGACCGGGAAGTGGCGTTCGCTCGCCAGGTTCTCGCTCATCGGCGCATTGGTCAGCGCCGTGGCAAAGAGCTGCGCGCCGTATCCCAGCTTGCCCCAGAGATAGCCCCAGATGTTGTCGGTCATCACCGCGTTGGGCTCGAAGATCCGAAGCACGCGGTGCATATCCTTTAGCCTGGGCGTGGTCTTTCCATCGATCTCGCCGACCGCGACGAAACCGCGGTTGCCGTAAAGGATCTTGCCCGGCCCGTGCCAGTCGGCGCCGAAATTGACGAAGCTTCCCATCGTCCGCTTCTCGCCGACGATCTTCGCGATCGCGATCTCGTTGAGGCCGTTCTGCGCCGAGAGCACATAGCCGTCGGCCGCGAGATGCGGCGCCAAGGCCTTGGACGCCGCTTCGGTGTGATGCGCCTTCACCGCGAGGATGACGCGGTCATAGACGCCCTTCACTCCGGCCGGGCTCGCCGCCTTGACCTTCTGGCGGAAGGTCTCGACCGGCCCTTCGATCGAGAGCCCGTCGGCATTCATCGTCCGCACATGCTCATCGACGATGTCGACCAGCAGCACATCCTCGCCGGCGCGCGCGAGATAGGCGCCGATGGTGCCGCCAATGGCACCGGCTCCCCAGATCAGTATCGGCGTGCTCATGCCCATTCGCTCCCGGCCATCAGCCCGCGCGTTTCCTCGACCGCAACGGCCCAGATCGCCATCATCTCGGCATCGTCGCGCTGATAGTAGCCGCCATAGTTGCCGTCACCGATGACCTGGCGCACGCCTTCCGGCCCGCGATCCTTGATCTTGGACATGTCGACCATAGGCTTCTTCTGCGTCGGCATCTCGACACCAGGAAGCCGCGTCCAGGGGAAGTTCTCAAGCCACGAGGCATGGGTCGCCACCGGGTCGATCTCGAGCACCTTCTTCCAGACCTTGGGTGCGTTGTACCAGTCGTGGAAGCGGCAGCGCGTGCCCGGATGGTCGCTCATCCATTCCATCGTCACCGGCATCGCCGGTGCGTTGCCACCATGGCCATTGACGATGAGGATGCGGCGGAAGCCGGTCTTGTAGAGACTGTCGAACAGGTCGCGGATCAGCGCCATGTATGTTGCTGCGCGCACCGACATGCTGCCGGGGAAAGCAAGATAGTAGGGCGTGATGCCATAGGGCACGGCGGGAAAGACGGGAACGCCCAAGGGTTCCGCCGCCTCGACCGCGACCCTCTCCGAGAGGATCGCATCGACCGACAGGCTGAGATAGCCGTGCTGCTCGGTCGAACCGAGAGGCAGCACAGCTCGATCGTCCTTCTTGAGGTAGTCCTCGACCATCGACCAGTTGGTGTCGGTGATCCGCATACGCCTCTCATCCCTCGGTTGCGGTGCGGACGCTACGCCGCATGCCGTCCCCAGCGCCAGCGCGAGTTCCATACCCCGGAACAGGAGCATTTCGGTAGACAGCCCCCCTCTTGCTGATACGATAAGTTTTGCCTATCCGAGAAATAAGCCCGTTCGCAACGGGTCCGTCTGGTTTCGTCCGCCTTCCGAAAGTCAACCCCCTGGAGGCTCGCATGACGACATACCGACTTCCGCTTTCTGCCGGCCTTGCCCTCGCCGTCGCGCTCACCTCGGGTGCGGCGCTCGCACAGAAGAAAGGCGGCGACATGGTGACGGCGCAGCCCGCCGGCACCAACACGCTCGACCCGCATTTCACCGCCTCGGCCGCCGCGCGCAACATGATGCTTGGCATGTACGAGACGCTGATGGCGATCGACGAGAACACGGCGCCGATCCCGCACCTGGCGGAGAAGGTCACCGTCGCCGAGGACGGACTCACCTACACCTTCGCGCTCAGGAAGGGAGTCAAGTTCCACAGCGGCAAAGAGATGACCTCGGCCGACGTCAAGGCCTCGTTCGAGCGCTTCGGCCAGCTGAGCCCGGAAAAGACGACGATGGCGTCGGTCGATCGCATCGACACGCCGGATGCCTACACCGTCGTCTTCAAGATGAAGGCGCTCGACACCTCCTTCCTCGACCGCCTTGCCTCGCCGGCCTCGCCGACGACGATCATCCCCACGGAAGAGGCATCGAAGCCGGTCAACAAGACCGCAATGATCTCGACCGGGCCCTATCAGTACGTGGAGTGGCAGCCGGACACCCATCTCAAGGTGAAGCGTTTCGACGGCTACAGCGCCGCTCCCGGCAAGACCGCCGACGGTCTCGGCGGCAAGAAGACCGCCTATTTCGACTCGGTCACCGTCCGCGTCATCCGCGAGGCGAGCGCCCGCGTCGCCGCACTCGAGGCCGGCCAAGTCCACTACATCGAGGACGCCCCCGTGCTGGCCGCCCAGCGGCTCGCAGGCAATGCCAAGCTCAAGGTCGTCGACCTGCTGCCGGCGATGCAGCCGGTGATGCTGATCAACTCGATCCAAGCGCCGACCAACAACGTGAAGCTCCGCCAGGCGATGCAGGCGGCAGTCGACATGAAGGAGGTCATGACCGCGGCGACCGACGGCAACTACAAGCTCAACCACTCCTTCGTCTATCCGAACAACCCCTACTTCAACGACGCCGGCAAGAAGGCATACAGCGTCGGCGACATGAAGCGGGCGAAGCAGCTGCTGGCCGAGTCCGGCTACAAGGGTGAGCCGATCACGATGCTCACCAACAAGGACTACCAGTACATGTACAAGTCGGCGCTGGTGATCTCCGAGCAGCTCAAGGATCTCGGCGTCAACATCAAGCTCGAGGTGCTGGACTGGCCGACCATGGCCGACCTTTCGCGCAAACGCGAAGGCTGGAACATGGCGGCCTCCGGTCTCGCCATCCAGCCCTTCGTCGGACCCTACAGCTACATGAAGCTGTTCTGGGGCACGACGCACATCGCCTTCGCCGACAAGGATCCGGTGCTCGAGGAGGCGTGGACCAAGTTCAACAAGTCGCTCAAGCTCGCCGACCGCAAGGACGCCTGGACGCAGATCGAGGGCCGCATGGCCGATCAGGTCTACGTCATGAAGCTCGGCGATGCCGGCAACAAGCTGGCGATGGTCAAGAACCTCGGCGGCTTCAAGCCGTTTGCCGGGGCCGTCCGCATGTGGGACGTCTGGTTCGAGTAGCCGACATGGCCGCGGCGCTCGCGCGGGCGCCGCGGCCGACCTCGGGGGCCTTGTCGTAGATGGGTGCCTATATCGTCCGCCGGCTGCTGGTGACCATCGTCGTCCTGCTGCTGGTGAGCCTGATCTCCTTCTCCATCATGCAGCTCGTGCCCGGCGACCCCGCCGTCGTCATGGCCGGGCTCGCCGCCACGGCCGACCAGATCCAGCGCATTCGCGAGCAGTTCGGCCTCGACCAGCCCTTTCACGTCCAGCTGATTCGCTGGTACGCCGGCATCGCCGTCGGCGACATGGGGCAGTCGATGACCCTCGGCCGCTCGGTCGGCAAGGCGCTCGCCGAACGTCTGCCGGCCCTCGTTGCCTTCGTCATGACCCTGGTGATCGGGCTCGGTGCCGGTATCCTCGCCGCGATCCGCCAGAACACCTGGGTCGACCAGCTGATCATGACTCTGGCGGTTATCGGCGTCTCGATGCCGTCCTTCTGGCTTGGCCTGATCTTCATCATCGTCTTCGCCGTCATGCTCGACCTGCTGCCGGCCGGCGGCTATGTGCCCTTCGCGCAGAATCCGAAGGACTGGCTGGTCAGCCTGCTGCTGCCGGCGTTCTCGCTGGCTCTCCTGCAGATGGGCCTTCTCGCCCGCATCACGCGCTCGACCATGGTCGAGATCCTGCGGCAGGACTTCATCCGCACGGCCAGGGCCAAAGGCCTGCCGGCCTGGGTCGTCATCTGCAAGCACGCACTGATGAACGTCATGGTCATGGTCGCCACGATCATCGGTATCGTCTTCAGCCTCATGCTCTCCGGCTCGATCGTGATCGAAACCGTGTTCTCAATTCCCGGCCTCGGTCGGCTGATGGCGAGCGCAATCTTGACCCGCGACTACCCGCTGATCCAGGGCGGTCTGCTGCTCACCGCCGCAATGTTCGTGCTGATCAACCTCGCGGTTGACGTGCTCTACGCCTATCTCGATCCGCGTATCCGCTATGACTGACGCGGCGGTCCAGGCTCCGGCGCTGATGAGGAGGCGTAGCGCCTGGCGGCGCTATGCCACCCATCGGCTGTTCGCCGCCGGTGCCATCCTTTGCTCGATCGCCGTCCTCTTGGCGATCTTCGCCGACGTCCTCGCTGTCCGCTCGCCCGAGCGTACCCGCATTAGCGCCACCTTCCAGCCGCCCTCGGATACCTACTTGATGGGCACCGACAATCTTGGCCGCGACGTCTGGAGCAGGGTCGCGCATGGCTCGCGCGTCTCAATCCTGATCGGGCTCGCAACCGTGATGCTCGCCGGGATCGCCGGCACGCTGGTCGGGCTCTTCGCCGGCTACTACCGCCGGCTCGACGAGCCATTGATGCGACTCATGGATGCCCTGATGTCCTTCCCGGCGCTCTTGCTCGCCGTCGGCATCACCGCTGCGCTCGGGCCGTCGGCGACCAATGTCGTGATTGCGATCGCCGTCGTCTACGCGCCGCGCACCGCGCGCATTGTCCGCGCCTCGACGCTGGTCCTGCGCGAGATGGACTTCGTCATGGGGGCCAAGGCTGCCGGCGCCACCGACCTCCGCATCCTGCTTCGCCACCTGCTTCCCAACTGCCTGGGTCCGCTAGTCGTCCAGCTCACTTTCGTCTTCGCCTATGCGGTATTGGCCGAGGCGGCTCTGAGCTTCCTCGGCATGGGCCCGCCGCCGCCGGCGCCCTCATGGGGCAATGTGATCTCCGACGGCCGCGACTACCTGCGCGAAGCACCGTGGATCTGTCTGTTCCCAGGGCTTGCGATCTCGATCACCGTGCTTGGCCTCAACCTGCTCGGCGACGGGCTCCGCGACCTGCTCGACCCGCGCATGAAGATCCAGGAGTCGTGACCCGGCCGAGTGCTACAGTCCAGCATAAACAAAACATGGGAGGCAGCCGTGCTTAGAGGAGCCATATTCGCCGGGGCGCTTGCCCTGTTCGCCTTCGCGCCCGACGCCTATGCGCAGACGACCATCAAGGTCGTACCGCATGCCGATCTCCGCGTGCTCGATCCGCATCTGGCGACGCCGCTGATCACCAAGATGCATGGCGCGGCGGTCTACGAGACCCTCCTCGCCTGGGATTCCAAGCTCAACATCAAGCCGGTGGCGGCGCAGTCCTACTCGGTCTCGCCGGACCGGCTGACCTACACCTTCACCATGCGCCCGGGTGCCAAGTTCCATGACGGAACGCCGGTGCGCGCCCAGGATGCGCTCGCCTCGCTCAAGCGCTGGATGGCGCGCGATTCCCTTGGCCGCCGGCTCAACGGCCTCGTTGCCGCCTATGAGGTCGAGAACGACCAGACCTTCCGTCTCAAGCTCAAGGAGCCCGACTCCTTCGTCGAGTTCACCCTCGGTGCCACCGGCGCGCTGCTGCCGCAGATCATGCGCGAGAAGGAGGCAATGACCGACCCGAGCACGGCGGTTACCGAGATCGTCGGATCCGGCCCCTTCAAGTTCGTCAAGGACGAGTATGTGCCGGGCGCCAAGGTCGTCTATGTCAAGAATGCCGACTACGTGCCGCGCACCGAGGCGCCCGACGGCTTGACCGGAGCGCGCATCGTCAAGGTCGACCGCGTCGAATGGACCATCATTCCCGACCCGGCAACCGCGGCGGCGGCGCTGACCAAGGGCGAGGTGGACTACTGGGACACGGTCGCGCTCGACCAGTTGCCCGTGCTGGCGAAGAGCAAGGATGTGGTGACCGGCAAGCTGGTGCCGCTGCCCTATGTCGCCAATATCCGCATGAACCAGATCCAGCCGCCCTTCGACAACGTCAAGGTCCGCCAGGTGGTCGCGGCATTACTCGACCAGACCGAGCTGATGCAAGCGGCGGTCGGCGATCCCAACTGGTATGCGACCTGCCTCTCCTTCTTCGTCTGCGGCTCGCCCAACGCGACGCTGGCCGGCAGCGAGCCCTACGCCAGGCCCAGCGTCGCCAAAGCCAAGGAGATGCTGGCCGCCTCCGGCTACAAGGGCGAGAAGGTCGTCATCCTCGGCACCAAGGAGCTGGCGCCGATCGGCGGCATGGTCGAGGTGCTGAACCAGCGCATGAAGGAGGCCGGCTTCAATGTCGAACTCCGCATGATGGCCTGGGGTGTTCTCACCACTCTGATCAACAAGCATCCGCCGGAAGCCGGCAGCTGGAACATCTTCGCCACATATTCGACCGGCGGCGTCATGCACCATCCGCTGACCAACATCTTCGCCGACATGGACTGCAACGCGAAGAACGTCGCGGGATGGCCGTGCGACCAGGAGCAGATGAAGCTGAAGGCGGCCTACCTCAAGGCCTCGGGAGACGCGCAGAAGCCGGCTCTAGACGCGCTCCATCGCCGCATCTGGGACCAGGTCGTCTATGTTCCCGGCGGCCAGTTCGACGCGCCCTTCGCCTGGCGCAGCAATCTCGACGGCGTGGCGCCGGCGGCGCTACCGGTATTCTGGAACATCAGCAAGAAATAGGCTCAACTCGTATTCCCACCTTCCGAGGGGCCGGCAGCGAGCCGGCCCCTTCTTTCCTCGATCCGGGTCATGACCGACATCACCGTCTCCGCCCACGGGCTCAACACCGCGATCCGGGCCATTCTGGCCGGCGCCGGCAGCCATGAGCGCGAGCAGAAGCTGGTTGCCGACCATCTGGTCCTCGCCAACCTGACCGGGCACGACTCCCATGGCGTCGGCATGCTGCCGAATTACATCGCCTCAGCACGCGAGGGCCGGCACCGCGTCAACGGCAAGGCCGAGCTCGTCGACGATGCTGGCGCGCTGCTGACCTTCGACGGCGGCACCTCCTATGGCCAGGTCGTCGCCTTCGAGGCGATGGAGATCGCGATCGAGCGCGTGCGCCGCCACGGCGTCGCCGTCGTCTCGATCCGCAACTCCAACCACGTGGGCCGCATCGGTCACTGGGCCGAGCAATGCGCCGCCTCTGGATATGTCTCGATCCATTTCTGCTGCGGCTTTGCCAACCGCACCTTGGTAGCGCCCTTCGGCGGCACCGATGCGCGCTTCGGCACCAACCCCTTCTGTGCCGGCTTCCCGCGCCCGGGTGATGAGCCGATTATTCTCGACTTCGCGACAAGCAAGATCGCAGCAGGAAAAGTCCGCGTGGCGATGAACAAGGGCGAGACGCTGCCCGAAGAGGTGCTGCTCGACGCCAAGGGCAAGCCGACCACCGATCCGAAGCAGCTCTACGTGCCCCCGACCGGCGCGCTGCTGCCGATCGGCGGCCACAAGGGCTACGGACTTGCCTTCATCTGCGAGCTGTTTGGCGGCGCGCTTTCCGGAGGCGGCACCTGGACCAAGGCCAAGCTCGGCCGCCGCGTCAACGTCAACAACATGTTCTCGATCGTCGTCGATCCGCAGCGCCTCGGCGGCCGCGACGTTATGGCCGAGGAAGCGAGGAACTTCGCCGAGTGGGTCAAGGCCTCGCCTCCGGCCGACGGGGTCGAGATTGTGCTGCTGCCCGGCGAGCCCGAGCGCCAGCGCAAGAAAAAGCGCCTCGCCGACGGCATCCCGATCGATACCAACACCTGGAACGAGGTGATCGCAGCGGCTGAGTCCGTCGGCGTCCCGCGTACCGAGATCGCCCACCTCGTCGGTGTTATCCTTTAGAAGAAAAGAATGCGCGAAAACCGCGTCAAGACCATCTGGAAGAAGGGCGGCGTCGTGCTCGCCGGCGGCGTCAATATCGACAGCCCCTATCTCGCCGAGCTGATCGCGCATCAGGGCTTCGACGCGATCATCGTCGACACCCAGCACGCGCCGCTCGACTACAAGGGCATGCTGTCCAATCTCCAGGCGATCTCGACCACGCCCGCGATCCCGATCGTGCGCGTCGGCTGGAACCACCCGCCGCTGATCATGCAGGTGCTCGATGCTGGCGCCTATGGCGTGATCTGCCCGATGGTGAATTCGCGCGCCGATTGCGAGGAATTCGTCAAGGCCTGCTACTATGCGCCGAAAGGCTACCGCAGCTGGGGCCCGATCCGCGGCACGCTCTATGGCGGCCCAGATTATTTCGAGCAGGCAAACGACACCATCCTGCCGATGATCCAGATCGAGACGATCCAGGCAGCGGAGAAACTCGACGAGATCCTGAGCGTGCCGGGCCTCGGCGGCATCTATTTCGGCCCCGGCGACATGTCGATCACGCTCGGGCTGCATCCGCAGAAGGCCTATGAGGATCCGAAACTCCTGACTGTCGTCGAGAAGACGCTGAAGGCCTGCCGCAAGCACAACGTGCTCGCCGGGATCATGACGCCCAATGCCGAGTTCGCGAAGAAGGTGATCGGCTGGGGCGCGCAGCTGGTGACACCCGGCAGCGATATCGGTTTCGTCCGCACCGGTGCCGCCAAGGCGCTCGCCGACTTCCGCGCCTTCGCTCCGGCCATCTGAGGTCACGCTACCGATGTCCAAGCCCAAGGTCCTGATTTCGCCCTACCGGCTTCTCAACTCGACGCATCCCGAGCTGACGCGGCTCAGGGAGGCAGAACTCGAGCTCGTCTTCAATTCGAATGGCCGCAACTTCACGCCGGAAGAGCTGGCCAAGGCGCTCGATGGCTGCATCGGCACCATGGCCGGCGCCGAGAAGTACATCGAGCCCGTATTCGAAGCTGCCAAGGACCTGAAGGTCATCGCCCGCCTTGGCGTCGGTTGGGATGCGGTCGATGTCGATGCGGCGACGAGGCACGGCGTGATCCTGGCAATGGCCTTCGGCTCGAACCACGAGTCGGTGGCCGATCTTGCCTTCTCGCTGATGGGCGCACTGGCGACGCGGCTCTTCACCTATCACCCGCAGATCGCCAGCGGTGGTTGGCAGGCGCAGACGCACGACTCTCTGTGGAAGTCGACGATCGGCATCATCGGGCTCGGGCGCATCGGCAAGGCGGTGGTACGCCGCGCCAAGGCCTTCGAGATGCGGATTCTGGTCGATGACATCAAGCCCGATCACGCCTTCATCAAGGCGAACGGGCTCGAGCTCGTCGACAAGGATGCGATCTTCCGCGAGTCCGACATCGTCACGCTGCACTGCTCGGCCAATGCCGAGACCGCCGACCTGATCAATGCGCGCAGTCTGGGCCTGATGAAGCCGACGGCGTTCCTGATCAATGCCGCGCGCGGCAGCATGGTCGACGAAGAGGCGCTGACTCAGGCGCTCGAATCCGGCCGCATCGCCGGTGCAGGGCTCGATGTGTTCAAGAGGGAGCCGCCGATCGGCTCGCCCCTGCTCAAGGCGAGGAACGCGATCTTCACCCCGCATGCCGCCGGCGGCAACAAGCGTGCCTTCGACGCGGCGATGACCCTCGCGGTCGACAACATCCTCGCCGTCCACCGGGGCGGGCGCCCGCGCGAGGATCTGGTTGTCAACCCAGAGGTGTGGCAGCGTCCGCGACGGATCTAAACGGGCGGCCATGGCAGCGCCCAAGGCGTTTCGTATAGGATAACGCATCCACTAGGGGAGGCTCCATTGTCCATCCGCCGACTTTCGCTTCCGACCGCGACCGCGGTCGCAGCTCTCGTCGCCATCGGTCTCGCGTCGTCACCGGCTCTCGCCCAGAAGAAGGGCGGCACCGCCGTCATCGCCCAAGAGGCAGGCCCGCCAACGCTCGACATGCATTTCTCCACCAACATCGCGGTTCGCAACGTGGTGATGCAGGTCTATGAGCAGCTCATCACGCGCGACGAGACCAACGCGCCGATGATGGAGCTGGCCGAGAGCTTCACCGAGTCGGCCGACGGGCTGACCTATACCTTCAAGATCCGGAAGGGCGTCAAGTTTCATAACGGAAAGACGATGAGTTCAGCCGACGTGCTCGCCTCGTACCAACGTTTCGCGCGCATGGGCGTGCAGCGCGGCTTCTTCGAGCAGGTCGCCGAGCTGTCGGCCCCGGATGCCGACACCTTCGTCATGAAGCTCAAGAAGAAGGTGCCGGTGGCGCTGGAAGAGCTGAGCCAGTTCGGCAATCCGGTCGTGATCATCCCG
>Ga0194119_10010437_pt1 | contig 12231 bp, 10 predicted proteins | sample TA2MahC100mmetaG_FD_148620 | JGI IMG/M metagenome (GOLD analysis project Ga0194119, IMG submission 148620) | Freshwater microbial communities from Lake Tanganyika, Tanzania - TA2015018 Mahale Deep Cast 100m | ecosystem: Environmental > Aquatic > Freshwater > Lake | place: Tanzania: Lake... | reverse complement strand
GCAACTAGGCGGCGCGCCGGCAATGGACGCCGCTGTCGATATTTTTTATAGGAAGGTCCTGGCCGATGAGCGCATCGCCCATTTCTTCGAGGGCGTCGACATGGAGAAACAGGCGGCCAAACAGAAGGCTTTTCTGACGATGGCGCTGGGCGGGCCGAACAACTACACCGGGCAGGATATGCGCCGGGCACATGCGCATCTGGTTCAGCGCGGGCTGAACGAATCGCACTTCAACGCCGTCATGGAGAATCTCGGTGCGACGCTGATGGAGCTGGGTGTGCCTCCGGAGTTGATCGCAAAGGCGGCCGAAGTGGCGTTGTCGACCAAGAACGACGTGCTGGCCGGCTGACGCATGGCGAGTATCGAGTTCGAAGGGAAGCGGTTCGCGTCGTTCGACGCGGAGACGGTTCTCGACACATTGCTGCGCGGGGGCGCGGCAATTCCGAACGCCTGCAGGGCCGGCGCCTGCCAGGCTTGCCTGTTGCGCGCTTCCACGGGCTCCGTGCCCGCGGAGGCGCGCCTGGGCCTGCATCCTGCGCTTGCCGGGCAAGGATATTTTCTTTCGTGCCAATGGAAGCCGCAAGAAGACATCGTGATCGCGAGCGCCGGGGCGCTGGATCGCGAGGCGTCCATTCTGACTCTGCAAAAACTCTCACCGACCGTGCTGCGAGTGCGATTGCGGGTGGAGAGCGAATTTTCGTTTCGCGCCGGCCAGTACCTTACCCTGATTCGCCACGACGGGCTCGCGCGTCCCTACTCCATTGCCAGTCTGCCCGAGTCGGGAATGCTGGAACTGCATGTGCGACGGATTCCGGAAGGCCGGTTGAGCGGTTGGCTTTTCGACGAGGCCTCGGAGGGCGGACGCGTCAGAGTCCGGGGACCTGCGGGGAACTGCTTTTATCTTCCCGGCAATCCGGATCAACCCTTGTTGCTGGCCGGCACGGGAACGGGGCTGGCGCCTCTGTACGGCATTGTCCAGGACGCGCTGCGCCAAGGGCATCGCGGCGGCATCGTGCTCTACCACGGCGCGTTGAACGATGAGGGGCTGTATATGCGCGAGGAGTTGCAGGCGCTAGCGGCCGCCGAAGGTTCTTTTCGGTACGAACCCGTGGTTCTGGAAGGCTCGGCGGCGCGCACTGGGCGGCTGGAGCAGGTGATTGCCGCCGACCACCCAAAGCTTGCCGGTTGGCGGGCCTTTCTTTGCGGCGATCCGGCCATTGTGGCGGCCTTGAAAAAGAAGGTGTTCCTATCAGGAATGCCCTTGCGCGAGATCTACTCCGACCCCTTCCTTCCCGCGCCATGCAACTGACCCTGCACTCCGACTACGCACTGCGCGTCCTGTTGTACCTGGCGCATTTTCCCGCGCGGCGCTGTACAACGGCCGAGATCAGCAAGGCATACGGCGTGTCGAAGAATCACCTGGTGCGAGTGATGCATACGCTGGCTTCGCACGGGTACGTGGAACTGCTGCCCGGACGAAGCGGCGGCGTGGTGCTGGCGCGAACGCCGAGGGAGATTCGGATTGGCAGCGTGGTGCGGGACACCGAGGTCAACCTAAACATTGTCGAGTGCTTTCAACCCGAGACCAGCACCTGCTCCATCACCGGCCTCTGCGGCCTGAACGCGCCGCTGCATGGCGCGCGCAACGCGTTTTTCGACGAGCTCGACAAATACACGCTGGCCGATGTCATTCGCGGACAAAGCAGAGCCAAATTCGTCGAGATTATGAACACCTAGCCGGTCGGCGGAGTGTGACATGATGATTTCGTGCCGGTGCCGTTTCTGCATAGGTTCCCGCTCGCAATCGCCTTCGCCTTGGCGTGCCACGCGCAGCCGGATTTATTTGAATCCAAGATTCGTCCGCTGCTCCACGCGCGCTGTTCGACGTGCCACGGCGACAAGGTCCAGATGGCCGGCAAGCGTTTCACGACGCGGGAGGGCATGCACAGTTCCGGCGCCGTCGTGGCCGGAGACCCCAATGCCAGCCCGCTGATTCAAGCCGTTCGCTACGAGGGCCGCGCGAAGATGCCGCCCTCGGGAAAGTTGCCCGCCGCAGAGATCGCGATGCTGGAGAAGTGGATTCGGGACGGCGCGGCGTGGCCGGAAACGGGACCGAAATCCGTCGAGACAACGGCGGCGCATTGGGCGCTCCGGCCGGTCCGCAAGCCGGACCCGCCCGCGGTGCGGAACACGGTCTGGCCGCGCGGCGACATCGACCGTTTCGTACTCCAGCGCATGGAGTCGGCCGGGGTGGCGCCTGTTCCGAACGCCGGCCGGCATGCTTTGTTGCGCCGATTGACGCTCGATATTACGGGATTATTGCCGGCGCCCGCTGAGATCGCCGAGTTCACGGAAGACACATCCGGGGACGCTTTGGAGAAGGCCGTGGACCGGCTGCTTGCCTCGCCGGCGTTCGGCGAACGGTGGGGCCGCCATTGGCTGGACATCACGTATTGGGCCGACACAACGGGCGTTGGCCGGCGCATTCCGCTGCGAGAGGCGTGGCGGTACCGCGACTATGTAATTGATTCTTTCAACAAAGACAAACCGTACGATCAGTTTTTGCGCGAGCAGATCACGGGCTCCAACGGCAAGGACGACGCCAAGGTAGCCACCGGCTTTCTAGTGCTGGGCCCATGGGCGTGGTTCGCTTACGACAAAGCGCAAGCCCGGTCCGATATCGCGGACCTGCAGGTGGACCTGATCGGGCGCTCCGTGATGGGTTTGACGCTAGGTTGCGCACGTTGCCACGACCACAAGTTCGACCCGATTACCAACAAGGACTACTTTGCGCTGGCCGGTATTTTCCTGAGCACCAAAACCACATCGCGCTCCAACGGCGAAGGCGGCATTCACACGGTCCGGCTGCCGGAGACGACCGCCTCCGTCCAGGCCCACGGGGCGGCGCTGGCCGCTTGGGAGAAACAAGTGGCGGAGTTGGAGGCCAGCGACAAGATCTACAGGCAGCAGCAGGCCGAATTGCGTAAGAAGATCGACGCCCTGAAAGCAGAATCGAAAAAAGACGAGGCCGCGGCGGCGGAGAAAGCGTTGGTGGAGCTGAAAAAGAAGACTGAGTTCGCCGGCGACCGCCAGATTCTGCCATTCACGAAATACATGAAGCCCCGGTGGCCTGAGATATACGCGGCCGAGGAGATGGAGTACCCGGAGGACGCGCGCATCGCCGCTCGAGGCGATGCGCATCAGCTAGGCGAACACGTTCCGCGAGGCTTTCCGGCGGCAATCGGCATCGAACGGCCGGCAATCGATCCGCACTCCAGCGGCCGGACGGAGCTGGCGGAGTGGCTGACGGACCCGGCGCACCCGCTGACCGTGCGCGTGTTCGTCAATCGCGTGTGGCATCACATGTTTGGGCGGGGCATCGTTGCCACGACCGACAACTTCGGCTCGCGCGGTGAGCCGCCTACGCACCCGGAGCTGTTGGACTATCTGGCTGCGCGCTTTTTGGAGAACGGCTGGTCGGCAAAAAAGCTGATTCGAGAGATCGCCTTGAGCCGCGTGTACCAACTCTCCAGCCAGCCGGACACGAGCAACGTCCAAGTGGATGCGGGCAATCTGTGGCTGTGGCGCTCCAACCGGCGCCGGCTGGAGGTGGAGGCGATTCGCGATGCCATCCTGCAGACGAGCGGCAAACTAGATCGCACCGGCGGAGGGCCGTCATTGCCGCTGACCGCGCAGAACGTCCACACCATCGCACCGTTCTTCTTGGAAGACGATTCGAAAATCGAGCCGCACATCCGGTATCGCCGGACCGTGTATCAGCCGATTCTCCGCAACAGCCAGGTGGAGGATGTCGACATTCTGAACGTCTTCGACTTTAAGGATCCGGATCAGATTGCCGGCACGCGCCCGGCCACCACGGTTCCGTCGCAGATGCTGTATCTGATGAATTCCGCGTTCGTGAAGGAGGAGGCGCGCCGGCTGGCCGAGGCGACCGGCGGGCTGAGCGCGGCCGCGCGGGTGGAGCGAATCCTGTTGTTAGCGCTCAACCGCCCGGCGACGCAACGCGACCAGGACCAGGCGCGCCAGTTCCTGTCGGACTTCGGCGCCAAGGCCGGCGAAATCGAGGCGTGGGCGCGGTTCTGCCATGCGATATTTGTTTCGAGCGAGTTCTTGTACCGGAGATGAGATGAATCGACGCGAACTCTTGCAGTCTCTAGGCGGCGGCTTCGGATCGCTGGCCTTCGCCGCGATGGCTGGGCTAGAGGCCGCTCCGGTGGACCCGCTCGCGCCGCGCAAGCCGCATTTTCCGGCGAAAGCGAAACGGGTGATCCTGCTTTGGATGCAAGGCGGCCCGTCGCAGATGGACCTGTTCGATTACAAGCCGAGGCTGAAGCGCGAGGCCGGAGGGAAGATTCCATTCTCCGTAAACTCCGCCAAGGAACGGTACGAGGAAAAAGCGCGCCTGATGCCGCCGGTTGCGGAGTTCTCGCAAAAGGGCCAGTGCGGACTCTGGATGTCGGACCTGATGCCGAACCTCGCTACCAAGGTGGATGAGCTCTGCTGGCTGCGCGCGATGGTGACCGACAGCCCGGCGCATCCGGGCGCCATCCGGCTGTTTCAAACCGGCTCGCTGCAGTTTGTCCGCCCATCGATGGGAAGTTGGATTACCTACGGACTTGGTACCGAGAACAGGAATTTGCCGGGATTCGTCGTAATTAGTCCCATGCTGTATGGCGACGACGGCAGCCCGTTGCACTACTCCAACGTTTTTCTACCCGCGATCTATCAGGGAACCCGGCTGGGCGACGCGCGAACGCCCGTAAAGAATTCCAGGATCGGCTACCTGGGCGATGCATCGATGCCGGAAAATCTCCGCCGCCAGCATCTGGACTTGATTCAGGCGCGCAACCGCATGGACATGGAGGAAGCGGGCGCGAATCCCGAAATCGAGGGGTTGATTCAGTCCTACGAACTGGCGTTTCGCATGCAGACCGAGGCGCCGGATACGTTCGACGTGATGAAGGAGAGCGAAGCCACCCGCGAGCTTTACGGGATTGGGAACGATGTCACCGACAATTTCGGGCGAAAGTGTTTGATGGCGCGGCGGCTCGCGGAGGCCGGCGTCCGGTACATTCAGGTGACCGACAACGGATGGGATCATCACTCGAAGATCTCGCAGGGGCTGAGGAAGAGCGCCACGCAGATCGACAAGCCGTTGACAGGCTTGTTGACGGATTTAAAGGCGCGCGGCTTATTGGAAGACACGCTTGTCATTTGGACCGGCGAGTTTGGCCGCACACCGTACGATCAGTCGTTGGGCGGAGCGAGGGAGGACGCCGGGCGCGACCACAATCCGTACTGCTGGACGATGTTCCTGGCCGGCGCCGGCGTGAAACAAGGAATGATTCTGGGAGAAACCGACGAGTATGCGTGGAAGGCGGTCAGCGGGCAGGTGCATGTGCACGACCTGCATGCGACTATTCTTCATCTTCTCGGGCTCGATCATGAAAAGCTGACCTATCGCTACAACGGCCGCGATTTTCGGCTCACCGATGTGTATGGAAACGTGGTGAAGCAAATATTGAGCTAAGGCGGTGGAAATCCGGAACGAATTGCGGCGCACGCGCGTTTGCCGTTCTGGTGGTGCAATGAACCTTCACGAACTATGGGTGGATGCCCGGTATGCGATTCGCTCCTGGCGATCGAACCCCGGCTTTACGGCCGTCGCGCTGCTGGTGCTGGGGTTGGCGATCGGCGCCAACACGGTAGCGTTCACCTTCTTCAACGAGTTCGTGCTGAAGCCGCTGCCGATCCCAGGCGCGGAACACCATGTGCATCTTCGCGCCAGGTACGTGGAAAAGACCGGCGAGAGATTCAACACCATGCGCTGGACGAAGCGCGAATTCGAGGTGCTGCGCACCCGGCTCACGCAGTTTACCCGGTTCTACACCTTCGTCAACGACACGATCGCAGTCACCGATCCGCAACCGCGGAACCTCCAGGCGCGATTTGTCAGCACCGAATACCACAAGGAACTGGGGACTCCGCTGCTGATGGGCATACCCGGCGTGGTGTTGAGTCACGAGACGTGGCAAACGCTTTTCGCCGGCGATCCGGCGATTCTCGGCAAGCCGCTGCGGACCGGTGACAGGGAGTACACGATCACCGGCGTGGCGCCGCAAGGCTACACGGGCATCGACCCGGCGGCGCCGAACGTGTGGCTGCCGCTGGAGCCCACCGATACGCGCACTGTGATGATCGGCGCATTCGGACCGGCGGAGGCGGATCTGCAGCCGCTGGTCACCTCCCTGAACGGATTAGGGGAGAGACGGATCGAGCAAGTATCGGCGCAGCCGCGATCCCACCATATCCCGATGACGGGCGAGACGGCCCTGGTATTCCTGCCGGTGGAGTTCGGGTTTCTGCTGCTCATCGTAGTGGCGTGTGCGAATCTGGCGAACTTGCTGTTGGCGCGGGGGTTTGCACGCAAGAGAGAGATCTCGATCCGGCTGGCGCTCGGCGCCTCGCGGGGGCGCGTGGTGCGGCAGTTGGTCACCGAAAGCGTGGTCCTTGGCTTGGCCGCGGCTGTGCTGGGATTCGGATTGACGATGCTGGCGACACCCGCCGTTCATGAATTTCTGTTTGGAGTTGTCAGCCGGGCTGGAATAATGGTTCCAGCGCCGAGGGTGAATTGGCTGGTGTTTAGCTTCTCGGCGGCCACCGGGATTGGAGTGGGCGTTCTGTTCGGTTTGGCGCCGGCACTGCAAGTGACGCGCAACGCGAGCCCGGGCCGGGCGCGCGGCGCACTTGTGGTGATTCAGGTCGCGGCCAGCACGCTGTTACTGGTGCTGGCGTCGATGCTGATCGCGGATTCGCAATGGTATGGGACGATGCCCTCGGGCTTCGACTATTCCAACCTCTACCAACTCACGGTGAAGCAGGGCGGCACAGTCCAACTGGATGGCAGATTCGGCACCGTGGCAAGGGCGGAGCGAATCCCGCTGCAGGGCGAGCTACGCCAGAAGCCGGCCGTGATTGGGGATCGAGCAATTGGACTGAACGTGACTCGCGTCGACGAAGCCTACATCCCAACGGTGGGGATTCGGTTGGTGCAGGGACGCAACCTGCAAAAGGGAGACGCCGGTGTCGCGGTGGTCAGTGCGAGGACGGCGCGCACACTGTGGCCGGGAGCGAACGCGATCGGCCAGAGCTTCCGGCTGATGGACGACCGGGAGTTTGGAGTCGTCGGCGTTGTGGAGGATGTTGTTAGCGGGTTCTTTTTTCAAGGACTGGACGCGACACACGCCTACGTGCCGTCGTTCGGAGAGGCGCAGCACCTGGTGCGGTCGCCGTTGCAAACGGGGGCGACGATCCAGGAGTTGCAGCGGCAGTGCGCACAGCAGGACAAGGTCTGCGAAGTGCGGCCAATCGCCGATTGGGCGTGGATGCAGCGGCAGATGTTCACAATCGCCGGCGGCATTGCGTTGGGGCTGGGCGTGCTGGCGATCCTCTTGACCTGCATAGGCCTGAATGGGCTGGTGGCGTACTCGGTGGTGCAGCGTACAAAGGAGATCGGAATCCGGATGGCGCTGGGCGCCACTAGCGCCAACGTTGTGCGGCTGCTGGTTTCGCAGACCGGCCTGCGCGTGCTGATGGGCATTGCCATCGGGACGCCGCTGGCGATTTTTCCGTTGCTGTATCTGCGCGAGCTGGCGAGTATGGTGCCGGTGGATCACACGCCGGCCTATGTGTTGACGCCGCTGTTCCTGCTGAGTGTAGCGATGTTCGCGGCCGGGATGCCGGCGAGACGGGCAACGCGCATCGAGCCCTCTTCCGCGCTTCGGCATGAGTGATATGCTCCAGGCATGAACCTGGTTACGATGCTGGTTGGAGCGGCGCAGCTCTTCGTTCTCGACCCCACGCGGATGAAAGAAATGACCGCGGGCAGCCCCTATGAACGGTTTGCCGATGGGCGGCCGAAGGTGCCGGATGCGGTCCTGGCAAAGGTGAAGGAACTGACCCAGGAAGACGTTCTTGGCGTGCTGCGGGCGAAGGGCCATCCGTTCCATTTCGAAGGCAAATGGCATGTGCTGCACCCAGGCAAGAAACTAGTGGGCCGCGTGGTGACAGCGCAATACATGCCGGTACGCGGAGATCTACTGAAACTTTCGAACGAGGCGGCGGAGAAGCGCGGCTGGTCTACGAGCCCGAATCAGCGTGTGATCGACCAACTGCAACCGGGCGACGTTCTGGTCGTCGACCTGTTCGGCAAGATCGCCGGCGGCACGTTCGTAGGCGACAACCTGGCGACGGCGATTTTCGCAGCGACTGGCAACGGCTTCGTGATCGATGGGGCCGTGCGGGACCTGGACGGAATTTTTCCGCTAGACATCGGAGCCTACTTTCGCGGCGTCCATCCTTCGGCGATCGGTGATGTGATGTTGACCGGCTACAACGTCCCGGTCCGGATTGGCGGTGTGACGGTAATGCCCGGCGATGTGGTTCTCGGCGACCGGGAAGGCGTGTCGTTCCTGCCGCCCGAGCATGTGCAGGCGGTGCTCGACAGGGCGGAGGAGACGCGCATCCACGACGAGTGGACTAAGGCGAAGTTTCTTACGGGCAAGTACAAATCGACGGATCTCTATCCAACGCCAAAAGATCCGGCGTTGAAAAAAGAGTACGAAGACTACAAGGCAGCCAAGCTTAAGCGCTGATGCGGCGGTAGCGAACGCAAACGGGGATCGGCACTTTCAGCGGGCTGGCCGCGCCATCCAAAGCGCCGGTTTGCGGATTGATCTTGAACAGCACGAGTGAATTGGAATTCTGATTGGCCGCGATGAGGAACTGACCCGTAGGCTCAATGGAGAAGTTGCGCGGAATCTCGCCCTGCGTAGACTCGTGCTCCACGGACTTCAGCTTGCCGGTCGCCTGATCGATCTGAAAGACCGCCAGCGTGTTGTGCCCGCGATTCGATCCGTACAGGAACTTTCCGCTCGGGTGGACCAGCACCTCCGCCGTTGAGTATCCCTGCTTCCATTCGACGGGCAGCGTGGTTTGCGTTTCGATCTCCGTAAAGGAGCCGTTGTTCCAGCGCAGCGCGGTGACCGTGCAGTTCAGTTCGTTGATGACGTATGCGAACTTGCCGCCCGGATGAAAGTGGAAGTGGCGCGGGCCGCTGCCGGGCTTCGTTGAAAACGCGCTGCCCTCCTCCATGACACCGGTGGCCGGATTGAACTTGTAGGCTAGAACTTTGTCCATGCCGAGGTCGGCGACAATCAGGTGCTTGTTCGCTTTGTCGAAGTTCGCCGAGTGGGCGTGGGGCTCGCCCTGCCGGGCCTTGTTGACGCTGGCGCCTTTGTGTTGGAAGAAGGCGGTGCGCTGGCCAACCTTGCCATCGGCGTCGATGGCGAAGGCCGCGCAACTGCCGCCGCCGTAGTTGGCAAGCGCCAGGAATTTTCCGTTGCGGGTCACGTTGACGTGGCAGGGCCCGGGGCCGCCGGACGGCGCGTCGTTGAGCCGCTCCAGCTTGCCGTCGCCACCGATCCGGAACGCTGCGACGGAACCGGAATCCTGATTCTTGAACTTGCTAGTCTCGCCGACGGCGTAGAGATAGTTGCCACTGGGATGGATAGCCAGAAACGACGGGTTTTCAATCTCGGCAGCAAGCCCCTCGAGCGACAGCGTGCCGGTGGCGGTATCGAGCAGGCAGGAGTAGATTCCCTTGCTGTCGCCCCGTGTGTAGGTGCCGATGTAGGCGCGGTATTTCTGCCCTTTGGCGGCGGCGAACGCGGGTAGCGAGAGGGATCCGAGAAAATGGCGGCGGGATAGCATCAGGGCTATCGTACCGCAGAGTTAGCCCTTTGGCGCGTAGTAGCCTTTGCGAGCCTGGATTTTCAGGGTCTTGTCGCGCGGTCGCAGTTCCAGCTTGCGGAAACCGCCGTCGCGTTTGTCGTTGGTAGGCGAATAGGACACAGCGTACTGGCTGCGCATCTCTTCCTGAATCTGCGTGAAAATTTCGTTGAGCGTGTTGCCGCGGGAGACGTGGAACAGGCGGCCGCCAGTCTCTTCCGACATCTTCCGCAGATCGCCATCGCCGCCGAATCCGTAGGAATACCGGGGATCGGCGAAGTAGATCGAGTAGATCATCACGTCGGATTTGTGCGCGATCTCGATGGCGTCGCGAAGCTTGTAGGTGGAGCCGACGTCGACGCCGTCGCTGATGACGATGACCGCCTTGCGGCCCACTTCCCGCTTCATCTTTTCGTCGCAGGCCATGTAAACGGCGTCGTAAAGAATCGTGCCCTTTTGCCGGCTGGTGGGAACCGGGCCGGGATGCAGGCCGCCGACGGAGGTGGACAAGCGCAATCCGTCCAGGCCGCGTTTCAACAGACGAATGGAGTTGGTGGAATCCTGCAGCAGCTCCGCCTCGGCGCCAAAACTGATGAGATAGGCGACGTCTTTTTGCCGAAGGACCTTCTCGAAGAACTGGGCCGCGGCGCGCTTCTCTTCGGGGATCAGCGATTCCTGGCTCCTGCTTGTGTCCACCAACATGCCGATCGTAAGCGGCAGGTCGGTCTCGCGCACGAAACTCTTGGGTGTTTGCTGCTTGGAGTCTTCGAAGACCGATATGTCGTCCTTGGTCAGAGTCGGAATCAGTGCGTTCTGCTTGTTGCGAACGCTGAAAGTGACGTTGACGACTTCGACGTCGACGCGGATAATCGTGTCTTCCTGGGCTGGCAGGGTGAGGGCCCCGCCCAAAAGGGCCGATATGGATTCTCTGCGATTCACTATTCTGATAGATGGCTTCCGAGCCGTTCCCGTTCCAACTCCATGCGAAAAGCCTTAGCCCATTTGAAATCCGCCGATCCGGTGCTGCGCGGCATCATCGAAAAAGTAGGCCCTTACAAGATCGTATACCGGGAGCCGGACTTCACGACACTCGCCCGCTCGATTATCTACCAGCAGGTGAGCGGCGCCGCCGCGGCAACCGTGCTGGCGCGGCTGACCAAAGCCGCGGGCCGGGGCGGACAGTTGAGTCCGCGGAAACTGCAATCTCTGGGCGTGGATGGCCTGCGAACGCACGGCGTCTCCCGGCAAAAGGCGTCCTACTTGTTGGACCTGAGCACGCAACGCATCGATTGGGCGGGACTGGCCGGCCTGCCCGACGACGGCGTGATCGCGGAGTTAACGCGCATCAAGGGCATCGGCGTGTGGACGGCGCATATGTTTCTGATGTTCGCGCTGCGGCGGCCGGACGTGCTGCCGGTTGGCGACCTGGGAGTGCGGAACGCCATCTGGAAGGCGTACGGGTTGGCGACTCCGCCGTCTCCCAAGGATATTGCGATCATAGGCGAAAAGTGGCGGCCCTACGCATCGGTGGCGAGCTGGTACCTGTGGCGGAGTTTGGACGGGCCGGCTGAGATATAGCTGCGGCAAATATATCTTGACGAACTATATCTGAGTCAGATATATTCATGACATGCCACTGCAGGAAGCTGCGTTTCACATTCTTGTGGCCCTGGCCGATGCGGACAAACACGGTTACGCCATCATGCAGGACGTCACCGAGCGGACCCGCGGCGCAGTGCGCCTGAACGTCGGAACGCTGTATTCGACAATCAAACGGCTGTTGGAAACCGGATGGATCGAGGAACTGGACGAACGGCCGAGTGAGGACGATGAGCGCCGCCGCTACTACCGCCTGACGGAAGTGGGCCGGGCCGAGGTGCGCGCGGAAGCGGCCCGCCTGGAACAGATGCTGTTGATCGCGAAGCGGGCCGGACTGGCGCCGCGTAAGGTGTGAGCGATGACGCGGCTTCTATTGCTGTTGTATCCAAAGGCGTTTCGCGAAGAGTATGGGCGCGAGATCAAACTCAGCTTCGAAGCGCAATGGCGGCGCGAACCGTCGGCGGGTCTGGTCCTGCGGACCGTCTGGGACATTTTGCAAACGGCGGCCGGACTCCACGTGGAGATGGCCGCGCAGGATGTGCGCTATGCGTTGCGTGTGCTGCGGACAAATCCGGCGTTTGCATCGGCGGCGGTGGCGACGGTAGCGTTGGGTATCGGCGCCACGACGGCGACGTTCACGCTCTACCATGAGGCGTTGATCAAGGCGCCTCCCTTTCGAGAGCCGGAGCGCATGGTCCGGATCGTCGACACGAATCCGCAGGCCGGAATTCAATCTTTCTCATCGTCGATCCGCAACTTCGCAACATGGCAGGAACGGAGCTCGAAGTTTGAATCCATGGGCGCGTTTCAGCCCAAGGACAT
>Ga0194119_10010429_pt1 | contig 12240 bp, 12 predicted proteins | sample TA2MahC100mmetaG_FD_148620 | JGI IMG/M metagenome (GOLD analysis project Ga0194119, IMG submission 148620) | Freshwater microbial communities from Lake Tanganyika, Tanzania - TA2015018 Mahale Deep Cast 100m | ecosystem: Environmental > Aquatic > Freshwater > Lake | place: Tanzania: Lake... | reverse complement strand
AGGAAGAGATCGAAAAAGCCATTCAGCTCGATCCAAAATCGGCGCTGGCCTGGGTTTCCAGCGGGGTGGGCAAGTACTACCTGCCGGCGATGTTTGGCGGCGGGGTGGACCCTGCGATGCGCGATTTCCAGAAGGCCGTAGCGCTCAATCCCAAATTGGCGGAGGCCTGGATGTGGGTGGGTCTCGCCCATCGGAAAGCCAATCGCAACGCCGGCGCGCGAACGGCGCTAAAAAAGGCGATGACGCTCAATCCGGACCGCATCTGGATCAAGCAGCAATACGAAAAAACACCGGCCCAATGAGCGCCCGGTTGATGCTCGCCCTCGTCGCGATTTGCCTCGGCGGCTTCTTCTGGTTCCCCGGTCACACCTATCTCCAGCAGGATTCGCAAATTTACCTGCCGATGATGGAACACATCGCGGACCCAACGATTCTCGGCAAGGATCTCATCGCCACCCACCCGCACCTGAGCTTCACGCTCTACGACGAAATAGCCGTCGGCTGGAAGAAGGCAACCGGTGCCGGTATGCAAGGCATTCTCGTCGCGCAGCAACTGGTCACGCGCCTTCTCGGTTTGATCGGCGTGTTTCTCCTCGCGCGAGGCGCCAGGATTTCCGTCGCGGCTGGGCTCCTCGTCACCGGCGTCTTCGCTCTTGGGGCTACGGTCCTGGGCCCCTCCGTGCTGACTTTCGAATATGAGCCGACGCCGCGCGCCTTCGCGCTGCCCGTCATCTTGTTCGCGGCAGGTCTCGCCATCGAGGAACGCTGGAACGCGGCCGGAGCGGCCGCCGCCCTCGGCCTCCTCTATCACGCTCCAACGGTAGCGCCCGTTCTGGGTCTCCTCGTTCTGTTCGCGTTCTGGAATGGAGCGCGCGAGAAACGGGCGTTCTTCATCTGGCTGACCATGGCGGCAGTCCTCCTGGCGGCCAGCGCAAAACTGCAGGCCGGCGTCCGTCTCCACCAGGAGTTTTGGGCACAGCTCTCACCCGATGTAGAACAGTTGCAGCGTATGCGCACCGCGTACGTTTTCGTCGGCATGTGGATCGGCCGCTACTGGCAGCATCACCTTCTTCTTTTCGCGGTGGCGTTTCTTGCCTGGTGGAGGATACGCGGCGGCCTGGAGCCTCTCACTCGCTGGCTGCTAGCTGCGCTGCCGGTGGCGGGTATTCTCAGTCTGGCGATCAACTTCGTGCTGCTCGATCAGTGGAAGTGGGGCCTGATGCCACAGTACCAACCCGCACGAATCGTCCTTTTCACCACGCTCTGCGCGATTCTGTCGCCGTCGCTCGCCGCCGCCCGGGCCACCGCGCTGTACGAAAAAATACTCTGGCTGCTCATTCCTTTTTCGATCGTCATCCGCACGCAACCGTTGGAGTGGGCGGCCGCAACCGGCAATCAGGCGGCCCTTTTCGCCGCTCTGGCAACCGGCGCGGCGGTCATCCTGCATTGGAAATGGCCGCCTCTCGTATCCGTACTCTTTACTGCCGCCGCCATGTGGCTGATTCCGAATTGGGCCGGCGTTCGAAACTACCCCCCCCTGCACAAGCCGGATCTGACCCAGCTTTCGGACTGGGCCCAGCACAATACCGGCGCCGATGCCGTCTTTCACTTCGCCGACGAAGGCAAGGGCATGGCGCCTGGCGTCTTCCGCGCCCGCGCGCTGCGCGCCGTCTGGGTGGATTGGAAAGGCGGCGGCCAGGTGAACTTCATGGAGCCGTTGGCCCGCGAATGGTGGCGGCGTTGGAATTCGGGCCCGGTGGAGGCGAACTACATCGTGCACAAGACGGGCGGCTGCACTTCGCCGGTGTATCAGAACGGGGCGTATTGTGTTGTACCCTCTGTACCATGACACGCCGTGAATGGCTGGCGGCGGCCGCGGTTTCTGCCGCGCCCGCCCAATCCAAGCTCCCGAACTTCGTCCTCATCACCTGCGACGACATGGGGTACGCCGACATCGAGCCCTACGACGCATCTATTTCCTACACACCGAATCTGGCTCGCATGGCAAAAGAGGGACTCCGGTTTACGTCCTGGTACGCAGCCCCTGTTTGTTCGCCCTCGCGCTCGGCGCTCATGACAGGCTGCTATCCCAAGCGTGTCAGCCTGTCGTTTGGCTCCTGGCATGCCGTGCTCATGCCTGGCGATTGGCACGGTCTGAACCCGTCGGAGATCACCGTCGCGCGCCTGCTGAAGGGGTTGGGTTACGCAACCGCATGCATCGGGAAGTGGCACCTGGGCGACCAGCTCGAGTTCATGCCCACCCGGCACGGCTTCGATTCCTATTACGGCGTGCCGTATTCGAACGATATGCGCCCCGGCACGACGCCCCCGGGCGCGAACAACCTGCAGCACCCACCCTTGCCTCTCGTACGCAATGAAGATCTGCTTCGTGAAATCAAGGACCAGGACTTCTTCACGGCGGACTATACGCGGGAAGCCATTCAATTCATCGAGAGGAATCGGACAAAACCGTTTTTCCTCTACCTGCCCCACAATATGGTCCATGGTCCCTTGGCCGCCGGAAGTTCCTTCCGCGGCACAACTGGCAAGGGTCTCTATCACGATTCGGTGGCCGAGATCGATTGGTCGGCCGGTGAGATCCTGAAGACCTTGGAACGGTTGCGAATCGCAGGCAACACGCTGGTGATTTTTCTCAGCGACAACGGCGGTACACCGCGCGCGAACAACAAACCGCTGCGCGGCAATAAGGGTTCGGTTTTCGAGGGCGGCATGCGCGTGCCCGCGCTCGCCTGGTGGCCGGGCCGCGTACCCAAGGGCAAAGTTTCCGGCGAGATTGTTTCGAACATGGACATCCTGCCGACCTTCGCCAATTTGGCCGGCGGCAAACCTCCAACGGACCGCCGGATCGACGGCAATGACATCACCCACATTCTAGAGGGCAAGCCCAAGGCCGCTTCCGGCTACGACGCCTTCTTCTTCTACCACTCGAACCGCCTGTTGGCCGTGCGCCAGGGCCCTTGGAAACTCCACGTAAACGGCACTCTTTATAATCTGGACGCGGATATCGGAGAAACCAACGATATTGCGAACCAGAACCCGGCGATCGTCGCCCAGTTGACCGCGAAGCTGGAGCAGGCTCGCGCCGATCTGGGCGACGGCACGCACGAAGGACCAAACGTCCGGCCCCCGGGCAAGGCCAAAGGGCCGCTCCGCTTTTGGATCCAGCGTCCCAAGGACAGCGGCCATGCACCGCACGCCCCAGTCCGCGCCGTTCCAGGTTCGCCGCCTTCGGCCGGTTAGACAGGTCACGGCCGCTTTGTCATAATTGTTCACATACCCCACCTGGAGTTTCCTCTTTTCAATGGCAAAAATTAAGGTTGCGAACCCCGTCGTCGAGATGGACGGCGACGAGATGACACGCATCATCTGGCAGTGGATTCGGGAGCGGCTCATCCTCCCCTATCTCGAAATCGACCTGAAGTATTTCGACCTTTCCGTACAAAAGCGCGACGAAACGAACGATCAGATCACCATCGACTCGGCCAACGCCGCGCGCCAATACGGCGTCGCCGTCAAATGTGCCACCATCACGCCGGACGAAGCCCGCGTGCGGGAATTCGGCCTCAAACAGATGTGGCGCAGCCCGAACGGGACCATTCGCAACATCCTGGACGGCACGATCTTCCGCGAACCGATCGTCTGCTCCAACGTTCCGCGCATCGTCCCGCACTGGGATAAACCCGTGGTCGTGGCCCGCCACGGATTCGGCGATCAATATCGCGCCCAGGACTTTACCTTCCCCGGAGCTGGCACGCTGAAGATCTCGTTCACTCCCGCTGACGGCGGTCCCGCCATCGAACGCGAAATCATCAAGGCTCCCGGCGCTGGCATCGCCATGGGCATGTTCAATCTGGATAGCTCCATCGCCGGCTTCGCCCGCGCCTGCTTTAACTACGCCTTGGGCCGCGAGTACCCGGTCTACCTGTCGTCGAAGAACACGATTCTGAAGGCCTACGACGGCCGGTTCAAGAACCTGTTCCAAGAGATCTACGACGCCGAATTCAAATCCGCGTTCGAAGCGAAGGGCCTCATCTATGAACATCGTCTGATCGACGACATGGTGGCGTCGAACCTCAAGTGGAACGGCGGCTATCTTTGGGCCTGCAAGAACTACGACGGCGATGTCCAGTCCGACACCGTCGCCCAGGGCTACGGATCCTTGGGTTTAATGACCTCGGTCCTGATGTCGCCGGACGGCAAAACAGTGGAAGCGGAGGCTGCCCACGGCACCGTCACGCGCCACTACCGCATGCACCAGCAGGGCAAACCGACCTCGACCAACCCGATCGCGTCGATCTATGCCTGGACCCGCGGCCTGCAGTACCGCGGCAAAATGGACGGCACCCCGGACGTTGTCGGTTTCGCGCAGACATTGGAAAAGGTCTGCGTCGATGTCGTCGAATCCGGCAAGATGACCAAGGACCTTGCTACGCTGATCCGCGCAGATCATCCCTACCTCACCACCGAGGATTTTATGGACGCGATCGACCAGGAGTTGAAGCGGCGCCTCAACTAGGAACCGTACATATCCGCCACAGAACTAAGTAGTATTCCGAATACCCCCGCCAACCGTCCGGCTCTACTCTTGGAATACAAACCAAGAAATATTTGGATTCCACTTCAGTTCGGAGGCGTGTGTGATTTTAAAGAAAGCCGCACTGCTCGCGGCCCTTGCGGCCGGATCGAGCTTCAGCGCAATCATTCTCGATCAGATCGGCGACCCGCAGAATCTTCTGGACGCCGGTAATTCTACCAGCAATGTCTTTACCGACGTTCTCAATCTCGGCTCCACCCAGATCGACGATTTCGTACTGACTGTCCCGACGGACCTTTTGCTCGTCGACATCGCTTTTGCACGATCCACCGGGACGCCGCCGCCCTATGGCAGCTACCGTGTGTCCATCTGGAGTTCTGTCGCCAACGCGGCGGCGTCCGGCGACAACCTAACCGCTAACGTCGTCGCCACCGTCCTGGTTCCCGCGGCGAGTATAACCATCACCGAGATCACTCCGCACCCAACCGGCGTAGGCGACCCAACCGCGTACATCGTTTCGATTCCCCTCAATCTGAACATCGCCTCGGCCGGCACCTACTGGATCGGCGTCGCCGGCGTCGGCGATTCGACGGCCGACGACCAGCTATACATTCTCCGCAGCCCCGGCGCAGGAAACAGCGTCTTCGTGAATCCATTAGACGGCTACGGAAACGGTAGCTCTCTGGCGCAGGACTTCAACACCGCCTATCGCCTCTCCGGCGAAGCGGCATTGGGCGGCGTACCGGAACCGGGAACGATCGGCCTCATCGGCGCCGGCCTGATTGGGCTGGTCGCATGGCGCCGCCGCGCCTAAGCTAAAGGTAGTCGGTCCGGCCGCCGTCCACGGTCAGGATTTGCGCCGTTATGAACCGCGCCTGATCGGAAACCAGGAACGCCACCGCGTCGGCGATGTCTTCGGTCGTCCCCACACGGCCCAGCATCGCCCGCGCGGCCATGTTCTTCACCCGCTCCTCCCGTTCGGCCGGTGTTCCCAGGGCGTCCACCATGTCGGTGACGATAAATCCCGGCGCCACGGCGTTGACTCGAATTCCATCCACGCCCAGTTCCAACGCGAACCGTCTGGTCAAGGTCTCAACGGCGCCCTTGGTGGCGGCGTAGTAGGTCGTTCCCCTAGCCGAAGTTCCGGCGGCGGCGATTGAGCTGATGTTGACGATGCGCCCGTCGCGGCGCTCCCGCATCCGGACCGCCGCCGCGAGCGTGCAATGAATTACGCCTCGAACTCGGTGGGCGAGAACGAATCGATCGGCCCGGCATGCAGCAGCCCGGCGTTGTTGACCAGCACCGAAACCGGACCCAGGCGCCGGTCAATCTCCGCGAACATCGCTTCCACCCTCGCCGCATCCCCCACCTCGGCCTGGACCGCGAAGGCGCGACCTCCGGCGCGCTGAATCTTCTCTGCCACGTCCATCGCCGCGCCCTCATTCTTGGCGTAGTTCACGGCGACCGCAATGCCATCCAACGCCAACCGGAGCGCGATCGCCTTGCCGATCCCCCGGGACGCGCCCGTCACCAGAGCAGTCATGCCGGCTCCACTCGCGCGGACATCGAGCCCTGGCACTCCGGTATGCGCCGGTCCTTGCCATAGGATTGAATCTGATCCCGCGCGAATTCGGCCTGCGGAAGTTCGCACGTCACGATGATGGACCGGCCCGTACCGTGGACTTCGAGAGCTTGCCGGTACGCAACCTCCGCGGGCAGGAAGAAAAGCGCGCCAAGCATCTCGATCACGTACTCGTGCGAGTGGTCGTCGTCGTTCAGCAAAACGACATGAAAAAGCCCTTCGGAGCGGATCTCTCCTGTGCCCGTTTCTTCGACTTGGGTCATCATCGGCAAGCTTCTATCCTAGCGTGCCAGTGGAACCACCGTCACCAAGGGATAATGGAGTTTGATGGAGTCCATTTACTACGTGATGAGCTGGCTGTGCCACCGCACCTGCCGCCATTGCTATGAGGATCGTTTTCGACCTTACCACGGCGAGGAACTGGAGCGCGTAGTCGCCACCGCGCGATCCGCGTTCCCAAAAGTAATCGCCAATTTTCCGAAGCGGATGACCTACTTTGAGAACGGCGTCGAGAAATCCGGGCGGGTTATTGTTGCCGGCGGTGAGATCCTGCTGGATCCGGTCCGGGAATCGGTCCTCTATCCGGCGCTGGAACTCCTCCACGCTCGCTACGCGCAGCAAGGCGGCGTTAAGCTCATCGTGCAGACCACCGGCGACACACTTCGCCCTGGAATCATCGACGAACTCCTGGAGCGCAACGTTTGGATGATCTCGGTGTCGGGAATTGACTCGTTTCACGAAGGCCTCGAAACGGAGCCGGCGCAACAGGCCCTGGTCACGAAACTCACCGGAATGTTCCAGGCGGCCGGCCTGCGTCCCTTTGCTCCGATCGCCGCGGAAACCGGCGAAGCGGACGAAACGCAGCGCCACTATCAGTTCTTCGGCGCTCAGCCGGACTCGTGGATCGGGCGTTTATGGCCACGGGGGCGCGCAATGTCGAACTGCCTTTCCACTGCAACCCTGGAAGACAATTTCTGCAACCGCTGGTCCGGTGGACTCAACTTCCTGCGATCGGCGGAACGGGGCTCGGAAGTCTCCATCGACCCGGACGGCAACGTGTTTCCCTGCTGCGCGAAGACCAAACGAGCCCTCGGCAATCTCCAATCGGAGTCCTTGGAGTCGATCCTTGACCGAGCCGCTAAAAGCCCCGTCTATCAGGCGATCAACGCCGGTCAGCCGCAAAGAATGGGCCTCACATTCGGTTGGACTGAGGCCGATTTCCTGGAGAAGTCCAAACGCGTCCTTCCGAACGGTGCGGCGTACCAGAATCTCTGCATCGGCTGCGACGCCTTTCACCACGAAATGCTGCCCGCGGCCCTCGTAACGCTGTGACCGGCTTCTTCCTGCTTGTTGCGGCCGCAATTCCGGACCACACTATCTGGGACTCGCTCCTTAAGACCTACGTCAACGGCGGCCACCGCGTCGACTACGCGCGCCTGAAGGCGGAGGCTGCGCCCAGGCTGGATCTCTACTTGGAACAGGTGGCCGCCCCGTGGCCCGCTTCCATGGAGCCAGCCGGGAAAAAGGCCGCCTTGATCAACGCCTACAACGCTCTCATGGTGCGATGGATCGTCACGCACTTTCCGGTTGCGAGCGTTTGGAAGACGAAGAAGGCGTTTACGATTGCCCGGCATAAAGTAAACGGCGTGGCGCGCTCATTGGACCAGATCGAAATCGAGTTGCGCGCCGAGGGCGATCCCCGCATCCACGCCGTTCTGGTCTGTGCCGCGCGCGGTTGCCCGCCGCTCCGCAGGGAGGCCTATCTGGCCGCCACGCTCGATCGGCAATTGGACGGCAACACTAGGGCATGGCTGCACGATCAAACCCTGAACTCCTTCGATCCCTCGAAGCGCCGGGCCAGCGTCAGCAGTATCTTCAAATGGTACGCCGGCGACTTCCGGTCCCTCCGTACTTTCCTCATTCAGTACGGACCCAGCGAGGCCGGCCAGTGTACGTCGATCTCCTACAAGGACTACGACTGGGGCCTGAACGACTCGGGCTCAATCGGTGCCGGCTATTCCGGCCTGCGCATGAAGTGGGACTACTTGCGCAATCACTGACGGTTGGCAAACCGCAACTTCGCCCTGGCCGCCTCCACCTCCCGGTTCTTCGGCGGCGCCGAGGTTTCCAGGGCGGCGAGCAAGCGTGCCGATACGAGCGTCACTTCGGCGATCGCGGCGTCAAACGCCGCTTCGTTGGCGCGGGAGGGCTTCTGAAAACCGCAGATCTTGCGAACGAACTGTAGAGACGCGGCGTGGATCTCCGCCTCGGTCACCGGTGGATCAAAATTGAAGAGGTTCCGAATGTTCCGGCACATATCGAAATCTTAGCCTGCCGGCGGGACAACTCTGTCAGCGCCTCTTCGGCCCCAACTCCTCTTCATCGTCGTCCGGGCCCGGGCCGTCTGGCTCCACGAAATCGCCGTAACCGAAGTACAGTCGCCAATTCGAGACACCCTTGATGAACAGACGCGGCAACTGGCCGGCCTCGGTGTCGGTCGTGCCCCACACCTGCGGATAGTAGCCAGGCGCGAAGCCGATCTTTGCCGCGTCCATGATCTTCTTCGGCCCAATCCATGCAGCCGGGTCAGCCAGGTCGGCGCTGAAGGCGGCGTAAATCCCCTCCTGCGGCCACTCGGGTTGGCAACAGGCGCGATTCATCAGCACCACGTACCGTTCAATCTCTGAATTCCAATGAATGGCTGGTCCCCAAAACGAATCTGTGTTTTCTCGTTCCCACGGGACGGTGGCCGCGAATATGGGCGTGACCGTTCCGCCGAGGCCGGGCTGCTCCCAACGTCCGCCGCTGAGCTTGAAAACCGCGCCGGCCGGATGCGCCCTATCCTCAAACGCCATTCTCGCCATCGCCACGCCTTGCTGGCCCGCCGGTCCACTATAGTTCGTGAACAGGAAGTAGAAATACCGGTGCTCTCGATCCAAGATCACGGAGAAATCGCCGTGCCCGCCGGCGAAGAACCCGTTTCGCGCCGCGCAGTTGGGAGCCGCGCCGGACGCGAGAACGATACCAAGATCGACGAAGTGCCGGCCGCCGTCTGTGGAAACCAGCGCGCCAATCTCCGGCGTGGTAAGCGATCCGCCGCAAACGCCGGGTTTCTCGTGGTGATACCAGCCGTAGATCGTCCCGTCCGCATCCCGCCACAGCGCCTCGATCCACATCGGCATGTGAGTGTTCTCTGAGACGGTCGGGCCTGCGGCCACCGCCAGCGTCTCCACGCTCTCGCCGGTCATCATTTGCAGTTCGCCGCCGGTGGAGGTATAAACCTGCAACAAGCCGTTCACCCAAATCCCGGGGCTGTTTCCGTCGACGGTATGCGCAGGCATCGCCGCCGGCGGCGCGGGAACGACGACGGCATTTTGCGCCCTGCAAACGAACATCGCAAGTAGAACCCAGGTTCTCAACTCTCCATTAGACGAACACGGGAGCACAGTGATTACTGTATTTATGTAAAGAAACTTTAAGCGTCACTTCGCGCGGGCGTACGGTCTGTCGAAGTATTTGCGCGCCTCGCCGGCCGCATCAGAGTCCGGCGCGGACGCCATAGAGGCCCGGTACGCGGCCCTCGCCGCATCCCGTTGGCTCAGCATGTCGTGGCACTGGCCCTTGCGAAGCCACGAATTCGCGATCGTGTTGAGCCCCGCCGCTTCTCCGCCCCGCACCGCCAGGTCAAGCTCCTTAAGCGCGGAATCGTACTCGCGAAACCAGAACAGCAGATTTCCTCTCGAATAGCGGACCTTCGCCTCCGGCGCGGTCTTCATACTGCTCAGCACTGTCAGGGCTTCGTCCTTACGGCCCAGATCGCCATACATCTGCACCAGCACCAATCCAAGCAGGTAGTTTCGCGGATACTGCGCCATGAGGTTTCGTAACAACGGCACGGCCTTCGCGGCCTCGCGCTCTCGCCGGTAGGCCACGGTCAAAAGAATTATCGCGTCTACTCTGTTCTTATCGCCCTCGCGCGCCACGCGCTCCACCACGCGAAGTCCGCCGTCCTTGTCGCCCCGGAATCCAACCAGAAACCCCAACAACTTCCAGGTGAACGGCAAACTCCCGACAATATAGTCGTGCACGCCCTCCACCAGATACGCGTCCACGCGGGCCGGCTCCCGCGCCACCACCTGCGCATGCAGCCTGCGGGCTTGTGTGAATTCCTTCAATGCGTCACGCCACAACTTCCGAATCAGGAAATTGTAGTTCGCACGGAGCCCGTGCGCGATCCCCAACAGGTAGAGCGATTCGGTGTCGGTCTTCCCTTCGCAAAGCCGGAACACCTGTTCAATCGCACCGTCGAACCGCCGCTGTTCCGCCGCCGGCGGCAGAATCTTCGCCCTGGAAAGGAAAGGGTTGCTGCCCGTCACCAGTTCGCTTTCCAACGAACCGGCCCGCAACATCTCCCGGTACAGAATCGCCTGGGCCAGATGATTGTAACCGGCTGGATCCGATGGGCGCGCTACAATCTCCTTCTCGAATTCGACAATCGCCCGCTCGTACTCGAGATTGTAAAAATAGTCGAATCCGTTCGGCCAACAGCGGGCGGCCAACAATACCGCAAGGACAACCTTTATCGGCATACCCGCTCCAGCGCCCAGGCGGCGTGTTCGGCGATGACGGGATCGCCGCTCTCCACCAACCGCAGCAGCGGCTCACGAAACTCCCGGTTACCGGAATTCCCCATCGCAATCGCCACGTTGCGCAGGAATCCTTGATACCGCGCCCGGTCGACCGGCGAATCCCGGAACATCGCGCGGAACTCCTCCGGGCCAAGGGCCGCCAAGCGCGCCAACGGCGGCGAAAAAACTCGAGGCGACCACTCCGCCGCTTCCGTCATTGCCGCAACGCGATTCCACGGGCAAACATCCTGGCAGATATCGCAGCCGAAGACCTGCCGCCCCATGCCGGCCCTGGCCTCTTCGGGTATGGAACCCTTCAATTCGATATTCAGGTAGGCGATGCATCGCCTGGCGTCCACTTCGAAGCCCGTGCCGGACTCCGGATTCGCAACGATCGCGACGGTCGGGCAGGCATCGATACATCGGGTGCAACTGCCGCAACGGTCTGGCGGCGGAGCGTCCGGCTCCAACGCCAACGAAGTGATCAGCTCTCCGAGGAAGAACCAGGAGCCGGTACCTTCGCGAATCACGCAACCATTTTTCCCGATCCAGCCCAATCCCGCCGCACGGGCCAGCGGACGCTCAAGCACGGGCGCCGTGTCGATACAGGTCTTTGTTTCGCAGCCTGTCCGCTCCCGGAGTTGCTCCGCGACGCGTTGCAGCCTCGGACGCATCACGTCATGGTAGTCGTGGCCCCAGGCGTAGCGGCTGATCCATGCCGCGCCAGCCTCCTCGGCCTCGGTCGAGTAGGGTTGGGGCGCGTTGTAGATCTGCCCCACCACCAGAACGCTCCGGGCGTTTGGCAGCAGTTCGCGAACGTCTCGACGGATACCGGCCCGATGGTCGGTCAGGTAACCCATGCGGCCGGCCATGCCCCGCCCCACCCACGACATGTAGTGGCCCCACTCCGGCATCTCCGCCGCCGCCGCAATGCCAGCCAGATCGAATCCCGCTTCCAGCGCCAGCGCTTTCACCTGTCTGGCGTCAATAGCCGTCACAGCAATTCCTTGGCGTGGGCAGTGGCGGCCGCCGCCAACCCCGCCAAGTGATAGCCCCCTTCGAGGACCGAGACAAGACGGCCCTTTGCCGTTCTATCGGCCAACTCCAGCATCATCCGAGTCAAAGCTTGGAAATCGCCGTCGCTCAAGGTGAATTCGCCAAGCGGATCGCCAGCTCGCGAATCGAACCCGGCCGAAAGCAGCACCAGCTCCGGCTTAAAGTCCTTCATGACCGGCAGCAGACGGTCGCGGAAAGCGCCAAGAATTTCCTCGCTGCCGGAGCCGGAAGGGAACGGGCAATTCAACGTCGTGCCCTTCCCCGCTCCGGCGCCCGTTTCTTGCGAACGGCCCGTTCCCGGATACCAGGGGGACTGGTGCGTCGAGAAGAAAAACACAGAACCGTCCTCGTAAAAAATGTCCTGCGTGCCGTTGCCGTGATGAACGTCCCAATCGGCGATCAACACATTACCGGCGCCG
>Ga0194119_10010415_pt1 | contig 12250 bp, 11 predicted proteins | sample TA2MahC100mmetaG_FD_148620 | JGI IMG/M metagenome (GOLD analysis project Ga0194119, IMG submission 148620) | Freshwater microbial communities from Lake Tanganyika, Tanzania - TA2015018 Mahale Deep Cast 100m | ecosystem: Environmental > Aquatic > Freshwater > Lake | place: Tanzania: Lake... | reverse complement strand
TTATTATTATTATTTTATTTCAATTTTTACATGAAATATATATTCACATATATATGTATATACCACCGTTGTGAACGAACGTATAAATGATATCGAGTCATTCCAGGTCAACCAAAAAACGCAGGAGTACATATGCACCTCTTGTACCTACATGTGGCTACGTACCTAAATCACAAAGAACATTCAAGAGAGCGATCTATCAATATTCGGATCCAGTGAAAGCACAAAAAATGGCGTATAAGTATCTAGGGAAAAGTGCAAAGATATATCCTGCGACGAATGATGAAAAGAAATACAGAATATGCGATCCGGTTCATCATAAATGGATTCATTTCGGTCAAATGGGATATGAAGACTATACACGACACAAAAATAAAACACGTCGCCACAATTACCTAACACGAACTGCAGGAATGAGAGGTAACTGGAAGTCAAATAAGTACTCGGCGAATAATTTAAGCCGCAATATATTATGGTAATAGACCATCATCTCTTTTTTATATACCGCTGCGTCGGGGCGACTCGGCTCTTGTAACCCAATATTATCATAGTAAAATTGAAATAAAGAATATTTATTATGATAGATAGCATCTTATTGCAGTACTGCAGCATCGTATTATCTGAATGACTACAACACTTCTCCAAACCAAACTGACATCCGACGAATGGAATAGTATCGAAATACCCGAATCCGCGGAAGAAGTAGAGATTCTTACTCTAATTATAAAAGGATTTCACAACGTGAATCTTATATATAACAACGCAAAGTCGATCAGCTCTATTCTTAAAATAACTAGTTCAGAAGAAATGGATAACCATCTCTACATGCTCTACTTTAAAAACGACATAAATAAACTCATCCAAAAGTACAAACTCTCCATCCCTCCCATCACGAAGTCTAAAAAGGAAATCAAAAAAATCGACAAAATGCGTATATTAAATATGCATTCACAGTTAAAAGAAGATACCATAAAAACGTTCGATCACGTGATACTTGAACTTATCACGAATACAGTAGAACACAAAAACAACCAATACCCGACAAATGCATCTTCTACTGTAAAGTCTATGTGGATGTACTATTATTATTCGCTAACTATTTTACTGGGGTATCACGTCGAACAATGCAATCGGTTTATTGGCGATATTGCGAAATACATCATCAAGTTATATGAACCAGACGTGGATATTTCCAAGTTTATAAACATGTCATACGATTTCGTGGAGCGAAATAAATATGTATTTACGTATGCCGACAAGCAATTATATGAACACCAAAAAGAGTTGTTTACTTTATGTAAACGTCCTGAACCGAAACTTATTCTATATACTGCCCCAACTGGTACAGGAAAAACATTGTCTCCTCTCGGATTATCGGAACAGTTTCGCGTTATTTTCGTATGTGCCGCTCGACACGTGGGTCTCGCTCTTGCAAAAGCAGCAGTAAACGTGAATAAAAAAATCGCCTTTGCATTCGGATGTGGTTCAGTAGAAGATGTTCGACTTCACTACTTCGCTGTAAAAGAAGCAATTCGCGATAAAAACAACGGTAGGATTCGTAAAGTTGATAATAGTGTGGGCGATGACGTTGAAATCATGATTTGTGATATTCGCTCATACCTTATTGCGATGAACTATATGAACGCATTCAATACTGTGAATCGAATTATCACTTACTGGGATGAACCGACTATATCACTCGATTATGCTGAACACCCTCTTCATGAAATTATTCACTCAAATTGGAGCAAGAACATTATACCGAATATTGTACTCTCTTCAGCGACTCTTCCGAGAGAACATGAAATCGCGCAGGTTCTGGCTGACTTTAAGGAGAAGTTTTCATCCGGGCAAGTACATAGTATTGTTAGTCATGACTTCAAAAAGTCGATTCCAATTATTAATCAGGGCGGATATGTTGAATTGCCGCATTTTATGTTTGGGAATAATTACGACGCTGTAATAGAATGCGCACAACACTGCGAGACATATCGCACACTCATGCGATACTTTGATTTGAAGGAAATTGTCCGTTTTATCAAGTATGTCAGTGAGACGAAATATTGTTCTACTACTGACAGCGAAGAAACAACGATTTATACATCACCGAGATACGCGGTTGACATGTACTTCTCCGATTTATCTCAAGTCACAATGACTAGTTTGAAAGAGTACTACCTTACCCTTCTACAAAATATTCGACCGGAATGCTGGACATTATTGGTCGAAAACTTGACATCTACGCGTAAACAGGTGTATGCATCGGTTGTTCACATTACCACGTCTGATGCGCATACTCTTACTGATGGTCCTACGATATTCCTTGTTCAAGATGTTGATAAAATCGCGAAGTATGCTCTGCAAATAGCGAAGATTCCGCCGGTTGTAATGGATGATATATTAAAGACGATTGAATATAATACCCAATTATACGAGGAGATTGAAGATCTCGAAAAAAAGATCAAGGATATCGAAGGGAAATTGAATGATGATGGCGACGATAAAGATAAAAAGGAGCGGAAGTTTTCGTCAAATACCCGCATAAATCCGGAGACAGAGAGGTATATTATTCGCGTGGAAGAGTTGAAGAAGATGGTAAAATATACGGCACTACATGATTTGTTTGTACCAAACCGATTCGAACATCTCCGAACATGGACATCGAAAAAGGCAGTAACGAATGAGTTTACATCCCGCGTCGATGATAACTATGTTGAGAAAATCATGCTGCTGAATGTAGATACATGCTGGAAACTCTTGCTTCTCATGGGTATTGGGGCAATCACGAATCATACAGACCCCAAATATACGGATGTCATGAAGTCTCTTGCATCACAACAAAAACTGTATATGATCATCACTTCAACCGATTATATTTATGGAACAAATTACCAGTTCTGTCATGGGTATATCGGTAAAGATCTAGGTGAAATGACGCAAGAGAAGGCGATTCAAGCAATGGGACGTGTTGGCAGAAACTCAATACAGCAAGACTACACAATTCGTGTAAGAGATGATGCGATTATTCGAAAGTTGTTTATGACATCGGCACTGTCAGTGAAACCAGAGGTGGCTGCAATGAATCGACTATTTGTAACTGACCATGACTAATATATTATATTATAGTATATACATACACATACATATATACACAAGTCACAACATCTACGTAATCCATCATGAAACGAGCACTACTTATTGGAATAAATTATGTTGGTACATCAAGTGAACTCTACGGATGCATCAACGACATAAAAAACGTTTTTTATTTTCTTACGAAGTATCGCAATTACCCTTCCGCAAATATGAAGATACTGAGTGATGATGGAGAGGGGACAGTACCAAGCAAACAGAATATTATCGCGGCAATTGACGTGCTTGTTTCAGGCGTAAAGGCGGGAGATGAACTTTTCTTCCATTATTCCGGGCATGGTTCTCTCGTTCGAGATAGAAATGGCGATGAAATAACTGGCGCAGATTCCTGTCTTTGTCCGGTCGACTATGCTACAGCAGGATTTATTATCGATGATGAGATTCGTAGTCGTCTGATTAATAAGATCCCGGCGGGTGCCAAGCTATATATTATTCTTGACTGCTGTCACAATGGAACTGGCTGTGATATTCGATATCGGTATGATGACAATAGTGTATATAATCCTCGCAATAAGTCATGGCTTAAGATGCAACGGATGGCACAGCTTAACTATCCAGTAACCGCGGGGGATGTATATATGATAAGTGGCTGCCGCGACGACCAGACTTCAGCAGACACGGTGTTTGATGATAAAGCGGCAGGGGCATTGACATACTTTGCGGTGAATCTGTTACGTACAAATCCTCTTGCAACATATTCATGGAGTCAATATTTGAGAGATTTGAGATATTATCTTCGAACATATGGATACACGCAAGTACCGCAAATCATGTCAGGAAAGATGATAAATCCGAACCAGGCGGTTATGTCTGATGTTACATCCTCCACGAGTGCCTCTGTAGTGGGCGGTATGTCTTCTTCTTCTTCTAGCTCAAAGCGAAGTATATTTACAAGGTCGAAGAATTGACATACTACAAAAATATACACATAAAAAAATGGCGTTACCAATTATATAATATATTGCACGAAATGAGGTTGATTGTAATATATTCGGTTATCTGGGCTACTAGAAAGCGACGCCATTGCTAAGGAGGAGAAGCTCACCCCTGTACCCTGTACCCTGTACCCTGTACCCTTAACCCTTTACCCTTTACCCTTTACCCTTTACCCTTTACATTGTATATACTAGTGAATCGCTACTGGTATCACTGTTGAATGTTATATCTGGCGTGGTGGATGTAATTATGTAACAGAGTAAAATTGATATACAATGTATAGGTATACCTATTATAATTATCGGTCCCATGCCAACCTTGTACTTATTTACACTTCGAAACATTATTACAGATGACTCTCCTCGAAAAGTAGCTGTGTTATGTAAAACGGCAAATCAGGTATTGTCAAATATAAGAGTTGGAGGGATAACAAACGTATTCCATTCTAAAAAACAGTCACATGATAGTGTCATCTATAAACACACCGTCCATGTGAATGAACATACATTCGCAGATATTCGTTGTAATCTTCATCGAGATGCAATTTACACAATTCATAAAATGAGAGGCGAGTATTATTTTACACTGGATAATATTGTGTGGCAGTTGTCGTGTTTTGGCGCGGGGGTAGTACCAGCATCAATCGAAGATAATGAAATCGTAGAATACACAAACGTTATTATTTATTATTCGTAACTCGTAGATCGTAACTCGTAAATCCAGTAAATCCTAGAATATGTTGTTACAATTCATATTATATACAAAGTTATATAACATGAAGTAATTGTGAAGCACATATAGCATTTAGTTGCTGTAAGCACTCTTACTCCTCTAAGTTTCCCTAGAGGGAGGACTGTATCTTAAGCCGTTTCAGGTTGCTTAGACCTTCATTAACGACCCACATCCGTTCAGTCTCTGACGCCCTATCATAGACTAGCATATCGTCTTTAGATAGTAAGCATGCGGATTGCCCAATCCTTTTCATTATTACCGTACCCAAGTTCATTACTCTTGGCCACTTATTCCTTTCGAATATAAGCTTGGTAGAAAAGGCTCTAAGGGGTTTCCCGAACAACAAGATGTGTTGCAGCACTGACGACAACAAGTCAGTACTACTAGCAGTTAGTCATATCATCAATAAAGATGATTGTGAGGACATAAATGGTTTTCCATAGTAAGATCTCACTTTACTATGGCATACTGCTTTTAGGCCCTTGTTCACAGCTAGTATGATCGTCATCATGATCATTACTAAACATGTAGCTTCAAGGCCACCCATACCGGACATCACACGGAGGACATTGTAGTTGACAGCATAGACACGCACCTTAGCAGTGTTGGTTCCTTCAACGGTGGCGTTGGAGAGAACAAGCTGAAGAGTAGCGTTGTCAATGCGAGAGAAGTTGCAGCTGCCGCTGGGCTGGTGATCTTCAGGACGAAGGGCAAATGAGTAAACATTGATACCAGTGTCAGGGGCGCGGGTGTGGTGCTGCCAAGGCTGAACAAGGTCGAAGTAGGTTCCTTCGCGTTCAGAGAAGCGGTCCTGGCCGTTAAGCTGGAGCTTAGCGGTGACAACTGGGTTCTCACCCCAGCAGTGCAGGTCGAGGGAGGTCTCAGCGAGGACGAAGGTGCCAGCATCGGAAACACCGGAGTTGGTGAGAGCGCCACCAGTGGAGCTAGCGAAGTTGGGAGAGCTGTAATAACCAGCGTTGGTAGAGTCATTGGTGGTCCACCAGGTGGTCAAGTGTCCACCAGTAGTAGCGCCAGCAATGGGACCCTGGGCATCCATGGCACCAGCATCATTGAACATGCCAGAAGCATTGATGAAGGAGGAGGATGTGGCAGCGACGGAATCGTGGCTTCCGAAGGCGTGGATAGCGTTGGGAAGAGCATCGAGGGCGTCAGTGTAGTTGAAGGGCTGAGCGCCGAGCAATCTGCACAAGAGGTTGGTGCCTTCGAGAGAAGAGCAGTAGTCAACGTTCTTGTCAGGCTGAACGACCCAGATAAGCTCCTTAACGGGGTGGTTAAAGTTGAGCTTGATCTTGTTGGAAGAAGAACCAACGGACTCATCACCAGTGAACTGGAGCTGTTCGATCAAGTACTCGTGGGGGTTCTGAGCCATACGTCTGCGCTCATCAGTGTCCAAGAACACGTAGTCGACGTACAAAGAAGCAGCAACGAGGGACTGGTTGTAAGCGGCAGTAACCTTCTTGGAGCCAGCACCGTCCTGGAGGGTAGACACAGCCCACAAGCATTCGTCGATGGGACGGATGGCGAAGTTGATCTTAACTTCGTGGTACTGAAGGGCAATAAGAGGGAGAGCCAAACCAGGGTTACGGCAGAACCAGAACTGGAGAGGAACATAGAGAGTGGTCTCAGGGAGAGCGTTGCGAGGAGCGCAAACCTGGCGGGGAGCGCTGGAATCGCAGGGGCCATCAATGTCATTGAAGGAGGGATCAGTGATGAAGGTCAACTGAGTGGTGTTGCCGATCATCTTGTAGTATCCACGCTGCTGCTCAGAGGTCATGGTAAGCTGGTTCCAGATGTGCATCCAGTCACCGAACTGGCGGTCAATGCGCTGACCACCGATCTCAACCTCAACCTGAGAGATGAGCTGCTCACCGGGGAAGTCGAGCCAGCGGGCATAAACGCCACCGGAACCCTTCATGGCCTGGTTGATCTCAGGGAGAGTAACCTGAAGGTAAGTGCGGTAAGCAAGATCACCGTTGCGGGAGATAGTGCAGGTAACACGGCGACCGAAGTCAGCCTGGCCGTTGAAAGTCTGCTCAATAGACTCCATTGCGAAGTTAGTGTGACGCTTGTAGGAAACCTTCCAGAAAGTGATCTGGGGCTGTCCAGTCAAGTAAACGTCCTGTGCGCCGTAGGCGACAAGTTGCATAAGTCCTCCACCCATTTTGTTAGCTTGTTATACTATTCCCCAAGAAAAAAAATCCAGGATTTTACTTAATTTAACCGAAAATACAAAAGTGAGGATACATAAAATATCGATTTTTCCTAAATAATACCTTCCCTTCTTTTGCTAAATCCATTACTTATATTCATGTCGGCTTTATATACCACTAAAATCCGTTTTTAAACGCAGTGGTTTCAAAATATACCATTCGAGATGTTGCATACTTCATAATGAACGCATAATAATAATAATAATAATAATAATAATAATAATAATGGATTGACTAATATATGTAGTAGACTGAGTGAATAAACCACTAAGGTATCTAATGAAAAGAACATGTAATGCAAAGGTGCCATCCCAACCTCTTTTCTAGTATTGAAAACAGTTCTGGTGGCATACCCTCAAACCAATCTTCTTTTTCATAAATGTATTGAACATACTTATCTACTTTGTATGGAAAAATATGGGTTTGCATTATATCGATGTTCGTAAACCCGATCGAGGAAAGAATCTCTCGAATCTCCTGTTGCGTATATGTCTTTGCCATAGGACATCCATTTTGCGCTTCAGGCTGTGATATACCTTCTTCTATTAGAAAGTTCTTCCATGAATCCGTTGCATATAACATTACTTTACATATTCCTACACCTGGTTTTACAAGCTTGCTGCAATTTTCGAGGATGCGTTCAGGGCATGCAGAGTGATGTATAACACCAAACGAGTAAATGAGGTCAAACTTTTCACCATCTGGTGGAAGAAGAGTCAGCAAATCATCGAGAGATTCTGCATTCATATTTTTCAGTGTTGCGCGACCTTCTAACCCCATTACAGTTAGTCGTGTACGAGTTATGTCTAAAGACGTGCTTGACAGCTCGATTCCAGTGTAAATTGCACCCGCACGTATAAAGTTTACAGCATCCGTTCCAATTCCACATCCAATCTCTAGCACCCGTTTATTATTCCATTGAGAGAAGTTTGCAAATCCAGGTATATGCGGTTCAACAAAATACTTGCGTTCTTCGACTTCATTAAAGTACTCGGGTGTGAACAACTCTTTGTTTGAATGTCGAATATTACATGGTCGCCGATTCCAATATTCTTTGATTTCGTCAAGTGATGCCATATCTGTGTGTAAGTAGAAACAGAATATCACAACTAAATATACTCTAAAATATTCTACAATATGGGTTTATATACATATTTACGTATACATATTTTACGTATACATGAAAATAGGGAAATACCGACATTACAAAGGTATATAATTATGGCGTATTGTAATGATAGTTTACAAAAATAATGTATTAAACATAAATATATTTTTCATATCAAAGAGAAGGGTGTTATTCAAAGGCTGTATACGTCGCGGACATTATGCCGTCATTCAAGTATAAGCCAAATAAAAAGATTGTATTAGACGAGAAGAGTATAACGACTCTCGACAATAAGCATCGCGAGATACAGGCAGAGTTTCATACAATTGAAACAGAGGTGGTTCCGCGTTTGAAAGAGGAACAAAAAGAGTTAAAGCAGCGTCTACGTAAGTATAAGGATGGCGATGAAGCGTCCGGCGACACGCCCGTATCACCAATAGAAAAACGGGTAGACGAAGTACTTGAAATAAAAGACCGACTTAAAGAGATAAAGCAACAATTAAAAACGTATGATGAAGATTATAAGAATTATTATTTGAACAATAGTCAATTTATATTCGAATACTTTGAGAATAAGAAAACAATTACGACGGGGGCAAACAAAACGAAGATATTGAACTCGTTTTTTAAGAAACCGGAGGCAACAAAGGTGGAAGAACTTCATATTCTGAATCATAATAACGTTCAAAAATATTTGACAAATATTGATCAGTCATTTATTGATATTAACAAGTATGTTTACCCGACAGATGTGTGTCGATTTTGTTCGAAAGGAGAGATGATTGCGGTGGAGAGTGAAGGGATACTCGTATGCAACCATTGTTCGAAGCATGTGATGTTTTTAATTGAGAATGAAAAGCCGTCATATAAAGAACCTCCAAAAGAGGCGTGTTTTTATGCATATAAGAGAATCAATCATTTTCGTGAGATATTGGCGCAGTTTCAGGCGAAGGAAACAACATTAATCCCTGACCAAGTACTAGAGAGTATAAAGCAGCAGATCAAGAAGGAGAGGATCGATATATCTCAGTTTACGAATAAGAAGGCAAAGGAGATTCTTAAGAAGTTGGGATATAATAAATATTACGAGCATATACCATTTATTAAAGACAAGTTGGGTATTAAGCCTCCGATTATGACTCCGGAGTTGGAGGAGAGGTTATGCAGTTTATTTATGGAGATACAAGGGCCATATGCTAAGTACTGTCCAGATGATAGAGTGAACTTTTTGAATTATTATTATACAGTGTATAAACTATGTGAGTTATTAGGGAAGCGGGAGTTTTTGCCGTACTTTCCGATGTTAAAGGATCGTGAAAAGCGTATTGAACAGGATGAAATATGGCGGAAAATATGTGAAGAATTAGATTGGGAGTTTATACCCACGCAATAAAAGAGATGATCAATGATAATAATGATTACAAAATAACTACGATTTTGAAATCAGTATATGAATCCATGTTTATACAAGGTAGTCAGATTTACCACCATTGTCCAGTGCATGCATCAACCCCTGCCATAACTCCATGATATGTCGCTAATCCGCCGTCAACAACACCCATCAAGGCATTTCCAGTCTTGAAGTCTTCATACGACTTATAACCATCCACGCCGGCTTCGATTCCGTTTCCAACAGCACCATCAATGAGACCTCCGGCAACTTCAAGTCCGGTTTCTATGAGTTCTTTATTGACCATTGTATATAACTTATGTACGAAATATACAATACATACAGATAAAATATGTGATAGGAAGGAGGGAGGAAATGTGAGGGGCTATCTAAAACATTGCAACGGGCTATCTAAAACATTGCAACTAGTTTCCTGGCAAACTCGCGATCACTTGGATAATGTAGTCCGGCAAGAATCCGAGCATTTGCTACTCGTTCTGCTGCTTCCATAATGGCCTGGGTCTTACTTGGGAATCGCCTACACAGTATCTTGGCCAAGTAAAATCCTTGAAATGCATGCCCTGACGGATATGATGGAAGAACCGCGGTTTTAGATTCAAGAAGTGTTCCATTCTCTCGGTTAATTATATGTGGGGCCACCATAAACGGTCTTGCTCTATTAAATAGAAACTTCGTAAAGAATATAATAAAAACAGTAATGGGACGATGAATTATTTTGGTCATTTCTCTCAGCGACATTTCTTCGGGGCGTATAACTGTTTCAAAACCTCGTGCAGGATTAATATCAGTCATTTGAAAGTGTTCAATATCGGATGGCATGCGTTTTCCTATATAGTCTTTCATAATGATTTCGATCTCTTCTTCATTGTTTGGATAAACTGGGATAGTTGGGTACCACCAGTAATAGCTTCGTGGAAGAGCCATGAGAATAACAATATACACAGTCAAGAAAATGACCCATACTCTAAATCGGTGCGGGTCACTTTCTTCGAGAGACTCATATGACCTACTTATCTTTTCTCTCCATGAAGAGAGAGTAGTCGACTCCTTTTTTGGCTTACTAACAATTCCGACATCGTATAAAGGCCGCAATACACTTTCGGGTATAATAGATGACATAATCATACTATGTAACAATATTAAATAGTATGAATGAATAATTTGGGGTATATACCACAGTCAGGTTACGTTGTATCTCTCTTCATGTTTACAGACGGAGAGGAGTGGGGAATCCAACGAGGTTAGCGCCGATACCGAATCCAGCACCGGTTCTGGCAGAAACAGCGAGGCTTGGAACGTATGTATCCAAAATGCTGAATGTAGCGGCAGCGGTCAAGGCGATCAAGGCGACTTCATCGAATGCCAAAGAACGCTTGGGGATAGCGTAGGCCGCGATAGCAACCATGATACCTTCAACCAAATACTTGATTGTTCTCTTAACTAGTTCTCCTAAATCAAAAACTCCAGACATATTGCTTATAATAAATAAAAAGAAAAAAGATTTATTGAAACATAAACACACTATTATAACTTAAAAGCAACCATCGAAATATATATATAATTCCTACTTACAGTCGGATTCCGTACACTTATATATATTTGCGTTTATCTATCGATTTTTAACTTCTTATAGATCTTTATACGAAACAAAGTAGGAATGTCAAGTCAATCATTATCATCTCCTCCAGCGGGGGTCACTCTCCAGAAAACACCTGATGGAAAGGTGAACAGTAAGTATGTCGATTTATTGGATGAAGATAAACCAATTTCTGGCCAAAAGTTTGTGTGTTTATCATTTGTTTCTCCAGAACATATTTTGAAGCAGAAGGACCATTTTTATTTTGAGAAGTTTGTGAAGCAGTGGGATTTGAATAAGTCAATGGAGAAGTTTGTCCAGTTTCTAAACTTCATGGCATATAAGAACCATCTTGATTTTGATAAGGTGATGGCTGACTTTCAGGAGTTTTCAAAGGAGGAGAAGGAGCAACTTGAAAAGACGAACATTTACGACGAGTACAAGACATTTGTAGATAATCATGAGGAGAAGTTGGATGAAGAGTTTGGTAATGCTCATGACTTTCAGACATCAGTTCGTGGATTGAAGGTGCGTGGCGTGTTTCCTACTCAGAAGGAGGCCGAACTTCGTTGTCAGATGTTGCGTGAAGTTGACCCGAACCACGACATTTTTGTTGGTCCAGTTGGATCATGGGTTCCATTTCATCCTGAGGCATATAAGACTGGTCGTGTTGAATATATGGAGGAGACCCTGAACCAGTTGATGGCTGAGAAGAAGAAGAATGAGGAACAGGCGAAGGTTGAGTTTGAGAAGCGTGTTAGAGAAACGAAGCTTAAGGCAATCGAAGAGAATAAGAAGTTGGCGGAGAAGAGTGGAAATAAATTGACTCAGATGGTGACGGATGATGGCAACTTGGTTGGTTTGAGAGGTAATGTTGATGAGGAAGAAAGTCAGACAATGACGGTTGATGAGATTAAGAAGGAGTTGTTTGAAAGCGATGATGTCGTAATGGATAAGAATAATGATCGTGGCTTGTCTAGGTTAACGGAGCGTCAGGGATAATACAAGTATACATAGTAACCATACCAAAATATGCACTTATACAATAATGTGAATATTTTGGTATAACATATTAGTTATGATTATGGGGCGGGGGCAGGATA
>Ga0194119_10010410_pt1 | contig 12256 bp, 6 predicted proteins | sample TA2MahC100mmetaG_FD_148620 | JGI IMG/M metagenome (GOLD analysis project Ga0194119, IMG submission 148620) | Freshwater microbial communities from Lake Tanganyika, Tanzania - TA2015018 Mahale Deep Cast 100m | ecosystem: Environmental > Aquatic > Freshwater > Lake | place: Tanzania: Lake... | reverse complement strand
CGGGCTGTGACGCCGGGACGGATTAGCGCGGAGTCGGGAGCGGCGGCCCGTGAGTATGTGGTGCGCGCCACGCGGGCGGCGCTCGCCGGCGACATCGCCGCGATGGTGACGCTACCGATGAATAAAGAAGCGACGCAACTGACCGATCCGCGATTTACGGGCCATACCGAGCTCATTGGCGAGTTGTGCGGCAGCGACGATGTGACGATCATGCTGGCGTCCGAGGATTTGATCGCCACGCACGTCTCCACGCACTGTTCGCTGCGGCAAGCGATCGAGCGCTGCAAACAACCCCGCATTCGCACGATCATCGAACTGACGTGGCACGCGGTGGAGCGCTTGCGGCCGGGCCAGAAAGTGGCGGTCGCGGGGCTGAATCCGCACGCAGGCGAGAACGGCTTATTCGGCACGGAAGAGATCGACGAGATTCGCCCGGCAGTGGAGTGGGCGCGCACGCAGGGGTGGAACGTCGAAGGCCCTTTCCCTCCCGATACGTTGTTCTACATGGCCGTTCGCCGGAAACAGTTCGGCGCCGTTGTTTGCATGTACCACGACCAGGGCCACATCCCTTCAAAGCTCCTGGATTTCGAGGGGGGTGTGAACATCGCGCTCGGCCTGCCAATTGTCCGTACCTCCGTCGACCACGGAACGGCGTTCGACATCGCCTGGAAGGGCCAGGCGTCTACAACCAGTCTGGAAGCCGCGATACAGATGGCGGCGCGCCTGGCGAACCTAACATGACTTTGCTGCTCGGCGCGATCGTTTGGTCGGCGTTGGAGCCCGGTACCCGCGCGCTATTGGAACCGGCCGGCATCTCCGAAGCGAACTTCGAGACCTGGGTCCAGGCGCACCGCCAAACAACAGCCGAACGGCTCCGTGAAGGCACGGCCGAGCATATCGGTTACTTTGTGATGCAATCGCGACGTCTGCATTCCAGCGAGCCGTTGACGCCATTGACGGAGGCGCGTGCGTTCCATGGGCGCCTTTCCGCCAGGGATCAGAAACGCTTTCTGGACGGCCATGCGGTTGAGGGCGCCTTTTCCGAGCCGTTGGAACTGCGGCTGGAGGCGTTCCTCGGCGGCAAGCTCGTCGATGAACGGCACCGGCTATTGCGGGACATGGCGGAGCGGCTAGGTTGGCCGGCAAAGCATGCGGTTCAGGCGGCCCTGCGGTTCCCGCTGCTGCGGGCCACGGCCAGTGAGCCGGCCGAAGTGGAGGACCTTTACCAGCAACGGGGATTGAGTGGAGATCCGTACCCTCCGAGCATGAAAGCGGTAGAGGCTGGCGTTGCTCTCCTGGACGCCAGCCCAAAAACGGTGCTGCTGGCCGGACCGGGAATCGAGCTCGGCTCCCGCTTCGGCGTCGACGATTCCAAGCCCGTTGTCTCGCCGCAACCGGAGGCCTTGCATCGCCTAGTCCGTCCGAGGGTTTTCGACTGTGTGGACATTCGCGAGGAAGTGACGAAGTCTCTTCAGAAAAGTCCGTGCCGGGCGCTCACGGCGGACATCGCGGTCGACCGGCCCGGTACTGGAACGTACGCGTTGATCGTAGCCACCAACGTGCTGGCATATCTGACGGAGATCGAACTGGCGGTGGCCTTCTCAAACCTGAAACAAGCGTTGGAGCCCGGAGGGTGCCTGCTGCACAACGATGCCCGTTTCGCCGTGCGCGTGGCGGGCGAGGCGGCCGGTCTGCCGGTCAAGACGCTGCAGGCGGTTCCACTGGGTGCGGTAAACGGCCGGGAGCAGGTTGACCGGGCGGTACTGCACTGCCGCGCCAGGTGAAATGTGAAATAATAGAGGCACCCGAACTATCAGGAGTATTCCATGCCACGCATCGCATTCATGCTTCTCGCGTTGACGCTGATCCCGCTACCGGCCCAGCAAAGCCGCGGCAGCTTTTTCGGAGTCGTCACCGACGGTTCCGGCGCCGCGGTCCCCGGAGCGAAGCTCACCATCACCAGTGTCGCCACGAATACGACGACCGCGACCGAGTCGAACGGAGAAGGGTTTTATTCGGCGAACCTCTTGCAGGTGGGCGAATACAGCATTCAGGTGGAGCGGCAAGGCTTCAAGCGTTCGGTCCGGAGCGGACTGACGCTGCAAGTGGACCAACGCGCGCAGGTGAACTTCCAGCTCGACGTGGGCGGCGTGGCCGAGACGATCGAAGTGAAAGGGGAGGCCCCGCTGGTGGACACCGGATCGGCGACCGTCGGGAAGGTGGTGGAGAACCGCCGCGTGCAGGAGTTACCACTGAACGGCCGGAACGCGCTGGCACTGACACTTCTGACTCCCAGCGTAAAATCGAACGCGGGTCCAACCAATACGGGCTTCGGCGACCGCGGCATTCAGTTGAGCTCGATTTCGATCAACGGCGGGCCCAATGCGATGAACGCACAGGCGCTGGACGGCGGAAACAACATTCAGAGTTACATCGGCGAAGTGGCGATTAGCCCCGGCGTGGACGCCGTGGAAGAGTTCAAGGTCCAGAGCAGCACAATGTCGGCCGAATTCGGATTCACAGCGGGCGGCGTGATCAACATGGTGACCAAGTCCGGCACCAATGAACTGCATGGTTCGGCGTACGAGTTTTTCCGCAACGATAAACTCGACGCGCGGAACACCTTCGCGCCCACGAAACCGCCCTTCCGCTATAACCAGTACGGCGCCGCGATCGGCGGGCCCGTCGTTAAGAACCGGACCTTCTACTTCGGCAATTGGGAGGAGTACCAGTGGCGCCGTTCGGAGGCTCGTATCGGCACATTCCCGACACTTCAGCAACGCACCGGCGACTTTAGCGATTTGCTGGACACCCAAGGCCGGCTGGTTCCGGTATTCGATCCCGCAACCACGCGCGCGAACCCCGCCGGCGCCGGAGTGATCCGCGATGTGTTCAGCGCTAACCGCATTCCAACGGCCAGGCTGGACCGGATCGCGGGCAACTTCAATCAGTTCTACCCGGCGCCGAACCGCACGCCAACAAACGCCTTCACGAACGCAAACAATTTTGGGCGCCTGGGCACCGAACAGCGCTCGATGCGGCAGTACACCATCAAACTCGACCACCGGTTCAGCGACAAAAACTCTTTGTTCGGCCGCTACTCCTACTTCCTGCACAAGACCGACAACGGGGCGAGCGGTTCGACGATTTATCCCGACGACAACGTGGCGAAGCGCGACGACGCGCTGAACAACAAGAACATCGTCATAAGCGACATTCACACGTTCACGCCAACGCTGCTAAACGAGTTGCGGCTGGGCGCCACGCGCGGTTATTTCCCCTTCGTGGTGCGCAGCTTTGGCGGCGGCTGGCCGCAGAAACTCGGGTTCCCAGCCAACCATCCCGCTGATACGATTCCCGGCATCAGCAACGGCTTACCCGGGTTTAACACCGGCACGGCGGGGCTGCGCGGAAGCATCAACACCCAGGTGTTCGACATGGTGACGAAGATCGTCGGCAAGCACACGTTGAAGGCCGGCTTCGATTACCGGTGGATGCAGGGAAGCAATTTCCAACGCTCGTCGCCGTCGGGTTCGTTTAACTTTGCAGCGGGATTGACCGGGAACCCGCAGTCGCCCGGCGGGACCGGTTCGCCGTACGCCAGCTTCTTGCTCGGCGAGGTCACGAACGCGACGATCACGACCCACCTGGGCGAGACCCAGCGCGGCCGCAGCTACTCCTGGTTCGTGCAGGACGATTGGAGACTGTCCCGGCGGCTGACGCTCAATCTTGGTCTGCGTTACGACTACCAGACACAACCGTTCGAGACCAACCTCGGCTCCACAAACTTTGACCCTGCCAAGCAGATTGAGCCGGGCATTGTGGGCGCGACCGTCTTTGCCGGAGTGGACGGGCAGGGCAGAACGTTCCGCCCCGGAGACAAGAACGACTTCGCGCCCCGCATCGGCTTCGCCTGGGACCTTTTCGGCCAAGGAAAGACCGTGTTCCGCGCCGGTTATGGTGTTTACTATCCGTCGCAGTTCTGGCGGCAGAACTACCCGAGCCCGAACGGCTTCGCAAATACGGGTACGTCCTACACGTCGGCAAATCCGAATGTCCGCGCGTTCCGTTTCCAGGATGGCCTTCCTGTGAGCCAGCAGCCGATTATCCAACCGCAGGGCCGAGCGTTGGGGCCGCGCGCGTTTCTGGGCTCCGGCACGTCGTACGACGAACCGATCGGGAGGACGCCGATGTCGAACCAGATGTCGGCGTCGCTGCAACACCAGCTTCCGGGCCGGGTGTTAGTGGATGTCTCCTACTCGGGCAACATCGGCTCGCACTTTACATCGCAGGGCTACAACCTGAATCAACTGGACAATCGATTTCTGTCGCAAGGCCTGGCATTACAACAGCAGGTTCCGAATCCGTTCGCAGGCCGCGTGCCCGGCGCTCTGGGCGGTGCAACCATCAGCCGGCAGCAGTCGCTGCTTCCGTTCCCTTACTACCAGACGATTCAGGTTCGCAGCCCGCGTATGAGCCACTATTCCTCCCATCTGATGATCATCTCCATCGAGAAGCGGTTGTCGAACGGAATCACCGCCATGTTCAACTTCACGGGCGGTAAAGTGATCAGCGAAGGCATGAATTCGCCGGTCGACTTCGGCGCCGTGGAACAGACAAACGAGGTCGGCTACCAGGATGGAAAGTTCAACCGGCGCCTGGAGCGCAGCGTGGATCCCACCGACGTGTCGAAGCGCGCCGTGATGAGCCTGCTCTACGAACTTCCCTTCTTCAAATCCAACAAACTCTTGGGCGGCTGGCAGGTGAACACGATCGGCATCATGCAGACGGGCGTTCCGGTGCTGGTTAGCGGCGCAAACAATTTTCTGGCCTCGCGGCCCGATTCCACGGGGCAGTCGGCAAAGCTGGAAAACCCCAGCGCAGCGCGCTGGTTCAACACCGACGTGTTTGTAAACCCGCCCAGCTTTACGTTCGGGAACATCGGCCGGGCCCTGCCGGACGTCCGGGGACCCGGAACATTCAACTGGGACCTTTCGTTCATCAAGAATACGCGATTCGCTGAACGGTACAACCTGCAGTTCCGCGCCGAGATGTTCAACTTCCTGAACTCGGTGAACCTGGGGCTGCCGGCGCGCGGCTTCACGCCAGGAGCCAGCGGCCGTAACATCAGCGGCACGTTCGGAACCATCGTCAGCGCCAGAGACGCGCGCAACATACAATTAGCATTGAAACTGAGCTTCTAATGATTCGCTACGCCCTTGCCCTTTTCTCGCTCACACTCGCCGCAGCGGATGGCCCCTACACGTCCACCGGATTTCTGAAGATTCCTGCCGAGGTGAAACTCGGGCCGATGAGCGCCGTGGAGGTAGACAAAAAAGGCAATGTCTATGTCCTGCACCGCGGTGAACCGCCGTTGATCGCGTTCGACAAGAGCGGGAACTACAAAGGCGGGTTTGGCAAAGGGCAGTTCAAGGTGGCGCATGGCCTGCGCGCCGATCCCGACGGCAACGTGTGGACGACCGATAACGGACTGCACGTGTTGCGCAAGTTCTCTCCCTCGGGCCAGGTGCTGGCGACGCTTGGGGAGGAAGGAGTCGGCAAGAATGGCGAGAAACATTTCCGCGCGCCGGACGACGTGGTGTTCGCCTCCAACGGCGATATGTACGTAGCCGACAGCGGCAACGGGCGGATCGTTCGACTGGACAAGAACGGGAAGTTCGTCTCGCAGTTCGGCAAGAAGGGAAAGGCAACTGGAGAGTTCGCGACCGCGCACGGACTCGCGATCGACAAAAAGAACCGCATCTATGTCGCCGACCGGGGGAATAAGCGGGTGCAGGTGTTTTCTCCGGCGGGCGAGTTCCTGGCCGAATGGACGGGTTTCGGCAATCCGTTCGGAATGCTGGTGGTGGGCAAACAGTTGATCGTTTCCGAGGGCGACATCAACCGCATGTTCCACTTCGACTTGAATAGCGGCAAAATAGTGAGTGAATGGGGTGACGAAAAGATGTTGCAGCTCCCCCATCTGATGTCTGTGGACAAGAAGGGAAACCTGTACGTAGCCGAGGTGAACGGCAAACGCGTGCAGATCTTCCGGAGGAAGTCGTAATGCGGTTTCTGGCAATACTGATCCCCCTCTCAATGACGGCGCAGACGCCCGCGCATCAATCAGCCGAGGAGTTCGAGCAGGCACACAAGCCGCTGGTGCAGCCGGCGAAACCGAAGTCGCGCGAGGCCGCCTCCGTCACTGCTGGCGTTGCGGCGAAGCTGCCGGCAAGGGGCGCCGCCGAGCGCGTGGCGCACCGGAATTTCATCGACAAACATATCTTTGGACGAATGGCGGCGAATCGCATTCCGCACGCACCCTTGTCCGCGGACGAAGAGTTCGCGCGGCGCGCGTGGATTGACGCTACGGGCCGCATTCCTCCGCCGGCGGAGCTGGCCGCGTTCGTTGCCGAAAAGTCGCCGGACAAGCGGGCAAAGCTAATCGAGACGCTGCTTGCGTCGGACGCCTTCATCGATAAGTGGACCTACTATTTTGAGGATCTGTTCCGTGCCGGCGGGCGCATGGGCCCCGGGCTGAACCTGTTCCACTTCTGGACGCGCGAGTGGTTGAAGCTGGACCGTCCGTATAACGAGGTGGTAACCGATATGCTGACCGGCGCCGGAAAGTCGAGCTTCACAGTGCCCGCCGCGCTGTACTATCAACGCGATTTCGTAAAGGCGAAGGACGATCCGGAAGCGCCGGACGCGCACGATCTGGTCAATCAGCCGGACACGGTGGACGAGTTCACCGTTACCTATTCAAAAGTCTTCTTGGGACTGAATCTCGCCTGCATCTCCTGCCACGACGGCGCCGGCCATTTGGAGAAAGTAAATACCTTTCTCGTTACGAAGAAGCGCGAGGACTTCTTCCGGCAGGCGGCCTTCTTCGGAAAGACGCGCCAGATCATGAACTGGGAGAACGGCTACCAGGCGAACACCGAATACACGGTGGACGACGAGGCGCCGGGCTACGAGCGCGGCGCGGAGAGCATTGTGCGCGTGCCCCGGCGGGGAAAGGGCGTGGCACCGCCGGCATTCCTGTTGACCGGCGAACAACCCAAGGCGGGTGAACACGCACGGGATGCGCTGGCGCGGACGATGACATCCCACGTGCAGTTCCGCAGAGCTTTAGTGAACAGGATCTGGGCGGAATTGATGGGCTTTGGAATCGTCGAGCCGGTTGACGATTTCGACTTGAACCGCTACGACGCCAAGACCACGCCGGCTGGGTGGACTGTGCAGCCGTCGAATCCGGTGTTGTTGGATGCGATGGCCGAAGACTTCCGCGTGAACAATCACAGTTTCCGGCATGTAATCCGGACGATTCTGAACTCCAGCGCCTACCAGCTCTCTTCGCACTTCGCGGGCGAATGGAAAGAGGACTACACGCCCTACTACGCGCGGAAGTTCGTGCGGATGTTGAGCGCGGCGGAATTGCACGATTCGATCGCGCTGGCCACCGGGCAACCGGGCAAGTTCAGCAGCGGCGCGGAGAAGGTTCCCATGGTGCAGCAGATGTCGGAACCGAAGAAAGTGGACGGCGAGACGCAGCGCTTTATGCGAACGTTCGGCCAGTCGAACCGCGACGATATGCCGAAGAAGATTGCCGCGTCATCCCTGCAGGCGATGCTGCTGATGCAGTCGAAGGTAGTGACGGACCGGGTCCAGTCCTCTAAGGGCGGGCTGCTGCCGGCGCTGCTCGCGAAGAACTCCGACAATCGGACGCTGGTGGAGCAGATCTACGTGCACACCGTATCGCGCAAGCCGACTGCGCCGGAGTTGGCCGTTGGGCTGGAAGCGCTAGGCGGGGACCGGGCGCGCGGAGCGGAGAACCTGCAGTGGGCGCTGCTTAACTCGCCCGAGTTCCTATTCAACTATTGAGGTCAAGGCGATGAATCACCGGGTATCGGATCTGCTTTCCACGCGCCGCGAGCTATTGCGAGTGGGCGGGCACGGCCTGCTGGGAGCGTTCGCTTCGCAAGCGCTGGCGCCCGTACAGGCGCGCGCGGCCGGGAAATCGAATCCGCGCGGTACGGCGCGGTTCTGCGTGGTGATTGAACTGGCCGGAGCGCTCAGCCACATCGACTCGTTCGACTTCAAGGAAAACGCCGGCACGCAGAAGGACTTCGACGTCCGTCAGGTGCGGAACGACTTGTACCTGCCGTACCGGTTGTTCCCGGAGATGTCCAAGGAGATGGACAAGGTGGCGATTGTGCGCTCAATGAAGAGCCACGAGGTCGTCCACTTCCGCGGGCAATACTACAATCAGGCCGGCCGGCCCCTGAATCCGGCGCAGGCGACCGAGATACCCTCGGTTGGGTCGGTGATCAGCTACGAGATGGAAGCTTTGCGGCGGGAGAAGGATACCTTCCCCACTTATGTAGGTTGCAATCTGGACACCGCCGGTTGCGGCGCGTTGTCAACGGGATTCCTGCCGCCGCGATTCTCCGTGCTGGATGTCGACATGAAGCAGGGCGCCGCGGCTGGACCCTCCGGTGACGAGGCCATGGGGCTGTTGGAAGAGCGCTACCGTCTGCTGAAAAAGCTGGACGACGTGATGGCGGCCTCGCGCGGCGGCCGCGACCGGCAGTTCGGCGCGTTCCGCGATTTTCAGAACTCGGCGTACAGGATTCTCGGCGATCCTCGCTGGCCGCGGGCGTTTCAGTTCTCGAAGGAAGAGGTGGCGCGGTACGGCGACAACTCCGCCGGGCTGGGTTGCCTGTTCGCGCGCAACGCTGTGAAGTCCGACGCCGGCACCCGCTACATCCACATCACGCACCCGGATTGGGATCACCACAGGAATATCTACAACCATGCGGTGAAGTCTAATCACTACATCCGCTGCAACGAGTTCGATAGGGCGATGGCGGCGCTGCTGCGCGACCTATCGGCGGAGAAGTCCCCAAGGGACGCTTCAAAAACCTTGCTGGACGAGACGCTGGTGGTGATGATCACCGAGTTCGGCCGCGTGCCCGGGGCTCTGAACGGAATCGCGGGGCGGCACCACTACAACCTGGCTTATGTATCTTTGTTCGCGGGCGGCGGCGTCAAGGGCGGGAGGATTCTCGGCAAGACCGACGCGGCGGGCGAGCACGTGATCGAGAACGGCTGGAAATACGCGAAACACCAGATCAAGACGGAGAACGTTTACGCGTCGATCTACTCGGCGCTGGGCATCGACTGGAAGAAAGAACTGACGAATACGCCGTCCAAACGCGCGTACCGCTACGTGGACGCGCTGGGCGCCACCGAGATGTTGATGGACGACGAGATCGCGGACCTGTTCGTTTAGATGATTCGACTGGCGTTGATACTAGCCGCGGCACCCCTGGCGGCGCAGGAACCGGGCATGTCGCTGGTCCCGGCGGGCACGTTCCAGATGGGCCGTGCGAAGCTGACTGCGGACGACAAGACGAACATGCGTCCCCACGTATTACTCGACGACAGGCCGGTTCACGGCGTGGCGCTGGACGCGTTCTGGATGGATACCCACGAGACCACGCACGCCCAGTATCGGATTTTTGTGAAGGCCACAAAGCGTAAACCGCCCTATCACTGGACGAATGGCGAGATGCCGGCCGCGCTATCGCGCGTCGCGATTTATAACGTAGATTGGCACGACGCGAAGGCGTATTGCGAACATCACGGTAAGAGGCTTCCAACCGAGGCGGAGTGGGAACGCGCCGCACGGGGCGGCATCGAGCACGCCGACTACCCTTGGGGAGACAAGTTCGACGCGAAACTCGCGCGGCACAACACGGAGGCTGGGCCGGGCGAGCCAGGAAAATACCCGCCGAACGGGTTCGGCCTTTACGACATGGCGGGAAACATGATCGAGTGGACCGCCGACTGGTACGCGCGCGATTACTATAGGGATTCGCCGCGCGCCAATCCGCGCGGGCCGGATACCGGCGCCTACCGGATCGTTCGCGGCGGCGCGTGGTCCGACCCCAACAAGCGCATCACCGTTTTCTTCCGGAACTGGATGCGGCCGAACCAGAAGCAGCCGAACCTGGGGATTCGCTGCGTCAAGAACGGTCCGGCGATCGAGGCGCTGATTGAAGGATTCCAGGGCCAGGTCTCGTTCTACGCAAAGAATCTGTCAACCGGGGCGGAGTACGCCGTGCGGCCCGACGAGCGGGTCCGGACCGCATCCACGATCAAGCTGGCCATACTGGTTGCGCTCTTTGAACACGTTCAAACGGGTAAGGCGCGCTGGGACGAGGAGCTGACGCTGACCGGGGACGACAAGGTCTCGGGCTCGGGGGTGATTCAGGAGTTTTCGACCGGCCGGAAGTTCACACTGCGGGATTTGGCGCAGTTGATGATCGTCGTATCCGACAACACGGCCACGAACTTGATCCTCGACCGGTTGACCGCGGATGCCGTGAACGCTGTGATGGAAAAGTACGAATTCGCACAGACCCGGGCGAACCGGAAAATCCTCGGCGACGGAAAGAACCTGAAAGCGAATCCTTCCGGGTGGTCCGAGTTTGGGCGGAAGGACGAGAACAAGAAATTTGGGATAGGCGTCTCTACGCCGCGCGAAATGGCGAGGTTGCTGGAGATGCTCGACAAAGGGGCGCTCGTCAGCCCGGCGGCCTCGAAGGAGATGATCGAAATCCTAAAGCGCCAGCAGTATAAAGACGGCATAGGGCGCCGGCTGGAAGGCTATACGGTGGCCTCCAAGTCCGGCGCCCTAGACGCTCTGCGATCCGATGCGGGGTTGGTTTATGGAACGAACGAGAAGTATGTTCTCGCACTTACGGTTGATGGAATGGCGAAGACGGACTATTCGGCCGATAACGCCGGGAATGCACTGATCGCGGACTTGACTGGGATGCTGTTGGCGAAGTTGCGGTAGATCAGCGAATCCGGCCGCCGCCTTCGCCGCCCCGGCCTCCACCACCGTCGCCGCCACGGCCGCCGCCGCCGGAATCGCTGCTGCCGCGTGAGCCGCCACCGGAGTCACCGCCGCGCCCGCCGCCGCCGCCGAAGCTGCCGCGGCCTCCGCCGCTATCGCCGGAGGGGGCGGACATGCGGCCACCGCCACCGGAGTCGCCGCCTCTGCCGCCGCCAAAGCCACCGAAGCCGCCTCGGCCGCCGCCATCGCCGGACGGGGCGGACATGCGGCCACCGCCGGAGTCGCGCGAACGGCCCGAGTCTGGCGAGGACCGCTCAATCCGGCCTCCGCCGAATCCGCCAAAACCGCCACGGCCACCGTCATTCGAGGGCGCTGAACGCTCCCGAACCACCGGAGGGCTCATTCGGGGAGAGGACTCGCTAGAGGAGCCCCGGCCGAAGAACCCGCCGCGATCTTCGCTGCGAGACGGCTCGCTGACGCGGCCCCGTCCGCTGTCACCGCTCGACTCGGAGCGGCCCCGGCCGGATTCGATCGTCGATGTGCGGGAGTCGCCATCGCCCAGGCGCCGCCAGCCTCCGTTGGATTCGGAGCTGCGCGCTCCGCGTCCACCGGACTCCGAGGAGGAACCGCCGGAGGCCGAGTCACCGAAACGGCGCCAACCGCCCGTGGATTCAGAACTGCGCTCAGACCGGCCGATGGACCCGCCTCGACCGGTGCTCTCCGCGCTGCGTTCGGAAGCGGACTCGCCGAACCGCCGCCAACCGGAGTCGCCGCCACGGCCTGTCGATTCGGTCGCGGCGCCAGAGCCACGGCCGCCTCTGCCCGATGATTCTACCGCCGGCGCCGAACCGCGGCCGCCGTCGGCACGGCTCGTGGAACCGCTCCGGCCGTTCACGGACTCCGAGGAGGGCGCTCCGCCGCGATCGCCGCGGCCGCCCTCGGCCGTTGCCACCGAACCCCGGCCCGCCGATTCGGCGCCGCCACGGCCGTGGCGCTCTTCCAGCACGGCCCTCTGCGTCTCGAACGGAACGCGTTCGCTGCGGCTGGCTTCGCGCGTGGCGAAGAAGCGTTCCGAGCCGCCGCGGCCCTCATTGGACACGCGCACCTCCCGGTCACTCAAGCGAGTGGAGCGGGCGTCAGGCGCCAGAGGCAACTGGCCGCGCATGAGAGAAGCGCTCTCAATCTCGTTGCGATTCACCCGCACCGCATTCACCGAACCACGGCCGAATTCGCCGGAGTTCACCGCCGTGATGGCGTTATCCACCCGCGCGTTGCGGTAGATGTTCGTGATGTTGGTGTTGTTGATGATGGTCGTGTTGTTGAAGTTCCGATTGCGGAAGCCTCCGTAGTAGTTGCGCCCGTACCACGGATAGAAGGTCTCAAACGGCG
>Ga0194119_10010407_pt1 | contig 12262 bp, 10 predicted proteins | sample TA2MahC100mmetaG_FD_148620 | JGI IMG/M metagenome (GOLD analysis project Ga0194119, IMG submission 148620) | Freshwater microbial communities from Lake Tanganyika, Tanzania - TA2015018 Mahale Deep Cast 100m | ecosystem: Environmental > Aquatic > Freshwater > Lake | place: Tanzania: Lake... | reverse complement strand
CCGCCAATGAGACCCACAAGGTCGATGCCGACGAGCAGAGGCTCCGGAGGCTCTGCAGGCGGGGCACCGGTGGCGATTGGAGGAGAAGATGAGGCAGCCGACGCCGAGGCGGGAGGAGGGGACGCTTCCGGGGATACTTCCCGGGAAGCTTCCGGAGCGCTTGCAACTGCAGGGGTAGTCGATGGGCTCATGCGCAAACTCCTTGAAGAGGGGCTGGAGGAGGGGATGGCAAATCAGGTGGGCTGACGCGGAACTTCCCCGCTCAAGGTTGCCCTTTGCCTGCCGCGGCCACCGCAGGCCTTCTGTCAGCCGCACACCGCCAGCCGATATACACCACGTAGAAGTCAGCCGGCTTGAGAGCCCGATGGTCGTGGTGCATCGGCGCTGGCCCGTACCACCACGACCCGCCACGGGTGACCTGCTCGGACCCAGGGCCCGAGTCCACCCACTCCCAGACATTGGCGCCCATGTCGTAGAGCCCGTTAACGCCCGCCTTGCTTCGCCCCACCGGGAAATGGCGACCTGTGGCGCCCGGAGCGTCGCGATGGTTGGCGCCTTCGGGCGAGTGACCCGTGGGGTATGGATAGCACTCGTGCCTCACAAAGCCGTCCGGAGGCCGCTCGCGCGTCTCGGTGTAGGCCGCACGCATCCATTCGGCGTCGGTCGGAAGTCGCCTGCCGACCCATTGGCAGTATTGCCTCGCCTCGCTCCAGTTCAGATGCACCGCAGGCTCGTCGTCAGACCCGGGCTTGCCGTAAGGCGAATGCCAGGTCCAGCCCGGCCGCCGCGTCCATCCCGCACCCCACTCGAACCCGCCCCCTTCGCGTTCGGCGAGGGAGCGGTAGCCCGTGGCATCCTGAAAGCGTCGGTATTGCGCGATGGAGACCTCGGTCGTGTCGATCCAGAAGGCGCTGCCCTCGGCAGTCTCGATGCGTTGCATCGCTGAGGGCGAAGTGTTGCCAGCCGCGCTCGGCGCAAGCGGCAGCGTTGCAGCAAGCAGGCCCGCCAAGAGTCCGAGCGCAGGCTTGACCGCCCGCGGAAATGCCGGCCTGGTTACGCAGGGGATGGCCGGCGAGGCCAAGGATGGGATGGCCGGCGAGGCCAAGGATGGGATGGCCGGCCGGGACGCGGACGCAACCGACAGTGTCGCCGCGCGCGTGCTCGCAGGGCTGATCCCCGAAACTACTATGTTCGCCCCATGCATCGCACCCTCCACCACCCCGATCCTCCGAGCCCTGATTATGGAAGATCCTTCAGCACGCTGCATTGCTGTCCGAGTTCTGCGCTGCGGCGATCCCAGAAATCAGGCTCTGCAAAACCGGGAAACGCCCGCGGAAACGCAGGATCATCGTAGCGGGCGGCAATCCATGCGGTGTGTTCGATGAGGCGCATGCTCCGCAGCACCTCCACCCAATGGAGTTCGCTGCGATCCAGATCCTCGATCGCCCCGTAACCCTGAAGCAGTTGCGCAAGACCCGCCTCGAGTTCCTCACCCTGTCCCGAAAGCAGCGGCCAGAGATCGGTGATGGCCGGGCCCATCCGACAATCGTCGAGATCGACCAGGTGCGGCCCGGCCTCTGTCCAGAGCAGGTTGCCCCAGTGCATGTCGCCGTGCACCCGCAGCAGCTGTGGGGCGGGCAGCGCGTCTACCCGCATCTGGGCAAGATCGAGCGTGCGTTCCGCCACCCCCAACCATCGATCCCGCGAGGGCGGCATTCGCCGGCCGAGTGCAGCAACCCGCGCGATTGCGTCGCGCACACCCGCCACTCCGCGAAAGCCCGCGCGGTGCACAAAGGCGCGCCGACGGCCCACCCGATGCATTCGCGCAGCCAGCCTGCCGATCCAGCGCAGCACTTCCGGCCGGTCGATCTCCGGAGCCCTCCCGCCCTGACGCGCCCAGATCGCCACCTGAAACGGGCCTGCACACACCAGCGTGTCACCCGCAAAGTGCACCGATTCAGGCGGTTGGCCGTCAGGCGCCATGATCGAGGCGGGCCGATCCTGCGTGAGGGCCCGCAGATCCCACGGAGCGGCCACCGGCAATTCCTCCTCCGCCAGTTCACGGGCGAAGGCATGCTCCTCGAGAATCTGTTCGGCGCTCCATCGGCCGGGTCGGTAGGCCTTCAACACGATCGAGGCATGCGATGCACCCTGTGCATCGCGAACTGCCTCGTCGAGCCAGACCAGGTACACCCGATTCTCGAAGGAGTTCAAGGCAAGTAGCCGACCGTCGGGCCAAAGTCCGAGCTTCTGCACAAGGCCGAGAATGAACTCCGGCGTAAGCAAGGCATACACATGCGGGTTGTGTGGCTCGCGGGTCCGCTTCATGACGGTATGGGAGCGATGGGATCGGGGAGTGCCGGTGTGGGCTGTGGCGATGCAGCAGCCCGTGGTTCAGGGCCCGACGCTGCAGGCGGTCAACCCATGCTGCGCCGGGCACGCGGCGCGACGGAGGGCTACCTTCGGGCAGTGTATCGTGAGGGCGCAAGCGCTGCCCATGATGTCCGATCTCATCCTTCATCACGACGAGGGCTCGCCCGGTTCGGAGCGGATCCGCGTCTTCCTGGGCTACAAGCGCGCCCTCTGGTCCTCCGTGCCCGATCGCACCTGGAAGAGGATTCCGGTGCTCCAGATCGGCAGAAGCTTCTTCGCGGGCAACGCGTGCATCGTTGCCACGCTCCACCGCCTGATGCCCGACCCCCTGCTCATCGACGCTGGCCGGATCGGTGACGCGGCACTCGTGCGCTTCGCAGACGAACTTCTGCACCGCGCCCTCATGCCCGCGGCGGTCGCCCAGTTTTCCTTGGGGGGCCCGGCACGAGGGCAGGCAGCAAGCCTGGACGCACTCGAATCCCAACTCGCCGACCACCGAAGCTTCGTGTGGGGAGCCTCCCCTTCCAGGTCGGATTTTGCGCTCTACGCCTGGGTGTGGCAGCTTCGGGGCAACCCGGAAGATGCGAGGGTACTTGCCGATTGGCCTGGAGTGCACGGGTGGTTCCGCCGCATGTCGCGTTTCGGGCATGGAACCGTGGTCTCGATGAGCCCCCAGCAGGCACTGCACCGGGCGCGCATCCAGACCGGGGAAGACCCCCCCTCGCCCGCCGCTCCCGGATACCCGCCTGCTGCCCTTGGGGCGGAGGCCGGTTTCGAAGACTTCTTCGTTGTGCGCTTCGCACTCGGCGAGGCGGGCCCGGTGCGATTGCACTTGTTGGCCTCCGCCTCCGAAGGCACGCCGCCTGGCGAAGGCACGCCGCCTGGCGAGGGGACGCCGCCTGGCGAGGGAAGATCACCTGGCGAAGTAACATCGGAAATCGCGGGCACTCCGGGCGCCGCAGTCCACGGCGCGGCCCTGGCGGCCGGGTCGGCGTCTGCGTCGGAGATCGCCGAACATCTCCTGCGGGTTCTGGGCAACGCAGACGCTACATGTTGCGACGGTATTGTCCGCCCACCTCGAACAGGGCCTCGGTGATCTGACCCAGCGAGCAGACGCGAACTGCGTCCATCAGGACCGCAAACACATTGCCGTTTCCGATCACCGCCTGACGCAAGCGCTGAAGCATCGCGGGCGCGGAATGCGCATGCCGCGCATGAAAATCGGCGAGGCGGGATAACTGGCTCTGCTTTTCGTCCTCCGTTGAGCGGGCGAGTTCGAGATTGGCCGGAACCGGGTCGCCGTGCGGATTACGGAAAGTGTTCACCCCGATGATCGGCAGACTGCCGTCGTGCTTGAGCATCTCGTAATGCATCGACTCGTCCTGGATCTTTCCGCGCTGGTATCCGGTTTCCATCGCGCCGAGCACTCCGCCGCGCTCGGCAATCCGTTCGAACTCCTTCAACACCGCCTCTTCGACCAGATCGGTCAACGCGTCGATGATGAAGCTGCCCTGATTGGGGTTCTGGTTCTTTGCCAGACCCCACTCGTTGTTGAGGATCAACTGGATCGCCAGCGCCCTGCGAACCGATTCCTCGGTGGGCGTGGTGATGGCTTCGTCGTAGGCGTTGGTGTGCAGGGAGTTGGCCTGGTCGTAGGTGGCGATCAGCGCCTGCAGCGTGGTGCGGATGTCGTTGAACGCGATCTCCTGCGCATGCAGCGACCGCCCCGAAGTCTGGCAGTGGTACTTGAGCTTCTGGCTGCGTTCGTTGGCACCGTAGCGGTCGCGCATCGCCACCGCCCAGATCCGCCGCGCAACCCGGCCGATCACGGTGTATTCCGGGTCCATCCCGTTGGAGAAGAAAAAACTCAGGTTTGGAGCAAAGTCATCGATGTGCATGCCCCGTGCCAGATACGCCTCGACGTAAGTGAAGCCGTTGGCAAGCGTGAATGCAAGTTGCGAAATCGGGTTTGCACCGGCCTCGGCGATGTGGTAGCCGGAGATCGACACCGAGTAGAAGTTGCGAATGCCGTGCTCGATGAAGTAGGCCTGGATATCGCCCATCACCTTGAGCGAGAAATCAGTCGAGAAGATGCAGGTGTTCTGTCCCTGATCCTCCTTGAGGATGTCGGCCTGCACTGTGCCACGCACTTGATGGAGCGCAGACTCGCGGATCGCGTTCAGCTCTTCGGCGTCGGGTTGCCTGCCCTCGCGTTCGCCAAAGCGCTCAAGCTGCTGATCGATGGCAGTGTTCATGAACATCGCGAGCAAGGTGGGTGCCGGGCCGTTGATCGTCATCGACACCGAGGTGGACGGCTCGAGCAGGTCAAAGCCCGAATACAGCACCTTCATGTCGTCGAGGGTGGCAATCGACACCCCTGAGTTACCGACCTTGCCGTAGATGTCGGGCCGCGCATCGGGGTTTTGTCCGTAGAGCGTAACCGAGTCGAAGGCCGTTGAAAGGCGCTTGGCCTGCATCCCTGCGGAGATGAGCTTGAAGCGCCGGTTGGTCCGGAAGGGGTCGCCCTCGCCAGCAAACATCCGCGTGGGGTCCTCGCCCTCGCGGCGGAAGGCAAAGACTCCGGCAGTGAACGGAAAGTAGCCAGGCAGGTGTTCGCGGCGCAGAAAGGAGAGCAACTCGCCCTCATCGGCGTAACGGGGCAGCGCCACCTTGGGAATGACGCTCCCCGAGAGCGTGGTGGTCGTGAGCCGGGTGCGGATCTCCCTGCCGCGCACCACGGTGCACTGCTCCTCGCCGCAGTAACTTTCCGCGATAGCCGGCCAGGCCTCGAGCAGCGCCCTGCAAGCCGGATCGACCCGCCGGGCGCGCCTGGCCTGCTCCTGGGCGAGCGCTGCGCGCGCCGAAGACCGCACCGCTGCGCTGCCGTCCCCCTGCCGATGCGTTGCGCCATCCACCTGCGGGTGCGGGGCTTCCTCGCGCTCCAGCCCTGCCTCTCGACCCGACTGGAGCCCGGCGTCCCCGATCAGCGCCGCCGCCTCACGCAGATGCTGAACCTCGCGCACCCGCTGCACTTGCAGCCGCGTATGCGCATGGTAGGCGCGCAGCGCCGTGGCGATGTCGGCGAGGTAGCGACTGCGTTCGGAGGGCACGATCACGACCTGCGCTGTCGAGCACCGCGTGGCCACCCGCGGCAGTCGTCCCTGCGGATGCGCAAGACGCAATCCGCGCTGCAACAGCGCTTCGCGCAGGGCCTGGTAGAGCGCGGTCACGCCGTCGTCGTTGAAGCGTGAGGCCTGGGTGCCGAACACCGGCATCGCCTCGCTCGGGCGGTCGAAAGCCTCCCGATTACGCTGCAACTGCTTCGACACATCGCGCAGGGCGTCGGCCGCACCTCTGCGATCGAACTTGTTGATCGCCACAAGGTCGGCAAAGTCGAGCATGTCGATCTTTTCCAGCTGCGAGGCTGCTCCGAACTCGGGAGTCATGACGTAGAGCGACAAGTCCACATGCGGCACGATCGCAGCGTCGCCCTGGCCGATTCCCGAGGTCTCCACCATCACCAGGTCAAATCCCGCCACGCGACAGGCGGCGATCGCATCGGGGAGCGCCGCACTGATCTCGCGACCCGCTTCCCGTGTTGCGAGCGAACGCATGAAGATGTTGGGATGGTGGATTGCGTTCATCCGGATCCGGTCGCCGAGCAGAGCCCCACCCGACTTGCGGCGGGTGGGGTCCACCGAAAGCACCGCGATGCGAAGTGCGTCGTCCTGATCGAGCCGGAAACGGCGCACGAGTTCGTCGGTGAGCGAACTCTTGCCCGCTCCACCCGTACCGGTAATGCCAAGCACCGGAACCCGCGCGGCATTGGCCGCGGCGTCGCGGCGAAGTGCCGCGCGTTGCACATCGCTCCAGCCGGAACCCTCGATCGCGGTGATCGTCTGGGCGAGGGCGCGCAAGGCCTGCGTCCGATCCTCGGTCTGGAGCGCGAGCGTGTCTGAAGGTGCCAATGCGCAGAGGTCGCGCCGCGCCCGGGAGATCATGTCGTGGATCATGCCGACCAGACCCATCTTCTGGCCGTCCTCCGGTGCGTAGATGCGCTCGACGCCGTAGTCCTGCAGCGCCCTTATCTCCTCGGCAACGATCACTCCGCCGCCGCCGCCGAAGATCCGGATGTGGCCGGCTCTGGCGGCCCTGAGCAGGTCAACCATGTAACGGAAGTACTCCACATGGCCGCCCTGGTAGGAGCTCACCGCAATCGCATGCACATCCTCCTGGAGCGCGCAACTGACGATCTCGCCCACCGAGCGGTTGTGCCCAAGATGGATCACCTCGCAGCCCTGTGCCTGCAGAATGCGCCGCATGATGTTGATCGAGGCATCGTGGCCGTCAAAGAGCGAGGCTGCGGTCACGAACCTCACCGGGCTGCGGGAGGTGCCGGGGTTGCTCGCGGGTACCGACCCGGCGTGCTCGAGCGTGGAGGCACAGGGCAGGGAAAGGTCGGTCATGGCCGTCTCCGCAGAGGTGTGAGGGTTCAGCCGCGGGTACTCAACGGGAAGTATCCACAGCCCACCTTCATTATCGCAACACTCCGGACCCTGGCCGGTCAAGTCGGGCAAAACGGTAGATCGCCTTGGTGGCGCGCAGCGGCGCAAGGAGGCTAACACGACGCCCGCCGGCGAGAAGACTCCGCTCCAGAACCCGGAGTTCGAGTTTGGCGAGCAGATCCTCGAAATCGCGCGGCGTGGCAAGGTGCAGGTTAGGTGTGTCGTACCACTGGAACGGCATCTCGCCCGACACCGGCATGCGCCCACGCAGGATCGACCATGCGTGGTACCAGTGTCCGAAGTTGGGAAACGACACGATCGCCTGCCTGCCGACGGTGGACATCTCGCGCAGCACCCGCTCGGTCTGGTGCGTGGCCTGGATCGCCATTGAAAGCACCACCACGTCGAAGCGGCCCTCACCAAACATCGACAGGCCCTTTTCGATGTTGGCCTGGATCACATTCACGCCGCGCTGAACGCAGGCAAGGAGCGCAGCGTCATCGATCTCCACCCCGTAGCCCCGCACGCCGCGCTCGCGTTGCAGCACGTCGAGCAAGGTGCCGTCGCCACAGCCCAGATCGAGTACCCGCGACCCGGGTTCGATCCACTGCGCGATCAACGCCAGATCCGGGCGGAGCGTCATGCATTGCATCCAGCCGCCACCCGCTCGAAGTAGGCGCGCAGCAGACGGTGATACTGGGGGTGTTCGAGCAGGAAAGCATCGTGGCCGTGCGGTGCGTCGATTTCGGCGTAGCTCACCGGCTGCCCGCAGGCAAGCAGCGCCTGCACGATCTCGCGGCTGCGTTCCGGCGAAAAGCGCCAGTCGGTGGTGAACGAGACCACCAGGAAGGCGCACTGCGCAGACGCCATCGCCTTCACCAGGTCTCCGCCGAAAGCGCGGGCCGGGTCGAAATAGTCGAGTGCACGGGTAATCAGCAGATAGGTGTTGGCGTCGAAGTACCCGGAGAATTTCTCGCCCTGATGGCGCAGGTAGGACTCGATCTCGAACTCTATGTCGAAGGTGTAACGGTAGGCCTCCTCCTCACTGCGCCCACGCAGCAGCCTTCCGAAGCGCTCGCCCATCACGTCGTCGGACAGGTAGGTGATGTGACCGATCATCCTCGCCACCTGCAGACCGCGGCGCGGGACCACGCCATGGTCGTAGAAGCGCCCACCATGGAAGTCAGGGTCGGTGATGATCGCGCGTCGCGCAACTTCGTTGAAGGCAATGTTCTGTGCCGAGAGCTTCGGCGCCGAGGCAATGCACACGCAGTGAGCAAGGCGCTGCGGATAGAGCAGGCCCCAGGCGAGCGCCTGCATCGCACCGAGGCTGCCGCCCATCACTGCGGCAAAGCGGGAAATGCCGAGCGCATCGGCGAGTCGCGCCTGCGCATGTACCCAATCCTCCACCGTGAGCACCGGAAAATCGGGTCCCCAGGGCCTGTTTGTGGCAGGGTTGTTCGACATCGGCCCCGTCGATCCGAAGCAGCTGCCAAGGTTGTTCACGCCCAGCACGAAGAAACGGCGGGTATCGACCGGCTTGCCCGGTCCGACCATGTTGTCCCACCAACCCGGATCACCGCTCGCGTCAAGCCCTGCCACATGATGCGAGGCGTTGAGCGCATGGCACACAAGGACCGCGTTGCTGCGCGCCGCATTGAGGGTGCCATAGGTTTCGTAGACGAGTGTGTAGTCGGCGATGCGTTCGCCCGAGGCCAGTTGCAGCGCTGCGGCGAAGCGCTGGCGCACTGCCTTCACCCGGCCGACCGTTGCCGTCGGTGCCGAACCTTCTGGAAGCGACCCTCGCGTCGACGACTCCCCCGGTAACGACCCCTCCGGCGCCACTCAAGCCTCCAACTGCTCGAGAAACTCCGGCAGACGGTCGAAATCCTCGAGAACCAGCACGCGGGCCAGGCGCGCCTGCAACGATGTGCTGTCGGCTCGCAGCAGGCTTTGCTTGACGCGCAGCAAATGCGCCGGATGCATCGAGAACTGCCTCAGGCCCATCGCGAGCAGCACCTGCGCCGCCTTCGGATCGCCAGCCATCTCACCGCAAACCGCGACCGGCTTGCCATGCTGCTGCGCGCCCCGGATCGTCTGCTGGATCAAGCGCAGCACTGCGGGATGAAAAGGATTGAAGAGCGCAGCCACCTGATGGTCGGCGCGGTCGATCGCCAAGGTGTACTGGATCAGGTCATTGGTGCCAATCGAGAGAAAATCGAGTTGCCGCGCGAAAGCGGCTGCGCAGATCGCTGCCGCAGGAATCTCCACCATCCCGCCCACCGGAATGGCCTCGTCGTACTGCAGCCCTTGCTGGCGCAACTGGGCCTTGGCCTGCTCGATGTGCTCAATGGTCTGGTCCACCTCGAAGCCGTGTGCGAGCATCGGGATGAGGAGGCGGGCGCGCCCGTGCGCAGATGCGCGCAGGATCGCCCTGAGCTGCGTGATGAACATTTGCGGCTCGGCGAGGCAGAAGCGGATCGCACGCAGACCGAGCGCCGGATTGGGCGTGGGATGCGCGTCCTGAAAGCCCCCGAGGGCCTTGTCTGCACCCACGTCGAGCGTACGGATGGTGACCGGCCGGGGGGCCATCGCCTCGATGGCGTCCCGATAGGCCTGGTATTGCTCCTCCTCGTCGGGAAGACGGCTGCGGTTGAGAAAGAGGAATTCCGAGCGGAAAAGGCCAATGCCCTGCGCGCCGGCGGCCAGCGCCTCGCGGGCCTCGCCCGGGGTTTCGATGTTGGCCTGCAGCTCGATCCGCTCACCGTCGAGGCTGATGCAAGGCACATGCACCAGCCGCAGCAAACGTTGGCGGTCGAGCGCCTCCCGCGCCTGCAGGTTGCGATACTCGCCGAGCATTGCTTCATCGGGCGCCACGATCACCACGCCCTGATGGCCGTCGAGAATGAGAAGATCATCGTCGCGGATGAACTCGCTCGCCCGGCCGGCGCCCACGATGGCAGGTACGTTCATCCCGCGCGCGAGGATCGCGGTGTGCGAGGTCACACCACCCTGATCGATCACGAATCCGAGCGCATGGCGCAGCTGCAGCATATCGGCCGGGGCAATGTCGGAGGCCACGATCACTGCTGGCTCATCGCCCGCAGCATTCGCCGAGGGCATTCCGGCCAGCGTGCGCAGCACCCGGTCAGCCACCTGACGTACATCCCTGCCCCGCTCGCGCAGGTACGGGTCTTCGATCGCCTCGAATTGCATGCCGAGTTCAGCGGCCTGGGTCGAGACCGCCCACTCGGCACACCAGAGCGACAGCCGGATCGCCTTTGCCGCCTCGCCGGTGAGGGCAGGGTCATCGAGCAGCATCGCATGCACTTCGAGCAGCGCGCGCGACTCGGGCGGCGCATCGTCGGGAAGCTGCGCTGCCACATCGCGCATTTCCTGGCGCACAAGGCGCATCGCGTCCTCGAGCCGGGCAACCTCGGCTTCGGTTTCCGCTGCAGCAATGTGATAGTGCGGCACATCGACCTGCTCGCCCGAGCCGAGCAGGCGCGCCCGCGCCACGACGATGCCTGCGCTGACTCCGATGCCGTGAAGGCTGAACACTAGCGCTCCTCGCCGAATCCCGAGGCGAAGAGATTGCAGAGCGCCGCAACCGCCTGCACCTCGTCGATCCCCTGCGCCGAAACCTGCAGGCTGGCCCCCTGCGGCGCTGCGAGCATCATCACTCCCATGATGCTCTTGGCATTGATCTTCCGGGTGCCCCGCGCGAGCCAGACCTCCGACTTGAAGGTGGACGCGATCTGCGACACCTTCGCCGAAGGCCGCGCATGCAGCCCGAGCTTGTTTACCAGAACGATTTCAGCCTCGGTCATTGCCCGCCTTTAAGGGTTGGATGGCTGCGCAGGAATTCCCCCGCTGCGGCCGCATTGTGGTCCAGCTTCTCCAGCTTGCCGACACACCTGGCCGCTGCGGCATCCCTCTGGACTTCGCGGATCGCATGCTGTCCTGTGGACTCCACAGCAGCTGCGAGTTCGGGCAGCTCGGCACGGCGATTGCCGAGCGCCTTGAGCAGCATCGGCAGATTCACGCCCGCCACCACCTGCACCCGCCGAGGCTCGGCGAGTCGCATTGCGATCCGCGAGGGCGTGGCACCGTAGCAGTCCGTCAGCACAAGAAGGCCGGATCCATCGTTGATGCGCAAGGCAAGTTCGCACGCTGCCCTGAAGGCACCCTCGGGATCCTCGTCGGGGATCACATCGAGCGCAGCCAGTTGCGCAGGCAGACGGCCAAAGACATGGCGGGTTGCGCGGATCAGCGCAGTGCCCAGCGGCTCGTGCGCGATCACCAGCACCCCGATCATGTGCGGCACGCCTCCTCGAGTTTGCGGACAAAGAGCCCCGCCACATCAAAGCCGGTCTGGTCCATGATTTCCCGAAAGCAGGTGGGCGAGGTCACGTTGATCTCGGTGAGGTGATCGCCGATGATGTCGAGCCCCACGAGCAGGAGCCCGCGCGCATGCAGGCGCGGCGCAAGATGGGCGGCAATCCGGCGATCCGCCGCGGTGAGTGGCCTCGCCTCTGCCCTGCCTCCTGCGGCCAGGTTGCCACGCGCCTCTCCCGGCTGCGGGATGCGCGCAAGCGCATACGGCACCACTTCACCACCCACCAGCAGCACCCGCTTGTCGCCCTCGACAATCTCGGGGATGTAGGCCTGCGCCATTACGGTTCGCGCGCCGAAGCGGGCCATCGTCTCGATGATCACCGAAAGGTTGGGATCGTCGGCGCGGGCCTGAAAAATCGAGGCGCCGCCCATGCCATCGAGCAGCTTGAAGACAGCGATCCGGTGCTTGAGCACAAACTTCCGGAGTCTGGCCGGAGCGCTGCACACCAGCGTGTCGGCGATGAAGGCAGGGAACTCGAGAATCGCAAGCTTCTCGTTGTGCTCGCGCAGCGCCTGCGGCCGGTTGAAGACCCGGGCTCCCTCGCGCGCAGCCTGCTCGAGAAGGAGCGTGGCATACAGGTACTCCAGATCAACCGGTGGATCCTTGCGCATGAGGACTGCATCGAAGGAGACAAGCCTGCGTGGCTGTGGATCGGCAAGTGAATACCAGCGCGGCGACTTGAGCGCCATGGCACCAAGGGGAAGCGGCTGCAGCGTGAGTGCGCCCGCGGTCACCCACACCTGGCCGTCTTCTGCCGCGAGATCCGAGGGCTCGGCCACATACAGCCGATGGCCCGCCGCATGAGCGGCTTGCATCATGGCATAGGTGCTGTCCTTCCTGATCTGAAACCCGGCGATCGGATCCGCGATGAAGAGCCATTCCATGGGCAATCAGCAGAGATGTCTTCGCGGGCGGACGTGCATCGGGGTGTTTGCCAGTGCGGTAGGGAAGGATCCCGGCAGGTCTTGGGTGGGAAGCGTCTGAG
>Ga0194119_10010403_pt1 | contig 12264 bp, 12 predicted proteins | sample TA2MahC100mmetaG_FD_148620 | JGI IMG/M metagenome (GOLD analysis project Ga0194119, IMG submission 148620) | Freshwater microbial communities from Lake Tanganyika, Tanzania - TA2015018 Mahale Deep Cast 100m | ecosystem: Environmental > Aquatic > Freshwater > Lake | place: Tanzania: Lake... | reverse complement strand
CAGAGCGCGCGGCCCGTTGTTTCATCAAGGCTCAAGATGCGCTCGGTATCGGCGGTGCGATCGAGCACGAAGACGCGGCCACCCGACACCGCCGGCCCCGAATAGCCTGGCCCAACCGCTGAGCGCCACTTTACGCGCAGGCCGCCGGCGGGCACGCGCGCGATGATACCGGCCTCGTCCCAAACACCTTGCCGGCCGGCGCCGCGCCACTCCGGCCAATCGGCGGCGGCGGCGAACGTGAGGGTGCAAAGCAATCGGAATCGCCTCATATCGTAATGAGAACATTTCGCGCCCGTTCGCGCCCGAATGAGTATGACCGCCAAAACCATTCTCTTCACAGCGGCGTTGAGCGCCGCGGCCGCGAACGCGCCGACGATGCAACTGCTCGGGCAGACATTTACGCTCGCCGATTTCAACCAGACGGCCGCGCCGATGTGGGAGTTCACCAGCGGTGGAGAGTCGGTCGATAACTGGACGCGTCTGGTCACTGTCCTGGAGCGGCCCGATGCGAAGACGCGCGAAGACCTCGACCGTATGGCGCAAGGAATCATGGACACCTACAAATCGCGCAAGGGGCAAGTCTTGATGGCCAAGACCCTGCCCGATCCCAAGGGTGTCCCCTACAACTACATCATCGTCGCCTTCGACGAGCCGGCCAAGAAGCGCTACGAGTTGAACTTCGTCAAGATCGGGCTCGGCGCGAAGTCGGCTTACGTTATCGTCTACGGGGCGCGTGTCACAGATGCGAAGGACTACACGGCGAAGTCGAAGGCGTTTTTGAGCGAGAAGTCCGGCGAGATCGGCATGGCGCTGGCAGCGGTTGCGGCGCCGGATACGGATCGTCTACCGCGGCGCTAGACGATAATGCGACAAACGCAGTTCCAGGCGGGTTCTCCCTGCAACAGGAACCCCTCTTCCACACCGTTCCCGCACTTGTAAAGACCCAGTTTCGGCCGGGGAATGTACTCGCACGGACACTTCTTCGGACATTTCAACGTGTCGCAACAATACTGCGCGGCGGCTGCGTCCAGGATCGCCTTCACCGCAGCCTCGCCGATACATGCCTGGCCGGGTACGAGTTTCTTGGAATACCACCCGGCAATTTCGGCTTGCTTCTCGCAGCCGGTGCCTTCTACGCGCCTCGCGAAAAGAATGATCTCCGGGTTCGGCGCGGCCGGTAGCCGGAGATTGGCCAGCCCAGTGAGCAAAACCTTTACCGACGCCGCCGGCCGCGCCGGTACTTTGGCGCCGCTTATTTCCGTCCATCGCCTTTTGGCTATGTTTGAGATCGTCATGACTTCCTCGCCAGCATTATACGCGTCATAATCGACGCATGAGAGCCGCACTGTTATTCGCCGCCGCGTCCTTCGCGCAGCCGATCACCGTCCAGGCGCCCGAGCGCACGCTGCCGCCGCACGTCGCAACGAAACTCAGCGCCGCGGACCGCGTCCTGTTCGGAAGAATGATGCGGGTGGGCCTGGAAGCTGCGTGGTCGGCGGTAACGCAGGAAGGCTACCCGCTCTGCTTCATCAACGAACTAACGCCGCTGAACAATGATCGCCGTCTGGTTGGGCGCGCGCGCCACGGCGCGATATCTGCCCAATCGCAAGGACCTGCGAGAGAAAATCTACGCCGCCGGTCCGCAACTGAACTATCGCACCGCCGAGGAAGCGCAGCCCGGCGATGTGCTGGTGTTCGACGCGGGGGGCGAGACGAGGTCGACCGTATCCGGCGCCATGGTGACGACGCGTTTTCTGATGCGCGGCGGCGCGGGGATCATCGTCGACGGCTGCATGCGCGATGTCCCTGATCTCGCCGCGATGCCCGCGAGCTTTTATCTGCGCTGCGGTCACGCATCGAGCGTCAGCCCGCTGATGATGGCCGTCGACTACCAAGTGCCAGTGCGCATCGCAGGCGTCACGGTCGCCCCCGGCGACTACCTGATCGGCGAGCGCCATGGCGTGCTGGTCATCCCGGCCTCGATCATCGACAAGGTGCTGACAAAGGCGATGGAGCACGACGAGCAAGAGCAGTTTCAGCGCAAGCTGCTGTTGCAAGGCGAGCCCGTGTACGAAGTCTATCCGACGCTCAACGAGGCGAATAAGAAGAAGTTCGAAGAGTTCAAGAAGAAACGCTGAAGATCAGCGCCACGACTGGATCAGGAGCACAGCCCCGATCAAGATCAACGCGGAGTGAACAACGACCGCGAAGTTTCGGACACGAATCATCCGTCCGGCAAAAACGGCCAAGACGACGCCGGGCAGCGAATGCAAATAGGATTCGGTAACAGCCGGCGCCCAGAACCCAGCCAGCCAGTATCCCGCCATGCCCGCGATGCCGGCCGGAAGAAAATACGCTTGCAGCGTCGCGCGGAAGTACGCCGGTTCCCATCGTCTCAGTGAGCCATAGATCGCCAGCGGCGGTCCGTTCATTCCGTAGGCGCCGCCCAGTACTCCCGCACAAAATCCGAACAGCCAGGCGAGACCGTCGCCGGTGAGGTGACGAAGTGTCCGGCCGCTGATCGAATAGATCGAAAACGCCAAAATCACAAGAGCGAGCGCCATCTTCACCGTCGCCTCCGGCAGCGCCCGCAAGAACCACAAGCCGACGGGGATTCCGGCGAAGGTCGCGATGATCAACCGCCACGCGCTTTGGAAATGCACCTGCCGCCAGTCCTGCAAGAGGACCATCGCCGCGATCGTTATCGAAACCAGCACCATCAGCGGCGCAGCCTGCGTCACGGGCATGACCAGCGCCAAGAGCGGCACCGCGACCAGCGCTTCGCCGAAACCCAAAGTCGAACGGACCATCGCCGCTAAAAACACAATCGCGACGGTCATGGGGCCTATGCCGCCATCTCGACGCCCTTAGTCGAAACGTAATACTTCGCCAACATGTTCGGCTTTTCCCAGGCCGGCAGCGACTCCGGGTTCTTGAGGTACTCGAAGAACTGCCGCGTCACTTGCGCGAAGTGCTCTTCGTGGCTCACGCGCAGCGCATCGGGAATCACTACCCGCAATTCTTCGCCGCGCTCTTCCACTTCCACCTTCGCGCGTAGCGCCGCTAGCACTTCGCCGCGCAGCGAGGCCGCGTTCGGCACGACGTAGACTTCGGGCCGAAAATTCTCCGCCTCGCCCTGCCGGACTTCGATGCTCGACTTCGTCCCGCGAATGCGCGCGACATACGTATCGCTGACGCCCTCCAGATCCCAGCGCACATTCATCTGGACGTGCACGCCGCGCACCGTATACGACACGAAGTTGTTGCCGTAGTAGTCGAAGCTGCCTTCGCGCGCGGTTCCCGTCACGCGCTTCCAATGCTCCGCGCTCAGCACTGTCGGCCAGCGCCGCGCGTCGAGCATCTCGATATCGGTCCGATAGTCGAGCGCCTGATCGGGAAACACGATCCATTGCGCCAAGTCCACCAGATGCGTTCCGACATCGTTGAGCGCCTCGCCCTGCTCGTTGATATCGAAGAACTCGACGGGCCGCTGCATCGGCACGCCCGCGACCGTCTTCAGTAGCCGGTGCATGCTGTCCATCCAGACGGCGGGCTCGTCGGAAGTGCCCTTCACGATCTCGCCGAAAATTGCCGGCGTGTTGACCAGTTCGCGGTGCAGCATGGAAGTGATTTCGTAGCGCTCGGTCATGATGTCGTAGGCGATGACGCCGCTTTCGTCTGCTTTGTCCAACGCTGACGCAACGCGCGGCAAGTCCTCTGAGCGCAGGATCCAAGGTTTGTCGGCCAGCACATGGAAACCGCCGGCAACGGATCTTTCGATCCGCTCGATTTTCACGCGATTGCGGCCCGACAAAATGACGACGCTTCCCGGCTTCTGCTCGCGCAGCATCCGATCGAGGCAATCGGCGCCAGTGTGGATGTCCAACTCCCAGGTGGTCGGCTCCGTGGCGCGCTGGTTGAACCGCGCCACGCGCGCCAAGTGCTCGGTGAGATCCAAGCCAAGCGGCGCATAGACCGCGACATTGGGAGAGACGCCGGCGTACATTTCCTTCTGCACAAGCGCGGCGTGGAAGTGGGCGGGGTCGAGAGTGATCAGGGAAAGATCTTGCATCAAGATCTATAGTCTCGGCTTCGGCGGCGTCACCGCAACCCACGGTAGCGTGCCCTTGCGCTTCACCGGGCGGCGATACACTTTCGACCCCGACGTGACGAAGAGAGTTTGTAACCCAGTGCCCGCGAATACGACGCTCGAAGGATCGCCCGCATCGGGCTTGTTCAGAATGCCCACCGTGCGGCCGGCCGGGTCGGCGATCTGAATGCCGAGCTTTGTCGCTACGTATACAAAGCCTTCCGCATCGACCGTCATGCCGTCCGCGCCGCCGCGGAGCGGGCCGTTCTCCACTTCGTCGGGGACCTCCAATCGATGGAACGGCACGCCGTTCGTTAACGAGCCATCCGCCTGCACCGAGAACGACCAAATCCAACGGCTGAGCGTATCGGCCACTATCAGGAAAGCGTGATCCGGAGAGAAGCGGATGCCGTTCGGGAACAGAATGCCCTCGTGAACTACGCGTTTGTTGCGCTTCGCGTCGACGAGCCAGACTCGCTTGGCTGTGGGGTCGGTGAAGTAGATTTCGCCACGCGGGTTGATGGCGAGATCATTGCAGTTCGCATCGGACGCGATCACCGATTCCTTGCCGTCCATTGTATACGCCACGATGCGCTTGCGCGCACTTTGGCAAGCGTACAGCCGGCCGTCGGGACCAGACATCAAACCATTCGATTCGCCGGTGTTCTCGCGGAAGACCGAAACCTTTCCATCGCCCGCGATCTTGTGAATGCGGCTGTTTGGGATGTCGCTGAAGTAGACGTTGCCCTGGGCATCGACGGCCGGGCCTTCTGTGAATTTGTGTCCATCGCTCACCAGTTGCCAGCCGGGATCGTCATCGACGATGACGTTGTTGGTCAGAAAGTGCCGAATGCCTCCGGCGGGCTTCGCAATCGGCTTCGGATAATCGCGCCACAGCCACCGCAGCGCGTCGGGCAGAATCGCCGAACCGTGTTTGCTGTTGTGACCTTCGGTGCCGATTACGACCTTGTAGTCGTAGTTGGCGTGTTTCAACGCCAGGCCGAGTTCGTAGTTGCTGTAGACGTTGACATCCTCCAGGCCGTCCTGCAAAAAGATGCGCAGCGGCTTGGTCTCCATCTTGCGCACCAGCGACGGATAGATATGATCGCCGCGCAGATTCGTGAAGCCGCCGATGAAACTCAGCACGCGATGGAAGACATCGGGCCGCGTCCACGCCGCGTTCATCGATGCGTTGCCGCCCGACGACGATCCGCTGATCGCGCGGTCGTCCGGATTGTTCGACAGGTTGTAGGTCTTGGCGACTTCGGCCAGCACCTCTTCAATCAGAAACGTCGGGAAGCGCGGGCCGACAGCGTCGTACTCGGCGCTTCGGTTGTAGCGCCCGCCGGCTACAACGCCGGGATTGATGAAGACGCCAATCGTCACCGGCATGTCGCCCTTGTGAATCAGGTTGTCGAAGACGATAGTCGCGCGAAACGCCCCGGATTCATTGACGAATGAGACGCCGTCCTGGAAGACCATCGTGCAAGCGGGCTTGCCGGCCTTGTATTGCGCGGGCACGTAGACCCAGTAGTCGCGCACCGTGCCCGGATAGATTTTGCTTGTCCATTCGTGCTTGGTGACCTTGCCTTGCGGCACGCCGGGCTGCCGGTGAGAATCGGGACCGAGGACATACTCCTCCGCGCCGAGGCCGATTGCGAAACAAAAAAGCAGAAAGCGCATTCGACTACCTTACCCGACGCCGCGGGATAGGCACACCGCCGCGGCCCACGGCTTCTTCACCGCTGCCGGGCGGAACGTCTTGCGGGATCAGAGTTGACGTCGCCTTGATCATCGCCGCGGCGGTATCGTCATACGCCTTGCGGCGCCGCATCTCGGCGGAAAGTACCGGCATTTCCATCGGCTTATCGGGATCGACGACAAACGCCGAAACCAACTGCATGCGGTAGGCCGTCGACACGCCATCGTAGCGCTTGGTCTTCGGGTTGTATATGCCGTCGGCGTGCCTCCGCAGCGCGTAGTAGTTGGCGATGTGATCCTCGTGTTCGCGCACGCCCTGCTGGCCGCCGTCTTGCGCGAAGACGTTCTGCGAATAGAGATCGCGCCAATCGCGATAGCCGCCGACGAGGCCCGTGCCTTTGTCCTCAGACTCGATGATCAGCCGGATTTTGCCGTTGCGAAAGAAGGCGTCGCGCGTCTGGTTGTAGAACCATGCGATTTGCGGCATGTGGATCTCGGCGGCTTGTTCGGACTCGACCACGCCGTCCTTGATCTTGGCTTTCAACTTTGAATACTGCTCGGACTTCAGAATTCGATAGGAGTAATCGGCACCGACACGCCCGCTAGCGTCCTTCATCACTTTGTCCGGCGAGTAGCCGATCTCCAGCGTCACGTCGTCATCGTTCATCGGATCTTTGTTGCCGGTGAGGCGAATGACGATGGTGTACAGCCCTTCGAGCATCTTGTCGTTCGACCGCAGCACCAGCGTTCCGTTGCCGTTGCCGCGCCATGGCGCATCGCAACCCCAGGCGCGATAAAGCGCGTTGTCGATGCCTTTTTCGCCGTCGGGGCTAACGAAGTCGATCTCCTTAATTTTGCCGTCGAGGTTAAAGCCTTCGCCGATTCGGCTGACCACTTGCGGCTGGCCAGGGTCCTCGGCGGCGAAGGGATTGATGTAGGTTTCAATGTCGCGGTTGTAGCCACGGTACGCCGACGCGGCACGCCAGACCGGATAGTACACGCCTTCGCCATCCCGATTGAGGGTGTTCGTCGGAGGATTGGAGATCGCCTCTATTTCCTTGCTTGTCCGCCAGGGGACAAGCGAAATCGCTTTGAAGGTCTGTGCCGGGTTGGCGAAGTGGGTGGTGCTGCCGTGCGGGCAATCGACGCCCGGCTCGATCTCGGTTCCGCGCGAGTAGTCGGAGCGCCCCCCGAAACGGAAGGCCGGCTCGTACCAACTCACGACGAAGCCCTTCACCCAAGGGCCCGCCGCCGAGGCCGCCGCGGCGAAGCAGATCATCAGCGCGCAAGTCTTCATGTCACTACCACCGTTCCGGTCATGCCCAGATTTTTGTGATGTTTGCAGGAGTATTTGTATTCGCCCTTGACGGTGAAGGTGTGTTTGAACGTGCCGTCCTGCTCGATGTCGCCGGAGCTGAACGGCTTGACGCCATCCGGCAGCGGCGCTTCAAAGTCCACCGTGTGTGTGATCAACTCCGCGTTCGTCCACTCGACCGTATCGCCGCTTTTGATGTTGACCGTTGCCGGATCGAACGCAGCTTTCGGCCGGTTCTGGATCGAGACTTCGACGGTCCTGTTCTGCGCGAGCAGCGGCGCGGCGGCGATGGCTCCGAAGAGATGGCGGCGAGTCATTTATTTGGGCGGCGAAACTTGGTTGATCAGGAGGTCCGACAGCGCGCGCGCTTCGAAGCCGAGCGGGTCGGCGTCATCCATCGGGGCCTTGCGCAGCAAGATGTCGACGCTTACTTCGAAGTCGCCGATCGCGCTGGGAAACGGCTCGCCAGAGAACGGGCTCCAGCGCTTCCACTCGGTTGCGCCGCCAGCCTTGTACCGCCACACGGGGCGGAAGTTCTTCATGCGAAAGCTGTAGCGCGGACCATTGGGATCACGCTTGGGAACGGGCACGGCGGTTTCGCCTTTCGCGCGGTCTTCAGTGAGGGTGAACCAGTCGGCGTTTTGTTCAAGCGTGTGTTCGGCGGCGCGATAGGCCAGGTATTTTTCGACGTCGGCGCGAGCGGTGAACTTGTGACCCATTACGACCAGCTTGTAGCTTGTGGCCGCGATCTTCTTCGCTGTGAAAACGCCGGGGCCGGCCGGCGGCACCATCGGCTGCGCCAGCGCCACGATGCCGAGGCAGAGGAATCGAAACATGCTAAGCCAACAACTCCGAATACGGCGTACGCACCAGCAGCGAATCTTTGCCCCAGGTGTCCAGCGAAATGCCCATCGCCCTCTGCGCGGTCAGGCCGACCCGCGAAACCGGGCTGCTGTCGCCGGTGATGTGATAGCCGGTTTTCATGCGGCCGTTGGCGCCACCGGCCAGCAGAATTGGCAGTCCATCGACGGCGTGAATACGTGCATAGCTCTGATCCGTGAACGCCATGACAAGGCTGTGATCGAGCAGCGTACCGTCGCCCTCCTGAATCGCGTCGAGCTCTTTCAAGAGCGCCGCGTAGAGCTCCATCGACTCGACGTTATACTCGGCCACGCGCGGCTGATAGCCGAGTTTCGGGTCGACCGGCTCTTCGTGCGTCGACTGGTGAAAGCCGAGCGGATCACCCGGCATGAACATGCCGTTTTGCGGAAACGAAACGCTGATATTGAAGACTCGGGTTTGATCGGTGGCCATGGCGATCGCGCCCAATCGGGCCATTAGCGGTGTCACGACTTGCAGATTCGGATACGCGTTATTGGCGACGATGTCCGAAGCCGGCGCATCGGGGATCGAGACCTTCGCCTCAATGTTCGGGCGAGTCAATTCGGCTTCCAGTTGCTGCTCGGTCTGGCGCACGGAGGTGAAGTACTGATCCATGCGCGCCTTGTCGGCGGCGCCGAGATTTTGCATGACGCGCTGGCGGTCTTCGGCGACGGCCGAGAGCACGCTTTTTTGCAGCATCACGCGCGGGTCCGGTTTCCAATCGCCCTTGGTCGGGTCTTGGAATCCGGGGCCAAACAGGCGGGTGTAAAGCGCCAGCGGCGTCGGTTCCGACGGCAGCGCGTTCGCACCGCCGAGGCTCGAATAACTCTGCTTCGGATCGCCATTCGCGGCGGCCGCCACCGAGCGGAATCGCACGCCCTTTCCGACTACGTCGGCAACTTGCTGATCGATCGTCTTCGTGTCGAACTCGGAACCTCGCGTCGGCGCGACGCCGGTATTGGCGGCGGCCAGTCCGGACCAGTGCTGATAGTTCGGCTTGGCGTCGAGCGGCACGCGTAGTCCGCTGAACACGTTTAATTTCTTGCGAAACGGCGCCAGCGGTTTCAACTGCACGGTCATCTCGTAATCGGCGCCGGCCTTCTTCGGAATCCACAGCGCGTCGGTAAGCCCGCAGCCCCAGAAGAACGTGCCGAAACGCGTGGGCAGCGGTCTGCCGGTCGCGGCAAGCGCCTTGCCGGTGCTCGTCAGGAAACAGTCGAGGAACGGCAGGCCCATGACGGCGGCGGCGCCTTGGCAGGTGCCGCGGAGGAGAGTTCTTCGATCGAGTTTCATCGGTGCATCCTTATTTCGTTGCAACTTCGGTTTTGGGCAGCGGCGCGGCGTAGAACGACTCGCTGACGGCCAGACTTTTGAGCAGTGCGCGAAGCCGGAAGCCCGAGTCCTGGAACGACTGGTAGGCGTCCTTGAAATCGTTGGTCCGGACCCTTCCGGAATCGAGGCCGCGGCTATAGGAATAAAGCTTCCGCGCCACGCATGCGGGATAGCGTGGGTTGTCGTGCAAATACTGACCAAGTCCCTGCGCGCCGGAAAACGTCTTGCCTTGAATCGTCGCCGAGACATCGATCGGTTGGCCGTTCTCGGTCGATCTTGCGCCGCCAATCGTATCGAAGCCTTCGAGCGAGAGTCCGATGGGATCGGTGTGGGTATGACACGACGCGCAGCCTTTGTTACTGGCGTGCGCCATTAGTTTTTCACGCACGGTTTTCAATGTGCTGTTGGGGTTGTTGACGAGCGAAAAATCGACGTCGTCGGGCGGCAGCGGCGTTGGAGAACAGAGAAGAATGTCCGTCAGCGCGACGCCGCGTTTGGTCGGCGACGAACGGCCCGGGTGCGAAAACATCGAAAGCATCGCGATCTGCGACAGAATTCCACTGCGGCCCGCCTCGCGCGGGAATTCGTACTTTACCCAATCGCCCGTGAACGGGAAGGCCACGCGGTAGAGCACGGCCAGGCGGCGGTCGATGTAGGTTTGGCGCGTGGTCATCAGATCGCGGATGTCGGCGTTGTCGTGCAAGGTCAAGCCAATCGCCGTGCGCAGCGTCTCTTCGCGTGCCGACGACGCCATGCCCGAGCCCCACTTCGGGTAGAGCAGGCTGTCTTTCGAAACGGTGTCGAACGTATCGAGTTGCAGCATGTCGTCAAAAAACGCGCGCATGCCGTCGTCGAGCCGCGGCGAGGCCATCAGCCGTTCCGTCTGCCGGGCCAGTCCGGCCGACGTGCTGAGTTCGCCCGCCGTGGCGGCGCGGAGCAATTCAGCGTCCGGCGTGGTGTTCCAAAGTAGAAAGCTGAGGCGCGTCGCGCGACTGTAGCCATCGAGAGACGCCGATTGGCCGTCGGTGGTCTCCATGCGGAAGACGAAGTCGGGCAACTGCATCAGCATCGAAAGGCTGTAGCGCATACCGGCGTAAAAATCGTTCGTTCGCGTGGCCATCGTGCGCGAGAGACCGATGCGATTGTCGAGTTCGGCGGCGGAGAGCGGACGGCGGAACAGCAAGAGGCCAAAGTGACGCAGGATCTTCTCGGCGCAGGCGTCATCGGGCCGTTTGGCGTCAACTGGAGCGCACGGGAGCTTGGCGCGATGCTTCTCGCCGGTGACCTGCGCGGCGATATCGTCGGCCATTTTGCTGAACGATTCGTAGCCCGCGGGAGTGATCGACAGCGACGCGGTGGACGCGGCGCCGAGGCCGCCGGTGCGAATTGTCGGCTCGAAGAACCCGCGAATTTCAATGTCCTTACCGAAAATGTCGGCGATGGAATTGCGGTACTCCTGCTCGGTGAGCCGTCGCATGCTGACAACGCGCGCCGAGGCGGCGAAAGCGGCCAGGAGTGTCAGAAGCAGGACTTGCAGGCGAATCATGGATGGAATCCCACGCGTCAATATAATATCGGTTGCGACAGGGGGGCGGCAATGCCGGGGCGTGTTTGGCTCGGTTTCAAACCTCCAGCCGGTAAAGACTCCGCTCACCGCGCAGATAGAGCGCTTTTCCTGAAACCGCCAGTGACGCGAACGTCCGTTCGCCAACCGAACTGCGGGCCAGTTCCTTGTAGGTCTTCCCCGGCGCGATCGCCGTGCACTCGCCTTCTTCGCTCAAGAAATAAACACGTCCATCGGCCGCCAGCGGCGACGCCGAATGATTGCCGCCGATCCGCTGCGTCCAGCGCACCTCGCCGGTATTCGCGTTGAGGCACGTGCCGATCCCGTTGTCACTAACGATGTAAATCTCGTCGCCCACAACCACTGGCGAAGGCGTCAGCGGAACCGCGCGCTTGTGACTCCACGCCACATGCGATTTGGTGACATTCCCTTTTCCGGTCGGCCGCACAGCAAACAACACCGGTTCGAAGAAGCCTGAACAGATATAAATCAAGCCGTGGGCGTACACCGCGCGCGGTACGTTTGAAAAACCGCTGCCGTACTCGATATACCACAGCTCTTTTCCGGTCCTCGGATCGTAGGCGTAGGCGTGATGCGCGCCCGGGCTGATCACCTGCGCGCGCCCCTCGACATCGATCACCAGCGGTGTTGTGTACGCTTGATTTCCCTTGCCGCGCGGCGTCTTCCAGCGAACCTTTCCCGAGGCCGCGTCCAGCGCGACCACATACTGCGCGTCGAAGCCATCGCAGCTAATGATCAGCAGATCCTCGAACAACACGGGCGACCCTCCCGGCCCATGTTGCGGCTCATACTTCAACGTGTGTTTCCACAATACGTCGCCCTTCAGATTCACGCACGCCGTGCCGTAGAAGCCGAAATGCAGATATACGCGTTCGCCGCTGACGATGGCCGTCGGCGAGGCAAAGCTGTTCTTTCCGTGAATGCCGGGGCCTTTGTCGGTGACACGAATGACTTCTTTGTCGAGCGCGATTTTTCCCGTCGCCGAGTCAACCGCGATCACGCGCAACGACGCCCCGCGTTCGGTCGCCGCCGTCAGCCAGATCCGATCCCCCGCGATCGACGGACTCGACCACCCCGTGCCGGGAATCGCCGTTTTCCAGGCTACATTTTTCGTGTCGCTCCAATCCAGAGGCAGGCCTTTTTCGGGAGAGAGGCCCTGTCCCGACGGCCCGCGAAACTGCGGCCAGTCACTGGCGAACAATGGAGACGAAAGGAGAGCGAGTGCATCGCGACGGCGCATGCATTCATTGGATCACAAACCACGGCTGTCCAAATTAGCGCGGAGTGAGCGGGAGCGGAGTTGAAGGTAAAGGAGTTACCGCTTGGTCCGAGTTGGCGAGAAGGTGAGGTTGGGGGTAA
>Ga0194119_10010395_pt1 | contig 12274 bp, 5 predicted proteins | sample TA2MahC100mmetaG_FD_148620 | JGI IMG/M metagenome (GOLD analysis project Ga0194119, IMG submission 148620) | Freshwater microbial communities from Lake Tanganyika, Tanzania - TA2015018 Mahale Deep Cast 100m | ecosystem: Environmental > Aquatic > Freshwater > Lake | place: Tanzania: Lake... | reverse complement strand
GGCGAAGCGGCTTTCCAGCTCTTGGCCGAGATCCACCAGTAGGGGGCCAATGTCGCGGCCGAGGTTGGGGGTGGGGCGCAGCTCGGCGCCATGGGCGCCGGCATCGGCGAGGGTCTGCTCCACCAGCGCCCGGTTCACGCCTTCCGGCACGGTGAGGATCAGCTGGGGCCGATGGCGGTTGTGGCCCAGGCGGTGCAACAGCTCTGGCAGGAGCTCGGGATAGAACACGTGCAGGTGCAGCCCCACGCTGAGCGCGGTTGGGGCCGGTGGCGGGCCCGGGCAGCGGATCACCGGCACGCTCCAGGGGCCGGCGGGGCGGCCGGCTGCGAGCCAATGACAGAGGCCGTCGGCTGGTTCACAACCGCTGCGCTCTTGGTAGATGCCGGGGTGGAAGCCGGGGAAGGGCACGCGCGGGCCGATTCTGCGCTGCCACTGGCGCAGGTAGAGCCCGGCCAGGAGCCGGGGCTCCCCGAGGTGGCCGCCTCCAAAGAAATCGGTGTCGATCAGATCGGCTGCGGCGATGGCCTGCAGCTGCGGCTCTTCGGCCTGGCGGTGAGCCGCGGCGCCGTCGCCGAGGCGCAGCAGCTCCTGGCTGTAGCGCTCCATCTGGAAGTGGTCCTGGGCCAGGGCCTGGCTGCGCACGCCCAGCGCCAGGCGCCGTTCAGGATCCGCCAGCAGTGCCGCCAGCTTGTCGGCCATCGCTTGGGGGTTGAGGTAGGAGCAGAGGCAGCTGGCGGCGAGATCGGGGTCGCGGGCCAGATGTTCGGCGATGCCGCTGGCCCGCTCGAAGGCGAGCACTGGCTTGCCGGCTGCCATGGCATCAATGGCCACATTGGGCAGGGGATCAAGGCGGGAGCTGAGCAGGAAGGCGTCGCAGGCCCGAATCAAGGTGGTGTAGGCCGCTGATGGGGGCAGGATGAGCAGCTGCTGCTGCAGGTTGCTCCGCTGGATCTGATCGTGCAGCCAGGCGGAACACTGCAGGTCGCTCTCAGGGTCGTAGCCCGCGCCGATCCAAACAAACAGCACATCAGTGCGCTGCTGGGTTAGGGCTGCGGCCACGGCGATGAACAGGTCCACCCCCTTGCGGGGCTGGACCTCGCCCGCCCCCAGCACCAGGTGGGTGGGCGGGCCACCCTGGCCCTGGCGCCAGCGGGCCAGCTCGGGAATGCTCCACACATCCGCGACGCCGAGCGGCTGCTCGGAGCCGGGCGGCAGGCAGCGGCCCTGGGGCAGCACGGCCACAGGCGGGACCCCCGCCGGGGCTCCTGCGGCCAAGGTGTCGTGGCACGTGAGTTCGCAGGAGAACACCACCTGATCGGCCCAGAGAAACACTTCGGTGCTGGCCTGGCGGGGGCGGGTGTAGGCGGGGAACTCGTGCAGCAGGGCCAGGGAGGGAATGGCGCAGGCGAATAGAGGGGCCAGGACACCGCGGCTCTCGATCGAATTCACCAGGGCCAGCTCGGGCCAGGGCTGGCCGGGGAGGGCCGCGAGGGCCCGGCGGAGGGAGGCGGCATCGATCGGCCCCTGGGCCGGGCCCAACAGGCCGCAGCTGGTTTGCTGAAAGGCAGGCTGGAGCTCCCCCGCGCCGAGCAGCAGCACCACCAGGTTGTGGCTGGCGGCATAGGCCTGGCAGAGGTTGAGGGCCAGGATCGGGGCTCCGGTGGCTGAGGCCTCATGGCTCACCACCAGCAGGGTGGGCCGGCCGGGATCGTGACGCCGCTCCCCTGCCTGCCAGGGCAGATCCGGGGCCGCGGGTTGGGCCGTTAAGCCTGATCCAGGTGCTGGGCCAGCTGGGCGAAGGCGCTTGTGCAGCAGGCGGATCCGGGTGCTGATGCGGCGCAGGGGTGCACCAGCACGCCAGTAGCGCGACCCCAGGATGGCGTTGCGCTCGCGATCGAGCGCAACGCCATCCTGTTGACGGAGTTGTTCGGCTTCCGCCTCGGCGGCCAGCACCAGCCGCTGCAGCCGCAGGTTGTCCATCAGCGGTCGGGCTGCGCCATCGGCAGCTGAAGCCAGGGGTGGCGGGCTTGCAGCAACCGGCTGACGCGCCGCACGTGGCGGTCGGTGTGTTGCTGGAGCATGGAGCTGGCGTGGCGGTGGTAGGTGGCCAGGCGCTCTGGGCAGAGCACCCCGTGCCAGCCGGCATCGATCAACTTGCACCAGAAGTCAAAGTCTTCCCAGCCGCCCGGGATGTGGGTGTAGCCGTCCACGGCCTGCCAGGCGCTGCGCCGCACCAGGGCCATGGCATCGATCACATTGCCCTGGAGAAAGTGCTGCCGCTGCCAGCTCACCCGGCTGATCAAGCCCTCGGCGTGGCTGCTGGCGCCGTCGCTGCGCAGCACGTCGATCAGGGGAAACACCACGGCGGTGCGGGCGGCGGCAGTGGTGGCCAGCTGCAGGCAGTGCTCCAGTGCTGCCGGTTCGAGGCTGTTGTCGGCATCGAGTACAAAACACCAAGGGCTGGCGGCAGCGGCGAAGGCCGTGTTGCGGGCGGCGGCCAGGCCCGCATTGGCCTGGTGTTGCAGCAGGCGCACCCGCGCGAAGCGGCGCCCGTGGCGCTCCAGCCAGGCCAGCACCCGGGCCACGCCGTCGTCGCTGGAGTGATCGTCAACCACCACCAGCTCCACGGGCTCCAGGCTCTGGGCGGCGGCGCTGGCCAGGGCCGCCTCGATCCGGTGGCCGTAGTTGTAGAGGCTGATGCAGATGGCCCCCTGGGGCGGGGTGGGGCCGTCGTGGCTCCAGAGCAGCCGCTGCTCTGGCTCGGGGGTGATGGCCTCAGGTGGCGGCGGGCAACCGGCGCGGCGCCAGGCCAGCTCTTCGGCGATGGCGCCCGGGTGCAAGGGGTCGTGGAACAGCTGTCCTGGTAGCCGGGGTGCCTGGGGCTGGGGCTTCAGGGCATGGAACGCCTGCATGGCGTGTTCACCGGGGCTCGGATTGAGCCGCAGCAGCTGCAGGCCGCGGGCCTGGCAGGCCTGCAGCCAGGCGGCCAGGGCCCGGGCCTGATCGGGCTCGCTGATGAGGAGCTGGTCGAAGCCCGGCAGGCCTAGATGGGGCGCGCTCAGCAAGCGATCAAAGGTGTCGCCGCCACTCCCGAGCACCAGCAGGTCGCCCATCTGGGCCAGGCCATCCGGTGACGGCAGGCCCAGGATGGCGCTGGCCTGCTCCAGCAGGGCGGGATCGGCGAGCCATGCAGGCGCGGCGGCGCTGGCAGGCTCGGGTTGCAGCAGTTGGGCGGCGCTGCCCAGGCGGCGTAGCAGGGCGACGCGCTGGGGGTCGGGGTCGAGCACCTGGCGGCAGTGGCTGAGCACCAGCAGCTGCTGGCAGGGCGGCCCTGCTCCAGCCAGATCGAGCAGGTTGAGGCCATCGCTGCCGGGGGGCAGGTGCTGCTTCCAGGCGTGCCAGGCCCAGTCGAGGGGCGTGGCGCCGCGGCTGATCAGATCAGCCAGCGGATTGGCCCCTGGATCTGGAGCTGCGTCGGGGGCCGACAGGGGCTCGGGCAGGGTCGGCCAGGCCGATACGGCGCCGAGCTGCTGCAGCTCCTCTGGGCTGAAGCCGTGGCTGAGCCAGCGGGCGAGGCGAGCGCGGGCGGCGGCCGGGTCGTTGTTGCTCAGCGCTTCCGCGGCGGCACCCCAGGGATGCAGCCTCGCCAGTCGCAGGGGCTGGTGCGGGCTGAGGCTGAGGCCGCGGCTGGCCATCCAGATGGGATCGACCAGCGGCCCGGGCTCCAGCTGCAGGGCGATGCCCTGCAGGAGGAAGTGCTCGAGGGGATTGCCGCTGCAGGGGATCCCCTGGGTGCGGAGAACGTGGCGGTAGTGGGCGGGCTTGAACAGGGGGTGGGGCTCGAGCACCTCGTTTTCTCGCCAGCCATGGTTGAGGTAGTGGTGCAGGAGGTCGGTGTTGCTGTCCAGATCGGGCCGCTGGCTGCGGTAGTGATCAGGGTCGAACCAGGAGCCTGCTTCGAGTTTCTGGGCCGGAGGTGGCAGGCAGAGGGCCTGCAGGCTGGGAGGTGGGGCGCTGGGATGGCGGCTGAGCTGCTGCAGGCGGCGGTGCAGGCGGGCCACGCCGGGCAGTAGGGGTAAACGGGCCCGGCTGCGGCGATGTTCGGGTCGGATGCGGCTGAGGGCGGCGCGGGCGGTGTCGGGGTCGTTCGCCAGGCCACAAGCCGCCTGCAGCTGGCTGATCTGGCGCAGGGCTTCTGCGCGCGAGCTGAACCAGCGGCCGTAGTCGATCACTTGCAGGGGCAGATCTGCCGCGTCGTGCAACAGCTGCTGGTTGTGGTGCCACCAGAGGCGCTGGGCGCGCTCGGCGGTCATGCCGGTGGGGCCGGCGTCGCGGTGGCAGAGGGAAACGGCCACCTCGCGGGGATCTCGCACTGCCAGCACAAGGCGCAGGGGAAGGGCCAGCTCCTCCGCCAGCCGGCGCCAGAGGGGCAGCAGCAGGCTGGTGCGGGGATCCTTGATCGCCCAGGCACCCTGCTGGCGGCCAGCCTCCTCGGCCAGCAGGCGCCGCAGTTCGGCGGCGGTGGCCTGGGTGGCCGGATGCTCCAGCCACCCGGCCGGCAGCGGTTGATCGCCGGTGGCGGAGGGCCACCAGCGGCCCAAGTCGATCAGCAGCTGCTCCTGAAGCGCGCTTACGTCGTGGCGTTCGAAGTAGCCGCCAGGGTTGTGGCGGTCGCCAGCGATCAGCGGGCCGGGGGTGGTCACGCCCAGGCTCTGGAGGAGGTCGCCCAGTAGGGAGGTGCCGCTGCGGTGCATGCCCACCACCAGGATTAGAGCGGGCGGCGTGGCGCTGGCCATGACCGGTGGATACTGTCTGCGACCTTAGGCCCGGTGTTTCCGGTTCCTTTTCTGGCCATGGCTGCGCCTGAGCTGAACACGGCGGAGCAGTGGCATCAGCTGGGGCGTGACTGCCAGCTGAGGGGTGACGCTCCGGCGGCGGAGCGGGCCTACCGGCTTGCTTTGGAGAGCGATCCGGGCTATCTGCGCAGTCTCAATAACCTGGCCGTGCTGGCGATGGACCGGTTTCAGCCGGAGGAGGGCGAGGCCTGGCTGCAGCGGGGCTTGGCGGCGGTGCGCAGCTGGGCGGATCCGTCGGCGGCGCTGCTGCTCAACAGCCTCTGCCAGCTGCGGCTGCAGCAGCAGCGTCCGGCCGAGGCCTTGGCGGTGGCCCGACAGCTGGTGCAGCTGGCGCCGGAACCCGGCAGCTGGAGCAATCTGGCGGTGGCCTTGAAGTGGTGCCGCCGGCCTCGGCAGGCGCGCCGAGCCCAGGCGCTGGCGCTGGGGGCGCCAGCCGCGGATCCGCTGCAGAGCCTCTGGCAGCCCGCTGGCGATGCCCAGGCCAGTGCCAGTCGCCATGTGCAATTGCAAAACCTGGCCACGATGGAACTGGCCCTGGATCCCTGGAGCCGTGATGGCTGGCAGCTGCTGCAGGCGCGCCTGGCCTGCCGCCCCGGCCACTGGCAGCCCGAGCTGGCGCCGCCTCCCTGGAGCGGCCTGTGGAGCGGCCAGCTGGTGCCGGAGCTTTTGGTGTGGGATGAGCAGGGCTATGGCGATGCGATCCAGGCCCTGCGTTGGCTACCCCAGGCGGCTGTGCGCTGCCAGCGGCTGCGCGTCTGGCTGCGGCCGGAACTGCAGCGGCTGGTGCAGTTCCGCTTGGATCTGCCGGCCCATTGCCGCCTGGAGCCTCTGTGCGGTGATGCCGCCCCCTGGCAGCAGGGGGTGCCGCACCTGCCGCTGATGAGCCTGCCGCTGGCCCTGGGCGTGGAGGGGCCTGCGATGGCAATGGGGGCTGGCCTGCAGCGCCTCACCTCGGCGCCGGCTGGAGCGCAGCGGCCGCAGCGGGTGGGCCTGGTGTGGGCGGCGGGACGGAAGCTGGAGGTGGAGGCGGATCGCCATGCCCGCAGCCGGTCGGTGCAGCTGACGGAGCTGATGGGCCTGCTGGGGCCCCGGGTGCGGCAGGGGCAGCTGCGGCTGCAGGCGTTGCAGGTGGGCCCGGATGCGCTGGCGGCGGCAGCCTTTGCCGGGCTTCTGGAGCCAACGCCCCCCTTGTCGGATTGGGAATCCACGGCGGCCCTGCTCGAGCAGCTCGATGGGGTGCTCAGCGTGGATACGGCGGTGGCCCACCTGGCTGGCAGCCTGGGTGTGCCCACGCTGCTGTTGTTGGAGACCCCATGCGACTGGCGCTGGGGACTCAGCGCTTCAGATACGCCTTGGTACACCAGCATGCGTGTGGTGCGTCGGGCGCCGCACGAACACTGGGGTGAACGGCTCGAGGAGGCCTTGGCGAGCTGGATTTAGCCTCTGTTGCACGTGGGGGCTGCTGTGCAGATTCGCCACACCGCCCGATGGCTTGAGCGCTTTGGACACCGGGTGGTGGCTGAGCAGACCAACCAGCCGGATTGCCGCGGCTTTGATCTGGTGCATGTGTTCGACTGCCGTCACGCTGATGCGTTTGCGGCTCAGGTGGACGTTGCCCGTCAGCAGGGATTGCCGGTGGTGGTGAGTCCAATTTGGATCCCGCTCGGGGAAGCGCTCTGGGGCAGCCGCACCGCGATGGCTGTGCTGCAGGGGGCCGTGAACAACCCGGCCATTGCGGCGGAGCCGTTTGGCTATCTGCGGCAGCGCTCGATGGTGCTGCAGCTGGGGGAACGCCAGTTCACCTACCCGCTCGGCGATGCTTCCGTGCAAGAGGGCAATCAGCGCATTGGCGCGGTGCTGCAGCAGGTGGATGCCCTGCTGCCCAACAGCTGGCTGGAGTTGCAAAGCGTGCGCCGCGATCTGCTCTGGCATGGCGGCTGTTTCGGGGTGGCGCCCTACGGCGTGGATCCGGTGCGCTTTCTGGATGCCGATCCGGAGCCGTTCCGCCGCTGGAGCGGCATCGAGGGGCCGTTTGTGCTCCAGGCTGGTCGGGTGGAGCCGGCCAAGAACCCGGCCATGCTGCTGTGGGCGCTCAAGGACATGGGCCTCAAGGTGGTGCTGGCGGGCAGCACCGAGATCTGGCCCGAGTATGTGGAGCTGTGCCGCGCCATCGGCGCGGATCGCCTCACCCTGGTTGAGCATCTGCCGCCGGAGCTGCTGGCCTCGGCCTATGCGGCGGCGAGTTGCTATGCCCTGCCGAGTTGGTGCGAAACGTGCGGCTTGGTGAGCCTGGAGGCGGCCCTCAGTGGCACGCCGGTGGTGGGGAGCACGGCGGGCCATGAGGTGGAGTATCTGCAGGGCGATGCCTGGTTGGCCGATCCGGCCGATCCAGCGTCCATCCGGTTGGCGGTGGAGCAGGCGATGGCTGCTGGCCGGGATTCCGAGCGGCCGCGCCGGCTCCGCCAGCGGGTGCTCGAGCAGTACAGCTGGCTCCGCACAACCGAAGCCACCGAAGCGCTCAATCGACGGGTGTTGGGCTGATCTGCTGGGGTTCGCGCAACCGTGGTGGCTCGATCAGCGGAAGCGTTTGACCCCGTCGAGTTGTTTGGTGAACATGTCGGAGATCAGGGTGATCACCGGCCTGGAGCGCAGCTTGATGTTGGCGGTGATGGACATGCCGCTCTGCAGATTCAGGCGCCGATTGCCGAATTCAACCTGTTGTTGCTCCAGAGACACCACTCCCGGGAATCGGGCCATGCGGTTGTCCTGATCGGGAGGCAGGGCATCGGATCCCACCGATGTGAGTGTCCCTTGGATGTAACCAAACTCACCGGCTGGGAAGGAATCGACGCCCACCGTCACGGGGAGACCTGGGCGAATGAAGCCGATGTCACTGTTGCTGATCTCCACCGTGGCTTGCAGTTGGTTGCCGGGCACGATTTTGAGCAAAACCTGATCCGTGGCCACCACGCTGGAGCGGCTGGCTTTGAGGTTGAACACCGTGCCACTGATCGGGGCATTCACGGTGCGGTAGGAGAGGGTTTCAGCGAGCTGTGCCAGCTCAGCTTTCAAACCTGAGAGCTCACGGTTGTTCTGGTTGAGTTGGCCGGCGGCGGAGCCCAGCACGCTTTCGCGATCTTCCCGCAGGGACGCAATCTCGCTGGTTTGCTCCTGGATCCGGTTGAGCTGTTCGAGGTATTGCACGCGCGAGAAGCCGCCGTTGTTGTAGAGGGGGCGCAGATCGCGTTCGATTCTTTGGCTGAGGGCCAGGGTTTTTTCCTTGCTGGCCAGCCGCACGTCGATTTGCTTGAGGCGGGCTTTGATCTGTTGGGTTTGCTGGAGCGCTGCCGACACCCTGGCCTGCAGTGCTGCATCGAGGTTGACGGGCACCTCCAGAGGAGAGTTGAGATTGGCGATGCTGCCGCCACTGTTGAGGATGTCGCGCAGGGAGCGGTTTTGGGCCTCGAGCAGCGTGATCGTGGTGAGCACGGCCACGCGCCGGCTGCGGATGCCTGCCGATTCCACCTGGATGAGGGTCTGGCCTGCTTTGACCTGCTCCCCTTCCTTCACCAGCACCTCACTCACCACACCGGTTGAGGGGGAATCCACCTCACGCACGTTGCCGGTGGGTTGGAGCTTGCCGCGCACGCTGATGGTTTGATCCACCCTTGCGGTGAAGCCCCAGATCACCGCTGAACCGAAGATCGCCGCCGCAATCCAGATCAGGGTCGACGACCAATGTTTGCCCTGCTCGATGGCGGAGGAACTGCCTTCCCAGGGTTGGAGGTCGCTGGGGAGTTCTTCCGGTTTGGTTTTGATCGGAGTTTCAGTCAAGGCCCGTATCCTGCTGGGTGTAGAGGGCGTAATAACGGCCTTGAAGTTCAAGCAGCTCGGCGTGGCTGCCTTGCTCCACCAAGGCTCCCTGATCCATCATCAGAATCACGTCTGAGGCGCGCACGGTGGAGAGCCGGTGGGTGATGAAAAACACCGTGCTGCCCTCGAAGGCCTTTTTGAGGTTGAGGCACACCTGGCGCTCGGTGAGGTAGTCGAGAGCGCTGGTGGCTTCATCAAGGATGAGGAGCCGGGGACGCTGCAACACAGCTCGAGCAATGGCAATGCGCTGGCGCTGGCCGCCGGAGAGGGCACTGCCGCGCTCGCCTACCCGGCTGCCATAGCCCTGGGGCATCTCCATGATGAAATCATGGGCGCAGGCCACTTTGGCGGCGTAGGTGATTTCCTCGCTGGTGGCTTCCGGTGCGGTGAGGGTTATGTTTTCTCGGATGGATCCATCGAAGAGGAGGCTGTCCTGGGGCACGATGCCGATTTGGCGTCGCACCGAGCCGAGCTCCATCTTGTTGATGTCGTAACCATCAATCAAAATGCGACCTTGTTCGGGTTCGTAGAGCCTTGGCAAGAGCTTCATGATCGTGCTCTTGCCGCTACCGCTGCGGCCTACGATGCCCACGAACGATGCAGCGGGAACGCTGAAGCTGACGTTTTTCACCACCAGGGGAGTGCCCTCGTTGAAGCGGAAATCCACCCCCTGGAAGGCCACTTCGCCGGCCACGGGCGGCAGAGGCAATTGATCGGTGGCATCGCCCTCCCCTTCGGCCTTGGCATCCACCACATCGCTGAGTCGTTCGATGGACAGGGCCACTTGCTGGAAGCTCTGCCAGGAGGTGGCCAGCCGCAGCAGGGGGCCGATCACGTAGCCAGAGATGATGCGAAAGGCGATCAATTGGCCAATGGTGAGCTCGCCTTTGATCACCAAGAAGGCCCCAACCCACAGCGTTAGCAGACCCGTGAGCTCGTTGAGGAAGTTGCCGGCTGTGCCGGCGCTTACCCCGATCAAGAGGGTGCGGAAGCTCTCGCTCATGAAGGCGGAGTAGTTGCGCTGCCAACGCCAGCGCATGTTCATCTCGGCGTTCTGGGCTTTGATGGTTTGCACGCCGTTGAGGGCTTCCACCAGCTGGCTCTGGGTAGCGGCATTCTTCTCGGCCTGCTTGCGCAGCTGGCCACGGATCAGGGGCGAGGCCACGATCGTGAGGCCGAGAAACAGGGGCACCACTCCGAGGGACACCACGGTGAGAACACCGCTGTAGAACACCATCACGCCGATGTAGATCACCGAGAACACCGAATCGAGCATCAAGGTGATGGCGGTGCCGGTGAGGAAATTGCGAATGGTGCCCAGTTCACCCAAGCGGGTGGTGAGCTCACCCACGGGGCGTTTGTCGAAATAGCGCAGGGGCAGCCGCAGGAGGTGTTGGATCACCTCGCCGCCCAAGGCGATATCGATCCGGTTGGTGGTGTCGGCAAACAGATAGGTGCGCACCGCACCCAGCAGACCCTGGAACACCGCCACCACGAGCAGCAGCATGCCCAGCACGTAGAGGGTGTCGAGGTTTTGCTGGGCGATCACCTTGTCGATGATCTGCTGAATGATGAGGGGGTTGGCCAGGCTGAGGAGCTGCAGCACCAGCGATGCCACCAGCACTTCAATCAGGCTGCGGCGGTATTTGCGCAGCTGGGGTAGAAACCAGCTGAAGCCCAGTTTCTGGCGCTGGGAATCGGGCCCTGGGCTCACCACCAGGAGCCGGATGGCGCCCTCGGAGGCTCCAAGGCTGGCGAGGGGCAAGCGAACGCGGCCGTATTCGGGCAGCACGGCCAGCACGTCGCCTTTGGCCACCTTGTAGATCACCGCCGGCTGTTCGCGCACGATGGCCAGGCAGGGCGTGGCGGCTCTGGAGAGTTGTTTGAGGGGGATGTCCACCATGGACACCCGGAAGGTCATGGTGGCGAGCAGCTCGCCGAGGCTGTGCATCGAGGCGGGCCGGTTTTGCAGCTTCTCGTTGGTGATGCGCTCCATCACATCACGGCGAAATGGCATGCCGTGGAAGGCGGCCAGCATCTCGAGGCAGGCCATCGCCTGGCCGTTGGGGCCGATGCCGGTGCGGACTGGAAGTCGCTCGAGGGCGCTGCTCAGGCCAGTGCCCTCGGGCCGGGTATCGCTCACCTGGTCGCCCATGGGTGCTGGGGCGGCCAGGTCGGCGTAGCGGTCGCTCTGCCAGGGGTTGGCGGCGGATTCCAGGCCGATTTCCGGGGGGGCTTCCAGGGGGGGGCTCAGTTCGTGCTCCCAGGCTTGGGCATCCACCCGGATCAGGCGCAGGGGCAGGCCCATGGGGATGGCGGCCAGCTGCTCCGGCTCGACCGGGCTGCCCACGCGGATGCCTGCGGCATCGGCTTCCGGCGGGAGGGAATCCCACAGCCACACGCAGGGATTGGTGGTTTCCGGCAGCTGGCGAAGGTCGCGTGCTGGGAGCACCTGGAGGTTGGGCAACAGGCGCCGCAACACCTCCCGCTCATCGGGTTCGGCGTGGGGGCGGGCCCGCAGGGCGGGCTCCAGGCAGCGGATGATTTCGGCTGGCGAGTTGTTGCGATCGAGCCAGCGGCGGAACGGCTCCGATTCCTCTTCCAGGCTGTAAAACGCTTCGGCGGGGATGCCGATCAGCTTGAGGGGTGTGGAGGCGGTGAGCCATTCACAGGGATGGCGGCACACCAACCCGGCCCAGCCCACCAGATCACCGGGGTGGCTCAGGGCCAGGGTGACCGGCCGGCGGATGGCGGGATCGCTGTGCAGCAGTCGACCACGACCCTCCACGATGGCGTACACCTGCTCCGGCAACCGATCGAGGCGGAGCAATTCCTGGCCAGTGGGGCAGGAGAACGGGTTGGCCTGTTGGGCAAGCTGGTTGAGGTGGTCGTCGCTGAGTTGGGCAAAGGGCGCAAATCGGCGCAGGATTCCCTGGAGCGTGTCGACGGTACTCATTAGGGGTGATCGTAATGCAGTGGATCGGGGGCATCACCTCGCAACACGGCATCACAGCGCTGCTCCAGCCAGGCACTGAGCTGCTCCTGCAGCAGGCGCTGGCGCATGGCTTCATCGAGCTTGGCGGGCGTGAGTTGCTCGAGGCGCAGCAGCACCCACCAGGGGCCGGCCGGCATGGGTTCGCGTAGCTCACCCTGGCGGAGGCTGCGCAGGCGTTCGGCGAGTTCCGGTTGCAGCTGCCCGAGGGCTACGGGGCCGATCACGCCCTTGGTGGTGGCTTCCGGGCCGTCACTGTGGCGGGACGCCGCCTCGGCAAAGGTGATCTCCCCCTCACTGAGCTGGATCCAGAGTTCGCGGGCCAGGCCGTGGTCCTGCACCCGCAGCAGGGAATACACCACCGTGTCGAGATCATTCTTGCGTTGCAGGTAGGTGTCCTCGAGGCCGGGGCCGAAGCGCTGCTGTGCGAAGCGGTTGAGGGCCTCGGGGCGGGCCAGGTGCATCTGCAGATCGTCTGGCGTCCAGCTGCGCTGCTCGAGCCAGGCGGCTTCTGCGCTTTCATCGGCCAGCTGGTGCTGCTCACGGAACAGCT
>Ga0194119_10010387_pt1 | contig 12283 bp, 13 predicted proteins | sample TA2MahC100mmetaG_FD_148620 | JGI IMG/M metagenome (GOLD analysis project Ga0194119, IMG submission 148620) | Freshwater microbial communities from Lake Tanganyika, Tanzania - TA2015018 Mahale Deep Cast 100m | ecosystem: Environmental > Aquatic > Freshwater > Lake | place: Tanzania: Lake... | reverse complement strand
AAGGCTTTCTGCCCCGGCCCGGCAGGTCGACCAAGCCATCGAGCCCCTTCTCCTCGAAACGCTTGGACCAAAGCGATACCGTCGCCATGCTCACGCCGGTAGCGGCAGCTACGTCGGTTTCCTTGCGCCCTTCGGCTCGCATCAGGACAATCCTTGCCCGCAGTGCGTCGCGCTGCGTGCTGGTGGGAGAGTGAGCACGGCGGCGCAGCGTGGATCGCTCTTCTGGAGTGAGCTCGATGGTCGAGACAGGGCGTGCCATGGCTAAGTATGGCACAGTTCCGCAGTTATTTAAATGCACTTCAATTACAGGACACTGGGTGTATCCTGGTCAGGACATGATCACCCGCCGCGCCCTGCTCTCCAGCACGCCACTATTGGCGGTGCCGCCCGCTGGAAGGCCGAAGATCGCCGCCATCTGCACCACCTATTTTCAGTACTCGCACGCCCAGCACATCGTCGACCGCTTCCTGATCGGCTATGGCTGGAACGGCGAACATCACCGCCCGATGATGGACGTGGTGTCGCTGTGGGTGGATCAGGTGGGCAAGAACGACATCAGCCGTTCGCGCCTGGCCGAGTTTCCGCAGATGAAGCTGTACCCTTCGATTGCCGAGGCACTCACGCTTGGCACCGGGAAGCTGGCCGTGGACGCGGTCCTGTTGATCGGCGAGCACGGACGCTACGCGCGCAACAACAAGGGCCAGCACAAGTATCCGCGGTATGAGTTCTTCCAGGAGATCGTGAAGGTGTTTGAGTCATCGGGCCGCGTGGCGCCGGTGTTCAACGACAAGCATCTTTCGTGGAACTGGGAATGGGCCAAGGAGATGTACGATACGGCGCAGCGGATGAAGATTCCTTTCCTTGCCGGTTCCAGCCTGCCGGTGACATGGCGTACGCCCTCGTTGGAACTGCCCGCGAACGCGAAAGTACGCGAGGCCGTGTGCGCCTGCTATGGCGGCGTGGACAGCTATGACTTCCACGGACTGGAAACGCTGCAATGCATGGTGGAGCGGCGCAAGGGCGGCGAGACGGGCGTGAAATGGGTGCAGGCCTATCGCGGCGCGGAGTTCTGGAAAGCGATGCAGGATGGCGTGTGGTCGCGCGAGTTGATGGAGTCGGCGCTGTGCCGCAGCCATACGCTCAAGCCGTCGCGCGAGGGGTTCAACAACGACTTCCCGGCGCCCGAGTCCATGCAGCGCATGGTGCGGAATCCGGTGGCGTACGTCTATGAGCACAACGACGGATTGAAGTGCACCATGCTGCTGCTGAGCGGGTTGATTGAAGACTTCAACTTCGCCTGCCGAATCGATGGCCGGCGCGACCCTTTCTCCACGCAGATGTATCTGCCAATGCCGCCCGGGCGTACGACACTCGCGAACTTCTTTTCGCCGCTCACCAACAACATTGAAGTGCTGTTTGCCACCGGTAAGGCGCCGTATCCCCTGGAGCGCAACCTGCTGACCACGGGCTTGACCGCGGCGGGCGTGGACTCGCTGTTTGCCGGACAGGCGCGCATCGAGACGCCACACCTTGCGTCGATCGCCTATCCCGCGCCGCGCAACTCGACGTTCTGGAGGAGCTAACGATGCCGCAAATACGATTGGCTATCGTGACCACCATCTGGAGATACCTTTCGCACGCGCAGCATATGGGTGACCGCTTTCTGATCGGCTATCCGATCAACGGGCGCTGGCACAAGCCCGGCATCAAGGTGGTGTCGCTTTATGTGGACCAGAAACCCGCGGGCGATCAGAGCGCCGCGCGCGCCGCCGAGTTCGGCTTCACCGTGTATCCCACGATTGCCGAGACGCTGCGCGCGGGCGGCAGCAAGCTGGGCGTGGATGCGGTGTTGATCATCGGTGAACATGGCGAGTATCCGAAGAACGAACTGGGGCAGGTACTGTACCCGCGCTATGAGTTCTTCAAACAGTGCGTGGACGTCTTCGAGCAGGACGGGCGCGCCGTGCCGGTGTACAACGACAAGCATCTGTCGTTCAGTTTCGAGAAGGCCAAGTGGATGGTGGAGCAGTCGAAGCGCTTGAAGTTTCCGCTGCTGGCCGGATCTTCGCTGCCGGTGACGTGGCGTTTGCCGGATGTGGAGATTCCGCTGGGTGCGGCTGTGGAAGAAGCGCTGATGGTGGGCGTGGGCGGGTCCGACCCGATGGATTATCACGCCCTCGAAGCGATGCAGTGCATGATCGAGCGGCGGCAGGGCGGCGAGACGGGCGTGAAGTCCGTGCAGTTGATCGATGGCGACGCGGTGTGGACGGCGGGCGATGAAGGGCGCTGGTCAAAGAATTTGCTGGAGGCGGCGTTGTCGCGGAGCGACTCGCCGAAAGGCCTGTCACTCAGCGACGGGCGGCCGCTGGATCTGCTCGGATCCGGCGAGTTGCGCAAGCTCGTGAAGCAGCCGGCGGCCTACTTCATTGAACACAACGACGGGCTGAAGACTACGCTGCTGATGCTGAACGGCGCCGTGTCGGACTACACGTTTGCCGCGCGTGTGAAGGGGCGCGGCACTGTCTCCACGCAGTTCTTCCTGCCTCCCACGCCGAACGTGACGTACTCGGCGTGTCTGGTGAACAAGATTGAGGAGATGTATGTAACGGGCAAGGCGCCCTATCCGGCCGAGCGCACGCTGATTGTGAGCGGCGCGCTTGAAAGCTGTCTGCAATCCCGGCATCAGGGTGGCAAGCGGCTGGAGACGCCGCAACTTGCCGTTCGTTATCAAGCGCCGCGCACACGGCAGCATGCATGAGGCGCGCCACGAAGCTCGGCTCGAACATGTTTGCGACACGTACGTGGTTGCCGTAGAAGCGGCCCAAGCCGAGTAAACTGGCAGGCAGTGCAACGCCGCCAGTTTCTTTCTTCGCTTGCCGCTGCTTCGCCGCTGATTCAATATCGCGACTACTCGCGCGTGCTGCCGGATTATCTGCGCAAGCTTGCGGCCGAAGCGTACCAGCGCCGTCTTACAATGCTGGCGCGCACGCCGTTGAAACAGCGGCAGGCGTGGGCGCGCACGACGTTTTGGAATCTCGCGGGCGGTCCGCCTCCGGAACGCACGCCGCTGAATGTGCGCACCACGGGGAGCTTTGCGCGCAAGGGCTATCGCGTGGAGAAGCTTGTTTACGAGTCGCGCCCCGGTTTTCACATTCCTGCCAATCTGTATTTGCCGGAGGGCAGCGGGCCCTTCCCGGGTGTGTTGTTCCAGGCGGGCCATTCGCTCAACGGCAAGGCCGCGAGCTTCTATCAATACTGCTGCCAGGGACTCGCGCAACTCGGCTTCGTGGTGTTGGCGTTCGACCCTATGGGCCAAGGCGAGCGCACGTATTATCCGCGGAGCGACGGCGGTGGCAACCTGACGCGCCTTGACTCGGCCGATACCGAACACACGCTGCCCGGCAAGCAACTGCTGCTGACGGGCGACACCAGCACGCGCCTGCAGACATGGGACGCCTTGCGGAGTCTCGATGTGCTGGCCGCGCATCCGCTGGTGGACCCGAAGCGGTTGGCGTCGACGGGCAACTCGGGCGGCGGCACGCTCACGATGTTCTTGGTGGCGGTGGACGATCGTCTGGCATGCGCGTCGGTGGCATGCGGCAACACAGAGAACCTAGCGTGCGCGAACTACAATCCGCCGGGTTCGACCGACGATGCCGAGCAGAATTTTCTATCTGGCGGGCCCGCGGGGTTTGACCGTTGGGACACGATCTGGCCGCATGCGCATAAGCCGCTGCAGTTTGGGTTGAGTGCGAAGGACTCGCAAGGCACATACTCGCCACGCTATTTGGAGAACGGGCGCGAAGAGTATGCGTGGCTGGCGCGCGTATACGCCGCAGCGGGTAAGGCGGCGCATCTGGAATGGAACGAATTGCCGCTGCCACATGGGCTGGGCTACGACACGCGCATGCACATCTACCGCTGGTTCCGGCTCCATCTGCAGGGTGTTGCCGCGCCGCTTGCCGACGAGCCTCCGGTGATGATTGAGCACGACTCGGCGCTGTACGCCAATCCAACGGGCAACACGGTGCGCGATCTTGGCTCACTCACTCCGCGGCAGTTGGCGATTGCGCGCTTGCAAGAGAAGCCCGTGATTCCGGCGGCGCTTCCCGAGCCTCCGCTGGTGGCGCGACGCGTGAAGCTGGCCGAGACCGCTTCGCACCGCGTACGCATTGAGGCGTGGGAGATCGAATCGGAAGCGGGCGTGTTTCTACCGGCGTGGCGTTCTTCCCGCGCAACGGCGCGCCCACGGAAACCGTTGTGCTCGTGGACCCGGGCGGCCGCAACGCGCAGTGGAATGAAGATTCGCTGGCGCAGTATCGCGCTGGGCGGCAGCAGTGCGCCGTGGTTGCGCCGGACCTGCGCGGCATTGGCGATCTGCGCGGCGAGTTTCCCCGGCATCATCCGAACCACGCGCGGTCGCACCAGGAAGAAGAAGCGTACGCGTGGGCGTGTCTGATGTTGGGCCGCCCGCTGCTGTCGCAACGCGTGCCGGATCTGCGCGCGGTGATTCGTGCGACGGGCGGACCCGTGCGGCTGGCGGCGCGCGGCGTGATGACGGTGCCCGCGCTGCTGGCGCTTTCAAGCGAAGTGAAGTCGGCTTATTTCGCCGGTGGCATTCCTTCCTACCGCGCGCTGCTTGACCAGGAAGAGCCATCGTTTCCGCTCGCGTACCTCGCTTTCGGAGCACTGGCGGGCGGACGGGATCTGCCGACTGACTCACGCGTGCGGCACGGCCGTGAATGGACAGCCGCGGCGATTCTCGGCTAGTTGGAACCCGAGTGGGCGCGCGCGTTCTCGCCCATGTGACACTCAGCGTGCACGGCGCGCACAGCCTTTTCCAGGCCCTCGCGCGACACCACCACCGCAATCGTCAACTCGCTCGAGCCCTGCGCGATCGCGATCACGTTCACGCCTTCACGCGAAATCGCCATGAAGATGTGGCCCGCCCAACCCGGTGCACCTTGCATGCCTTCGCCGACAATCGCCAGCAGCCCCACCTTCTCATTCACTTCGAGCGGCTCCAGGTAGCCGTGCGCGAGTTCGAGCGAAAGCGCCGCTTCGATGGACGCCATCGCGCGGCGCAGGTCGTCCTGGCGGATCAGCAGGCTGAAGCTTTGACGATAGCTGGAACTCGTCATCGCCAGCAGTTCCACACTCGCGCTGGCCAAACCTTCGAGCGCGCGCGCCACGATGCGTGTGCCGCTCACCACGGCACTGCGGGGTTCAAGCGAAATCAGCGCCACGCCGCTCATTGACGTTACGGCGCGCGGCCCGCCGGCCGCTCTGATCTCTTGCACAATCTTCGTACCGGGCACGGCGGGATTGAAACTGTTCTTGCTCCACACCGGGATGTGGCGCTCAACGAGCGGCGCGAGCGTGCGCGGGTGCAGCACCTTCGCGCCGTTGTAGGCGAGTTCGGCGGCCTCGCGATACGTCACTTCATCAAGCACGGCGGCATCCTTCGCCAGGCGCGGATCGGCGGTCATGATGCCGTCGACGTCAGTCCAGATGTAGACCTCGGCGGCATCGAGCGCGGCTCCAAGAATGGACGCCAAAAAATCAGATCCGCCGCGGCCCAGCGTGGCGGGGCGGCCGTCGGCAGTGGCGCCGTTGAAGCCCGTAACGATGGGGACAACACCCTCTTCGAGGAGCGGGGCGAGCACCGCTGCAGCCTTCTGCCGCGTCGGTTCCATGAACGGTGTGGCGTTGCCGAAGAACGCATCGGTGACGATCACGTCGCGCGCATTCACCGCGCGAGCTGGCGTCCCGGCGGCCGTGAGATGCGCGGCGATGATTGCCGCTGAAAGCCGCTCGCCCGTGGCCACGGCCTGATCCACCGACGCCGGCGGACGCACACCCAGCATCGACACGCCACCGGCAATGAGGCCGAACTCGGCCACGATGCCTTCCACTTCGCGCGCGGTTTCGGCCAGTTTTTCGCCGGCCAGCAACTCGCGGCAACCGGCCAGATGCCGTTCGCGCAGCGTCGCCACGCCGGCGGCCACGGCTGCCGAGTCGCCATGCTCGGCTGCGCGCAATGTATCGAGCAATAGATCGGTGATCTTTGACATCGCCGAAACCACCACCGTCACGGGGCGGCTCGCGCGTTCACGCCGGATCAGCTCCGCCGCCGCGCGAATGCGCTCACCCGAGCCCATGCTCGTTTCGCCGAACTTCATTACAAGGAGATTCAAAACGGCCACGCGGCTATGCCAATTCCTTTCCGTTACTCGTCTTGTCGCGGATGATCTTGAGGATCCGCTCTTCCACTTCTTCGATGCCGAGGCCTGTGGAATCCACCAGAACAGCATCGGGCGCTTGCATGAGCGGCGCTTCGGCACGCGTACGGTCCCGATGGTCGCGCTCGTTCAGCTCGGCCAACACGCGTTCTTTGGGCGGCGGCGGCGGCGACTTTTCGGCGAGGTCGCGCACGCGGCGGTCCGCACGCACATCCGTCTCGGCGTCGAGGAAAATCTTCACGTCAGCATCGGGGAATACCACCGTGCCGATGTCGCGGCCCTCCATCACCACGCTGACACGCGAGGCGAGTTCGCGCTGCTTGTCCACCAGCGCGCGGCGCACGCCGGCAAGCGCCGACACTTTCGACGCGCCTTGCGCGATGGCCGGCTCGCGGATGGCATCGGTCACATCCTCGCCGTTCAGGGTCACGCGCGCGACGGGTTGCGACTCAAGGCCGATTTTGGCGGCCCGCGCCATCTGCTCCATCACCAGCATGTCGTCCCACGGCTTGCCTTCGCGCGCGGCCCACAACGCCACGGCGCGGTACATCGCACCGGTGTCGATATAAGTGAAGTTGAGCCGCGCCGCGAGTCTCCGCGCAATCGTGCTCTTGCCCGCGCCCGCTGGGCCGTCAATCGCCACTACGACCCGCCGCTTGGAATTACTCATCGCTGGGCCTCCCGTCCGGACAGCGGCGCAGGCGGCAGAATCATAAACTCCTCCACGGGCTTGCCGCCAATGAGATGCTCCTGAATGATCCGCTCCAGCACCGGTTCAGTGGCGTTGCGGTACCATACGCCATCCGGGTAGACCACGGCCACCGGACCTTTTTCGCAAACGCGCAGGCAATTGGCTTTGGTGCGGAACACGCAATCATTGCCCTGCATCAGGCCCAACTCCGCCAGCCGCTTCTTTAGGTAATCCCACGCTGCCACGCCGGTTTCCTTCGCGCAGCACTTGGGGTTCGTCTGATCGGCGCACAGAAAAACATGCCGCCCCAAACGCCCGATGCCCAGCCCTTTGGCTACGGCACTCAATCTCTCCGGACTTACTTCCGCCACGTATTCTTGTAGACCTTTCCGCCCTTCATGGCAAACGCCACGCGCTCAAGCAACAGAAGGATCGCGGTGTGCTTCATGCTCTTTGCCACAATAGAAACATGTCACCGGCCGAATTCGACCGGATCGTGGAGCGGGCCGTCGCCGCGGTCCCGTCGCCGTATCGTCAGCGCGTGCAGAACCTGGTGATCGTGGTCGAAGCCGAGCCGCCGCGGCCCAATCTACTGGGCCTCTACCAAGGCCGTCCGCTGACCCAGCGCGGCGTTTCCGACCAGTTTCAAATGCCCGACACCATCACCATTTACCAGGGCCCGCACGAACGTATGGCGCGGTCGTACGAACACCTCGTAGAACTGGTGAAAGAGACAGTATGGCACGAGATCGCACACTACTTCGGGCTGAACGAGGCAGAGGTGCTGCGCGCCGAACGGCGCAGGGCGCGTTTCCGGCGGCTGGGGCGGGGGTAGGACTTCTACTTCCGCTCCGCCGGCACATTTCCGTACGTCCACGGCGTGCCGCCAAACGGCTTGGCTCGCGGCGGCTCCGGCAGCGCGCCCGGGGTGAGCTGATGCGTCAACGCGATGCCCTCCGCCGCAATGTGGCGGCCTGCGTCCGGCACGAGGTTTGAGTAGAACGTCAGCCGCGTCTCATAGCCGCCGCCGGATTCAGACAGCGCTTCTTCGGTAGGCACGTAGCCCACGCAGCCGTTGGACAGCTCCGCCGGGAAGGTAAACTGAAAGCGGCTCTTCGCCTTGATCTCGAGGCCAAATTCCACGAAGTACTCGGCCGGATTCGACACAAACACCGCCGGGCCCACCTGAATCGCCTGCACCTCCACATCTGCCACCGGCTCACGGCGAATGAGGTCTGCCAGCATCAGGGTCTCTTTGGCGAATGTCCACTCGGTGACGCCTGCCTTCTGCGGATCCATCTGCACTAGGCGGTTCGCCTCGGCCACCTTCTCCCGCGACGGCACACGCCGCTCAATCTTCAACACGCGCGACCTTGCTTCCACCGGCGCAAGCGACCCGCGCGGCATTCCGAGCAATACCTTCGTCGCCTCAGCACCGACGCGCCCGCCGACAAACTCGGCATCCTCGCGGCCCGACGGGCGCAGGTGCGGACTCAAATTGTCCACCTGCGTAACGTCGCCGCACGCGCCCTGAATGAACACCACCACCGCCTGCTGGCCGAACATGCCGCGAATGGCGCGCTCCATGTAGTAGATCCAGTTCGCGGAGATGCCGCCGGGGCTGGCCGTGGCGTGGTCCGCGTAGTTGACGATGCAGCCCGCGAGCCACCCGGCGCGATCCCATGCGCCGATCACTCCCACCTGCGGATCGATGGGCCCGGCCACTTTCACGATGTCCGGATTGCCTTGCCCTGGATGCGTGAACGTGCGGCCGTTCTTCATGCGGAAGCGGCGATTGTAGGCCGCCTTGTCTTCATGGCCGAGGCCCACGCCGCACTGACGGTCCGCGCGTTCCTTGTGCGCGCGGCACACGGCGGCCACGATCTGATCCTCCACGATCTTCAAGTACCGGGCGTCGGCCATCGACGATTTCTCATACGCGAGCCGCCGCACCAGCTCCGGTGACGAATCGAACTCGCCCGGCTGCACCAGTCCGGTGGGACCCGACGAATGGGAGTGCGATGCGTTGATCAACACCGCGTCACCCGGAATACCGCACTGCGCCTGAATTCGCTTGCGCGCTGCCAGCACCAGCGCGCGTGGCACGATGAGCGCATCCAGCCCCACCAGCGCCACCGCCTTGCGGCCGTCGTCAAACACCGCCACGCGCGCCTTGCACGGATCATGCACGGAGCGGTGGAACACTTTGCCGTAGCCGCCAGGCTGTTCCATGCCGATCTCCGGCGTGATGTCGGCTTCGGCAAAGCCGGCGAGCATCGAAGCGCCTAACGCAAAGCGCGTTTGCGCGTGCAAAGACGGAGCGGCTGAAGCTGTGGCGAGAAACGAGCGGCGATTTAACATGTCGATCTGAGCCTCTATTTTAACTCCGGCGGCCCATGCACCACCGGAAGGGGGCGGCCTGGCATGTGGATGCGCCACCAGTCTTCGGCGCGCTCGGCGGTCCAGGCGGGCAAGAGCAACGCAGCCAAGCGGCGTCCGAGGTCGCGCGCCGTGGCGGGCCGGCGTCTTGGGTCCTTGGCCAGGCAGGCGAGAATCAACTCGTCGAGTTCAGCGGGGATCTCCATCTCAGAACGTTCGGACGGGCGGATAGGGGCTGTGTTCACATGATTCATCGCCAGCGCCAGCGGGCTGCCGCCTTCAAATGCCAGCCGCCCCGTCACCAGCCAGTACGCGACGCAACCCACGGCATAGAGGTCTGTGCGCGCATCGATGGTTTGCCCCATGGCCAGTTCCGGCGCCATCTACGCCGGTGTGCCCGCGGCCATGCCGACGCCGGTGAGGTTCTGCGTCTCGCCCGCTCCGGCGGCTGCCTTCGTTTTCACCAGTCCGAAATGCAGCACCTTGGTGAAGTCACAGGCGAGCCCGAGGCGGCATAGGAAAATGTTGCGCGGCTTGATGTCGCGATGGGTGAGCCCGGCGTGGTGCGCTTCTGCCAGCGACTCGCAGATCTGCCTCAACACATGCACCGCGCGCGAGGCGGGCATGGGACCAAAGCGCTTGACGAAGTCCTCGAGGTCAAACCCATCGAGCAGTTCCATCACGTAGTAGAACGAGCCGTCCGCCGCGCGCCCGTAATTGTACACGGACACCGTGTGCGGAGATTGCAACGCGGCCGTTGCGCGCGCTTCGAGCGCGAAGCGCCGTTCGAGACTGGCCACGGCAGCCGTGTCAGGCGTGGAGCCCAACGCCTCCGGACGAATCAACTTCACCGCCGCTTCGCGCACCAGCGACCGATGCTGCGCGCGCCACACCTCGCCCATGCCGCCCTGCCCCAAGCGTTCCAGCAAGCGGTAGCTGCCTAGTTCTCGTTCGGCTGAAAGCGTGCGGCCGAGGTCGTAGACATAGCGCGACAAGGCTACCGAAGCGCCGGCCAGCAGGAACGGCAACAGATACAAGGCCAGCAACTGGCTGGGCCGGGGCATCGGTACCTGGTTGAAGGCCACGTTCAACAGGAGGGCGAGCGGGGTGGTAGCGGCGCTGGCAAATGCCGCCACGGCTGCCTTGCCGAGTGCCGCCGGCACGGCCAGTGCGAACATCGCCACCCAGGCCGCGACGCTCGGCTGCGCCTGCACGATGCCATCCACCGGCAGGGGAACGTGTGAATCGCCCATTGAGACAATGAAGGCCGCGACAACCTCAAAGAACAAGCCGACATCCAGGATCAGCGCGGGCGGTAGGCGGCTCCAGCGGGCGAGCGCGGCCATGCCGCCACCGGCCACCACCGCAGATAGCGTCGGCCAGCGGAAGAACCTGAGATGCTCCGCCGCCTCGGCTACACCCACGGTCGCCGGACGGTAGGCGATGAACATGATCACGAAGATCACCGCGAACATGCCCGCCACCCATTCGAGGCGCTTCACCGCGCCGGCCAACACCTCCGGCGTCAGCGAGCCCATAGTTGGGGCGCCGGGATTACAGATGGCGAGCCGCTGAGGAAGCCGGTGCATCGCGCGTTATTTGATCAGGCCGAGATGGGCCACATGATGGCGGCCGTGCCAGGAGTAGAGGCCAGCCAGGAGTTCCAGGTCCCAAACGCCGGTCGCCGGATGCGTCAGGGTGCGCTGCCACTGGTCTTCGGTCAGCGCGCCGAGCAATGCGGCCCAACGGGCATGCAGGCCACGCAGGAGTTCGACCGACGGCTCAACCGGCCCATTCGCCGCGTCCGGGAGCAATGCCCAGCTTTGTTCATCGTAGGGGTTCACGATGAAATTCTCTTCGGTGAGCGCGAAGCGGATGCGCAGCACGCAGCTCAAGTGGCCGTCGGCGAGGTGATGTACCACCTGCCGCGCGGTCCAGCCGCCTTCACGATAAGGCCGATCCAACCCGCCCGGCGGCAATGCGGCGAGGGACGCTTCCACCTGTGCGGGCAGGGCGGCGATGTCGGCAATCCATTGCGCTCGCTTGCGCGGGGCAGTGCGGTCAAATTTTCCAATGGGGTACTGGACGTCCATGACCCATGATATCGTCCGACGCGAAGACCGCAAGAAAGATCAAACGCATTTCGGCTACTCTGATCTCAGCTTGCTTGACTATGAAGACCGGTTGCGTCGCGTGACGCAGTGTATCCACGATCATCTGGACGAAGAGTTGGATCTGAACCGGCTGGCTGAGGTTGCCTGCCTGTCGCCGTATCACTGGCATCGTGTGTATCACGCCGTGACTGGCGAGACGGTGGCTGCCACGGTGCGGCGGCTGCTGCTACAACGCGCGGCGGGCGAACTTGCCTACTCAGCGCGGCCCGTGGCGGACATCGCCATGCGTGCCGGGTATTCCACCGCCGCCGCCTTCACGCGAGCGTTCAGTGACGCTTACGGCCAGCCGCCCGCGCAATATCGCACGCACGGATCGCACACGCGCTATGCCGCGTTGCCGCAAAAACAAGAAAAGCTGGTTGTGTTTAATGTGACTGTCCGTGAATTTCCGGCCCGCATGGCGGTGACCTTGCCGCATACAGGGTCGTATCAGAAGATTGGCCGCGCCTTCGAACAGGTGGGCACGTGGTTTGCCGTGCGCGGACTGTTCGGTCCGGAGAGCCGCATGATCGGGCTCTACTATGACGACCCGGCGGCGGTGCCGGAGGACAAGCTGCGCTCGGCCGCGGGGATCGTCGTGAGCGGTGTGCCCGCCGGCGTGGAGGCGCCGTACGAGGTCACGCAGATTCGCGGTGGCGAGTACGCCGTGCTGCGGCACAAGGGCCCGTGCACGGGCTCTGGTGCAAAATCTTGGTTGACACTTGTTTGATATCGTTTCAGCCCGCCGGTCGCGTATCGATCCCGACCCCGATCACGCGGCCAACGCGGCTCGCCAGATCTCCGGCATCGTCGCCGCT
>Ga0194119_10010386_pt1 | contig 12284 bp, 7 predicted proteins | sample TA2MahC100mmetaG_FD_148620 | JGI IMG/M metagenome (GOLD analysis project Ga0194119, IMG submission 148620) | Freshwater microbial communities from Lake Tanganyika, Tanzania - TA2015018 Mahale Deep Cast 100m | ecosystem: Environmental > Aquatic > Freshwater > Lake | place: Tanzania: Lake... | reverse complement strand
TGCAGGGGAATACAAAGGTTTGCATGACTTTTTGGTGGCGGCTGGCCATAAGTTCGTTTGGGTCACAGATGGTGCGGGCTGGCGACCAACGCACAAGCCGTTGAGGGAAGCCTTCGACCATCTCGACTACCTTTGGAATCTCGATTGGTTAAACCGGGGCTATCTGGGCGAACTGATTACCTAACACGTTGCATACAATTTCCCAGTTGCGTTACTCCCAGAAAGTGATGAGGTAACTTTAGATCATGACTGTACAGATCGAAAAAATCGTTTTTGCAACTCTCGACAGATATCAGAATATTGCGATTCCTGACTATCAGCGAGATTTCGACTGGTCAAGTAATCAGTTCATGTTGCTTTGGAAAGATCTGAACGACCACCTAGCGACTCGTGGTGAATACTTCATTGGGCCCCTAAATGCTGAGAAGATGGCGATGGGCGATGGAATCGAAATCGCTGACGGCCAACAAAGACTCACTTCTCTGATGATCCTCTTGGCGGCCCTAAAGTGCCATATCGACAAAGAGGAAGAAGAGTTACTTAAGGACATTGACAAGCTCCTTTTTGTAGATCAACTCAAGAAAGAGCTTCGCCTGAAAGATCAAACTTCAGAGGGTGTGGCGCATTTGCAAGTTGTTTTGACAAAAGAGTCCTTATTCGAAGACGATCTGACGAATAAGCACCGAATTGCATTCAATTTCTTTTACGGGAAGGCGTCCGAACTTTCCGAGAAGGAGCGTGTGGACTTAGCCACATTGATTTTGGATGAGGTTGTCTTTGCCTTGGTAGTTGCACAAGAGCAAGGAAAGGGAATCCAGATGTTCGAGCGTGCAAACACGCGTGGCCGACCACTAACTCTTATCGACAATCTCAAGTCACTCTTGATTTCTCAATCGGGAACACAGTCGCGCGTGGTAATCAGCAATTGGAGCACTACCACCAAAAACCTTCGTGACGCAAATAAGTATCAAGATGGGACTTTTGTGTATTGGCTATTGAGCGATTACGGGCAGGGCACCAAACTGCAAGCGTCAAGAGCACTTGACTTTGCACGCGACCAGATATCTGACGAGAAAACATGTTTGGAATGTTCAAAGCAATTGCTTTCTTACTCAGAAGCCATCAAAAACATCTCTAGGGGTCTTACCCCGAGCGGTGGAGTGGCGAGCGGTTCACTCGAAAATCTCAATATGTTTCGCAGATTCACGCAGCTGCAAACTCTTCTTCCTGCAGCAAGAAACTGGTCTGAAGAGCAGTTTCTGGATCTTGCGGAAGCTGTGGAGAACACGGTCTGCGTTGTCGCTGTGGCTAACGCCTTTCCGCCGGACATTGAGAAAAAGATCCCCAATTTGCTATTGAAAATCCGAGACGCTGATGATGAAAGTCTTAGCGAGGTAAAGAGGGTTTTGAGGGAGATTCGAAACGGCCTTAGTGGAAAATTTGGACACAATTTTGTGAACGGAACATATCGACAATCGCAGCGTGACACTCTGATCGTGCTTTGGGGGTTGATGGGACAACACATGCAGCGGGTGAAAAAAAGCCGGAAAAAACGGCCACGCCGGGAGAAAGCTCACGACGACGACATGACGGTGGAACACATTCTTCCACAAAAACCTTCTAAAGCCGCAAAAACACAGTATGGACAACACCATCCGGTCGACCGCTATCGATTGGGAAATTGCACGCCCTTGGAATATAACTACGGTAATGATACGTACAAAGAGAAGCAGAAGGTATATAAGACTTCCAAATATGAACTCACAAACTCAATGGTTATCAAGGCTTTGAAGGGGACAAAGGAATGGAAGACGCTTCGTGAGACAGTCTTGCCTACTTACAAAAAATGGGATCACAATCAGTTGAAAAAGAGGTCAGAGAATTTGTATAAACTTGCGTGCGAGGCACTTGATTTCGATGTTGATGAAAATGTAAAGTTTGAAGAAGGTAAATATCTGTGGTTTGAGGACGAATCATCATTGCCGCGCGAGTCATCACCCGTCACTCTGGCTAGCGAACTTGTGAGACTAAAGAATGACGAAACCGTCGTGCCCAAAGTTCGCTCTACCTTGAAGTTCTTGGAATTGCTTGACGAAGTTGATGGCGAAGAACAATTGAGTGCGCTAGGGGAAAAATTTGCGTCGATGTCACAAGACGAACGACTGAACGAAATTAAGAAGTGTATAGAAAATAATGCATATGTAAAAATGTATGCCGACCTAAAAGACACGGCCCGTAAGAAATATCAGAAGACCTTGCAGGAGAACATTCAGGAATTACGAGACGTGAAGTCACCAAAGATTGTTAAACAAATCGAAGATTGTCTTGAGGCGTGGAGGGACGACTTATACGTGGTGTGAGTCGTAATTAGAGTTCTCACATCTAGAGCCCGAAGTGACCGAATAGCAGTCGCAATGAAATTATGGATTGCGATGCATCGAAAGTCTTAAGCTCAGCGCCGGCACCTCACTCGGGCTGGGTCGCCCGGAGCCTGACAACTGGCCGTAGAGACATCGAACGACCCCCTCGACAGGGCGGGGTCAAAATCGTCCGGCAAAGCCGAACTACGGGCAATTAGCTTGAGATTTCAGCTTAAGTCTCACTCCTGGCGGGTAGCAGAAAATCCAGAAAGCGAGGTTGTGATCGATACTTTGCACTGATACGGTCGTAGTCATGCAAAGTAAGGTTCATCAAGTTCCAGTCGAAGGCATGGTCGCGCGCGTACTCGGCTCTCGTCCCGACGTAGTCGTCACCTATACCGATCGCCGTGGTCACGAATGGATGCTGGTGGTCGAGTTGAAGTCCATTAATGGGCGCCCCGAGATTGCAACACTCGTAGTCCATTCGGCGCACACCAAAGCAGCAGTCAACCGACGTCTCCTTCGTGAGTTGCCATTAGGTCAGCTATTTGGTGAGGCAGTCGCTGCCGAAGCAAAACTGCTCAACCAAAGAATTTCCGGGAAAAAGCGCTCGACTGCGCACCGAGGGCGTCGTCACACGGATGACGAACTTCGTGCCGTGGTGCATCTGTATATGGACGCGCAGCGTGGGCGTCGCCCGGTGCAGGCGACGGTCGCGAAGGCGCTCGGTATCAGTGTCGCCGCGGCAAACAGAAGGATCATCGCCGCCCGTCGGCGAGGGCTCTTCCCGGATATATCCATAAAAATCAGCAACCAACAAAGAAAGAAGCAATCACTCAATGATAAAGAAGTATGACCCGACAATCTCATCGGCAGTAGAAGTCCGTGAACTCGCATTGGCGCTTATGCGCGCCGATGACGAGCACGATGTCGTCTCTATCCTCCTGCAATTCGGGGTGTGGGACGATACATCGGCCTGGCTGCCGTACGGCGGCAATGAGAGCAATCAGTCAATTATTGGTAGCCAGCAAAGCGATCCCTTTAGTGCGCTAGTGGAGAAAATTATTAACAGTGTCGATGCGTATCTAATCATGGCATGTTTGCTTGCGGGTATCGATCCAGAGTCACCCGAGGCTCCGCAAACCATGGATGAGGCGATCAAGCGCTTTGGTCACATCTTCACCGGTCAAACAACGGGCATGCGCGTGCGTGAGGCGTACGAGAAAGGTGTCTCCTCTCGTGAACTCACCGAGTTAGCCCAAAAGATTGCCGTCGTAGTTACCGGGGCGGAGGGTGCACCGCCGTGTATGACGATTGTCGACACTGCGTGCGGTCAGTCGCCAGACAACTTTCCAAGCACGTTTCTCAGCCTCATGCAACGCAACAAAGTAAAGATTCCTTTCGTGCAGGGCAAATTTAACATGGGTGGATCTGGGGTCTTGCGGTTTTGCTCGGAGCAGCATCACCTCCAGCTGATTGTGTCACGCCGTAATCCGGCACTGCTCGGCGCCACGGCGACAGAGCGTGACGGAATGTGGGGAGTCACCGTGGTACGTAAACGCCCTGCACGGCCGGGCGAACGAATGAGTGTGTATGAGTACCTTGCGCCGAAGAATGCCGTTGATGTAAATGGGATTTTGGCCTTTGCCTCCGCGACAATGCCGTTGTTACCGTCAGCAAGTCTGCGAGCAGCTTGTACCGAGAGTACCGAGTGGGGCACTTTCAACAAGATGTACCAATATAAGTGGCCTGAGCGCGTCGCATCGCACTCGACCCAAATTCAGGGCAAGTCCACCGTGATGCACCTCAATATCAACATGCCTGATGCAGTGATGCCAGTGCGTGTGTATGAATTGCGTGGTTATGGCGCGGCTAACCCGACGATGAACGTCTACGGTTTACGTGCACGTTTCGAGCAAAACGACGATGTGCGTCCTCGGCTGGAGCCCGAGGTTCCGGTGGCCGGCACCATCGTGGTGAATGGTTTCGCCCTGCCCGTGCGTGCCTACGTCTTCAAATTCGATGACAAACGTATGAGCACTTATCGCGGGGACTACGGCGTGATCTTTTCTCTCAATGGACAAAAGCATGCACACTTGCCTGAGACATTTTTTGCTCGCAAAGAAGTTGACTTGGGCGTTCTACGCACCAAAACCGCTGTCGTAGTTGAGTGCGATGCGCTCGACAATAATGCCCGCGAGCAGATCCTGATGAATAGTCGTGATCGACTCGCTGACTCTCCGATGACGAGTGAACTAGAGCAGCAGCTGGCCGACTGGCTGAAAAAAAACGAAGTGCTCGCGATCCTCAAACGCCGTCATATCGAGGCACAGCTCGCTAAAACGCTCGCAGAAGATAAGCCACTCGCAGAGATGATGCGCAACCTCATAAATAGCAATCCCGACCTTGTGGCCTTGTTTAAGCACGGCTCGCGCATCCCTGGCGGTGTGGGTGGAGGCGGTGGTGCAGGAGCACCGAGCATCTTCGCGGGCAAAGACCAGCCAACGTTCTTCCGTTACCGCGGTGGAGAAAGCACCCTGAACCGCACGTCGCCCATCAATCACGCGATGAATATCGAGTTCGAGACCGACGTGGTCAATGATTTCTTTACTCGTGCAGGTTCGCTATCAGCCGGACAATTTACAATTACTACCGAACACCCAGCTGGCGGAGAAGTCAGCGGTCTCATTGGCACCCTGCACGACGGCTGCCTACAAGTTCGTTTGAAGCATCCCACCGCCGCGGTCGTCGACGATGAATACAAGGTGCGACTAGTCATCTCCGTACCGGACACCGATACCGAGTTCGTGAACACGCTCACCGTGAAGGTGCTACCGGCGGCAACAATTGGCACACCCGGTGGCGAGGGTGAGCGTTCGACTGTGACCACAGGCAAGAAGGGTGGCTCATCCCGACCCGGTATCGATCTCCCACGGATCATTCCGGTGAACCGCGACGAATGGGTGGCCCTGGGCTGGAACGACCTGACTGCACTCGAAGTCCAGATGCTCGATGGCAAGGCCGAAGCATTCCAAATCAATATGGACAACCGCTTCCTCGATGTGGCACGTCGCAAGAAGCCAAAGATCGCCGAATTGTTGAACCGTCGCTATCAATTCGGTCTTGCGATCACGGCAGTGTCAATCATCGCAAACGAGGAAGCGGCACGAAAGCAACTTGAAATGGAGGCGACTGAAACAATGTCAACTGAAGATCTCGTGCGAATAGTGTGCACCAGCATTTCGCAAGCGGTGCTGCCCGTCATCGATGTCCTCGGTCGCCTGACTGAGAAAGAGCTTGGTGACTTGGCGGGAGCCAACGATGAATGAACTAGTGGGCGTCCGCAACGTTGATAAAGAGATTGCCGGCCTCGAGCCGTTCGCCAAAGAGCTGGTTCGACTTGCGCGTGATATCACGCAGGAAATAGATCGCGGCCGCTTGACACCGCGGTGCTTGAGTGGCTTGATCGCGATGAAGCCGTTGATCGGTTTGATACAGGGCGCTGTTTTCAAGATCCTTCGTACTACTGAGGAAGTCGGATCGTGTGGTCACAACTGCAACCACAACGATGATAACAATGTCGAAGTACCCTCCGACGATGAAACCGATTCCGACGACGAGGGGTCGGGCTTGGCGCCCGGCTATCTATAGCTGCCAATGATTTTCGAACTGTCATTAGCGAACACAATCGAACGTCTCAGCACTCTCGAAGACTGCCCAGATGGCGTTGTTGATCTTAGTGCAATAATCACGCACATCGACGCGTACAAGAAGGTGGTCAACCAAGGTCGCACCGATACGCGAAGCGCAGTCGTGCGTCTGGCTGCCGCACTATCCGAGCATTTACATCTGCCGTCGAAGGTGCCAGATGATGAGGCGTCGAGTATTGAACAGATCTGTCACCGACTCGCGCTATCAATTCTCATGACATTTATCTTTCGTGACTCACACTTAGCAAATCGATACGAAAACCCACTGGACGCGATCGAAAACATTCTTCCATCGCGCTATCTGCAGCGACTCGAACTTGATTTGAAGTCAGTCCCATACTGGGTGAGTGAGTCTGATTCGAATGGCGTTATTCGTGCAAGTATCGACATCGCAGGCTGTGCATCTCTGGGAATCGCAGTCGCCTATATTGCCGAGCCCGATGAAGATGATGACGAAGAGACTGATGTCTTCATTGAGTTCGACGGCGATGACGAGTCGATGCCGCTACGGCGACATTCTCGACGCCGTGACCGCGACGATCATCCCGAGCCTGAGGGCCCCGTCTATCCCTATGACGAAAACTCATGGCGCGCATGGCACGAGAACCACGAACCACCGTTTACAGATGAGGATGAGAGCCCCCTATGACCGCAGATTCACCGCGCGAAGCACCATTCGTCTTAAAAATGTTGGTGGCATGCATCGCCGTGCAGACAATCATGCTTGCATACACCATCACTAGGAGTGCCGAGCGCCGTGGTACTACCATCGTCATATCAACAAGCAGACAAGGCGAGCCAGAGCGCGGTGCATCGTGTCCGCGACCACGTGATCACATGGTGCGATTTAAAGCCAACCCTCAACCCTTCAATGAGAAAGTCATATAGCTCATGCAACGTATCGACGGCGTCACGATCATTAGCCCAACGGATCTCGCCAATCATCTTGCCTGTAAGCACCTGACGTGGCTCAACCTAAAGTCGCTCGACACCGGTATCGCGCCACAGAAACTTGATGACGACCTCCTTAAAGTTTTGCAGCATTACGGCGAAGAACACGAGGCAAAGTACCTTGCGGCGCTGAGGGCATCTCTGCAGTCACTCAAACGAGCGGTCGTCGACCTTGACGCCCGTCGTGACAAAGACGCTGCCTACACGCGTGACGAACTAGTGAAGCGCATGAGTACAACCGTGGCGGCAATGAAATCGGGACCCGATGCTCTTTATCAGCCCACGTTTTACTCCGAGAAGGACGGCTTTGGCTGGGTGGGTCGTGCCGACTTCCTAGTTGCAGTTGACGAAATCATTTCTGAACTTGGCAACTACGCCTTTCAGCCCTACGACACCAAGCTTGCTCGAATCGCGAAGGTCAATGCAGTGATTCAGCTGTGTGCCTATGCCGAGCAGATGCAGGGGATTCAAGGTGCCGAACCCGAATTCATTCACGTAGTCACCGGTTCAGAAGAAGAGGGCACAGTGTCGGTGCGCCTATCAGAAGTATCTGCCTACTACCGACGTATAAAACAGTCACTTGTCGACGCTCTACTCGAGTCCCCAGAGCAGAGTGAACCAGTACCCAATGAGCACTGCGATATTTGTCGCTGGCGCGCGGAGTGCAAAGATCACTGGCGCAAGGCCGACGACCTCACCTTCGTGGCGGGAATGTCGGCGACAAACCGAGAGAAGCTACGCGCGGTTGGTATCACCAAACTCAAAGAACTTGCGAATCGCGACGAAGTCGAGGTTGACATCAATCCCGATGTGTTGTCTCGTCTCCGAAAGCAAGCGACATTGCAACTTAGAACCAAAGAGAAGCAAGAAATCGATCCAGAATCGTTGCCAGAGATAGAGTTCATACGCCCAGTCGAACGTCGGCGCGGATTTAATTTGCTGCCGGAGAAGAATACCGGCGACATCTTCTACGACATTGAGGGTCATGCGTACCGGGGAAGTAATGGTCTAGAGTACTTGCACGGGCTTGCCTGGGTCGACACCGACGGCACACTGCAATACAAGGCCATTTGGGCACACAATGCCGAAGAAGAGCGCAAGGCGTTGATCGAGGTGATCGGTTTCATCAACAGTCAAATTGCGATGCCGGGTCATGAGAACCTGCGCGTCTATCACTTCGGTCACTATGAGCCCTCGGCACTGAAACGGCTTGCGACTCGGCACGTCACATGCGAGACGGAATTAAGCAAGCTCCTGCGTGAGGGTCGATTTGTAGACCTGAGTCGTATCGTTACCCAAGGCATGCGGATCGGAGTCGAGTCCTACTCAATCAAGAAACTTGAACAGATGTACGGCTTCAAGCGCAACGACCTCGTCAACGAGGGCAAGCTCAGCATTGTCTGTTATGAGGAATGGCTTGCTTCACGCGACGTTGCTGCCCATGCACCTGACGGCGATAACAAGCTTCTTGAAGACTTGATGGCGTACAACAGAAATGACTGTATTTCGACCATCGAGTTGCGCAAGTGGCTCGAAAGCCAGCGCGAGACGCTCGCCAAGACGTTGCCCGAAGTGGAACTTGCGGATCTCATCCGTCCAATGCTGAGGCCTCTCGATAACGAGGAAGAGGATTCGCGCAAGAAGAAGGAGAAGGCTGAACTACTCAAAGAGAGTCGAAGATTGGCTGAACTACTCAATGCAGGTCGCTTCGATCATCTGCCCACAGAACAGGCGGCACTCCTCGAATACAAGTGGCTCCTGGCTGACCTACTTGACTTCCATGAGCGCGAAGACGCTGTCAGCGACTTCGAATTCATTCAACTTCTAGGGATGACGCAAGACGAGCTATCTGAAAATCCGAATACCATCGCCGGCCTTAACTTGGAAAGCACTGGTGATATTGAAGAGCCGACCGGAAGGCAGAAACTGTATTCGCAGATTCGTCGATACAGGTTTGACCCTTCACAAACGACCACTGTCACCCTCGGGATACAAGTAACTGCACCGAACTATCACCCATACCTCGAACAAGGTGTCAAAAAGCCCGTCTTCCCAAGCCTGGAAGTCGTTTCACTTGATCTTGACCATGGCGTCATTGAGCTTCGGCTCAAGTTCGACAAATTACTTATGCAAGACCCCACAGCGATACAAGACCCCACAGCCGTGTTCCCCAAAAAATCATTTGATAAGAGTGTCTTTGTTAAGGGGTTACAAGAGATCGCTACCTCGGTGCTATCAGGCAATGAAGCTGACCTCGGTGCAACTATTGACCTACTGAAACGATTTCCCACAAAACTTCAGAAGGGTAGTGCTCCGATTGGAGCGGTTGAGGTGGAGCGTGAGTGGAGAGATATGTCGTCCATCGTGCAGTCGCTAGACGACTCGTACATCGCCATTCAGGGCCCGCCTGGAACTGGAAAGACCTACTCGGCAGCGAATATGATTCTCGATCTCGTGAAACGAGGCAAGCGAGTCGGTATCACCGCAAACACGCACGGTGCCGTTCGCCAATTGCTCGACGAAATTGTCGTATGCGCTGGTGACCATGGTCTTACCGGTGCGCAGCCAGTCACGGCGATTGTTGGTACGAGTCAGCCCGATTCCGAAAGCGAAGCAGGATCAATAGTCATGGTTGCGCGGCGCAAGAAAAATGAGAAAGTCGCAAAGGAACAGTCGCTCTATCAGATTGTCGCTGGAACCAGCTTCTTGTTCGCTAGGTCCGAAATGCGTGAGTCGGTTGACGTGCTCTTTGTCGATGAAGCAGGGCAGCTGTCGCTCGCTGACACGCTGGCGGTGTCATTAGCCACCAAAGATCTCGTGCTCGTCGGCGATCCACAGCAGCTCAAGCAACCAACAACAGCTGCGCATCCTGGCGAATCAGGCTTGTCTGCACCTGAGTACATCAATCACGGTCGCGACGTAGTCCCCGATGGTTACGGCATTTTGCTCAGCACTACAAAGCGCATGCATCCCTCAATCACTGCCTTTGTCTCGGAGCAGGTGTACGAAGGTAAGTTGCACTCGGCACCAGGTCTCGAGCGTCAGGCGGTGAGCGGTACAGATTGGTTGTCTGGCTCGGGTTTGCGTTGGTGGCCGGTTGAGCATTCTGGTCGTACAGTAGTGGCGCCCGAGGAAGCTACTTACGTCGTTGAGACCTTTTACTCAATGCTTGGTCGTATCTTCACCAACAAAGATGGATTGAAATCAACGATTGCACCGGAGGACGTTTTCCTAATTGCCCCTTACAACATGCAGCGCACTGAGATCTTAAGGAGATTGGCTACTCACGCTGACGCAAAGAAACATGGTGTGACCGAGGACTTGATGCGCAATCGCGTTGGAACTGTGGACAAAGCTCAGGGAGACGAAGCGCCAGTAGTGCTAATGTCGTTTACAAGTTCGAGTGCGGACGATATCTCGCATGGAATGGCTTTCCTCTACAGCAAGAACCGATTCAATGTCGCGGTTTCGCGTGCGAGAGCATTGGTGGTCGTGTTTGCAAGCCCTCGACTGCTTGACGTGAATTGCAAGACGATTGAGCAAGTTCGTCTTGCCAACATGCTTTGTAGATATGTGGAGGTCGCCAAGAGTAAGGAGTAGAAGGGAAATCTTGCTCGGAGTCCTGAAGCTACAACGTCCTACTGAAGAAGAGGAAACTCAAGCCTGCTTCCTTCGTCACTCTTGATTACACGAATGCCAATCGGCAGCTGGTCACGCATCGTCTCTACGTGAGTAATGACACCGACTGTCCTTCCGCTGTTCTGGAGTTGAAGCAACACATCCATCGCAGTCTCAAGTGTCTCCTGATCGAGATTTCCAAAACCCTCATCAATAAACAGACTCGGAATCTTGATACCGCCCGCATGAGTTTGGACTACTTCGGCGAGCGCTAAGGCCAGAGCCAGTGAAGCAAGAAAAGTCTCACCACCAGACAGCGACCCCACACCACGTTTTATGCCATTGAACGAATCGAGTACATAAAGGTCGAGACCTTGTGCGTTGCGGACCACTGAGTCTGCGTCTGGCAGCAGTGTAATTGAGTACCTTCCGTTGGTCAATGTGTGCAACTGTTTGCTTGCCACGCGACAGACTTGCTCGAAGAGTCGACGCTGTACCCACTCTTGCAATCTGTAAACACGATTGACTCCAACACCTTGTCCTGTATTCATCGCCTTCTCAAGCTGCCTTGCCTCGGTGAGGTTCTGCTCGGCAAGTAGAGCCTTTGGTCGAAGGTCGCTTAGATCGCGTTCAAGCTTTACAATGCGTCCATGGAGTGACCTGAGTCTTTCTAGTTTCGTCATTCCCTCATTGTGTATCTGGCGTTGTGTGTTCAAGTCACGTTCTAGCGATTGAATTTTAGGAAGTTCCGTTGGGACTTTCTTGCCAGCGACTCGTGCAGCAAGTCCTATGATCTTGTTGTCACGCTCCTTGGATTGCCCAACTAATCGATCCTTATGTTGTAGATCTGTGTCCTTTAACTGTGAGTCGACTGCCTGCTTGAGATTTTGAAACCCTTCTTTCCGTAACGCCCTCTTGACAGCGCGATCAAGAGTGGAGACCTTCGTGGTCTCGGTGTCGTACGCACGGTCGAGCTTGTACTTTCGACCGGCTAGCTCTTTAAGCTTGTTGACGGCTTGCTTAGTCTCGCGTCGCTGTCGGTCGTTGAGTGGCGGGGGTAAGTCTGCTTTAGCCCGCTCGATCGCAGCTGAAATACGGGCGATGGCCGTTCGTGTACTACGAAGTTCAGCAGAGCAAGTCGCCTTGTGTTCTTTAGCAGTCGAGAGCTTGCCGGTGAGCTTCTCATAGTTGGACTCAATTCCGTCACGGGCTTTCGCTGCGAGTTGCGCTTGTTTGTACTGCTCACGTAACTTCCTTTGGACGGCAGTCGTGGGAAGCTTCGCTCTCGCAGTCTTCGCGGTGGCGAGTGCTTTTTTGGCCTCATGCACTTCGCGTTGAGCATCCGCGACCGTCGCTCGAGCTTCAGCGTGTCTATCGATCGATGCTTGTACGTCAATTCTCCGTGTCACAGGTGCAGGCTTCGGGTGATCAGTTGAACCACACACAGGGCACCGCTCATCATCCTTGAGATGTTTAGCGAGTTGTCCGGCCAAATGATATTCGTGAGCGGCTTGTGACTTCTTTAGAGCTTTTTCTCTCTTGGTAAGTGCTGTTTTGGCTCGAGTGAGCGACTTGGCAGCGTTGCTGAGTCGGCGTGTCGCATTTGCGACGTCAGCAGATTCGAGTTGTCGATCGAGGGTGTCTA
>Ga0194119_10010384_pt1 | contig 12285 bp, 11 predicted proteins | sample TA2MahC100mmetaG_FD_148620 | JGI IMG/M metagenome (GOLD analysis project Ga0194119, IMG submission 148620) | Freshwater microbial communities from Lake Tanganyika, Tanzania - TA2015018 Mahale Deep Cast 100m | ecosystem: Environmental > Aquatic > Freshwater > Lake | place: Tanzania: Lake... | reverse complement strand
TCAAAAATATAGGAGAACCTTTTCGAATCCCTTCCCGCAGGCAAAGCAGTTTGCCTGCTCTCTCCGCTCAACAAAAATCGCACCTAGAAAAGTGCGGATTTTTGTACGAGCGGAGAGGAAGGGATTCTCTCCTTACAGGAGCAGTGCAGGTTTCCCATTTTTTCGGAGCAGAGCTCCTCAAAAATATAGGAGAACCTTTTCGAATCCCTTCCCGCAGGCAAAGCAGTTTGCCTGCTCTCTCCGCTCAACAAAAATCGCACCTAGAAAAGTGCGGATTTTTGTACGAGCGGAGAGGAAGGGATTCGAACCCTTGGTACCGTTACCGATACACCACCTTTCCAGGGTGGCCCATTCGACCGCTCTGGCACCTCTCCATGTTGTGTTGAAATCCTTTTATACGAAAGGAATCCAGTGCGGACAGTTTAGCATATCTTTTTACATATCGGTAGTAGTTTGGATATCCCTATCTCTGTTTCTATTACACGGCGTAGTTTTGCATAGTATATACACATAGAGTACTATATTTGATAATTGGAACGAACATGTTTGCCATTACTATCGTATGATGCAACACCAAGGAATGTCATGGGAGCGTGAATATAGGAAACCAACACTCATGACTGGGGATGCGAAGCCTCAGGCTGATGTGTTGCGATTTTTAAAGTTCTTAAAAAAAGAACGGAGCTGTGTCGTTGAAGGTAAGCGAGTATTAGATCTTGGTTCGGGAACTGGGAGAAACTCAAACTATCTGGCAAGTTTGGGGAATGACGTGATTGGCATAGAGATTTCGTCTACAGCGCTTCACGTTGCAAAACAGAATACTACAGGTGATATGCATGTAGACTACAGGCTGGGAGATATAGGCGCTCCGTATGCTCTAGATACTGAGTCCGTTGATATTATTTTGGATGTTACATCTTCAAATTCACTTCATGAAAAAGGTAGAGAAGTATATTTACAAGAGACGAGTAGGGTATTAAAAACAGGAGGATATATGTTTGTGCGCGCTCTGTGCAAAGATGGTAATGCTAACGTGAAAAATCTTCTCAAGATACATCCCGGAAAAGAGCGCGATACTTATTATCTAAAAGAAATGGATTTGTTTGAGAGAGTGTTTAGTCGTGAGGATATTATACAGATGTATGCACCCTATTTTACTATTCTCACTCTTGAAAAAAAGACAGGATATCCTCGTATGGCTGGGCGTTTATATAAGCGAGATTATTGGATTATGTATTTACAAAAAGGTTCGGACAGCGCTGGTATCCATTAAACTATAAACTACCTCATACTTTAGCCCATGGTAGTTTATAGATGAAAAAGGGATTCTTGAATGTGTCGGCAATAGAAGACATCATCTTATGTAGGTAATATGCTGGATATAAAAAGAAAAAGTCTCAAGGATCTTGCGCGCCAATCTTTTGTATCGAGGCTAGAGGTTGTTAATTTTTGCTTTTTTAGGCTCGTAGTGCAATGTGTTTGGTATTTTGATAGAATTAAATAATGATGGAACACACTACTCATTTCACTCAAATAGAGAAGGGCGAGGATTCTGTTGATTTGGGGTCATTAAGTGACAAAGAAATTGAGTTATACGTAACGAATTTTTTTGCTGAAAAAATAAATCATCTTTCTCAAAAAGAAATGGATATTCAGATTGCGTCTATTGTGTCTGAGATTGCAAAAAGAGATATTAATGGAAGATTATTCTTTTTTCTTATTCCTCTTTCATCAGTTACCAGTGATGAAAAAGTTCTTGAGGATTCTTCATGGGTGAAAGTGTATCGTTCCTTGTTTAATATTGCAAGGACGGAAGCATATAAAAATAATGAATATTTTCAAGAAATAATAGGAGGATTGGAGTCTGTTATTGAGCAGAACCCTCAAATGGTTGGAACCGTTGCACTCTGGGATATTGCAAAAGATATGATGTGGAGGAAAGACATTCCATCTGATCTAAAAGAACATGCAATGATTGGTATGACGGGAGCATTAGCATTTTCAGATATAGAGGAGCATGAAAAAGAGCTTTTAAAGCAACTTGATTTTATAGATAACAATGATTATACGCGTGTATCTCGCATGCTTGAAGCATTGAAACAACTTTGGTATTTCGGACACGATTCGTATGCAAAAAATCATGTTCCTGATTTTTATACGCACGTATTAAAGCATGTTGAGCAAACGCCCGACATGAATTATCTGCTTTCAGTGCGGGCGCAGGAATTAGTTCATTTGTTTGAACAGGGTGAAAACTTTGTACCAGAAAAAAGAGACAAAATACCGTTCGAACTTTCGAAAGGCACATACGCCTATGCGCAAGAGGAAAAAGGGCTGTTTCTTGTTCCCGATGAACAAACCGATGAAGTGATGCGTAGAAATGAAGTTTTTGTTACACATGAGAAAGCACTTATGCCGTCAGAGGATACGCTTCGTGAAGCACGTACCAATCATCAGTCGGAGATTATACAACATGTGTCGCGAAGATCTTTATTGGGAAAAAAGCAACTTCTCGAAGACACGCGGAAACTTGCTACCATTCCTATTGATGAAGCACTTGGTTCACTGGGGGGAATAGAAAAAGAAAAACGAGAGGAGTTGGTATTTGATTATGAATATCTCGTATCGCGTCCCATCAGGGAGATGATTCAACGAGAGTTTCATTGAATTAAAAGACCTATCAATTCGTGAACAATTTTATTTCTTGAATTATTTGAAGCGTGTCACTGTATCTGATGTGGATACTATGAAGATATTTACGTCCACGTATGGGGTGGAAGGCATGCGTACATTTCTTTCTCTTGAAAGGGGCGATGAGTCTCTGGGGGATTATATCCTCGCTTTTGGGAAGCATGAAGAAGTCGCTCGTGGCGTATTTCAGTATTATGGAGAACTTTTAAATAGCGCGGAACGCGCTGAATCTTTAGTGCGAGAAGTGTCGGAGTGTGTCGGAGAAGCATGTATACTCCTTGCGGAGCATGTCCGTGAAAATATACTCAATAGAGCACAAAAAGATCTTGAAAGAGCGGTGAGGTCTGATGTAGTAAGTGAAATTGATGCACGGATGAATGAGTATATTGCCTCTGCAAAAGAATATGTTGCACTTTTTCAGGAGGTTGGTGTGAAAAATATTGAGTCCGTTTATTCTTTGGAATTAAGTCTTGAAGATAAGGAACGTATGAGAACACTCTTGAAAGATAATTATGAAAAAGTGTACACGAAGGATTCTGATGGTGTATTCAAATCTGCGGTTATGGCATCATTGGAAAAAGCTTTTTTAAGCCCAGATTCTACATTTTCTCTGTTGCGTGATCATGGAAAGATTGTAAGTTTTAATAGGTTTGACACACTTCATGATGTGAACGGTCGAGAGGTCTCCTATTTTGGTTCATTTAATGCTGATTCTGCATATAGTGGGGTAGGGAGTGTGATGCTTGAAAAGACAATCAAGAAACGGTTGGAGGATGGACGCCCGATGATGGCGCATTGTGATCCGACCCAGCCTATTACCAAGAAGTATATTGAAGACGGATTTATCGCAACGGCTTATCATGCCATTGCGGGAAAACCAAGTTTTGAGATTTGGCGGATGAAAGACTCAAATGCTGAATGTAAAGGAAAAAACATGTCTCCTGAGGAGCTTGTGTCTTTAGGAAATGAATCCAGAGAAATGATTGTACGAAAACAAACTGAAACAGAATCATACCATGAATTACAAGATGGTATGTCTCTCACGCGATTTTTTGTACACGAGGGAGCGACGTATGTAGTTTTTGAGCGTATATCCAAAACACTTGAACAGATATTTGTCCTTCCGAAAGAAGAGACAGTGACGATCCAAAAAGATGCAGCTTAGATTTCTTCTCCTCCCGAGAGTCGCCACATACTTTCAAAAAGATATTTGTGTGTGTTAGCAATATGTTGGTCGGTGATAATGATGCCTATGAAATATCCTTCAGTGAGTGTGATATACGAAACTTTGTTGTTATATATTTGCATAATTGTTTGAAATGCAGGCGCTTTTTCTTTTGCGGTAATGAGTTTGGTGCGAGTGACGGCACCGTCATATGATTTAAGGAATGTTCGTGCGATGGGGGAGTCAATTACCAGTCCACGTTTTTTGATGTTTTGGTCTTCGCGTATGGTGGAATATTCCGCATTGAGCGCGGGTATATGCTTTTCAATTGCTTCTAAGTCAGCATAAGAGAGGATTTCTTCAGAGGCGGTAAGACTATCCATAAGGACTTCCCACACACCATCTTCACCCTCATAAAACTGTACACCAGGCTTTCCGACACTCAAATTGAATAGGGAAGAGAGTTTCCCCGAAGTGGTAAGAAACTGTTTTTTTGTTTGCTCAACTTTTTCTTTCCGCGCATCAATAATGGTAGTGATTGTTGCAGGGTGTTTGGGGACGAAATGTGCCACTTTTTTCTTGGCGTCTGTTTTTTGGGTGAGACCGAGTGTGATAAGTTCTTCAAGTACTTTGTATACGAGAGGACGAGACAAGGCGATGTTTCTGGGAATTGCTTTGGCTATGGTACTTGCAGGGGACTCTCCAAGTTTCAGCAGTGCTTCGTATACGATAGCCTGTTCCTTTGAGAGGCCGGTATCAGTAATTTCTTTTGTATATTCCAATTGAATCATGTTTAAAGTGTACCATAATTTATAAATTGTTACAAAGTTGTGACAATAATATGTTGATAAAAAAGCCGTTTTTGTGTTTCAAGGTAATGGTTTTGAGTACAGGATGATTTTTTCTGTACATGTTTGTTGACAGTTTGTCCAATATCTGCTATACTATTGCCAGATAGGATGAGGTTGGAGAGAGACGACAGGCACCGACACTGACCCTTTCCAGGAGAGAGTACCTTGAGAGGGAATACGGAGAGAGATTATGAAGCCGAGAGGCTCGCGTCCGGGAAACCTGACGGGTGACCGACAGCCCATAAGTGTCGGCAAGCAATGAGTCAAAGGAATTACTTCTATTCAATCTCCGATTCGTTTGCACGATACTGGAAGTCCACCGCAAACAGGGCTTCAAGGAATGCGATCGTTTGGATGATCGTGTCCTACCGTATCACCCGTGCACTGCCGACCATCCGGTCGGGAGGACATCGGCTGAAGCAAATGGACTAACCACCCATTGGCTCCAGAAATGTCCTTATCACATAGATATCGCGTACAGGAGAGAGTCGCGACACGATAAGGAGAGAGACGTACCTTGTCAATTAAATACTGAGTTCGTATGAGAAGGAAAGTGTGGTATGAGGGATATTTCCGCGCTAGACATTCGCGCAGGAGTATCAAGTGGCGGATTGCGGACTCGTCCGCAATCCGCCACCCACACCGCATATTCCGAATGAGAAAGAGAACAGCTCTCGCGATTGTACAGGCTATCAGCCACTCGTCGCGAGCGCGATTCTCTTTACAATTGAGCATTTCTGTGCGAAGGAATGTTCATAGTGAGGAGAAAAAGTCCTACATTGTTTTTAAATATCGTGTACAGCGTAGGGAAGATGAATGTGCATTGTTCACTTTTGTCTTTCGCACGTTGTACATGAATTTTTTTAAAACAAAAATGGGCCGCCCGTGAGGGCGGGAAAAACATGAAAAATTATGAAAAGTACATCAGGGTTAATAGCAACCGTGTCACAGTTGCTTTTCCTGAGTCCTGTGAAAACAGGTCTGTAGGGTTCGGGAAGTCGCCCGAACTCTCGTTTTTCGGCAAGAGCTCAAGCGAAGTCGCTTGGGTGGTCGAGAAACTCGTCCCGTGTGGAAATTTCCACATAGGAGGGTACTGGAGAGGTAAACTTTTCAGTACCCTTCCTGCAGGGGTTGAGTTCACCGCCGAACAGGCGGCGGCAATTTTCTTCAGAGAGCATCCCAATGCTCTGACCGCGCTCAGGATTGTTCTGGGCGAACTCGCACCGATAAAGGTGCGGGTGGAGGTTGAAAAAGAAAAAATTGTCGAAATTGAAAAGGAGGTGATAAAAATCGTTCAGGTTGAAGATCCTGAGCGAGTGAATCACTTCGCCGCCCGCGCAAGGCGGGCGGAAAAGAAACTCAGGCAGTTGAGAAAAATACTGTGAGTTTTTGGTCAGGTTGTACGTTCCCAAGCCGGTGGTTTTCGGCTTGGGGACTTTATTAGGTCTTTCATTACAACAAATGAAAAACCTATAGAGTCATTGAGTGTTAGTAAATGAGACAATCGCATGGATAGATACCTGCGATTGTTTCGTACATACGATACAGATGATGTATATAACGTGCATTTCCATGTATAGCCCTCTGCTGTACATGGAACAAATCTCTCTCCATGTGCGTGCATATATGTCTTCTGTGCCGTGTGTTTTTTATTGTATGTCCAATAAAAAACAGTCGCGCCTTTTCTTTTAGAAAAGGCGCGACTGTTTTTGTGTGCAGTTGTTCATCTTTTATTTCCTTGTATACTGTTTATATGAATAAATCACTTATCATCACACTCGGTATTGTCGTGGGTACTTTGCTTATTATTGTTGCGGTAGGATTCTTTTACTTCAATGGTACGCATGAGGGAGACAGTACTCAAGGGGAACACACCAATGTTGCGCAACTCTCTTGTGTTGATGGGATGACCGCTGTCGCTACGTATTACGCGCCAGATGCTGGTGGCATTATGCAAAAACTGTTATTTGTTGTTACCGACACGCGTGGTGTGGAAACAGAATACGCGATGATTCCCGCGATGTCGGGAAGTGGCGCGAAATTTGCCACAGAGGATGGGTCGTTCTCACTGTGGGAGCATCAGGATGAATTTACATTTAGCCGATCAGATGGGTCATCTGTTGTGTGTACTCCGATAGAGAATCTACAGGATCCTCAAGGAGATAGTGTAACTTCTGACATGCCGATTGTTGGTGGTGATAGTGATGAGCATGGATGTAAAGCATCGGCTGGATATTCATGGTGTGAAGTAAAAGAGAAGTGCTTGCGTGTTTGGGAAGAGACATGTGCCCTAGAGACGGGCACGCCCGCTACGAGTCTCGTTGGCAAGACGTGGATGTGGACGCATACAACGTATGCTGATGGTCATATGCTCACTCCCAAAACACCCAATCGTTTTGGACTGACATTTGGTGCGGATGGGCATGTGTCTATTACGACTGATTGTAATAGTATGGGTGGAGCGTATGCCGTACGTGGAAGTACGATGACTTTTTCAGAGATGATATCTACGCTTATGTATTGTGAGGGTTCGCAAGAAAGCGATTTTTCTGCCATGTTGGGACAGGTGGTAAGTTTTGCCATACAGAATGGTGAGCTTTCGCTATCACTTCGTGGTAATGTTGGCGTGATGGTGTTTAAATAATATATATTATTATTTTATGATTAATCATATTGATATGCACAACATATTGAAAGTGGGGGTCAATGTTTTTGTGACACGAGGAAATGAGCTTCTTCTTGGTTTGCGTAAGGGTAATGGTGAGGGAAATTGGGGATTGCCTGGTGGACATGTTGAGTTTGGTGAGTCACTTGAAATAGCTGCACGACGAGAACTTTTTGAAGAAACAGGTGTTGTTGTTGAGAAAATGGAATTTTTGCATGCAGTTAATAATGTTTGTGTGGAAGACGGAACACATTATATAGCAATTGATTTTATTACCGCTGTTTCGGATGTGGAACCCTGTGTCATAGAACCAAATAAATGTGCAGAATGGAAATGGTTTGATTTACATACGCTACCTAACAATATCTGGTTTGGACATCACGATCTTATAAAAGCATTTCTTGATGGAGAAATATTTGTGGATGGAGGTAGAAAATAAATTTGTGTGATTAAAAAATACGCCGCGCCCGAAGGGCGCGGCTTTTTCTCATTAATTTTGTTTCTCATTCCCCATGAGAAAGAGCTCGTGAGGAGCCTTTTTTCTCATGAGGAACGTACAAAACTCATGAAGGAGGATTTTGTACATTATTTCGTACGCTCCTCCTTTTCCGAACAGAGCAAGTATTTGCTGTTCCATGGCGGTGCTGTTTTGTTTCAGGATATACTGTTTTTATTATAGCATATTTTATAAGAAAGTACATACCTTGGGAGATGTTCGCGTGGTTCTCTTTTTATCTGTGGTACATAACAAAAACCGCCTTACTCCTTTGAGGGAGAAGGCAGGTGGGATTATTTTGAAAATTTTATTCTATTTTCACGAATTGCGTAAGGACTTGCAACTCGTGAGGGTTTTGTGCAAGGGCAATCCGCATGGCATGGTGCGCCATTGTTTGCTCCTTTACAGGAGCAGGTGTGCGCATGCGGAGGGTTGAGAAGCGTTATATAGTGCTCCGCATGTTCCTTATCAAATCCAGGAATAGCGAGTACGCGCTCCCTGATATCAACTAGAAGTGTTTTCATCGTTTTTATTGGTATGGTGTTTTGTTGCTGATGCCTTTGTATCATACCCTTGCAAAAAAGTCAATAGTATGGTATATATGCGGTCGGGTTGGTATTTTTCTTTTCATTTTAATTTTTTTATGTTTATGAAAAAACAGAAACGTCCTCTTTCGGAAGGGCTTTTCCTTGCCCTTGTTGTTTCTCTTGGTTCTTCTTCTTTTATTTTCGGGACATTGTTTTTTTGTTCCAAAAATGAATTTGACGAAAGGGGGACGTACCGATGAAAAAAGTCGCACTCTTTTCGTCCATCGGCATGCTCTTTTTCGTGGCGATTGGCATGATTGCCATTCGCATGGGAAAGAACAATGCAACGAGAGGCATCGTCTCTCGTATGCCAGGGTTCCCGTTCGGGAAACGCCCCGGCTTGCCGATGAGATATTGAAGACACCTCGCCTTACCAAAGGCGAGTTTTTGTTTCCTGCGTATTTAATGAGTTAGTAATTATTCTCAATGATGAAAAATATTTTTATAGTGTAAAGTTTATCGTCTATATTTTTCTTTCCAGTTTTCTTTTATCGTTTATAACTTTCGTCTTCATATTCCTTATTTCTATTTTCTTATTTCATTGTCTATAGTTTTCGTCTCCATATTTCATATTTCTATTTTCTTATTTCATCGTCTATAGTTTTCTTCTTTATTCGTACATTCCCCAGCACCACGTAGGGTGCGGGGCAGGCGTACATATTCGTTATTCGTATGCTCATATTTCATCATTCGTCTTTCGTATTCTTGCTTCCCGTTCAGTTTCGTATGTTCGTATAAGTTCGTACTTCGTAACCCTTAATTCTTGATTCGAGTATCCGTCCCTATACCCAATCTCCTATGACCTCTTTCCTATATTCGTCCGTCCCCATCTCCTCTAACCTCTCTCCTACACGAATGCGTATTTTCTGTTATACTTTTTTGTATTATGCCAACAGTAACACATCATTCACGCACGAAATCTACTAAAAAGAAGTCGTCGTCTGCTCCCGTATCTGTGCCGGGTTTTGTGCATGTGCGCACGTTGGGTGGTGTTGACGAATATCTCTTTAAGAAAAACGGTTTGCGTGTTCTTCTCAAGCGTGAGACATTCGCACCTGTCGCGACGGTGATGGTTACGTATCTGGTCGGTTCGGTGAATGAACATACGGGACAAACAGGGCTCGCGCACATGCTTGAGCACATGATGTTTAAAGAATCAGCAAACTTCCGTCGTAAGGATAAGCGTGATATCAATGAGCTTCTTGATAAAAAAGGTGCTCGTCTCAATGCATCAACATGGGTTGATAGAACAAATTATTATGAAACAGTCGCATTGCCATTTCTTGAAGACGCGATTGCTCTTGAGGCAGATCGTATGCGTCACGCGATATTTGACGCGAAAGAACTTGCATCCGAAATGACTGTGGTACGAAATGAATATGAAATTACACGTAATAGTCCAGAACGTATTCTTTCTACGGACATGCATGCGGCAGCGTTTCAAGCACATCCGTATCATCACCCGACGATTGGCTGGTTGTCAGATATTACATCGTATACCGTTGAAAAACTTGTTGATTTTTATGACACATATTATCGTCCCGATAATGCTGTGGTGTCGGTTGTTGGTGATATTGACCCAGCGACAACGCTTCGTTTCATCAAAACATATTTTGGTGTACATGCGAAATCAAAAAGACCTATACCTGTTGTTCTTAGTGAAGAACCAGTACAAGAAGGAGAACGTCGCGTGAGTATCGTTCGTCCGGGGACGTACGATATCCTCTCTTTCATGTGGAAAAAACCTCCCGCGATGCACCCAGATATACCGGCGCTCATTGTCCTTGCGAGTATGTTGGGAGGTGGGCATGCGAGTGTGCTCTTTCGTGCGCTTGTGGATACGGGGCTTGCGAGTGACGTGAGTGTGAGTGCATATCCGTTTCGATATGAAAGTGGTTTTGAAATAATGGTAACACTTGCTCCTGGTGTGGCGCATCCTACTGTTGAAACAATTGTTATGCAGACGATTGATGTAATCAAAAAAGGTGAGATAACAGAAACTGATATCGTGAGGGCACAGAATATGTTGAAGACTGCATATGCCAGCGAGGCGGGAAGCACGGCATCCTTTTCAGATATGCTCTGTGAAGCGATTGCGGGAGGTGATTGGAGTCTTGCGTTTACCATACCCAAACGTATTGCTACAGTAACACGTGAAGATGTTCTGACTGTCGCGCGAACATATATTTCTGATGCAACAAAAACAGTTGGACAGTATCACGGACAATCATGACATATTGTATGACACATCCATTTTCTCTGAGTACGCATATACGCGAGACAGTTACTGATGGTATGACTATTCTATCAGTAAAGACAAATGATTCTCTCATGACCGTGGTGGGAAGTTTCCATGCTGGACGTATGTACGATACGGCACATCATGGTGCCGTTGCTCTTCTCACCGCGCGCATGCTGGGAGAAAGTACACAGATGCGTACAAAAAAAGAATTGCATGACACACTTGAAGGTATGGGCGCTTCTGTTTCATTTGATAGTGACACTGCACGTGGGCGTTTTGTCGCGAGTGGTCTTGCTACAGACATGCATACAATACTTGCTTTGGTGGGAGAGATGGTGCGTGAACCACGCTTTGACCCGGATGAACTTGCGGTGATGAAGACGCGTGTGTCTGCTGAAATACTCGCAGAAAGCGACGACCCGCGTGCTATCGGCCGTATGCTTCTTGCACGTACATTATTTCCTCTTGGGCACCCTCATCATATCGTCTTACCCGCTGTATTGTCTGAGACAATTGGACACGTGACTGTTGATGACGTGCGTACATTTCATAGAGCAATGTATGGCCGTGGTGATATGATACTTGTCGGAGGAGGAGCTATCCGTCATGATGAATTTGTAGAGAAGTGTCGGTATGTATTTGAGGGAATGCCGATACAGCCAATTCTCAGTGAAAACGATAGTATTGTCTCTCTTCATGAAGGGCGTCGTTTTGTGCATGAACATATGCCAAAGAAAGAAACTGCTTCTGTATATATAGGTCACGCACTTTCTCTATCACCGACTGACCCGGTGTTTGATGCATTGAGTGTGGGAATACATGTTCTTGGTGGGGGAATATTTGCCAATCGTCTCAACAAAGAGATCCGTGAAAAACGTGGTTTGACGTATCATATACGTTCTTCGATTGTAGGATATCAAGGGAAACTTCATGGATATTGGTTTTCCCTTGCTATGTTTCCAGAACGAGTATACGCGGAAGGAGTTGCGCGCATGCTGTATGAGACTGATATCATTGCGACGCGAGGCATTACGGCAAAAGAACTTACTGAAAAAAAAGACGAACTTCTCGGACGATTTCTTACGCAGTTTGATAATCGTTCTGGATTGCCGTCATTTGTGCTTTCTGCGTATGAACAAGGGGTGCCACTTATCCATATTGATGCCTATCCTGAACGTATCAGTACCATGACGGTGCCTCGGGTGAACGATGCCTTTGCAACACATCTTTGTCCTGAACAGAGTGTGATTGCGAGTGCGGGAGATATATCGCTTCTTGCTCGAAATGCTGTCCAAAAGGAATATGTACGGATAAAAAAGGAGAGTAAGAAAGCGTAGTCTTGTGAGAGTGAAGAGAAAAAGATACGCGCGCGGGTCTTTACAGACCCGCGCGCGTATCTTTTGATGCACTTTCCACAGGGTGCTTACGTAGATGCGCGGTACAATAGTGGAGTCATTATTAGTATATTATTTTGCTCGCATACCTATCTCGTTTTTACGGGGAAGGGGAGCCGATTGCCTATGGTCAAAGGAGAAGAGGCGACAAAGAAGGCCTCCGCATTATTCAAGAAGGTCGCGAAACGCGATGG
>Ga0194119_10010352_pt1 | contig 12309 bp, 20 predicted proteins | sample TA2MahC100mmetaG_FD_148620 | JGI IMG/M metagenome (GOLD analysis project Ga0194119, IMG submission 148620) | Freshwater microbial communities from Lake Tanganyika, Tanzania - TA2015018 Mahale Deep Cast 100m | ecosystem: Environmental > Aquatic > Freshwater > Lake | place: Tanzania: Lake... | reverse complement strand
GAAAACTGTGGATAGATGGGGTGCGATAGAGCGACGAGCGGGTGTCTTTCGCGGGGCTCAGAAACCAGTGCACCGGGTCGATGTTCACCCGAATGTCGATCGCGCGGGGCTTGAGCCGCTGGAACGTGGCGATAGGTGGGGCAGCAACCATGGGAAGCAGGATACCAATCCGAGGGACAACCTTGGTCCCCCGCGGGGGGATCGACGCAGGACGGTACGCATGCACACTGACTGGCATGAATCGCCGCCCCGCCGCGGAAACCACTCGTGCCAAGCGTCTACCTCGAAACCACGATCCCGTCGTACCTGGTCGCCCGCCTCTCGCCGGACGGCGAACTGGCTGCCAAGCAGGCGATCACCAGGGCGTGGTGGGAAAACCGTCGGCACCGATACGAGTTGGTGACGTCGGAAACCGTCCTCGAAGAAGCGATCGTCGGAGACGCCAACCAAAGCAGGCTCAGGCTCGGCAGTCTGGAGGGGGTGCGGATTCTCGGGCCGAGTGAGGAAGTAGAATTCATCGGTGGCGAGTTGGTGCGGAAAGGCTGGCTTCCGAACGGGGCGATGCTCGATGCGTACCACATCGCCTACGCGTCGGTGTACCTGATAGAATTTTTGCTGACCTGGAACTGCACTCATCTCGCCAACGAAGCAACACGCCGTCCGATCGAACGCTGGTTACGAAAGTTGGACAAGCACATACCCGTCATCTGCACACCGAAAGGCCTGATGGAGCGAAACGATGGCTACTGAACCCGGTTCCAACGAGCAGGACGATCCGATCGTGGCCGAGGTGCATGCCGCGCGACAGCAGCTGCTCGAACGGTACGGCGGCATCGAGGGTTACCTGCGGCACGTCCGCGAGGTGCATGCCCAGCGACTGGAACGCGAACGCGAAGAAGCCGAACGGCGCGAGGCGGCTGAGCTCGGCAAGTCGGCTTAAACCTGCGGTACGCCCAGGTCGGCGAGGTACTGGCTCACCCCCTCGTAGAACCCCGGGCTCCGCGTCTTGTCGCGTTTGGCCCCCGGCGGGACGAAGATCACCATCCCCTGTCGGGCCCGCGTGAGCAACACAAGGGAGGCGTTCTTCAGGTACTGCCGCCGCTCGGGCTTCTTCACGTCCGTCCGACTATTTTCAGCTTCTTGGGCCCCGCGAAAACTGTGATAGCTCCAGTCGTCGCCCGTCCAGCGTAAGTCGGCGTCCCACGTGACGATCGTCCAGACGAGCTCCAGCCCCTGCACCTGAAACTCCGTCGCCGCGTCTTCGAGATAGAGCGACGAGCGGGTGTCTTTCGCGGGGCTCAGAAACCAGTGCACCGGGTCGATGTTCACCCGAATGTCGATCGGATGAGGGGGCGCCGTCGAGGAGGGCTTTGACGAAGCGGGAGAGCGATTCGGCGCGGAAGGAACGCATCGAGGTGGCCAGGTGCAACGCCGGCTCGAACGTGGCGGCCGCCGCACCGGCTCGCGATTCCGTGAGCCGAGCGAGGGCACCGGTGGCCGCATACTCGGAGTCGGTCAGATGCGGCGAAATGAAGACGTCCCAGCCGGGGAACGCCGTGCGGACGCTCTCGAGCCACGCGCCGATCCCCGCCTCGCCCGTGTTGATCTCCTGGCCGCCCCCCACGAGACAGACCACCACGGCCCAGTCGTCATGCCGGTCGAGCGCCGAAAGCAACAGCCCCGACTCCGACTGCGTGAACCCCGGCCGCCCCTTCTTCCGCTTCATGAAGGATGCGAGCTGCCGGGCATCCCACGCCCGCTGGGCCTTGTCGAACACCACGACATGGTCGTCGGGTGGAGCGGGGTCGCGGAGCGTGTCGTCGCGAAAGTGGTGGACGTTTTGAATGAAGGCTTTGACGGCGCTTCGGGAGGTGCCGATGCGGGCCTTCGGGTCGGTGCGCCTCGCGCGGTCGAGGTCGTCGCGGGCCAGGGCCTCCCGCAGCACCGCCACCAGCGGGCCGTTGCCCGAGAGGAACACCGCGTGGGCCGCGTCGGACCGCTCGCCGTGCCGCGTGGCCACGTTCAAGCCCACGAGCGTCTTGCCCGCTCCGGGAACGCCGGTGACAAACACGATCGCCTTCCGCCGCCCGGCCTTCGCCGCGGCGATGATCCGCTCGATGCACCCGCTCGTGGCGGCGAGGTTCACGGCCCCCGCGTCGCTGCGGGTGATGTCGTGGACCGTGTGGCGGGCGTAGAGCGACCGGGCCGCCTCGATGATCGTGGGCGTGGGGGAATAGGAGCCGGTGCCCCATTCAGCCGGATCGATTGTGGCGGGGTCGATCGCGGCTGGGGAGAGGGGCGGGGCGGGGGCGGATTCGAGGGCCAGGCGGATCGCGCGGCCGAGCGACTCGCCACTACAGCAAAACGGCGGGCGGACGCCGTCGGCGTGGGGCGGCTTCCAGCGGCGGTCGCTGCAGGATTCCGCCGCACGATGCGGCGGCTGGCGACCCGGGGAACCCTTGGCGTTCCCAGCGGTCGCCGAAGTCGCCAAAGGCCATGGAGGGCTTTGGCCACGGAAAGCTGGCGCTTCCGTGGCACAGAGGATCGGGAAGATCGCCGCGGCGTGGCTCGGGGCGTGGAAGTTCTTGAGGTCGAGGCCGTAGTCCCAGGCCTGTTCGTAGTCGAGCCGCTCGAACTTCTTCGCGCCCACCTTGAACTCGATCGGGATCACGCACTTTTGTGTCACGAGCACCGCATCGACCCGCCGGCCGAGCCGCGGGATGTCGAACTCGAGGTGGATCCAAGGGGCGGGGGCGGCGGGTGGCGGGGCGACCAATTCCTCGAGGGCCGCACGCAGGACGGGCAGCTGCAGCCGCCAGGCGGACTGCTGCTCCGGGGCGAGCGTGTAGCCATGAGGGCTCGCGAGCGGCGCGTAGACCTGCTCCTCGCTCGCGGTGAGAAACTCCTCCACCGGCGCGGCGTAGAAGGCGGCATTGGTGCGTGGGCCCGACATGGGCGACGAGCCTACCAAAGCGAGGGGACAACCTTGGTCCCGCGCGGGGCGGATTGACACCATACGGTACGCCTGTACACTCACTTGCATGCAGAGCGTCTACGTCAAAACCTCCGTGATCAGCCATGCCGCCGCTCGGCTGAGCCGGGTGCCGCGCATCACGGTGCTCCAGCAGGAGGCCCGGCAGTGGTGGGCGGAGTGCCGGCCGAACTACCGCGCGGTGGCGTCGCAGTTCGTGGTCGACGAGGCCAACATGGGCGATCCCGACGCCGCGGCCCGCCGGCTGGCCATACTCGCCGACGTGGAAGTGCTGCCAAACTCGGAGGCGGTGTTTGAGCTGGCGGAGATGCTCGTCGTCCGCCGGCTGATTCCGCTCGAGGCGAAGCTCGACGCCTTTCATGTGGCTTCGGCGGCTGACGCGAACGTAGACTATCTGGTGACGCAGAATTTCACGCATATTGCCAATGCGAAGACGATCCCTGCGATTTATGCTGCTTTGGAACGATTGGGTTTTGGCCGGCTGTTGATCTGCACGCCGGCCGAGTTTCTTGGAGGGCTCGACAATGGCCCGAAATAAAATCCTCGACGAACTGCACGCCGCTCGGGCGAAGCTACTCGCTGACGCGGGGGGCGATTTGCGGCGATATTTTGACGAGGCGACTGAACGCCTGAAGGCGTCGGGCCGTCCGATCGCCAAGCTCCCCAAGAAGACCAAGCAGCGCCGGAAAAAGACGGGCTGATTTGCGACAAGGCACTGGACCATGACCGACAATCCGCGACCGGCCGAAGAAGACAACGACCCGATCGTGGCCGAGGTACGGGCCCACCGTCGACAACTCGTCAAAGAGCACGGCGGTATCGAAGGCTTGGCAAAGTTCTTGCGAGAACAAGATGCCAATCGACATCAGCGGGAGCAGGACGCCGCAAGCCGTCGCGAGAAGATGCCATGATCTCAATCCCGCTCGACAAGATGTCGCTTACCGAGAAGCTCGAGGCCATGGAGGCTCTCTGGGCCGACCTCTCGCGGACGCCGGCCAATGTGCCTGTGCCGCAATGGCACCGCGACGTGCTGAAGGCGCGCCTGGAATCGCCCGCAACCTGGCTCGACTGGGGGCAGGTCAAGGCGTCGTTACGGGAAATGGCGCGGCAGTAAGGCGACGCCCCCGATGATCAGGGGTGGTCGAGACCCAGTAAAGCTGAGGCAACGAGCCTGCCGCTCAAGGCTTGCTGCAAAATCCTCCGTCCGCTGCTCAGGGTTGCCTGGATTACACAGCCAAACAGCTCGAAATGATCCTCGGGGCAACTCCCGAGGATTCCTCGGTAGTTCACCGTCATCGCTTTGGTGCGTAGCGGGCTCCCATGGCACGGAGGCTTGGGAAGGCCGCGGCGGGTTGACGCAGTACGATACATGCGTACACTCTTTGCCATGCGGCGTCGCGGGTGTCGGCAGTTTTCTTGCCTTTTCAGGAAATAGCCCATAGGCTATAAATGCTCATGTGGACAGCGGCCACGACCGATGTCTTCGATGAGTGGTTCCAGACGCTGGGCGACGAGGAACGGGCCGAGATCGAGGCCAAGGTGAATCTGCTCGAGTTGTTCGGGCCCGCCCTGGGCCGCCCGCACGCCGACACGCTCAACGGTTCCAAATACCCCAACATGAAGGAACTCCGGGCCGACGTGGCCGACCACACGCTGCGGATCGCGTTTGCCTTCGACCCTTCGCGGGCGGCGATCCTGCTGGTGGGCGGAGACAAGCGCGGCAGGCCGCAGCGGCCGTTCTATCGCCAACTGATCGCCAAGGCCGACATCCTGTACGCCGAACACCTTTCGACGATGAAGAAGCCGACCAACAAACGCGGAGCAGAGTGACGTGGCAAAGACATTCCGGGAACTCGTCGCGCGAACGGGCAACGCCAAGACCAAGCGAATCGCCGTGCGGCGCACGCAGGAGCTGCTGGCGGAGATGGTGCTGAGCGAGATCCGCGCGGCTCTCGGCAAGACGCAGACTCAGATGGCCCGCGCCGCAGGCATGAAGCAGCCGAGCTGGGCCAAGCTCGAAGGCCAGTCCGACATGCTGATCTCGACGCTGCGCAAGGCCATGAAGGCGATGGGCGGCGAGCTCGAGCTGACGGTGCGATTTCCCCAGGGCCGCGTCCGCTTGAAGCAGTTTGCGTTCGAGACCACAGCCGCGAAATGACCATGCCGCCCATGGAATCAGTCAAGCCGATGACAAAAGGTGACAAATACACGAAATTCGTAGAGTGGTCGGACGAAGACAACTGCTTCATCGGCAGCTGTCCGGAGTTGATGTACGGCGGATCTCATGGCGACGATGCCACCAAAGTGTTCATCGAACTCTGCGAAATGGTCGACGAGGCGATCGAAACGCTGGAGGAGGCTGGCAAGCCAGTGCCGCAGCCGCTCTCCCAACACGAGCTTGGCAGCCTTTTGCAAAAACGAGCGTGAGGCCCGATCAATGCCCCTGACCACGCGTGCTGCGAAATGACCATGCTGCCCATCGATCCACAAGCCTTTATCGACCTGCTCCCTGCCGTGCGGCAATCGCCGGGGCATACGATGCGGTGCACGTATGACGAGCCGGCCGACGTGGTGTATGTCGCCTTCAAGCCGGAAGCCGAGGCGACAGACAGCGAACTCGGGCCCGGTGATATCGTGGTGCGCTACCGGGGCGACGAAGTGATCGGCCTGACGATCCTGCACGCCAGCCGCCGGATCAGGGGCGCGAGCACATGAAAAGACAGAATGATGATGCGGAGATCAGGGCCGACAATGCCCCGCATTCGGAGCTGCCCGTTTCGGACGAGAAGGCTGACCAACCCGCCCAAGACCCTTTGACAATCCCGTCGCCCGAATCGAAGCGACGGCTCGGGGGCTCTGCACTGGTGCAGCGCTGGACGGAACTTGGGCTGATCGGCTACCGAACCGACATCACGGACGTGGAGGCCCACTCACGCCGTCTTCGTGAGGCAGCCCAACGCCGCACAGCCGGCTGAGGACGAGCCCTTGAACTCATCGACACGGATGCGCTGATCGACCTTGAGCCGGCGGCATGAAGACCGAATACGCTCAGCGGATGCCCATGACCACGCTTCAGGAAATCATCGACGCAGCGCGGACGCTCAGCCCGGCTGAACGCGTGCGGCTTGTCGACGCCGTATGGGATGACGAGCACCCCGAGAACTGGACCGCCCTCGGCCCCGAATGGCTCGCTGAAGTTCAGCGGCGGTCGGCGGAGTTTGACGCGGGTCGCATGAAGGCCTCCCCGTGGGAGGATGTGCAGGCCCGTGTCCGGCGAAAGGCCGGACTCGATGGCGAAGCTCATCATCGGCGAGGCGGCCGAGGCTGAGTACCAAGCAGCCGCTGAGTGCTATGCAGAACGAAGCTCGGCGGTAGCCGACGGCTTCACGGAAGCAGTTGCGGCGGCGTTCCGGAGAATCCTCGACCGTCCCGAGCGGGGCGCGGCATGTGATGACGTCCACAGGCTGGTGATCCCGCCGTCCGATCCATCGGAGCCTTGCTTGGAGCCAGAAACGGTTGCGTTGCTACGCGACATTCGTCAGCACGCCGAGGCTGGTGACATCCCTTGCTTGGCTCCAATCGCGAGGCAAGGTGTATCAGCTGATCGATGCGACCAGGTGACATCACGAAGCTCTCCGTCCAATTTTGAGCGATTTTCTCGACGCGATCCCGGCCGTTCTCCAGGCTCCGCATCGATCGATGCAGTGCACCTAGGTACGCGCCCACCGTCGACAACTCGTCGAAGAGCACGGCGGTATCGAAGGCTTGGCAAAGTTCTGGCGGGAACAAGATGCCAAGCGACATCAGAGGGAGCGGGAAGCCTCACACCGTATGAAGGCGTCGGGCCGTCCGATCGCCAACTTCCGAAATGCTCCCAACAGTACCGAAATACTCCCGACAGGGATCGAACCTGTAACCTTCAGCTCCGGAGGCTGACGCTCTATCCAATTGAGCTACGGGAGCAAGACACCCGGAGTGTAGCAGCCGCTCGCGGGCCTACAAAACATCCGCGGCGAGTGGGCGATCGGTGGCGGCGACGCCACGCTCACGCCGAGCGGCGGAGCTCCCGTGACGGCGGTGCCAGGTGGGGCCGCACGACGGCTGCGTGAGCCTCGTCCACGCGGTAGGTGACGGCGTCGTCGTGGCGGGTGGTCGCATCCCGACGCAACGCCGCGAGCTGCCGCATCCGCCCGATCGCGGAACCGATCCCAAACAGGCCCACGAGCCTGCCGGCCAGCATGCCCACCGTGCCCAGCGGCGCCGTTGCCGCCGCATGGCGGAGCACCTCCGCGGCATGCCCGACGACCGCCGGTACGAGCGGCACGCTGGACAGCGAGCGCCAGAACAGCCGTTCCGCATGCACGCCGGAGAGAAAGGCCGACTCGCCGCGCGGAATCGGGCCGGCCACGATTCGCGACGAGGGCTCGTAGACCACCTCGGACGAACTGCTCGCCAGCGCCGCCACCATGTCGGCCGCGGCGAGCGCGTCGCCACAGGCCGCCGAGAAGCCGACGTCCCGCAGGAAGTCGCCCCGCCAGAAGCCGGCCTCGAGGGCGGGGGCTGCCGGCGGACGCCGAAGCGCGAACGTGCCGTCGACCACGCGCGGCACCACCGGAACACTCCGGCCCCCGGGAGTGCGCCGGATGCCCGCGGACACCGGCTGCGTGCGGTCGCCCTGGGACACGCCCAGGGGAACCACCGCCGCGACCTCGGGGCGGGTGAAGTGCGAAAGGGCAGCGTCGGTCCAGCCCTCGGTCGCCAGCCAGCCGGCGGCGAGCACGTGGATCACGTCGCCCGTGGCCGCCGCGGCGCCCGCAGTGATGCAGCCGACCAGGCCCGTGCCTCGAGACGGTTCGACGAAGGTGACCTCCTCGCCGATGTTCCAGGGATCGTCGTACGGCACGCCGAGCGCCACCACGATGTCGCAGTCGTGCGGCCTGTTCTCCAGCACGCTGACGAGGGTCGCCTCGAGATCAGCCACGTCGGCGGCCGGAATCACCACCGAGAGCCGACCGGAATGACCAGACCGCCGCCGCTGCATGACTTCGGCCCCCCCCGAGCTCGACCCCTGCGACGCGGGCAGACGATCCCCCCGGACCGTCCAACCTCGTGCCACTCCCCCGAACGTCCCCGTGCCGCGATCAGGCGGCGATCCGCTGCGGCTGCAGCTCCGTGAACAGGTTCACGGTGTGCAGCATCTCGCCGTCGGCGTCGTAGAACTGCAGCACGCCCACGTCGATCAGCCACATCGCGAACATCTCGGCCACCCGATAGCATCGCGCCACACAGCGGCCGCGGTCGATGCGGATGTTTTCCTGCAGGTCGTCGACGTCGACGGCATCGACGCCGAGCTTGATGAAGTGTCGGGAGACGAGGCCGCGAACATCCGCGGCGTTCATGTGCAGGCGCATGGAAGGCAACCTCCTGTTGCAGGCTGTCGAATCGACGTCCCGTCGATTGGGCCGGGAAAACTAGCCATCCGCCGTCCCCGGCGAAAGGCTGGTTTGCCGCGAGAAGTCCCCGCCGGACTTCCGGCCCGCCACCGTCAGGGAGGATCGGCAGGATTCGAGCCGGACGTTGATCCCGCTGTTGCACGCCTCCCTAGCCCTCATGTCCGTCCGGGTCGACCCAGCTTGCCCGGCCGCCCACGCTGGGGCCGACCGCGGTCATGACCGCGGTCAGGGCAGCCGGTGTGTCCAGGCCGCGTCGAGATAGCGGCCGCGGAGCAGGTCGGCGACGGCGGCGCGGGGCCAGTCGTCACGCGGTTCGTCGGCGGCGAAGGCCTGCTGCACGGCCGTCGAGATCACCCGGCGGCCGAGCCCGAGGTTGGCCAGGAAGTCGCCGTGTCCGCGGCCGGCACGGTAGGCCGGCTCGCGGGGTGGGTGGCGGAGAACCCGCGCCACGAGTTCGAGATCGAAGTCGTCGAGCAGCGTGCCGTGATAGAGCACCGCACCGCGGCGGAGCCGCAGGGCGTTGCCGGAGACCTTGCGAAAGCCGTCCGTCGCCTCGATCGCCAGGTCGCTCGATCCCCGGCGGACGACCGGGCGGCCGGCGGCACGCAGCGCCGCGGCGAGCGGATCGAGCAAGGCCGCGTGGAGCGGTTCGATCGCCGTCGGGCCGGGCCACGCCGCGACCACGCTCCACATCACGCAGCCCGGACCGAGCACGACGGTCAGCCCGCCGCTGGGCCGGCGCAGCACGTCGACGTCCGCCGCGCGGCACGCATCGAGATCGACTTCGAGCAACGCATCGCTCGATGAGCCGAGCACGACCGTCGGACGGCGGGCCATCCAGGTGCGGACGACGGAGCCCGTGACGACGCCCGCATGCACCTCAGCCAGCAGGGCTTCGTCGAGCGCCAGGTTTTCGGCAACGGTCGGGAGTTCGACGTCGAGCCAGCAGGCCGGGCCGTCCGCGACGGGACGTTGACTCACCGTGCGTGCCTCCTAGACTTTCCACATGAGCGATCAACCCCGACGCGGCTCCAGGCCGGACGACGCCCTGCCGCCGGTCGAACCGCCCTCTGCGGCCTTCCTGATCCAGTTGTTCGTCGTGCCGCTGACGATCGTGGCCTGCGGCCTGTTCGTTGTCTGGGGATTCTACTGGCTCGCACAGATGGGAAACGATCCCGAGAGCTACGTCCGCGCGCTGAGGCGGAACAACGAGGGCCGCTGGCAGGTGGCGCTCAACTTCGCCAACGATCTCCGCGGGCCGGGGGGCAGCGCCCTGAAGAACGACCCGGCCCTGGCGGCCGAACTGTCGGGAATCCTCGCCGACGAGGTCGCCAGCGGCCGCCCCGCCGCCGGCGGCCAAACCGCCGAACAGTCGCGGACGCTGTGCGGCTATCTCTGCCGGGCGCTCGGGGAGTTTGCGGTGCCGGAGGCGGCCGACGCGCTGGTGAAGCGGGCCGGCGACGAGTCCGACCCCGTGACGGCGCAGGCTGCGGTGGAGGCGCTCGCGGTGCTGTCCTCGAACCTCGCCACCGCGGGCCGCTCGTTCGCCGATCCCACCGCGGTGGCCGACGCGGTGCTGAAGGCGTCGCGGAGCGAGACGCGGCCGCTGCGGTCGGCGGCGGGCTATGCGCTCGGCGTGATCGGCGGACAACCCGCCAGCGACAGGCTGCGGCAGCTGCTCGAAGACGGTGAGGCGGACGTGCGCTACAACGCGGCCGTCGGTCTGGCGCGGCACGGCGACGCAGCGGCCTGGGACACGCTCGGGGAGATGCTCGACGAGCCGGATGTCGTGGCCGCTGCGGATGACCGCCGCGGCCAGGCCGAGCGCTATCGCCGCGCGATGGTCGTCGTCAACGCGCTCAAGGGCGTCGGGCTGCTCGTCGATGCGACCGGGAGCGCTCCCCCCGAGCCCGTCGCCCGGCGAATCGCGGCGCTCACCAAAGACGCGGTGCCGGACGTGCGAAACGGCGCGCTGGCCCTGCAGCGCAGGATCGAACGGCTCGCGGCCTGAGCCCGTCAGGCGCTGAAAAACTCCTCCAGCGCCTCGTGCAGCATCTCGGTGTCGGGGACGATGCCGGTGAGGGTCTGAAAGTCGATCGTCGACTGGACCGCGTGGACCTCGATGCCGTCGACGACGCAGCAGCCTTCCGCCGCCGCGTGGACGGCCAAGGGCGAGGGCCGCCCCGCCAGCAGCGCGTCGGCCACGACGAGGTTGCGCCGCAGGCCGATCACCGCAGCGCCGGTCGGGGCCGCGGTGGGGGTGATCACGAGCACCGCGGCATGCGCCGGCACGACGATGTCGAGCCAGTCGACGGCCGTGGCCGGAGCGGTGGCTGCCAGCGCGTCGGCGAGGGACTGCGCCCGTTGGTGGTCGGGATCGCAGACCAGCACCTCCGTCGCCCCGGCGACCGCCAGTTCGAGGGCCGCGGCCCGGCCGCAGGCGCCGGCACCGATCACGACCGCGGCGCGGCCTGCCGGGTCGGCGTGCGCCCTGACCGCTTCGACGATGCCGCGGCCGTCGGTCATGTGGGCCACGAGGCCGCCGTCGCGGCGTTCGAGGAGGCTGGCGGCGCCGGCAAACGCCACCGACGGCGTGGACGGGGAGACGAGGGTCGGCACGATCTCCCGGAGCGGGCCCGAGACGAGGCACCCGCGAAATCCCAGCGCGTGGGCACCGGCGAGCGCCGCGGCCGCGTCATCCACGGCGACGTCGCAGGTCACGAAGCGCCAGTCGAGGCCGGCGGCCTCGATGGCCCGCTCGAAGAGGTACTGCGAGGGGTTGCCGGCCGCCGGGCAGCCGAGCAGGGCCACGATCTCCTGGAGCGCCGAACTCGACATCCGGATCCCGCTCCTGGCCGCTGCCGACCGTCCACCGGCCGTGGGTTGATTGTCAGACGACGACGTGCGTGGCCGCGACGAACCGCGGGTCGTCCCGGATGGGATCGAAGTCCCGCTCCGAGCCGGTCAGATCCCGGAAATGGTCGTCGAGCGAGATCGCCTTCGTGAGCAGATCCACGGCCGCCGACACGTTGCCGGCAAGCGAGTGGTAGCAGGCCAGGTTGTACAGCAGAAGCGGCTGCCCGGGCGCCGTCTCCAGGCCGCTCCGCAGGGCGGCGATGGCTTCGGCGAGCCGGCCGAGCCGCTTGTAGCACCAGCCGAGGCCGAGCCACGCCTCGAGCTGATCCGACCCCGACTCCGCCGCCCGCCGCAGCGGCGCGATCGCGGCCTCCCAGTCCCCCATGTCCCGCAGGGCACGCCCCTCCAGCAGGCTGGCCACGGGTCCCGTCCGGGTCGGCTCGGGCAGGGCGGCAAGCTCCTCCCGGGCCCGCTCGAAGAGTCGCCGGGCGTGGCCGGGCACCGGCTGGTCGCCGTCCACGAGCAGTTCGCCGAGTTCGACGTATCCCGCCGCGTGCCGCAAATGGAGGTGTCGAAGATGGCTCTTCATGCGACGGGCCCCGGAATAAGGGTTCCTGCTCTGCCATCCTAGGCCGCACAGGAGGAACCGCCCAACCGCGCCTACCCTCCTTCTTACGCAGCAAAACTGACGTCGGATCGGCGAAAACCGGGCGTCGTCGGGGCCCGGATTCGGCCGGCACGAAACTCCCCGAAATCCGCCACTCATAAAGGCCTCCTCAGCAGAATCTGTGGGTTGATTCTGGCTCCGGTAGTTTGCCAAGGACATGAAACAACGCGATTTCAATGCCTTTCGCGGTCCGAAAGCCGAACGCTTTTCTGGTGGTCAGTTTTACGACGCCGTTCAAACCCTCGACAACTCCCGCCGAAATGGTGCCTTTGGCCCGGAACCAGTTGAGGATCAGGTGCCGATGACGCCGCAGGCTCTTGGCGACCTTCTTCATCGGCTTG
>Ga0194119_10010350_pt1 | contig 12313 bp, 11 predicted proteins | sample TA2MahC100mmetaG_FD_148620 | JGI IMG/M metagenome (GOLD analysis project Ga0194119, IMG submission 148620) | Freshwater microbial communities from Lake Tanganyika, Tanzania - TA2015018 Mahale Deep Cast 100m | ecosystem: Environmental > Aquatic > Freshwater > Lake | place: Tanzania: Lake... | reverse complement strand
CTCGGCATGCACGGTCGCCCATTCGGCGGTGTTCTCGAAGACAACCTTGGTGATGCGGTAGGCGACGTCCTCGGGCATGGCCTCGTGGACGACCAGGATGTTCCACACGTCGGCGTTCGGGTTGTCCCTGTCCTGCCCGGGATAGGTGCCCGCCGGGATCGCGCCCTTGGAATAGAGAGCGCCCCACTTGGCGTTCATCGCGTCGACGAACTCCGCGTGGTCGACCATCTTGATCTTCACGTTCGGGGTCGCCGCCAGGTCGGTGACGGCCGCGGTCGGCAGGCCGCCGACCCAGAGATAGGCGTCGATCTTGCGGTCCTTCAGCGCGTTGGTCGACTCGGCAACGCCCAGACGCTCGCGCCGGATGTCCTTCTCGCGATCGATGCCCGCCGCCTCGAGCAGCCGGAAGCCCATCACCTCTGTCGCGCTGCCGGGCGAACCGGTCGAGACGCGCTTGCCCTTGAGGTCGCGCATCGTGTTGATGCCGGTGCCCTCGATGGTCACCACGTGCATGCGGTTGGGGTAGAGCACCGCCAGCGCGCGATTGGGTACGGGCGCGCCCTTGAACTTGTCCTCGCCCTTGGCCGCGTCCAGGCTGGCATCCGCCATCGTGAAGCCGATATCCGCCTTGCGCGCGCCGAGCAACTTCAGATTGTCCACCGAGCCGCCAGTGACTTCCGAAGTCGCCTGCCAGCCGGGGACGTGCTTGGCCAGCATGTTCGCGAGCCCGCCGCCGAGCGGGTAGTAGACGCCACCTGTTCCGCCGGTGACGATCGAGAGCGTGCGCCTCTCCTGGGCACCGAGGCTGGAGAGCGGCGCGATCGAGAGCAAGGCCGCGCCCTGGAGGAGCCTGCGACGGTCGAGCATTGCGTGATCTCCCTTGTTCATGGGCACTCGTAGGGTCGGAGCGCCCCGGTTCATAACAAGCACTTAGGGGAAGCCCCCCGCGCGGGCAAGTTTCATTTCCGACCCGGGGTGCATCCTCGGCGACCCCGGGGATCCCGCCCATGGCTTGCCGCCCGCGCCGCGGTCCGTGCCGCCTTGAGCGCGCGGGGGCGAGCGCGTAGCTTGCGCGCCGTTTCCGACATTGGAGCATGCACATGGAACTGACCGGAGAGAGGACCCTTCCCGCGTCGCGCGCGCGCGTCTGGGCCGCGCTCAACGACCCCGCGATCCTCAGCCGCTGCATCCCCGGCTGCCAGGAGATCCAGAAGTCCTCCGACACCGAGTTCACGGCCAAGGTCGGGCTCGCGGTCGGCCCGGTGAAGGCGACGTTCAACGGCCAGGTGACGCTCTCCGACCTCGATCCGCCCAACGGCTACCGCATCTCCGGCACCGGCCAGGGCGGCGTCGCGGGCTTCGGCAAGGGCAGCGCCGTGGTGACGCTCGAGGACGCGCCCGGCGGCGGCACGCTCCTGAAGTACAGCGCGGACGCCTCGGTCGGCGGCAAGCTCGCGCAGATCGGCTCGCGCCTCGTCGAGGCCACCGCGCGCAAGCTCGCCGACGAGTTCTTCACCCGCTTCGCCGCCGAGTTCCCGGCCGAGGAGCCCGCGAAGGCGGAGCCGCGCGTTCCCGCCGCGCCCGAGGAGCGCCCGGCTGCGGGGCTTCGCCTGTCGCCGTGGGTGTGGATCCCGCTGCTCGTCGCGGCCGTAGCCGCGATCGCCTGGTTCGCGCGCGGCTGAGCGCCGCCCTGCCGCCGCCCGCGCTTGACGCCGAGCGGGCACGCGGCGGAACATCTGGCCAATATCCGATCCGGCGAGGAGGCAAGGACCGCCCGCCGTGTTTCGTCATCGAGAGGGAGTGACGCCTATGCCTCAAGTTTCGCTGACCGTGAACGGCCGCCCCGTGAAGGTCGAGGTCGAGGGCCGCACGCTCCTCGTGCAGGTGCTGCGCGAGAAGCTGGGCCTCACCGGGACCCATGTCGGCTGCGACACCAGCCAGTGCGGCGCCTGCGTCGTGCATGTCGACGGCAAGTCCGCGAAGGCCTGCACGCTGCTCGCCGCCCAGCTCGAGGGCGCAAGCGTCACGACGATCGAGGGCCTCGCCGGCGCCGACGGCAAGATGCACCCCATGCAGGAGGCCTTCCGCGACAACCACGGCCTGCAGTGCGGCTTCTGCACGCCCGGCATGGTGATGAGCGCCGTCGACCTCGCGAAGACCAACCCGGGCGCCAGCGAGCACGAGATCCGCGAGTGGCTCGAGGGCAACATCTGCCGCTGCACGGGCTACCACAACATCGTGAAGTCGATCCAGGCAGGCTCCGCCGCGATGCGCGCGGCCAAGTGAAAACGGACAGGGAGGGTAACCCAGATGGGTGCTGACGGCATCGGCGTCGCTGTGCGGCGCAAGGAAGACGTTCGCTTCCTCACCGGACGCGGAACCTACACGGACGACATCGCCCGCCCCGGCCAGACCCATGCGCATATCCTGCGCTCGGGCCAGGCCCATGCGCGGATCCGCTCGATCGACGTCTCGAAGGCCAAGGCGGCGCCCGGCGTCGTCGCGGTCTTCACTGGCGCCGACATGGCGGCCGATGGCGTCGGCGGCCTGCCCTGCGGCTGGCTCGTCAAGAACAAGGACGGCTCGCCGATGAAGGAGCCGGCCCACCCGCCGCTCGTCGTCGACCGCGTGCGCCACGTGGGCGACCAGATCGCCGTCGTGATCGCGGAGACCCGCGCCCAGGCGAAGGACGCGGCCGAGCTGATCGAGATCGACTTCGAGCAGCTGCCCGCCGTCGTCGATTCCAAGGACGCGCTCAAGGCGGGCGCGCCGCAGGTCCATGGCGACGCCGCGCCGGGCAACCTCTGCTACGACTGGGAACTCGGCGACAAGGCCGCCGTGGATGCCGCCTTCGCGAAGGCGCACAAGGTCGCGAAAATCGACCTCTTCAACAACCGCCTTATCCCCAACGCGATGGAGCCGCGCGCGGCGACGGGCGACTTCGACCCGGCGAGCGGCGACTTCACGCTCTACACCACCAGCCAGAACCCGCACGTCATCCGCCTGCTCATGGGCGCCTTCGTGCTCCACATCCCGGAGTCGAAGCTGCGCGTCTACGCGCCGGACGTCGGCGGCGGCTTCGGTTCGAAGATCTACCACTACGCCGAGGAGGCGATCGTCACCTGGGCGGCGGGCAAGGTGAGGCGCCCGGTCCGCTGGACGGCGGACCGCTCCGAGAGCTTCATGTCCGACGCGCATGGCCGTGACCATCACAGCCATGCCGAGCTCGCGCTCGACAAGGACGGCAAGTTCCTCGCCCTGCGCGTCGCCACCGTCGCGAACATGGGCGCCTACCTGTCGACCTTCGCGTCGTGCATCCCGACCTACCTCTACGCGACGCTGCTCGCGGGCGTGTACACGACGCCGGCGATCTACGCCGAGGTGAAGGCGGTGTTCACGAACACCGTCCCGGTCGACGCCTATCGCGGCGCCGGCCGGCCGGAGGCGACCTTCCTGATCGAGCGCCTCGTGGACATCGCGGCGCGTGAAATGGGCATGGATCGCGTCGAGATCCGCCGCCGCAACTTCATCCCCACCGATGCCTTCCCCTACCAGACGCCGGTGGCGCTCCAGTACGACAGCGGCGACTACTTCTCGACCCTCGAGCAGGCGCAGAAGGCGGCCGACTGGGCCGGCTTCGAGGCGCGTCGCGCCGAGGCGAGAAAGCGCGGCAAGCTGCGCGGCATCGGCGTCTCGACCTATCTCGAGGCCTGCGGCATCGCGCCGTCGAACATCGCGGGCGCGCTCGGCGCGCGCGCCGGCCTCTACGAGGCCGCCACGGTGCGCGTGCATCCCACCGGCAGCGTGACCATCCTCACCGGCTCGCACAGCCATGGCCAGGGCCACGAGACGACCTTCGCCCAGCTCGTGTCGGAGACGCTGGGCATCGGCATCGACCAGGTCGACATCGTGCACGGCGACACGAACAAGATCCCGTTCGGCATGGGCACCTACGGCTCGCGCTCGCTCGCCGTCGGCGGCACCGCGATCGTCAAGGCGCTCGACAAGGTGGTCAACAAGGCGAAGAAGATCGCCGCCCACCTGCTCGAGGCCTCGGTCAACGACATCGAGTTCAAGGACGGCAAGTTCACCGTCGTGGGCACCGACAAGTCGAAGACCTTCGGCGAGATCGCGCTGACGGCCTACGTCCCGCACAACTACCCGCTCGAGGAACTTGAGCCGGGCCTCGAGGAGAACGCGTTCTACGACCCCAAGAACTTCACCTTCCCCGGCGGCTGCCACATCGCCGAGGTGGAGATCGACCCCGACACCGGCGTCACGAAGGTGGTGAACTTCACCGCCGTCGACGACGTCGGCCGCGTCATCAACCCGATGATCGTCGAGGGCCAGGTCCAGGGCGGCGTCGCGCAGGGCATCGGCCAGGCGCTGCTCGAGAACTGCGTCTACGACAAGGACGGCCAGCTGATCACCGGCTCGTACATGGACTACGCCATGCCGCGCGCCGACGACCTGCCCTCGATCGGGGTGGCGACGCACACGACGCTGTGCACGCACAACCCGCTCGGCGTGAAGGGCTGCGGCGAGGTGGGGGCCATCGGCTCCCCGCCCGCGGTGATCAACGCCGTCGTCGACGCGCTCAAGGACCACGGCGTGACCCACATGGACATGCCTGCCAGCCCGCAGAAGGTCTGGTCCGTCATCAACGGCGCCCATCGCAAGGCCGCCGAGTAAGGGGAGTTCCTGAAGATGTACGATTTCGCCTACCACAAGGCTTCCTCCGCGGCAGACGCCGCCTCCAAGGCCAAGGGCAAGTCCGACGCCAAGTACATGGCGGGCGGGCAGACCCTGATCCCGACGCTCAAGCAGAGGCTCGCGAAGCCGACCGACGTGATCGACCTCGGCGGCGCGACGGACCTCAAGGGGATCTCGGCCGCCGGCGGCGCCGTCACGATAGGCGCCACGTCGACCCATGCCGCGGTCGCCGGCTCGGCCGACGTCAGGAAGGCCATCCCGGCCCTCGCCGCGCTCGCCGAAGGCATCGGCGACCCGCAGGTGCGCAACCGCGGCACGATCGGCGGCTCGGTCGCCAACAACGACCCCGCCGCCGACTACCCGGCCGCGGTGCTGGGCCTCGGCGCCACGGTCCACACAGACCAGCGCCAGATCGCGGCGGATGCGTTCTTCGTCTCGGTCTTCGAGACCGCGCTTAAGCCGGGCGAGGTGATCACGAAGGTCTCCTTCCCGGTGCCCCAGAAGGCCGCCTACATGAAGTTCCCCTCGCCCGCCTCGCGCTACGCCATGATCGGCGTGTTCGTGGCGAAGACGGCGCAGGGCGCGCGCGTGGCCGTGACCGGCGCCGGCAACGGCGTCATCCGCATGAAGTCGATGGAGGCCGCGCTCGACAAGAACTGGAGCCCTGCCGCCCTCGACGGCGTGACGGTCCCGGCCGGCACCTGCAACGGCGACATCCACGGCACGCCTGAGTACCGCGCCCACCTCATCACGGTGATGGCGAAGCGCGCGGTCGCCGCGGCCGGCTGACGCCGCGCGCGAACTGCGACGATCGAGGGGGCGTCCGGAGCGATCCGGGCGCCCCTTTCGCTTTGGCGGCCCGCGCGCGCCCACCCCGCCCCCCGCGCCCCCTTGCCCTCCCCGTCGCCGCGCTGCCGCGCGGCGCCACCCGTAGCGTCGCGCGGACGGGAGGGGAGCCAGCAGGCTCCATCCCCCGCGGCCGCGCGGCCAATCCGCCATATCGTCCAGCCGGGCCGCTGCACTATCTTCCCCAACCATCGTCCAGGGCATCCTTCGACACGCCCTGCCCCAGCCCGCGGATCATGCAGATGACAGCCCCCCTCCCCAGCAACGTCTCCGAGACGCTCACCCTCCTCTCCGGCGCCGGATACGTGGCGGATCGCAGCCTCGCGACGGCCGTGACCCTCGCGCTGCGGCTCGACCGCCCGCTCTTCCTCGAGGGCGAGGCCGGCGTCGGCAAGACCGAGATCGCCAAGGTGCTCGCCCAGACCCTCGGCCGGCGGCTCATCCGCCTGCAGTGCTACGAGGGCCTCGATGTCGCGGCAGCGGTCTACGAGTGGAACTACGCGCGCCAGATGATCGAGATCCGCATGGCAGAGGCCGGCGGCGCCGGCGGCCGCGCCTCCGTCGAGGAGGAGATCTTCTCCGAGCGCTTCCTGATCCGCCGCCCCCTCCTCCAGGCGATGACGCCGGACGTCGCCGGTCCGCCGGTGCTGCTGATCGACGAGCTCGACCGCGCCGACGAGCCCTTCGAGGCCTTCCTCCTCGAGACGCTCTCCGACTGGCAGGTGACGATCCCGGAGTTCGGCACCGTCAAGGCGCCGGCGCCGCCGATCACCATCGTCACCTCGAACCGCACCCGCGAGATCCACGATGCGCTGAAGCGCCGCTGCTACTACTACTGGGTCGACTATCCGGACATGGCGCGCGAGCTCGAGATCCTGCGCATCAAGGCGCCCGAGGCGCCGGCGCGGCTGAGCCGCGAGGTGGTAGGCTTCGTGCACAAGCTGCGCTCCGAGGAATTGTTCAAGGTCCCGGGCGTCGCCGAGACGATCGACTGGGCCAAGGCGCTGGTGGCGCTCGACCGCATCGAGCTCGACCCCGACACGATCAACGACACGCTCGGCGCCGTCCTCAAGTACCAAGACGACATCGCCCGCATCCGCGGCGCGACCGCGGCGCAGATGCTCGCCCAGGTCCGCTCGGAGCTCGCGACCGCGGGCGCATGACGCCGCCGACCGACAAGCCGGGACAGGAGCGCGACGGCACGCTCGTCGCGAACGTCGTCCATTTCGCGCGCGTGCTGCGCGGCGCGGGCCTGCCGATCGGCCCCGGCCGCGCGATCGAGGCCGTGCGCGCGCTGGAGGCCATCGGCGTCGCATCGCGCGACGACTTCTACTGGACGCTGCACGCCGTGTTCGTGAACCGCCGCGACCAGCGCGAGGTCTTCGACCAGGCGTTCCGAATGTTCTGGCGCGACCCGAAGTTCCTCGAGCGGATGCTGAACTTCCTGCTGCCGCAGGCCCGAGGCGCCGGCGAGGAGCCGGACCCGAAGGAGCGCGAGAAGCTGTCGCGCCGCCTTGCGGAGGCCTTCCAGGCCGGCCGCGACCACGAGCGCCAGCGCCCGCCCGACCCGCGCGAGAAGGAGGAGGAGCGGCAGGTCGACGCGGTGATGACGTGGTCCGACCGCGAGCTGCTGCAGCAGAAGGACTTCGAGCAGATGTCGACCGCGGAGCTCGCGCAGGCGAAGCTCGCGCTGCAGCGCCTCGCCCTGCCCTTCAACGAGATGAAGACGCGCCGCTTCCGGCCGTCGCGGCGCGGATCGCGCATCGACTTCCGCGCCACGCTGCGGCGCTGGGCGCGCAGCGGCGGGAACTCCGCCGAGTTCGCGCGCCGCGAGCCGCGCATGCGCGTGCCGCCGCTGGTCGTGCTCTGCGACATCTCCGGCTCGATGGAGCGCTACACGCGGATGTTCCTGCATTTCCTGCATGCGCTCACCAACGACCGCGCGCGGGTGCATGTCTTCCTGTTCGGCACGCGGCTCACCAACGTCACCCGCGCGCTGCGCCAGAAGGACCCAGACAAGGCGATGGAGCGCGTCAGCGAGAGCGTCGAGGACTGGGCCGGCGGCACGCGCATCGGCCATACGCTGGCCGAGTTCAACCTGCGCTGGAGCCGGCGCGTGCTCGGGCAGAACGCGACGGTGCTGCTGATCAGCGACGGGCTGGACCGCGACGCCGCGCTCGGCCTGCGCGAGGAGGTCGAGCGCCTGTCGAAGTCCTGCCGCCGCCTGGTGTGGCTCAACCCCCTCCTGCGCTTCGATGGCTTCGAGCCGCGTTCCTCCGGCGCGAGGGCGATGCTGCCTTTCGTCGACGACTTCCGCCCCGCGCACAACCTCGACAGCCTTGGCGCGATCGCCGAGGTGCTGTCCGCGGACGCGCCGGCGACGCGGCGGCGCTACCAGTGGAAGGGCCGGCCGCAGGCCGCGCCCGCGGCCTGAACACGACGGGAGCCAGAGCATGGACGCAACGGAATCCAGCGACATCCTCGCCACCGCGGCCGAATGGCGCGCCGCCGGGCGCGGCGTCGCGCTCGCGACCGTCGTCACCACCTGGGGCTCGAGCCCCCGGCCCGTCGGCAGCCAGCTCGTCGTGGACGAGTCCGGCCGCTTCGCCGGCTCGGTCTCCGGCGGCTGCATCGAGGGCGCTGTCATCCGCGAGGCGGTCGACGCGATCGCGACGGGCAGGCCACGGCTGCTCGACTTCGGCGTGACAAACGAGCAGGCCTGGGAGGTCGGCCTCGCCTGCGGCGGCAAGGTGCAGGTCTATGTCGAGAGGATCGACGCATGAAGCCCGCGACCTTCGAGCGGCTCGCGGAGCTGCGCGCCGCCGCCACGCCCGTCGCGCTGCTCACCAACCTGCGCAGCGGGTCGCAGCTTCTCGTCACCGCTGGCGGATCCGAGGGCGAGCTATGCCTCGACGTCGACATGGTCGCGGCGGCGCAGGAGGCGCTGAAGTCCGACGAGAGCACCTCGTTTGAGACCCCGGCGGGCAAGGTCTTCGTGCATGTCTTCGCGCCGCCACCTCGCCTCGTCGTGGTCGGCGCGGTGCACATCGCCGAGCCACTGGCGCGCATGGGCGCGCTCTCCGGCTACGGCGTCACGATCGTCGACCCGCGCCGCGCCTTCGCGGCGAGCCAGCGCTTCGACGGCATCGCGGTCTCCGGCGACTGGCCGGACGAGGCGATGGAGAAGCTCAGGCCGGACATGCGCACCGCGGTCGTCACGCTGACCCACGACCCGAAGCTCGACGACCCGGCGCTCGACGTCGCGCTGAAGTCGCCGGCGTTCTACATCGGCGCGCTCGGCAGCCGGAAGACGCATGCCGCGCGCCTGCAGCGCCTCTCCGCGCTCGGCCATGGCGAGGCGGCGCTGGCGCGCATCCACGGCCCCGTCGGGCTCGACATCGGCGCGCTCTCGCCGGCGGAGATCGCGCTGTCGATCATGGGCCAGGTGACGGCCGTGCGCCGCGGCGGCGGGACGCGCCGATGATCTTCGGCGAGATGCCGCTTTCCGAGGCCGAGGGGGCGATGCTCGCCCACGGCCTGAAGGGCGACGGCTTCGCCTTCCGCAAGGGGCGCGTCCTCGACCGCGCCGACATCGACGCGATCGCGCGCGCCGGGATCGCAAGCGTCGTCGCGGCGCGGCTGGAGGATGGCGACGTCGGCGAGGACGAGGCGGCCACGGCGATCGCGCGCGCGATCGCGGGCGAGAACCTCGTCATCTCCGCGGCGTTCACCGGACGCGCCAACATCTACGCCACTGCCGCGGGGCTGGTCGCCTACGACCAGCGCGCGCTCGACGAGGCGAACGAGATCCACGAATCGATCACGATCGCGCTGCTTCCTCCGCACGCGCCGATCGCCCCGCGCCAGATGGCCGCGACGGTCAAGATCATCCCCTTCGCGGCGCCGCGCGCGGCGCTCGACGCCGTGCTCGCGCGGGTCGGCGCCGCGCGGCCCTTCCTGCGCGTGGCCCGCTTCCGCCCACTGCGCGCCGCGCTGGTGCAGACGCGCCTGCCCGGCACGAAGCCCAGCGTGCTCGCGGGCACGGTGGAGACCACGCGCGCGCGGGTCTCTGGCGTCGGCGGCGTCCTGTCCAGCGACGTCGTGGTCGCGCACGAGGCCAGCGCCGTCGCCGCCTCCCTCGCCGCCGCGCGTTCCGCGGGCGCCGAGCTCCTGCTCGTGATCGGCGCCTCCGCGGTCGTCGACCGCCGCGACGTCGTGCCGGCGGCGATCGTCGCGGCCGGAGGCACGGTCGAGCATTTCGGCATGCCCGTCGATCCGGGGAACCTGCTGCTCTTCGGCGCGCTCGGCGGCGTCCCCGTCATCGGGCTGCCCGGCTGCGCGCGCTCGCCGAAGCTCAACGGCTTCGACTGGGTGCTGCAGCGCGTCGCGGCCGGCCTGACGTTCGGGCGCGCGGAAATCATGCGCATGGGCGCCGGCGGGCTCCTCGCGGAGATCCCGTCCAGGCCGCTGCCGCGCCAGAGCGCCTCGCCGGCCCCGCAGCCGCCGCGCCAGCCGCGCATCGCGGCGGTCGTGCTGGCCGCGGGACGGTCGAGCCGCATGGCACCGGCCAACAAGCTCCTCGTCGAGGTCGATGGCGCGCCGATGGCGCGCCGCGCCGTCGACGCGGCGCTCGGCTCGCAGGCCGTCGCGACCGTCGTCGTGCTCGGCAACGAGGCACCGCGCGTGCGCCAGGCGCTGGCCGGTCGCGACGCTGTGCTCGTGGAGGCGAGCGACTACGCGCAGGGGCTGAGCGCGTCGCTGCGCGCCGGCCTCGCCGCGCTGCCTGCCGACATCGACGGCGTGCTCGTCCTGCTCGGCGACATGCCGCGCGTGACCTCGGCGCATCTCGACCGGCTGATCGCCGCCTTCGCCCCCGGCGAGGGCCGCGCGATCTGCATCCCCACCCATCGCGCCAAGCGCGGCAACCCGATCCTCTGGGACGCGCGCTTCGTGCCCGAGATGAAGGCGCTGGAGGGCGACCAGGGCGCGCGCGGCCTCCTCGGCGCGCATGCCGACCAGGTCTGCGAGGTGGAGATGCAGGACGACGCGGTCCTGCTCGACGTCGACACGCCGGCGGCGCTGGCGGCCCTGCGCGAGCGCAGCGCATGAGCTTCGACCCCGCCGCGATCCGCAGGGAGTTCCCGATCCTCGCGCGCGAGGTGCGCGGCCGGAAGCTGCGCTACCTCGACAACGCGGCCACCTCGCAGGTGCCGCGCGCGGTGCTCGACGCGGTGCGCGAGCACGACGCCATGCACCGCGCCAACGTGCATCGCGGCGTCCATGCCCTCGCGGAAGAGGCCACGCAGGCCTACGAGGCCGCGCGCGCCGACGTCGCGCGGTGGCTCGGCGTGCGCGCGGACGAGATCGTCTTCGCGTCGGGCGCCACCGCGGCGCTGAACATCGTGGCGCAGTCCTGGACGCGGCTGCTGTCTCCGGGCGACGAGATCCTGCTCACCGAGCTCGAGCACCACTCGAACATCGTGCCGTGGCAGCTCGCGGCGGAGCGCGCGGGCCTCGTCATCCGCGGCATCCCGGCCACCCCGGAGGGCCGCCTCGACCTCGAGGCCCTGCCCCGCCTCGTCGGCCCGCGCACGCGGATCATCGCCGCCACGCATGTCTCGAACGTCACCGGCGCGGTGACGGACGTCGATGCGCTGGTCGCCGCGGCGCGCGGCGTCGGCGCGCGGGTCCTGCTCGACGGCAGCCAGCGCGCGCCGCATGGCCCGGTCGACGTCCCGTCGCTCGGCGTCGACTTCTACGTCCTGACCGGACACAAGATGCACGGGCCCAGCGGCATCGGCGCGCTCTGGGCGCGACGCGAGGTGCTGGAGTCCATGCCGCCCTTCCTCGGCGGCGGCGAGATGATCCGCAGCGTGACGCTCGCGCGCTCGACCTATGCCGATCCGCCGCGCCGCTTCGAGGCGGGCACGCCGCCGATCGCGCAGGCGGTCGGGCTCGGCGCCGCCATCCGTTTCCTGTCGGCGCTGGACTGGAGCGCGGTCGCCGCGCACGAGATGGCGCTCGCCCAGCGCCTGCTCGACGGGCTGGCGGCGGATCGCCGCGTGCGCGTCGTCGGCCCGGCGGGGCTGCAGCGGCGCATCGGCGTCGTCTCCTTCGAGATGGCGGGCGCGCATCCGCACGACGTCTGCCAGATCCTCGACACCCTCGGCGTCGCCTGCCGCGGCGGGCATCACTGTGCCCAGCCGCTGATGGACAGGCTCGACCTCGCCGGCACGACCCGCGCCTCGATCGCGCTCTACAACGACGCCTCCGACATCGACGCGCTCCTCGAAGGGCTCGGCGAGGTCGCGCGGAGGCTCTGCTGATGGGCGACGACCTCTACCAGGCGGAGATCGTCGCGCGCGCGAAGGCGGGCGCCGCGGATACCCGCCTCGAGCCGCACGACGCGCGCGCCACGGTCGACAACCCGCTCTGCGGCGACCGAGTCGTGCTCGACCTGCGCATGGATGGCCCGCGCATCGCCGAGGCGGGCCAGCGCACGCGCGGCTGCGCGCTGTGCCAGGCCTCGGCGGAGACGCTGCGGCGTTGCCTTCCCGGCCTCGACCGCGCGGCGGCCGCCGGCGGGCGCGCGGCCCTGCGTGCCTATCTTGCCGGGGGCGCCGATCTTCCCCCCCCGTGGCGCGACTGGGAGGCCTTCGCCCCTGTGCGCGCGCATCCCAGCCGCCATGGCTGCGTGACGCTCGCCCTCGACGCGCTTGCCGAAGCCCTTGCCGCCACCGAGGGCGGCGGATGA
>Ga0194119_10010347_pt1 | contig 12315 bp, 8 predicted proteins | sample TA2MahC100mmetaG_FD_148620 | JGI IMG/M metagenome (GOLD analysis project Ga0194119, IMG submission 148620) | Freshwater microbial communities from Lake Tanganyika, Tanzania - TA2015018 Mahale Deep Cast 100m | ecosystem: Environmental > Aquatic > Freshwater > Lake | place: Tanzania: Lake... | reverse complement strand
GCTCCACGCCCTCTTGTTCGCGCCCGCCCCCCTCTGCGACGCCCTCGTGGCCCTCTGCGAGCAGCTCACCGGCGCCCCGCCGCCGCTGCGGGCGGTGGGGTTCGCCCTCAGCGACTCCGAGGGCGATCTGTACCGCGCCCTCGCCGCCGCCGTGGCGGTCGTGCCGGCCGAGGACGGGGCGCTGGTGCTCGGCGACCTGCTCGGCGGCACGAGCGCCACCATCGCCCTCTCGATGCCCCACCCCCACGTCAACTTCCTCGGCGGCGTGAGTCTGCCGATGGTGCTCGGGCTCAAGGACGCCCTCGCCGCCTCGCGCCCGGTGGAGGGCGCCGCCGTGAGCGTCACCGACCAGCTCGCCCGCTGCGCCGAGCTCCTTAAGGTGGCGGCGCGCGGCGGCCTCGTGGACTCGCAGAGCTACCTGCGCGCCACGGGCGAAGACTCCAACATCGACGCGTCGCACTTTGAGGGCGACGCGAGCGTCGGCGGCGCGCTCGGCGGCGCGTAGCGCGTAGCGCGCCGCGGGGCGCGCGCCCCGACGCCGCAACCCCCTTGACAAAGCCGCGCGCACCCACCATCATACGCCCCGCTCTCAACCCCGAGGCCCCGCCTCCCCCACCCTCCGCCCCGCCCCGCGCGGCGACCAATTGAGGAGAATCCCCCATGGGTACACGCCCCGCAAAGCTCGCGATTCGCTCCGACCGTGACGCCGGTAAGGCCAAGGAGTGCCCCTCCTGCCAGAACCCCAAGATGATCGTGGTGAAGTTTGTCCGCCAGAACCGCCCGAGCGGCATGTTCTGGGTCTGCGAGAAGTGCAACTACGAGACCCCCACCAAGTAAGGCGCCCCGCGCGCGCCGCCCTACCCGGCGCTGCCCTACCCGGCGCTGCCCTACCCGGCGCCGCCCTAGCCCGCGCTGCCCTAGCCTATACCGAGCGCCCCCCGCGTTGATGCGCCGCGGCGGGCGCGCGCGTTTTCGCCTGCCCCCCTCAGCCCTCGCCCCACGGCAGCACCTGCGGCGCGCCGAGCGCGCGCGGGTGGGGGACGAGGAGGGGCTCGGCGCCGAAGGCGGCGCGGAGGTGGGGGGCGGTGAGCGCCGCCGCCGGCGACCCGCGCCACGCCTCGCCGCTCGGCGCGAGCAGGAGCACCTCGTCGCAGTAGAGCGCGGCGAGGTTGAGGTCGTGGAGCGTGATGAGCGTGAGCGCGCTGCGCGCGCGCGCGTCGGCGCGGAGCAGGCGGAGGTGCGACTCCGCCTGCGCCCAGTCGAGGTGGGCGAGGGGCTCGTCGAGCAGCGTGAGGGCGGCGCGCTGCGCGAGGGCGCGGGCGAGGAAGGCGCGCCGCCGCTCGCCGCCGCTCACCTCGCCGAGGGCGCGCGCGGCGAGGGGGGCGAGTCCGAGCGCGGCGAGGGCGGCGCGCGCCGCGCCGGCGTCCGCGGCCCCCTGCTCGGCGAGCTCCTCGAGGGTCCAGTGGGGCGAGGCGGGGGGCTCCTGCGGCAGGTAGCACACGCGCGCCGCGCGCGCCGCGGGGGGCAGGGCGCGCACCGGCGCGCCGTTGAGCAGCGCGCGCCCCTCCGCGGCGGGCTCCGCCCCCAAGATGAGCCGCAGCAGCGTGGACTTGCCCACGCCGTTGGGCCCTAGGAGCCCGAGCAGCCCCCCGCGCGCCTCGAGCCACACCGGGGCGCGGGGCGCGTGGGCGCCGCGCAGCCCCTCTAGGAGCAGGTGGGGCGCGGCGGGCGCCGGGGTCACGCGCGCGCCCCTCGGCGGAGCGCCGCGAGCAGCGCCGCGCCCCCCAGCAGCCCCGTCACCGCCCCGATGGGCAGCGGCGAGGGCGTGAGCCGCCCCAGCGCGTCGCAGGCGCACAGCCCCGCCGCCCCCCACAGCGCCGAGAGCGGCAGCAGCCACGCCCCCTCCCCCCGCAGGCGCGGGCGCACGGCGTGAGGGGCGAGCAGCCCCACGAACCCGATCACGCCGCAGAACGCCACGGCGGCCCCCACCGAGAGCGCCACCGCCAGCAGCGTGACGCGCTTAACCCGCTCCACCTCCACCCCCAGCGTCCACGCCACCTCCTCCCCCGCCTCTAGGAGCCACAGGTCGCGCCGGGCGCGCAGGAGCAGCGCCGCCCCCACCGCCGCCGGCAGCGACAGCGCCCCCACCTCCGCCCACGACAGCCCGTCCACCCGCCCGAGCAGCCACCGCCACACCCCCCCGAGGCGCTCCCCGCTCAGCGAGATCACCAGCGTGAGGGCGGCGCTGAGGGCGAGGTTGAGCGCCACCCCCGACAGCAGCAGCGCCTCCGCCCCGAGCCCCCGCCCCCCCCGCGCCCACCCATACACCGCCGCGCTCGCCGCCAGCGCCCCGCAGAAGCTGAGCGCCGGCGGCGCCCACGGCCCTAGGCGCTCGTCGAGGCCGGCGCTGATCGCCAGCGCCGCGCAGAGCCCCCCGCCCGCCGACACCCCGAGCAGGTAGGGGTCGGCGAGCTGGTTGCGGAGCAGCGACTGCGTGGCCGCCCCCGACAGCCCCAGCGTGGCCCCCACCACCGCGGCGGTCAAGAGCTGCGGCAGGCGCACCCACCCCACGATGAGCGCCGCGCGCCCCTCCCCCCAGGGGCCCTCGAGCAGCGCCCCGAGCGCCTCCGCCGCCCCTAGCCCCCCCCGCCCCACGAGCAGACTCAGCCCCGCGCCGAGCCCCAACGCCAGCAGCCCGCGCCGCGCCAGCGCGCGCGCGCCCAGCGGTGCGCCGCCCACGCCCTAGTCGTCGGGGCGCGTGCTGATGAGCGCCAAGAGGTCCACGCTGCGCTCACGAACGGTGGGGTTGAGCGGCAGCGAGATGCGGAAGACGGTGCCGCGCGGCTCGTGGCGGTCAAAGGTGATGCGCCCACAGTGGTTCTGCACGATGCGCCGCGAGATATCGAGCCCCAGCCCCAGCCCCTGCTCGCCCTTGGTGGTGAAGAAGGGCTCAAAGAGGCGCGCGCGCACATCCTCGGACACCCCCGGGCCGTTGTCGATCACCTCGATGATCGCCATCACGTCCTGCACATGCACACGGATGAGAATCTCCCGCGGCTCGCTCTGTGACCGCATCGCCTGCGCGGCGTTGCGGAGCAGGTTGATGATCACGCGCCCGATCTGCAGCGGGTCCATGATCACCTTGGGGTGCGCCGAGATCTGCATGCTGAGGCGCACCCGGCGCGGCCCCGTCTGCGGGAAGAGCTCGCGGTCGATCTTGACGAACCGCACCGCCTTCTCCACTTGCTCGGCGAGCTCGCAGCGCATCATCTCGGGCTGCCGGTCGGCGCCCTTGGAGAAGTACTTGATGTCCTCGATGAGGCTCTTGATCTGCGTGCAGCTGTACGACAGCTCCTCGGGCGAGAACATCTCGAGCTCCTCCCCCGAGGCGCTCGCGTCCCTGGTGCTCTTGAGGGCGTGGTACTCAAGCAGCGGCATCAGCAGGTTGCCGATCTCGTGGTTGATGCTCGACGCCATGCGCCCGATCACGGCGAGCTGCTGGCTGCGCACGAGGTCCTGCTGCGCGAGGCGCAGCTGCTCGTGGGTGGCCTTGAGCTCCTCGATGTACTGCTGCTGCGTGCGGAGCTGCTCGGCGTGGTTGAGCGCGGCGCCGATCATGGAGCCCACGATGGAGAGCAGGTCGAGGCCCGCCTCGTTGAAGGCGTCGATGGAGTCGGAGCGGCTCACCTCGATCAGCCCGAGCACCCGGTTGCCGATCATGATGGGCGCCACGAGCAGCGAGCGAATCTCCGAGAGCAGCAGCGAGTCCGACTCCTCAAAGCGCTTGTCCTGCTTGAGGTCGTTGACGATGAGCGCGCACCGCTCCTCGGTGACCTGCCGCGCCACGGTCTGGCTGATCTTGACGGCTAAGGGGTAGCTCTTCTGGTCCGCGGCGCGCACCGAGTAGAGCTCGAGGGAGTTCTTGGCGTTGAAGAGCGCGATCAGGCAGCGGTCCCCGTCGAGCACCCGCAGCAGCAGGTCCGACACCACCACGCTCATCTCCTTGGGGTCGGTCTGCGTCTGCAGCTCGCGGTTGATCTGAAAGAGCACCTCGAACCACTGCGGCGCGCCCTTGGGCTGATCGTCGCTCGACGAGCTCTCGGCGGAGGCGCCGCGGCGCTCATGCACCAGGAAGGAGTCGGTGATGTGCGCCACGGGCTTGAGCGCCAGCGTCTTCTTGATCACCGGCTCGGCGAAGCCGCGCACGCTGTCGTCCACCACCTCGAGGTGCGTGATGGGCGCCTCCTCGGGGCTGAGCAGCAAGAACTCCGAGCGCCCGATCTTGACCATGTCCTGCGGTCGGACGCGCGCCTCCGTCACGCGCTCGTGGTTGAGGAAGGTGCCGTTGCGGCTGTCGAGGTCCTTGATCCAGAGCGCGTCCTCGCGGCGCTCAAACACAGCGTGGGCGCGGCTGACTAGCCCGTCGTCGAGCAGCACGTCGCACTTACGCGAGCGGCCCACCATGAGCTGCTCTCTCACCTCAAACAGCCGACCTTCGTGGTCTTGGTTGAGCCCCTTGAGGATGTAGGGGGTGCTCTGGTTCATCGCGTGTCCCTCGGGGCGGCGGCGTTGCACATCAGGGGTCCCTTAACCTACACTCAACGGCGGCGTTTGCAAATCCAAGACGCCGCGGCGCTTGGAGGCGACCTGACGCCCTCTTGAGCGCGCGGGCGCCGCCAGCGAGGTAAGCATGAGCGATCTAGGGAGCCCCACCAAGAGAGAATACGCGCGCGGCGGGCTCCCGAGGAGCCTAAATGAGCGCCCCACCGTCATTTTGAGCAAATGTACTCAGTACGACGTCGAGGAGATCCGCGCCCACACCCTCCGCGCGCTCCGGACGCTGCGCCTCACGCCCTTTGGGCGGACGCTCATCAAGCCCAACGTGGTGGCGTCGGGGGAGCGCTTCCCCCACGCCTACACGCGCCCCGAGGTGGTCGAGGGGGTGGCGCGCGCCCTCAAGGACCGCGCGGCGGAGGCGCCGGCGGAGGGGGCGGGGCTGCCGCCGGTGCGGGAGTGGGCGATCGGGGAGCGCTGTGGGATCACGATACCCACGCGGTTCGCCTACGAGGGGGCGGGCTACTACCCCATGGCGGCGCGCGTGGGGTTCACGCTCCACCACTTTGACGAGTGCACGCAGGTGGAGACGCCGCTGACCCACCCGGGGCGCCTCCGCGACGCCCTCTTTATGCCGGAGCCCATCGTGGCCGCGGATTTCTTTGTGAACTGCCCCAAGTTCAAGGCGCACCCGTGGACCACGGTGACCTTTAGCCTCAAGAACTACATCGGCACCCAGGACGACCGCCACCGCCTGATCGACCACGACCACAAGCTCAACGAGAAGATTCTCGACCTGCAGCACGTGATTCAGCCTCAGCTGATCGTCATCGACGCCATCACCGCCGGCGAGGGGCGGATGCTCACGCCGATTCCCTTTGACCTCGGGCTGCTGCTCTTTGGCGACAACCAGGTGGCGTTTGACGCGGTGTGCTGCGCGATCATCGGCGTGGACCCCCTCAGCGTGCCCCACATCCGCCTCGCGCACGAGGCGGGCTTTGGGCCGGTGGACCTCGCCGAGATCAACGTGGTGGGCGACCTCGAGGCGGCGCGGCGGGCGGCGGCGGGGTTTCGGGTGGGGCTGGTGCGCGTGGAGGAGTACTTTGCGGGCACCTCCATCCGCGCCTACGGCGGCCTGCCGCCGCGCGACCCGGCGGGGGGGGGCGAGGACTACTGCTGGGGGGGCTGCCCGGGCGCCCTCGAGGAGGCCATCGAGATTCTGCGCCTCTACGACGCCCACGCCGACCGCAAGCTGCCGCCCACGCACATCGTCTTTGGGCGCTATGAGGGGCCGCTCGACGTGCGCGAGGGGGAGCGGGTGGTGTTTGTGGGGGACTGCGCGGAGTTCAAGGGCGAGGTGGGGGGGGAGCTGGTGCAGGTGGAGTCGACCTACCGCGACCGCGCCACGCTCAACCCGCGCGAGGCGCGCACCGAGGACATCTTCCACAAGATGTTCAAGATGTATCGCCTCACGAGCGGCGCCCCGCGCGTGCTCACGCTGCGCGGCTGCCCGGTGAGCGTGGCGGAGCAGGTGCTCTTGCTCGTGCGCCTCGGGGGACTCAAGAATCCCTACCTCGACCCCGCGCAGGCGCTCTCGTTCGTGTCGTGCTATCTCTCTTGGCGCGGCCGTCAGCTGCTGCGCAGGGTCCTTGGACAGCCCGCCCGGCGGCTGAGAGGGTCAGGGGGCGAGGGGGAGGGCGAGGGGGCGGCGCGCGGCTAAGCCCCCGCCGCCGCTCAGGAGTTGGGCGCGCGCCCTGCCCCCCGCGCCCCCCCCCCCGCGCCCCTCGCGCCCCCCCCGCGACCTCACCCCCCCCTGGAGACCACCGTGGCACTCACCCCCCGCCCTCGCGCCGCGCGCCGCGCGCTCCTCGCGGCGCTCTCTTTCGCCTGCGCGGCGCCCTCCTGCGACTCGCAGCGCGAGGTGAGTCCCCTCACGCCCGTGGGGGGCGCGGGGGGCGGGCTGGCGGGGGGCGGGCTGGCGGGGGGCGGGCTCGGCGGGGGCGCGGGGGGCGGCGACGCGTTTGGGCCGGAGGGGCCGCTCGGGCCCCGCCCCCCGGTGCAGACCTGCGCGCTGCCCGCCCCGCCCCCCCCAGCGCGCGTGTCGCTAGAGCCGGTGGCGGGCCTGCGCGTCCCGGGGGTGGTGAGCGCGGTGACGGCGCGGGGGGGCGCGGGGGGCGCGGGGGAGCTGCTGGCGGGGGACCGCGAGGGGCGCCTGTGGGCGTGGCCGCTCGATGAGCGCGGGGCGGAGGGCGCGGGGGCGGCGCCGCGCGCGCTCGGGGCGCTGCCCGTGAGCGCCGACGGCGGGCGCGGCCTCCTCGCCCTCGCCCTCTCGCCGCGTTTCGCTCAAGACCGCGCCCTGTTCGCCCTCTACGCCTCCTCGCGCTGCCCCCGCTCCGGCGCGCCGCGCTGCGTCCGCCTCGGGCGCTGGGCGCTCGGCGAGGGGCTCGCGCTCGACGCCGGCGCCGAGGTGTCGCTCCTCGAGGCGCCGCAGCCCGGCCCCGACCGCCCCGGCGGCGGACTCGCCTTTGGCGGGGACGGCACGCTCTATGTGGCGCTCGGGGACGGCGGGGTCGCGCCGCTTGAGGGCGAGGCGGCGGACGGCGCCCTCGCGCCCGCCCCCGGCGCCCTCCGCGGCGCCGTCCTGCGCCTCGACGTCAGCGCTCCTGACCCCGACTGCGGACTCCCCTACAGCGTCCCCTCCACCAACCCCTTCGCGGGCAACCGCTGCGTCGCGAGGGGGGGCGCGGGGTGGGACGCGGGAGGGGGGCGCCCCGAGCTGTGGGCGTGGGGGCTGCGCGACCCAGCGCACCTCTCGCTCGACGCGCCCAGCGGCGCGCTCCTCGTGACCGACGCCGGGGCGCGGCGGGACGAGGTGAGTCGCGTGGTGGGGGGGGCGCACCACGGCTGGCCCGCGGTGGAGGGGGACGCGTGCGCGGCGCCGGGGTGCGCGCCCGAGGGCTACGCGCCGCCTTTCGTCACCCTCGCGCGCGGCGCCGAGGCGCCCGGCGCCCCCGCCGCGCCCGCGCTCGTGGGCGGCTTCGTGTACCGCGGCGCCGCCCACCCCACCCTCGCCGGCTACTACCTCTACGCCGACCGCCCCGCCCGCCGCCTCGTGGCGGTGCCCCCCAGCGCCCCGCAGCGCGCGCAGGTCCTCGTGGAGGGCGTGGACCTAGCGGCGCTCAGCGTCGACGCGGAGTCGGAGCCGCTGCTCTGGAGCGCCGAGGGCGAGGCGCGCCGCCTCGTCTCCCGCGGCGACGAGCCCGGCGCCGTGGTCTTCCCGCAGCTCTTGAGCCTCACCGGCTGCTTCAGCGACACCCCGCGCGCCCTCCTCGCGCGCAGCGTGGTGCCCTATGAGGTCAACCGCCCCTTCTGGAGCGACCGCGCCGAAAAGGAGCGCGCCCTCGCTCTTCCCGCCGGCGCCGAGATCGGCTACGCGCCCGCCGGCGAGTCGCTGTCGCTGCCCGAGGGCGCCGTGATCATCAAGACCTTCTACATCACCGACCGCGCGGGGCAGCGCAGGCGCTACGAGACGCGCCTGCTCCACCACAGCGCCCGCGGCTGGGTGGGCTACACCTATCGCTGGCGCGAGGACCTCTCCGACGCCGACCTGCTGCTCAACGGCTATGACGAGACGCTCGAGGGGCCCGTGGGGCCGCAGCGGTGGTCCTTCCTCGACCCGAGCGCCTGCGACGAGTGCCACACCCCCGCCGCCGGCTTCACCCTCGGGCTGTCGGTGGAGCAGCTCAACCTCACGCGCACCTACGAGGGCGGCGCGCTCAACCAGCTCGACGCCCTCGCCCGCGCCGGCTACCTGCGCCTCCCCGCCCCCGCCGCCGAGCTGCCGCGCCTCTCGCGCGGGGGCGACCCCGCCATCAGCGTGGAGCGCGACGCGCGCGAGCTCCTGCACGTGAACTGCGCCTACTGCCACCTGCCGGGCGCGCTCACGCACCTCAGCCTCGACCTCCGGCTCACCACGCCGTTCAGCGAGATGGGGCTGTGCGACGTGCCGCCCACGCTCGGCGATATCGTGGTGCCCGACGCGCGCCTGGTGGCGCCCGGCGACCCCGACCGCAGCGTCCTCCTCTTGCGGGCGCGCACCCGCGGCTTTGGCAAGATGCCGCCCCTCGGCTCGCACATGGAGGACTTTGAGGGCGCCGCCACGCTCGCCCTCTGGATCTCTCAGCTCACCGGATGTGACCCATGACGCTCCCCGCCCGCTCCCCCCTCCCCTCGTCCCTCACGCCGCTCAACCTGCCGCGCGGGGGCCTCTTTGAGCACATCCCCGCCCCCGTGACGCAGCGGCTGCTGGTGACGGGCCAGCGCCGCGCCTACGCGCGCGGCGCGCTGCTCAACGAGGTGGGGGACCCCTGCGAGGGGCTGAGCTTTATCCTCAGCGGGCAGGTGCGCGTGGATCAGATGGCGGCGCTCGGCTGGGCGCGCATCGCGGAGCTGGGGCCGGGGGACGTCTTTGGGGCGATGGAGTGGCTCGAGGGCAAGCTGTGGGAGGAGCGCGTGGTGGCGCTCGGGGACGCCGAGGTGCTCTTTGTGCCCACGCGCGCCCTCAAGCCCCTCAGCGCCAGCCACCCTGAGCTGCAGCGGCAGGTGGAGCGCTACACGCAGCGCCACACGCTCCACGCCCTCCTCGGCGAGAGCGACCTCTTCTTGCGCCTCGCGCCGCAGGACATGCTCCACCTGATCGACGTGGCGACGATGCGCTACGTGCGCGCCGGTACCAAGATCTTTGACGACAAATCTCGCATCTCGTCGCTCATCGTGATCGGCAAGGGCGACGTGCGGCTCCAGGCGGGGCTGCGGGCGCTGCAGACGCTCGGGGTGGGCGACCTGCTCAACGTGGAGCTGGCGCTCGGCGACGGGGCGCCCGCCCTCAGCGCCCTCGCCGAGACCGACGCGACGCTGTACCTGATCTCGTTTGATGAGGTGGAGGCGGCGTTCGCGCGCGCGGGGGCGCTGCCGGCGCTGCAGGCGCTCGCCCGCCACAGGCGCGAGCGGGCGGCGGCGGGGCGCTGAGGGCGCCGCGCCTCACTCGCCGCGCCTCACTCGCCGCCCCAGCTCACCCCCACGCGCGTCCCCACCCGCACCACGTCGGCGGGCGCGCTCCCCGAGTAGGACTCGTAGCCCGCCCAGAGCATAAAGTGCGGCAAGAGCCCCGCCACCCGCAGCGTGCTCACCCCCACCCCCTGCGCCACGCGGTAGCCGACGAGGGCGTCGCGCAGGTCGCCGTCGGGGAAGCGCCCCACCAGCGCCACCTCGGTGTCGAGGCGCAGGTTGCCCACCCACCAGCGGGCGATGAGGGGGAGGCCGGCGCTCCACATCGCCTTGACGCTCCGCTGCCCGCGCTCGTCTTTGGGGAAGGTGCTCGCCCCGCCCACCTCGAGGCCGGCGCCGAGGCCCACGCCGAGGGTGGCGCCCCACACGCCGAGGGCGCGCCCCTGCCCCGCCCCGCCCACGGCGGCGTCGCCCCCGCTCAGCACGAGCTGCGCGCTGCCCATGGTCTCTAGCACCAGCTGCACCCGCCCAGCGTCGCGGTGCACGCCGTGGAGCGCGGCGCGGGGGGTGCGCCAGAAGGGGCACTCGCCGAGGCGCCCCTCGGCGTATCGGGCGGCGCTCAGGACGCGCTCGCGCTCGAGGTCGTCGGCGTAGTCGTCGAGGTCAGGCGCCTCGCCGCGCGCGACCGCCGCGCGCCAGCGCCCCTCCACGCTCCCGGCGCGCGCCACCTCGGCGGCGAGGCGCGCCTGGAGCGCGGCGAGCGCGGCGCGCGGCGCCCCGCAGGCGAGCTCGATGAGGCGCGGCGCCATGGCGGTGAGGGCGCTCTGGTCGCTCGCCCAGTCGAGCCGCCCCTGATAGCTGACGACGGCGGTGAGGTCGAGCAGCAGGGATTCTTCTGCTTCTTCTGCTTCTTCTGCTTCTTCGTGGAGAGTGGAGGGAGTGGGGGGGGTGGGCTGGGCGATGGAGGGGGGGGGCTGGAGGGCGCTGAGGAGGGCGCTGAGGAGGGCGCTGCGCGCTCCAAAAAAAATCTTTGACATGTTGGGAGGGGTCCTGTAGTGTGCGGCGCGTGTGGCGATGTGGCCGAGAGGTCTAAGGCAACGGTCTGCAAAACCGTCTATCATCGGTTCGAATCCGATCATCGCCTCTAAGCAGGACCTGCGGGTCCTGTTTTATTTTGTGCAGCTTTGTGCAACTTTGTGCAGCTTTGTGTAGCCCTGCGCAGCTTTGTGCGTCAGTGTATATCAAAATCTTCGACGCATGATTCTCTCGTCTATGTAAAATACACGCGCGTCGCCCCTGAGCGCCGGGCGCGAAGATGCAGGAGACGAGACATGAGCTGCCCCCACTGCCACGCCCCCGCCCCCATCGGGAGTCTGCTCTGCGCAACCTGCGGCGCGAGTCTCATCGGCGAGTCGGCGCGCGCGACCACGCCGCCGCCGCTCGCTCGCCCGCCCCTCTCCCGCCCCGCCCCGCCGCCGCCGGGGGCGCCGCGTGTGCTCTTGCGCACACAGCCCCTCGCGGCGGCGCGCCCCGCGCCCCCCGCCGCCCTCCCGCGCGAGGGGACGCCGCCCCCCGGCGTGCAGCTCGCCAAGCTGCCCGCGGGCCCCGTGCGCGAGCTCTTTGAGGCGGGGGGCGTGCTCGACGGCAAGTTCGCCCTCGAGCGCGAGGTGGGGCGCGGGGGCATGGGGTACGTGTTCGCCGGCAAGGACCTCAGCCTCGGGCGCTCGGTGGCGGTGAAGCTCCTGCCCCCCCACTACAACGACGACGAGCAGGTGGTGCGGCGCTTTCAGCGCGAGGCGCGCGCCATGGCCTCCCTCGACCACCCCAACATCGTCACCGTGTACAGCATTGGGCACGACGCCGGCCTCCACTACTTTGTGATGAAGCTGCTGCAGGGCGAGACGCTCGCCCACGAGCTCAAGCGCCAGGAGCTGCGCCTCAAGCCGGGCTTCACCCCCGACGAGGTCATCCACCTGCTGTCGCAGGTGTGCAGCGGTCTGTCGCACGCCCACGCCAAGGGGTTGCTGCACCGCGACATCAAGCCCGGCAACCTGATGCTCAGCCCCGAGCGGCACATCACGATCATGGATTTTGGCATCGTCAAGCTCCTCAACGCCGCCGACACGATGAGCTCGCAGACGGCGCACGGCAAGATCTTTGGGACGCCGGAGTACATGCCCCCCGAGCAGGCGATGGGCAAGGGCGACTACTCGCCCGCCTCCGACCTCTACGCGCTCGGGGTGGTGGGCTACGAGATGGCGTGCGGGGAGCTGCCCTTTCGGGGGGAGACGCCCATCGAGATGATTCTGCAGCACATCCGCGTGTCGCCGCCCGCCTTCACGGGACGCGCCCGCGGCGCCGCCCCCGCCCTCGAGGCCGCGCTGCACAAGGCGATGGCCAAGAATCCCGCCGACCGCTTCCACACCGCTGAGGAGCTGCGCGCGGCGCTCCTCGGGGGGCTGTCGCTCCCCACCGCCGCCCCGCCCCGCCCCGCCCCCGCCCCTCGCCCCCCGCAGCTGCCCCTCGCCGCCGTGGAGACGCTGGCCGTCTCGCCCGTGGACTCGCTCGAGATGCCCTCGGCGGCGCACACGCGCGAGGACCCGCTCAAGGGGCAGATCAAGACGCACCTCGACGGACTCGGCGACGGCGACGACCTGATGGGCGACATCGAGGCGCTCGAGCGCGGCCTGCTGACGTCCATCGAGGAGGTCCGCCAGACCCTCGCCTACGAGGAGCGCGCCCTCACGCCCGCCC